>LXNJ01000996.1_pt1 | contig 17725 bp, 9 predicted proteins | sample 809081 | NCBI WGS metagenome assembly LXNJ01 (sample SAMN04870510, study PRJNA318959) | sponge metagenome | biome: sponge; feature: marine sponge reef; material: water | host: Petrosia ficiformis | place: Greece: Milos, Mediterranean Sea | collected 2013-05-29 | depth 5-7 m
CTGTCCGAATGAGTTCTCTTCGTTTTGCCAGGGTATACTCCTTTTATGTTGGATTATACCATCATAACATTACCCCGTTTGATTGTCAAAGTTCATTAGTTAGTTCAATAACATCTTATTCACGTCGCTGCTCTCAATTATGTTTCACAGGTTATCATAGACCATCTTTGCGTGTCAAGGTGTCAAGTTTAGACGTGTAAATATCTTGTCGATGTTGTTTAGAAAACTTATCAGATAAATATTTTGTAGGTACGCAAGCCGGATACCGGTCCAATAATTGCCCACGTACTCCCAATCACGTAATCTCCTAAAATTAATCCCAAAAAGAGTGGTGCTACCCGTCGGTGCAGCCTCAAACCGCCATGCCGTAAAATCATGTACTTCAGAAACCACGCCACGAAGAAAGCGAACCAGAAATAATCCATTGCAAAACTGATGGCAAGCGCGTAACCAGCTGGATGAAAGGGCCACCATAGGAAGTGCATTCGCATATACATCATCACAAACGTCAAAAGCGCACCAATACCCATAAAGCCTATACCGATCATGTTTGGTTCAGTTGGATTATGTAACCACCGCTGCAGTCTACCGAACGACTCTCTGCCAACCCATCCCTTGAAGCCACCAGCTTTCGCAACTGCACCGTTACGGAAGGTAATGTCAAGATTTGCCCAAAAAGTTGCTAAAATGCCTACCACAATCGCAATTAACATTGCCACCCATAGACGTCGGTTTCCCATTCCCGTTGATTCTGCCAACTTAAACGCTTCAATCTGATTCGGCATCGGGTGATTACGGTAGCCACGATTGAACCAATAAAAAAGCGACATAATCGTGAGGCTGCTGGTATCAAACTGCCGAGTCCCGCCAACCATTGCCAACATATCGTGTGGATTGACAAAGTAAATCTCATGCGGTGTGCCGAGCTCCGCACGCACACGTGTTATTGCAAAAGAGAGTAGGAAATAGATTCCAAAGAAAATGCCCGCAATCCATAACGCCATTCCTGCTATGTTCGCAAAAATACCAAGCGCAACAAGTGAACCGATAATACCTAACAGGGCAGCGCGATACGACATCGGTTCATCCGAATCATCAAGGTGTGATTTAAAACCGAGTGCTTTTTTTACTACTTCCATTAAATGACGACGTGTAACCCAGACTGCCAGTAGGAAAAGTGCAACCCATGCACCGTACGCTTGTTCGTTTAGAGCAGGAAAATAGCGCGTACCAAGTGCCGCCGCAATTACAAATTCTGCTAAACGTACAACAAAGAAAAACCAGCATGAAAACGAGAGATCAAGCGGAAGGAAAAAAGCTAATCCTACAGCAAACGGATAGACAGAAATACGTGTCCCACGAATAGCACTCCAAGGGCGTTCCGTGAAGATATTTTGGAACACGGCTGTCCGTTTGATATAAGGTATCTGAGGAAACTGGGGAAACAGATAATTAACGCCATTTACTACCCCGATAATTACTGCAATACTAAATCCTGCCCACATCATCCGATTTTTCAATAAGCGAGTGCCACCCTCCTCTGACAGTCGTAAAGGCAGCTGTATAATCGGATACGCTAACTTCTCTTGTTCTGCCCATCGCTTCCGCACAAGTGTGTTGATGCAAAGCATCATAAACATCATGATGAGGAAGAAAAGTCCCCAGAATACCAGAGGTTTCAGCCACACGGTAAAGTTATGGTTGGTATAGAAGCTAGATTCTCCTTCATAAAATCCTTGCAAGCTCTGCGGATCAGAAATTGTTAACCACGAAGGCAGATACCGAAAAAAGAGGGTTTGCCATTCATTCTCCTCTGTCGCAAACCGAAAAGGATGGGCGATACTGCCAAACATATTTTGCATGGTATCGTGCCCAGCAAATGTGCAGGAAACCGCCACCATAATGTAAACAGTGAGCAACTCACCTTGCTGTAGTATCCGTTGTGGTGCAATACGTTTCAAAAGGAAGTTAGCAACAACACACACAAACATTATGAAAATAGGTTGAATAAAAAGTGGTAGACATGAACCATCAAGGGAGTAGTATTTCACCTCAACGATTGTCATCCAATAGACGTTAATAGGGATAAGCAATACACCCAAAAGAAGAGAACGTCCTGTGATACGCGTCGGTGAGTTTTTACTTCCTTGAGTGTTCATAATATCCGAAGGGATTTACGCGAAATTACTAACGGTAGGTTTTAACGATTTCTGAAATGACACCGCGCCTGTTTTTCCAATTCAGACGGGCAGGCGGGATAAGATAGATACCGTCAATTGGAATTGTATCCTGATTGCGTATTTCTTGAACCAAGTCTAAAGTTAGCTGCATACCAAGGTCGTTTCCTGCTGTATCACCAAGGTCTCGGAATTTGTCCACAATAAACTGTGGAATGTAGAGACCCAAATTATCGCGTAGATAGGACGCACTGCGGAAACTTGTCAAAGGTAGGATACCGTAAAGAATTTTTATGTTGAGATGTGCTGTTGCTTTCTGAGCACGCGCGATGTCTTCAAAAGTCCATACAGGTTGCGTATAGGCGAATTTTGCGCCTTCTTGCACCTTATTCGTCAAGTGCTTAACATGAGGGTCAAGATTTTCTGCAATTGTGAATCCACCGCCATAGTAGAATCCACAAGGTTCTCCGATTGATGAACCATCGGCAAGTTCGCCATGATTGAGGCGAGCGATGAGTTTCATTAGTTGGACCGCACCGCGCACATCCGGCACAAGACTTGCTGCTTCATACGGTCCCGCTTTCGGATGGTCCCCAGATAATGCGACTATACCTCGTATCCCTAACGCTTCTGCCTCTAACAAATGCGATTGCATGCTGATAAGATTGCGGGATCGCGTTGTCCAATGGATAAGGGTTGGAATGTGGGTTGCCTGTTGCAGCCGAAACGCTGTGCCAACTGCACCGATATTTACCGCCGCACCAGAATTATCGGTTACATCAAATAGGTCTACGCCTATTGCAGCAAGCACCTTCGCTTCCTTCAGCAATGCTCGCAATTGCGGGAACGTATTTGCGCGTGTTTCTACACTCACAATTCGTTCTCGCGTTTCGAATACCTGCTGCACAGGGTTATCCCTTTGTGTCTTGTATGTCGGTGAACTTTTAGGCAGAACAAAGATACGAGGATGTCGTTTAACGGGTTTTATTCCAGCAACCGCTTGTCGAATTTTAGCGGTGTATTCTGGAGTCGTCCCGCAACATCCCCCGATCATGTTCGCTCCAAGCTTGATTAATTTATGAACATAGTCTGTGAAAACATCTGCGCCAACGGTATATGAAACAGCAATTTCTCCTTGTTCAACCCGCGGATTTCCTGCGTTCGGTTGCACAACAAGCGGGGCTCTGATGACAGGTGCGAGAAGTTCCATCGCTTGAACAAGATCGTGTGGGCCTCTACAATTGATACCAACTGCATGTGCACCAAGTTGTTCCAATTCTTGAGCAAAGACACGGACATCTACACCTGTTCCAACAGTGCCACCTGAAATTCCGCTTATCTCTACGATGACAGGTATTTTGTATGTAAGAGCCTGCTTTGTGGCAATTTCTGCTTGTTTGGGAGAAACAAAAGTCTCCAATAAAATCAGATCAACACCTTCATCAACAAGCGCATCCATCTGTTCTTTGAAGATAAGACGGATTGTTTTCGTAGGTGGATCCGTGTTTGTTTCAGTTGGATCCTGCGTTTGAAACGGGATTTGACCGACTGAACCAGCAATATAACATGTTTCCCCTGCTGCACTATGTGCTAATCTTACCCCTGCTCTGTTAATCTCTTTAACCTGATCTGCTAACCCGTGAATTGCTAATGCTTCTCTATTTGCCTGATAGGTGTTTGTCTGGATTACATCAGCACCTACATCAGCGTAAGCGCGATGTATCTCTAAAACTTTTTCGGCATGCTCATCAGAGACATTACATACATCTACACAAGGCAGATTTGCCGGAATCCGTTTCCGTAGCTCTGTTCCGATAGCACCGTCGCACACCAACACACGATGTTTTAGAGATTCTATGAAGTTTTCTTTTTTAGTTGGCGTGGTAGTCATGCTGTTTGCTACCGTAGCAAAACGCTACATAGGATTCCCGTGCCTACAACGGCAGACACGGGAATGTTTTGGGAGGTACAGTGAAGATACCTAACGTCAGTCAAATACAGTGGTCGTTACTGAATTGTCTCCCCAGTCTTTTCTATTGGAATATAATAATATCCAAAGATGATACACATCTCGTCTTCGGATGTTAGTCCGAATTGGAGTGGGGCGTTTTTATCGTAGTTATTATGTGTACACTGGAATTTGAGACCGTCATCAACATTCAAAATAAGCGGTGAATCGAACAGTGTTATAGGCGCATCATCATAAGCGATACTGCGATGCAACAATTCACCTGTTGAATTTTGAAAAATTTCAAACAGGTCACCGTGTCGATGCATGTGTGAAGTTAGTAGGAAAACATACAACTCTGTATCAGGATCGTGCCCGCGGCGTTCTAATTCATCTTCAACATACCACGTCAATTTTGCAACGCGTGTTGTATTTGGTGGAACATTTATTGCACGATTGGAAACAAAAATCTCAATTGCTTCGTACTTAACTTCTTCCTCCGGAATTGTGTAGATATTGACATAAGTTTCCCCGATCAACGTTTCATCACCGAGAAGATTGATATAGTGTGAATTCAGGTCGAAAACTGTATTCCCGGGCAGTCGCAATCCTACACCATCGGGGAATTCAAAGAGTGTATCATCTGTCTGCGTTCCGACTACAAAGAGTCTATCAATCCCAAAGTTGCCGAGAACTTGTGGATCATCTGGATCAAGTTCGCGAAATTGATCTTCCGGATTTACACCTATGCTGGTGTCTACACCTCTATTTTGAACACCATTTACCAGACCTTCCTCTGTGAGTCGATATACGATGAAGTGATGGCTTCCAGATGGATAGAAGATTTCAACTCTGTTAATAAAAATATCTCCCTCTACAGGTTGTCCATTTTCATCCTTAATCTGTGTTGCGTAGAATATTTCACGCTCAGTGCCCGGCTCAATTTTGAAAGGGGGTAAATGGATTTGATACCCTTCTCCAGGTGCTGGTGGCGGAGGAGGATTAAACACCTCTTCGGGATCACGTAACACACCTAAATCACCAACGCCTGCAACTTTTCCTTCCCGTGGGGCGCCAGCGGCTATCCACGTTCGAATCGCATCTATCTTTCCATTGTGAAGGGGTCCCATAAAGTAAGGCATGCGCGCTCCGAATTCTGGTGCTTCTGGTTCCATCAACTTCGTCAGAAGAAAACTGTTATCTGGATTGCCAGGGTCAATAAGTTTCATCCCGGCATTTGCTGCTGCAGTGTTGCGTGGTACTGTATCAATCAAATCTTGATAGGACTGTTCGTAAGTGAGATTCAAATTCGCTGCATTTTGGGGTGCAGCGTGACATGCACTATTCGCGCAACTTTTATCAAAGATATTATCCTGAATTTCATGATAGGTTGAGTTATCCTCTTGCTCAGTTGCACCTAAACGGTTAGCAACCCGAACAAGATCAAGTATATTAACAATTCCGTCACGATTGACATCAGGGTTTTGCACAGCGGTGCGGTCCGATGGTTGTCCGAATGCATTTGCGACCAGCACAAGGTCTTGAATATTTACTTTGCCATCTCTGTTCACATCCTCTAATAAGGTGGAACCTTCACCGTGACCGAATGCTGAAAACGACATGCCACCCATAAGCAAAACGAGAAATGCAGAATAAACAATCTTTTTATACATTATATATGATTTAACCTCCAGATATTGGTATAAATGTTACTCATTATTAATAGTGGTTTTGAAAATCTTGCTCTTTGATATAAATCTATATTTTAAAAGCGTCCATGCTGCAAACAATCCATCTGACCAAAAGCGGAGTTTTTTACCCTCTTTTTTTGTGCGAGGGAAATAGGAGACCGGCACTTCATGGATCTGATAACCTGCACGTAAAATCTTCGCTGTAACTTCAGGGCAGAATTCAAACCCTTCACAAGTCAAATTTAATTCCTTTAAAAGGTCAGTTGAAAATGCCTTGTAACCAGTAGATTCATCTGTAATTCGGCATCCGTAGAGGAGATTAGTGTAAATGGCGAGAACTCTGTTTGCAATAAAATTATGGATGCTCGCGTTTCCCCTCCCCTCCAGAAACCGCGAACCGTAGACAACTTCAACCTTTTCATTTTTCAAGGGTTCAACCAGTTGCAAAATGTCATTCGGGGAAAGTTCCATATCCGCATCCTGAATTATAACTGCTTTGCCTTTGACATGTGGAATCCCACTCCGAATTGCAAAACCCTTACCCCGGTTCTCCTTACAATGAACGATAGTTAAACTTTTGTCGCTACGGAGTTCCTCAAGGATAGTGTAAGTATCATCAGTTGACCCGTCATTAACAACTATAATCTGTTTCTCAAGGGGTAGTGCCTGCACAGTTTCAAGTACCTGTCGGATCGTTTGCTCTTCATTGTAAGCAGGAATAATAACAGATACTAACATTATGTATTACATTTCTATTAATGGTTATCGGTGGCCGGCTTTCAGCAATCAGTAAAAAGAAGTCAAAATACCTGAAGTCTCTGACTCTGATAATCAACACTCAATTAGAGCAAGGATTTTACCATGCCTCCATCTGCTTGAATTGTTGCACCGGTAATATAACTTGCCCGTTCTGAGGCAAGAAAAACAACCAAGTTCGCGAATTCTTCTGGATCTCCAATTCTTCCTAAAGGAATATCTGCTGTCATTCTCTCAAGCGCATCATCAAACGAGATACCTGTTTCTTCTGCACGTACTGTCGCCAACTGCTTAATCCGATCAGTAAAGATGATCCCAGGACATACGTTATTGACCAGTATCTTATCGGGAGCGAGTTCTGTTGCGAGTGTCTTGGCAAATCCGATCACACCTGTTCGCGCCATATTTGATAACATCAGTCCATCTACAGGTTGCTTGACAGAAACAGATGTAAGATTGATAATCCGTCCGCCACCGCGTGCACGCATCGTCGGTACAACAGCACGACATAAGTTTATCGTGCTCATCAGATTCAGATGCACAGCAGTCAGATAATCTTCTGCTGACAGGTCGTCAAATCGCCCCGCTCTGGGCCCACCTGCATTGTTAATTAAAATATCAATACCGCCAAAGTGCGATATTGCTTTATCTATTAGAGATTCTACCTGCTCTGGTTGACTAACATCTGTCGGCACAGCCAACACTTCGGAGTCCGTTTGGTTACGGATTTCCTCCGCAGTTGCCTCCAATGTGTCGCTATTTCTCGCACAGATGGTGACCTTTGCGCCTTCTTGTGCTAAACCGAGCGCAATTGCTCTCCCAAGCCCTTTGCTTGATGCACCTACAACTGCAATTTTTTCCGTAAGTCCGAGGTTCATACGTTGTTAATTTGGGCAGCAAACTGCCCTCAGTCCTTTCAAATGCTGAATCTATCTTATTTGATTAAGTATACTATTTTTGCTTTATCTTGTCAATGATAATCCTATGCAGTTTGTAGAGATTTTGTCAACAGGTATGGATGACTCGGATTACTTTTTTGTCAGAATCTCAGATTTGCACGGATGACACGGATTTTGCCCTTGCAAATCCCAAATTCACTTCACAATAGCAGCGTAATTGCGTGATCTGCGCGTGTGTTTTTCTGAATCGCGGATTAGGCGGGTTTGCGCGGATGACGCGGATTTTAACCTTCGTTTATCAAATCGGTTTGACTGCAGACAATAAAACGCTATTGCACAGAGAACAGAAAATCCGCGTAATCTGAGATTCAGATTATGTAGTTTGCGGGTTATCTTTAGGATCTAATACTTCTGACAGTGGTCCAATCCGTTTTTTTAGTTTCTCTGCTAATTCATTGTCCTGTCTAATTTGTGTAATGACCCTCTGTTCATAATCTTTTTTGTTTGGACATCTGAGTGACTTTGCTATTAATTCGAAAGCACCACTTTCGCGGGTAGGATAACGGTCTATTAGTTTATTAAGGTTTTCTTCTTCAACAAGCATATTGAAATGTTTAAGTTCATCAGTAAACGGATTATCGATAGGTATTTCAATAGATTGATTTGGGCTATTTATGATTGTTTCCCAGTTCAGACTTTTAGACATGGTTTCTTTTACTTGACGTTCACATCTTCGCGCGGACATTCTTTCTGCATGTTTATTTAAGTCATCAATCGCCTGTTTGTTAGCTGACTCAATAAGTTTGTTTTTATCTTCATTTAAGGATCTTGCTTGTTGGTCAGCAATAGCATCAATAGCATCTGAACAATAGTAGAGAGATTCTACAGCATAGACTTCTAAGGCAAATATGCCTTTTTTACTAAGTTCTTTCACATCCTCGTCTTCCCGGTTGTCTCGATCAATCAGACCAAATGCTTCAACGTGGTGATTCTCTTGAGAGTCGTGTAAACCAATGACTGCTTTTTGGACTTCTTCACAACTTCCTTTTGGAATTACAGAAATATCCGGAAATAATATTTCATAAAGTTTAAGATCCAGACTATTAGAACTTCCCTCAACAAAAAGCATCTTTTTTCTGGATCCAAGTATATCATGCTTTAGTTCTTCTGATAATTTGAGATCTTCTGAGAGTTGTGAATTCGGTTCCAAAACTGCTGCATCCCAACTTATACATCGGGAACTGTTCCATTGACATGATCGGAGTATAAGAACTCGTGCTTCCGCGTTAACGGTCGGTAGACCTATATCGTGAGAGGCTATAATAAAAATGCAGTCCTCTTTTCTGAGATCAAACAGTGCCGAGAAAAAAGGTTGGGTGATGGATCGATGGAGGTGTCTGTCTGGTTCATCAATCAGGAATACTGTTCCAGCCTCAGCAGTAATAACATGTCCTGCAATAATCATTGCGTTCCGTTCACCATCGGACATTTGTACAACACTAAAAGGCTGTCCTTGTGATTGCTTGGCGAGTATTCTCCGATCCTCTGCTTTTTCAAGCGTGACCTTCAACCTACCTAAGTCAAGCAACTCATTCATTTGATCAAACGGTAATGGAGATTCAGCAGCAATTTTTTCCGCTATTGATGTATCTTTATTACGTACATGCTGAGCAATAGACTTATCAATAGCGTTCTCTTTAGCATCCAAGTCAAATAGAATAGTAGACCAGTCCCTGGGACTAAACGAATCTGTCCAGCGTGCACTGGGTTTTGTAGTATAGTTTAGCCTGTTATTTTCAGATGCTTGACGATTATCAGGTGTGAGATTATTCCTTTCTGTGTCTAACCATGTTTGTCTATGAGCTGTTATCAACTTAAACTTACCGTTCTGGTTTTCTGAGGCAAATCGCTGCATTAACGCAGATTTCCCTGAACCGTTGGCTCCAACTATGAATAATTGATCGCCATTCTTTAGGCTTAGACTTATTGGGTTTGGATCATTTGGAACTCTCGGAATTTCCAACTTTATTTCTTCCATTATAATATTTCTCCTATTTTCAGTATGGTGTTCAGACACTTCACTCTACAATTGCATCCAATCTCATCGTCGGTTAAGTTGTATAAAGCGTATACCAGTTTGTCAATCTCATTTTCAAGATCGGAAATATCTGCGTCAGGGTCAACTTGTTTAGCATCAATGATCTTTGCAAACTATACCTTCAATCTTTGTAGCAATCTGTTGGTTTTCCACTGTTATGGATGGAATAGGAAAGTTATCATAAACTCAAATTTAAAGGGGCTCTCCTATAAATTCTCCGAATTCTCAACACCGTATGCAATGGGGTGAATTTTACCATGCTTAAGTAAAAGAGGCAAGCAAAATCAGATTGAATGAAAATACATTTTCCATTGACAAACTCATCGTAAAATGATAAAATATAACTGCAATTTTGGTTGAATACTCACCGTAACTTGATAATCTCAAACAGAAACAGATTGACCAATCACAAACAGAGTTAAAAGATGACAGGGTCTACCATAAACGATCCGATAACTGAGGAGTTTTACATAAAACCATGAAACATTTTACATGCCTTTTCATTACGTTTTTTGCCGTTGTATTGATGCTGGGGCAATTTGCAACTGCTGATGATTGGCCTCAATGGCGCGGTCCAAACCGAGACGGGGTTTGGGACGAAACTGATATCATTGAGGAATTTAATGACCCAGAAATCCCTATACGTTGGAGCGTGCCTATCGGTAGCGGATATAGTGGACCGAGTGTCGCTGATGGACGTGTATACGTTACCGACAGGATCACAAAACCGAAACAGGTCGAACGTGTCCACTGCTTCGATTGGGAAACGGGAGACGAAATTTGGTCTTACACCTACGATTGCGTATACAAGATTGACTATTCAGCTGGTCCGCGTGCCAATGTCACCGTACACGATGGACTCGCCTATGCTTTAGGTGCGATGGGACATCTACACTGTTTTGATGCTGCCACTGGTGAAATCAAATGGAAAAAAGACTTAAACACTGAATATAACATTAATATGCCGATTTGGGGGATTGCTTGCGCGCCTATTGTTGAAGCAGATAATCTCATTGTGCAAATCGGTGGCAAGCCAGACGCATGCATCGTTGCGTTTGACCGAAAAACGGGTGAGGAAAAATGGAAAGCATTGGAAGATAACGCATCTTATTCTGCTCCCATCATAATTACGCAAGCAGGAAAACGGGTCTTAATTTGTTGGACAGGTGCTAACGTTGCTGCATTAAATCCTCAGACTGGAAAATTACATTGGAAATATCCGATTCCTCCCACTCGATGGGAAATCGGAATTGCCACACCCATTGTGAGTAACAATCGGTTGTTCGTTACTAATTTCTATGAAGGGGCATTTCTTCTGAAATTATCAACTGATGAATTAGATGTGAAACTTGTGTGGCACAAGCAAGGTAAAGACGAGAAGAATACTGAGGCAATCCAAACTACGATGTCAACTCCAATTTGGGCGGGTGATTATATCTATGGCGTAGACAGCTACGGAGAACTCCGATGTATAGATGCGCGAAACGGCGATCGGATTTGGGAAGATCTTTCTGCTGTTAAAAGAGCGCGTTGGAGCACTATCCACTTTGTTCAAAACGGTGATAGGGTATGGATGTTCAATGAGCACGGTGAACTTCTCATCACAAAACTCTCTCCCGAAGGACTTAGCATAATCAGTCGTGCAAAATTGATTGAGCCTACGCGTGACCAGCTAAACCGTAGAGGAGGCGTTACATGGGCACACCCCGCTTTTGCTTACAAACACGTCTTCGCAAGAAATGACAACGAACTGGTTTGTGCAAGCTTAGAGAAGAAATAATCAAATGAACTGGAGGAAAAATGAAGGCAAAACTCGCAGCTGGTCGTGGTGGTTCCACAAACCCGCCCGTCGCTCTACAGCAAGGACAAGAACTTCACGGATTTGAAGTCAAAGCGATCACACCAATTGAGGAGTTACGCGCAGTAGCAATAGAACTCTCGCATCCACATAGCGGCGCACGGTTGCTACACCTATATACAGACGACGCCAGAAACCTGTTTTCAATCAGTCCAATAACACCAACATTAGATGATACAGGGTTGCAGCATATCCTTGAGCATTCCGTAATGAGTGGATCTCGTACTTATCCGTTAAAAGGGGTGGTCTCTGAGATCATGAAAATGAGCCTCGCAACTTATGACAGTACGAATGCCATGAACTGGGTCGATCATGCCTTGTACTACACCTCAAACAGTGTCAAGAAAGACCTATTTAATGTTGCAGAAGTCCACTTCGATTCGGTTTTTCATCCACTTCTGACGAAAGAAACTTTCAAACGTGAAGGACACCATCTTGAACTTGCTGATCCAGATCAACCCACAGGAGATTTAATAATAAATGGAATCGTTTACAATGAAGTGAAAAACAATCTGTTCCATCCAGAAGCGTGTTTACATTTTGCCATGTCCGGTGGACTTCTACCTGACACCTGCTATGCGCGCAATGGTGCTGGAAATACACTGGTTATGCCTGACTTAACCTACGAACAATTGAAAACTTATCACCAAACCTACTACCATCCACACAACAGCTACTTCTTCTTCTACGGCAATATACCAACACACGATTATCTCTTATTTCTTGCCGATAAACTGGCGGCTACTCCAAAGACAGAAACAGATGGCTTTCTACACCCTCTCCGCCCAGAAATCACACATCAACCGAAGTGGAAATCTCCACAGACTGTAACGGATACCTACCCAATTGGTGCAGATGAGCCCCTCACTGATAAGACATACTTGATGCTCAGTTGGATCATCGGAGGGACAACAGATCCCGAAGATGTCATCCTGTGCAATATCTTAAATCTGATTCTGTTTGGCAATGCAGCAGCACCGCTCCGAAGGGCGATCATCGATTCAAAACTTGGAACTGATATACTCATAAATTCCTTAGACGGTCTGACAGGACCGAATAGGACTTTCTGTGTTGGCGTCGTTGGAAGTGAAGCAGATCGCGTTGACGCTTTCACAGAATTGGTCATCAGGACACTAACGCAAATTGCAGACGCAGAAATTGACAAAGAGATAGTGGAAGCCGCATTCCAACAGATCACCTATGATTATCAGGAAGTCACACCGGGTTTCCCGTTTCAAATGATGATACGTGTCATAAATACATGGGTATATGAAAAGGAACCGACCCTCTTTTTGAAGATGGGGACGCACCTATCTGCTGTGCGTCAACGTTGGGAGCAAAACCCACAGATTTTTAATGAATTGATTCGCGAGCGACTCCTTGACAACCCACATCGGTTGACGACCATCCTGACTCCTGACCCAGATATGCAGGCAAGGCTTGATGCGAAGGAAAATAAACGTCTGAAAGCGATCCGTGCCCAACTCACTGATGAACAGATGCGGCAAATTGCTGCCGATGCCGCTGAACTTGAACGTCTGAGCGGACAACCGAACTCACCAGAGGATTTGGCAAAGTTACCACAACTACACGTCTCTGACCTTCCCAAAGAACCACTGCATATTCCAACAACTATTGAGACGGTTAGCGGGCGCCCGCTGCTTCGGAACGACATTTTTTCAAACGGGGTTAACTACCTCACGTTGAACTTCGACTTGCAAGGGTTACCGCAACACCTTTGGCAATACCTACCGAGATACACGGATGCCATCGGCAGACTCGGCGCGGGTAAGATGAATTACGAACAGATTGCACAACGTAGAACAGCAGCCACCGGCGGCATTGGATGCTCGCCAAACTTTACCACACAAGCGCTTGACCCAAGTCGTCCAGTGTGGGATATGCAATTTCGACTCAAAGCACTTGACGGTAAAATTGAGGATGCCTTGGGCGTTTTGCACGATTTAATTTTTGCTGTGAACCCGCGCGATAAAGAACGCCTTTACGACATTCTGAGTCAAGTAGTAGAATCGAAACATGACTATTACGGTGCATCTGTTGTAAATCGTCGTGCTGCCCGCGGACTTTCACAACGAGGATTTCTCACAGATATTGTCTACGGACTACCACGATTCCGCACAAGTGAAGTGTTGTTCAACCGTTTCGATGAATCTTATGAAGAACTTACCGATAATATTGAACAGATTCGCGAGTTTCTATTAGTTCAAGGTCGCGTAACCGCCAGTTTTACCGGTTCTGACGCAGCTTATGAGCTGTTTCGAGAACAGTTCACCGAATGGATTGGCGGCATGCGTAATGAACCGATAATTCCAGCACCGATAGGTTTTAAGTCTTTTGGGACGCCCCCACGTGAAGGATTAGCGGCTCCAATTCCAATAGCGCATTGCACACAGATGATGCCAGCACCACATTATTCACATCCGGATTCAGGACTCTTGACAATCGGTTCGCATATCTTAGCAAATGATTACATGTTGCCCGAAATCCGGCTCAAAGGTAATGCCTACGGTTTTTGTTTCTCATATAACCCATTTGAACCTATGCTGCACCAAGGATCAGAGTATGATCCGAATGTCGCTCGTACACTTGACGTTTTCGCACAAACCGAAGACTATGTTAAACAGATAGAGTGGACGCAGACAGACATTGACCGAGCGATTATTGCTAAATCGACATATTACCAACAAACAGTTCGACCCAGTCAAGCCTCAACTGATGCCATCTGGCATTATGTTAAGGGGCAGACACGCGAAGTGGTTGAAGAAAAATATGCTCAACTCCGACGCGCAACTCCCAAGGAGGTTAAACGGGCATTACTTGAAACTTTTGAGGAGAACAGAGATAAAGCCTCGATCTGTGTGGTTGCGAGTCGTGAGAAATTAGAGACAGAAAATCAGAAAATGGATCATCCGCTTGAAATTGAGGACATATAAACGTAAACTTGTAGACCATATTTTTAGTAAAATGTAAGAGTCTAATAAAAAATGGAGGCAAAATGGATTCAAAACTCGCAGCTGGAAATGGCGGGTCCCAGCACCCGCCCATTGACCTTGAACTCGGACAACAACTTCACGGATTTGAGGTAAAAAACATCACACCAATTGAAGAATTACGTGCCGTAACAATTGAATTGGCGCATAACCATAGTGGTGCACGTCTACTTCATCTCTACACAGACGACACAGAAAACCTTTTCTCAATCAATTTTCCTACGCCACCGACAGACGATACCGGTGTTCCGCATATCCTTGAACATGCTGTCTTGGCAGGTTCGCAAAAATTTCCGGTAAAAGAACCATTTTTTGAAATGATTAAAATGAGCATGGCGACTTTTATCAACGCCATGACAAGCTCAGACCACACCTATTATCCAGTCGCGAGCAACGTTAAAAAAGACCTCTTTAACTTGGCGGAAGTCTATTTTGATGCTGTATTCCATCCGTTGCTGACAGAGGAAACATTCAAGCGCGAAGGGCACCATCTTGCGCCCGTTGATCAGGAAGATCCAACAGGTGATCTAAAGATAACAGGCATCGTCTACAATGAGATGAAAGGTGTTTTTTCCGATCCCGAATCGCGGCTGTATCGCTCAATGACAAGTAGACTTCTTCCTGATACACTGTACGCAAAGGAATCGGGTGGAGACCCCGATGCTATTCCTGACTTGACATATCAGCAGTTAAAAGGATTTCATGAGACATATTACCATCCCAGCAATGGATATTTTTTCCTTTACGGCGATATTCCAACAAGCGACTATCTCGCGTTTCTTGCTGACAGGTTGGACAAGATTCCAAAAAATGAGACTGTCGCCTCAATGCAACCTCTTAATGCGGAAGTTACACACCAACCGAGATGGGAATCGCCACAGACTGTGACCGATACTTATCCCGTTGCTCCAGATGAATCACTCACAGAAAAGACCTATCTGATGTTGAGTTGGCTCATCGGTGATGCGACAGATCCTGAGGATGTTGCGATGTGTTACATTCTGACGCTCATCCTTCTGGGTAATGAAGCTGCCCCTCTTAAGAAAGCGATTATAGACTCAAAATTGGGGACAGATCTCATTTTTTCTGGTGTAAGTTCTATTGGTCCGAACGGTACTTTCTGTGTTGGAATCAAGGGGAGCGAAGCAGATCGTGTTGAAGCATTCACTAATTTGGTCACCGATACCCTCACAGAACTTGCTGAAAACGAGTTTGAAAGCGAATTAGTAGAAGCTGCTTTCCAACAGTCAACTTATCACTACCAAGAAGTAGCACCGATGTTCCCACTCCGCATGCTTTATCGCGTTATTGGTGCGTGGATATACGATAAGGATACGGATACTTTCCTGAAGATGCGAGAGAGTCTTACTACTGTTCGTCGGCGTTGGCAGGAAAATCCAAGTATATTTAATGAAATGATGCGCGAACGACTTGTGGACAATCCACACCTTTTGACAAGTGTGCTCTCACCTGACCAGAACATGCAGGCAGAACTCGATGCCGAATTAGAACAACGCACGAAGGCTATCCGTGCACAACTTACGGAGGAACAGACGAGACAGATTGCGGCTGACGCTGCAGAATTAGAACGGATGAATGGGCAACCAAATCCGCCTGAAGCGTTGGCAAAACTGCCACAACTCCAAGTGAGTGATCTGCCCAATAGACCAAAACATATCCCTACCACAGTAGAGAAAGTTTGTGGACAAGACCTCCTCCATAGTGATGTCTTTGCTAACGGTGTTAACTATTTTGTATTGGATTTTGATATTCGTGGGTTACCGCAACACCTCTGGACATATTTGCCGAGGTATATTGACGCGATACATAAACTCGGTGCAGCAGAAATGGATTTCGCGGAAATGGCACTCCGAAAGTCGTCTGTTACTGGTGGAATCCGATGCGGTGTTGGGTTCCGTACACATGCACTTGATCCCAGCCGTTCATTGCAAAACGCATACTTTCATCTCAAAGTGCTTGATGGTAAAATGGACGTAGCACTTGATGTGCTGCATGATCTTGTTTTTTCTGTAAATCCGCGCGATGCAGAACGTCTTCATGATGTAATGGTACAAGCAGTCGCTGAATACCAGACGGAGATGGTTCAGGATGGTTCAAGCACAGCCACACATCATGCTTCCCGTGGACTTTCACCACAAGCACATCTCGCTGAAATCGTTTACGGTCTACCACAACTCAGACATAGTGAAAATCTGCTCAATAATTTTGACGAACATAACGCTGACCTTATAGGTCATATAGAAGAGATTCGATATTTTTTATTAAATCGTGGGCGTGTGACAGCCGGGTTTGTCGGTTCCGATTCTGCCTATCAGGTAACACGCACAAAACTCGGTGAATGGCTGCGTGCTATGGGAGATGAATCGGTTGCTACAGGCCCGGTAGCATTTCAGCCGTATGACACACCACCGCGCGAAGGATTGGCGGGGCCGATTCAGATTGCGCACTGTGCACATGTCATGCCGGCACCACACTATTCACATCCGGATTCAGCATTGATCTCTATTGGTACACACCTTGTTGGGATGGACTACATATTGAGTGAAATCCGATTTAAAGGTAATGCTTATGGTGCAAGGCTCTCTTATAATTCATTTGACGCGGCACTGTACCAATCATCGTTTAGAGATCCGCATGTGGCACGCACGATCAATGTTTTTGAACAGACAGTAGATTACATCAAGCAGGTAGAATGGACGCAAACAGACATCGACCGTGCGATTATCGCAACAGCGAAAGATGCGGAAAAACCGATCCGTCCAAGCCAAGCAGTAAGTAACGCGCAGTGGTACCACATCAGTGGGCAGACGCGCGAGCTGCGGGAAGAACGTTACGCACAACGCCTCAGTGCAACACCGAGTGAGGTCCAACGTGCACTGCTTCAAGTTTTTGAGGAAAATCTGGATAAAGCTGCGGTTTGTGTTGTCTCAAGCAGAGAAAAACTCGAAGCCGCGAACAATGAACTTGAACAACCTCTCGCGATTGAGGATATATTAACCTAATAGTTGAGTTGTTGGGTTTCCCTGCGCTCTACCCCATAGGTGTCAACTTAAGCACATAATTACCAGATTGTCTCTTGTGGGAGGGAGACCTTGTCCGCCCGATTTTGTGAGACTCAAACTGTTAAATCCAAATCAACGCAGCATGCGCCAAATCAAGAAATCAAAGGTATGAATCATGGCGAATCATGTAGAATACCAAAAGCGTATTCTACCAAGCGCATTCGTCTTTAGTCATTCACCGGGTCCGAATGCCTTATGGCATTC
>LXNJ01000997.1_pt1 | contig 17682 bp, 15 predicted proteins | sample 809081 | NCBI WGS metagenome assembly LXNJ01 (sample SAMN04870510, study PRJNA318959) | sponge metagenome | biome: sponge; feature: marine sponge reef; material: water | host: Petrosia ficiformis | place: Greece: Milos, Mediterranean Sea | collected 2013-05-29 | depth 5-7 m
GGTCTACAACCTGGAAGGATCGATCTTCGCCTGGGCCAACGAGGGACGGCCCGTCTACCGCGGCGGCGAGCGCGTCCACGAAGTCCATCCCTACGACCGGGTGTGGGGCAAGCTGTTGAAGAAGGCGCTTCGGGCCAGGCAGGCCGGGGGCAAATGAGTGCGGACCGCGAGGACCGTTTCAAATCGCCTTCGTGTACCTGTCCGACGCATCAAACGCTTTGCGGCTTTTGTTACCCGGCACCGACCCGGCGCTACAGCGTACTATTGACACCGGAAATCCATACCCCCTACTTTTCAATGTATTTACCGACTTTTGCGAGCGGAACGAAGTGACGTGATGCGCCTTGCAGGGAACGAGGTAATCTGATGCGGCTTTCGTGGAACGAGGTCCGTACGCGCGCCGCGGCTTTCGCCGACGAGTGGCGCGACGCGGCCTACGAGAAGGGCGAGACGCAGTCCCTCTACAACGACTTCTTCCGGATCTTCGGCGTGCGGCGACGGAGCGTGGCCCGCTATGAAGAGCACGTGAAGAAGCTGAACGACGACTCCGGCTTCATCGACCTGTTCTGGCCCGGCGTGCTGATCGTCGAGCAGAAGAGCGCCGGACGCGACCTCGAAAGCGCCTACGAGCAGGCCGGCGCCTATTTCGACGCCCTGCCCGACCACGAAAAACCGCGGTACATCCTGGTCAGCGACTTCCAGCACTTCGCGCTCCGCGACCTGGACGAATCCAAAACTGATTCTTTCGAACTCAAGGACCTTTCCGCCCACGTGGAGTCTTTTGGCTTCATCAGTTTGCTACATTATGGAGAGAAAGAAAGCACAGAAACGCATCAGTTGATATCAACGGATGGTTTTTATGATAGTGCGTTGCATCTGTTGAAAATGGCCCGTGAAGCACTTATTTACATCTCGCTTGCTATGCATGTTGAAGAGAATTCGCGAAAGAGATCTCGGGGGAACAACGACGAGAAACCAACTCCTCCTCTGTATCCACGACAGATTGATTCGATTGATCGGATTTAGATATCAGTCCATGTTGTGAACTACCAAGAAGGTTTAAAAACAGCCTGATTCCCAATCGTAAACTGTCCATGATATCGTGGCAACTTCAGAGAGCAAACTCCCTCAATACATCGCCAAGCGAGTTGTTGATGTCGGCGATTAAAGCTAATTTCGAGAAAACCTGTCGCACATATCCAATGCCGCATCGAGTGTTTCACTAGCATGCTTGTAGGCCCCAATGGTTTTTACGAATTTACAATTCACTGGTGACTGTAGGTAAAAGAAATCCCAGCGTATTTACTCCACCGTCCTGTGTCGAACTCAGGCGATCGCAAGACCCACCGAAAACTCAAATGTAATCGATATAGAACGGCCCCTATTCCTGCCTCCAGAGTCGCCACTTTGTGCTCAATCGGTTTGAGCTTGCGTGGCGTATAGGTGCGATGCTGAAGGAGGGCGTTATATGCAACTAATCGCGCATCAACGGATATAAATCCAAAAAACGAGCGTTTGGGAAGCGAAGATTCCTGATGAAGAGTCATTGTTTTTAGTGGGAGTTCCTGCGGAACAATCCCTGAACGCGTCGTAAATAACGCAAGGTTGTCTAAGTTGTGCCCAAACAGTAAGGTTACACCGCCTGCAGCGTCTGTATGAACGTTGCCAATAGTAATCCGATAGTACGGCAAATATCTAACTTCTGGGAATTGGGGCGGCTTCTCTTGACTAGCTGCACGATTCAATTCGAAGTCGAATTTATCCTCCCATATCCCTATAACTCCCAATCCAACTGGTTTAACTTGATGATCCCAGCCTTTGGGTTCGGGAGCATTGATCAATTTATGCCACAAGGTCTGTACTTCCTCTCCAAGGGCAGGCTTTCCTGTGGTCCCTAAGTGCAACTCGAGAGTCCTCATGCGCTTGTTGGCTTCGAATAGATGTGCTGCGACAGCCGCATAGAGCCACGCAGAGTAAGGCCTATCATCCTCCTGAACCCCTGTAGCCTTGATATTTTGGGGCGTATATAAATTCTGCCCTATCATTAGCGTCGTACGGCGGCAAGGGTTAGAAGGTATTTGATTGCAGTCTCCGTAGCTAGAAAATGGCGACCACCCTAATGACCGATTGATATCTAGACGGATGCGTAAACCATTTGTATAGTCCTCATCGCCCCAATCAGGGAAAGCATCATTTTCTGACATGATAGTTAAGTTCCACACCTGAGCTTCACCTATCGTTGGAGATGTAATCAGTGCCAAACAGGCTAACAATGAGGCGATAGCCCGCGCCCAGCAGAACTGGAGCCACTGCGAATTCGCCCTGCGAATTCGCAGATGGAGGTTCTGTATCGTCTGATCATTCATTGAAGGAACCCCGCTTTTTCGGACGGTTGAAGTTACCCCGTTTTTGTGGACGGTTTGGGATTCAGGCAGTTTTCTTGAAGCTCCTTTGGTCTGGCGTTGCCTCATTGTCGCTCGATTTTCCGTTTCCGCGTCCCGCTCATCGCCCTGGACGTACGGATTTCCCGCATCCGGCGGTCCTGGACGCCATACAGCCCCGTATTGGCTTTCGGTTTCTCAGTGATTCAGGACATTCGAGGACAACCGGCCAGCCGTCTGACTACCGGTCGCTACAAGTGTTCTTATAAGCTCGACGACAAGCCGGTACAGGCTGGGCTCAGTTGGTATGTACACGCAAAGACGATTGTCGTTTCGTTCCGTGCCAGGTATGGTAATCCAACCTGAATCGTCACGGGTTTGCCACCGAGATTCGTCGCTTTGATAGTCACCGTAGCGCATCACCCGCCCTTGCGGAATTCCGACGGCTCGACCCCGTGCAGGCGGCACTGATGATACAGATACGTGCGATGCATCCCGGCGATTTTCGCGGCCTTCGAGATGTTTCCCCGGGGCATCCGCAACGCGCACACGAGATAATCCTACTCGGCGTCCCTGAACACGTCGTCTCGGAAGGCATACAGGGAAGGCATTTCGTGGTCGCGGCCGATCCCTGCCGAGTCCTCCAGGAAATAGTCCTCGACCGTTATCATCGCGTTCTTCGCCAGGGCGATGGCCGACTCGACCCGGTTCTCGAGTTCCCGTTCGTTGTCCTTCCGATCATGGCCCGTCAACCGGGCTATTGCCGCAGGCGAAACCACGGGCGGACAGACGCCGGAAGAGTGCAGCTGCCTTATACAGTGACGGACGAGCGGCGGGATATCGACCGTGCGCGACCGGAGCGGCGGCAGGCCGATGACCGCGCTCCAAATCCGGTAGAAAAGATCGATCCGGAAGGCACCTCTCACCAGGACCCGTTTCATCTCGCGGCTCCTGTGATGATCGCTTCGAAGGCGCCGTGCACTTCATGCCCTTGCGCGCGTTCCGGCGAATCCTGGCTTGTCATCAGGGTGGACGCCATGATTGCTCCGGATTAAGGCAGGTATACCTAGTAAAATCGGACCCGGTATTTTCGTGTTTTTCGTGTAAAGTGGTATGAATTACAATATGATGGAAAAAGAGTGACTTATGTGTGAATTATCCACTCAGCAAGAAGAATATTGCACGAATTTTATGCATAGTGTATCATATCGCCATCACGGTCGAGCTCCCGATCGGCCTCCGGCGGGCGTTCCAGCGCATCGGCGTCCGGCCGCGGGAGCGCCTCATGCCGCAAGGGGTCACGGGCAAGGATCACGCGAAAGATGGATTGGTGACACGGAAAGGATACATCGTTGAAGCGTAAAGACGGACCGGGGCGGGAGATCGAGGCGCTGCGCGAACGCATCTCGATGCTGAGCGCGGCAAGCCTGCGCATCAGCGCGAGCCTGGACCTGGAGACCGTCCTGCACGAGGTCATCAACAGCGCCCGCGCGCTGATCGAGGCTCGTTACGGCGGCATCGTCACCATCGACGAGTCCGGGCAGCCCCGGGACTTCATCACCTCCGGTTTCACCGACGCGGAGCACCGCCAAATGGCCGACTGGCCCGACGGGCCCAGGCTCTTCGAGCACTTCCGCGACCTCACGGGCGTGCTGAGACTGCCGGATGCGCGCGCCTACGTGCGCTCGCTCGGCTTCGCCTCGGACCGGCTGTCGTCCGGCACCTTCCTGGGCACCCCGATGCGCCATCGCGGCCTGCACGTCGGCAACTTCTATCTCGTCGAGAAGGAAGGCGGAGCGGAGTTTACCAGCGAGGACGAGGAGATCCTGGTGCTGTTCGCCTCCCAGGCTGCGACGGCCATCGCCAATGCCCGCACGTACCAGGCCGAGCAGCGCGCCCGGGCCGACCTGGAGGCCCTGGTCGAGACCTCGCCGGTGGGCGTCCTGGTCTTCGATGCCGGGACCGGCCGGCTCATGTCGTCCAATCAGGAGGCGAAGCGGATCGTGGAGGGCCTGCGCATGCCGGGCCGTCCCATGGAGGCGCTGCAGGAGGTGATCACCTGCCGGCGCGCCGACGGGCGCGAGATCGCACTGGAGAAATTGCCCCTGTCGCAGGTGCTGAACCGCACCGAGACGGTCCGGGCCGAGGAGATGGTGCTCTCGGTCCCCGACGGACGAAGCGTCACGGCGCTGATCAATTCCACGCCGATCCACTCGGAGCAAGGCGCGGTCGTGTCCGTTGTGGTCACCATGCAGGACCTGGCGCCGCTACAGGAACTGGAGCGATTACGGGCGGAGTTCCTTGGCCTGGTGAGTCATGAGTTGCGCACCCCGCTCACGTCGATCAAGGGTTCGGCGGCCACGCTGCTGGATGCCGCCCCGAAACTCGACCCGGCGGAGATGCGCGAGTTCTGCCGCATCATCCTCTCGCAGGCCGATCACATGCGCGTCCTGATCAGCGACCTATTGGACGCGGGCCGCATCGACACGGGCACGCTGTCGGTGACGCCCGAGCCCTCCGAGGTCGCCGCCCTGGTGGACCGGGCGCGGACCACGTTCCAGAGCGGCGGCGGCAGGCACCCCGTACTGATCGACCTGCCGCCTGATCTGCCACGGGTCATGGCCGACCGGCAGCGCATCGAACAGGTGCTGAACAACCTGTTCGCCAATGCCGCGCGGCACGCTCCCGAGTCCTCTCCCATCAGGGTCTCCGGGGCGCGCGACGGGGTGCATGTCGCGGTCACGGTACGCGACGAAGGCGCGGGAGTAGCGCCCGACCGGCTCCCGCATCTCTTTCGCAAATATGCCGGGATCGAGGGCGGCGACCGCGAGTCCGGGGCCGCCGGCTCGGGGCTCGGTCTGGCCATCTGCAAAGGCCTGGTCGAAACTCACGGAGGGCGTATCCGAGCCGAAAGTCCGGGCATAGGCCAAGGCACGCGCATCACCTTCACGATCCCGGTAGTCGCCGAGGCCGCCGAGGCCGCCCGCGAGCCGGTCCGGCCCGACCCGCAAGACGCCGGAGGAACTGGCGAGCCGACGCGCATCCTCGTGGTCGACGACGACCCACAGACGCTACGCTACGTGCGCGAAGCGCTCACGGCGGCCGGCTACTCCGCGCTCGTGACCAGCAACCATGACGAACTGGCGAGCATTATCCACGCCGAGCGACCCGAACTGGTCCTGCTGGACCTGCTGCTGCCCGGCACGGACGGTATAGCGTTGATGGAACGCCTGCCCGAACTGGCCGACCTGCCGGTCATCTTCATCTCCGCCTACGGACGGGACGAGACCATCGCGCGGGCGCTCGATACCGGCGCCGCCGACTACCTCGTCAAGCCCTTCTCGACGACCGAACTCGTGGCGCGGATCCGGGCGGCGCTGCACAGACGGGCCGATCCCGACCCCTTCGTGCTGGGCGAACTCGCCATCCACTACGATCGGCGAAGGGTGAGCACAGGCGGTGTACGGGTCGACCTCACCGCCACCGAGTATGAGCTGCTGCGCGTCCTCTCGCTCAACGCGGGACGGGTGTTGACCTTCGACACCCTGATGCGCCAGGTCTGGGGTACGCGCGCCTACGCCAATCCGAAGCTCGTGCGCGCCTTCGTCAAGAAGCTCCGCCACAAGCTCGGCGACAATGCAGACAAGCCCATCTACATCTTCAACGAGCGCGGGGTCGGCTACCGCATGGCACGGCCGGGCGAACCGTAGACGCCTTCTGCTTCCCGGCAAGGCGAGCAGGGCGCGACGAGCGGAGATCAGAGGTCCCTCAGGGAAGACGAAAGTCCGCGGCCTCTTAAACCCGCTTCTTCCGCCCCACCAGGACCAGGTTCGCCGGCATGTTCTCCAGCGGCGCGCCGCCCTCCCAGTGTTGACGCCCGTCGCCGTACTCCTCCATGGCCAGGAGTTCGCATCCCCCTTCAAGCAGCGCGCGGGTCATGTCCGAAACCGTCCAGTGGAATTCATAGCTGGGGAGCGGCCCCGTACCCTCGGGCAGATCCTCGGACCGGTCATAGGTAAAGGGGCCGTGGTCGAAGTAATGAAACGCCTGTTGCAGTGGTCCTGCCGCGAGTTTCCACAGGCGTCGGAACGGATGGTACTCGTTGACCATGAAAAGACCGCCGGGTTTGAGAATCCGGATTCCCTCGCCGTAGTAGCGCTGCAGCTCGGACACCCACACGGCGACGTGGCCGCCCGTATACACGAGATCAAAATGATCGTCCGGCAGTTCGTGCAGGTCCGCTACGTCGGCCTGGAGAAACCGGAGCGAGAGACCGAGTTCATCGGCTCTTCCGGCCGCGATATCCAACTGGACCTCTGAGATGTCCACGGAAGTGACCCGCGCCCCGGCGGCGGAAAGGGCGAAGGCGGCCAGGTTGTCCCCGCTGCCCAGCACGCAGACGGAATGGTCGGACACGTCTCCGAGGTATTTCAACTCGACGTCGTCCAGTACGAGTTGGATGTCGGCCGGGATGCTGCGCCAGTCCACCCTGGCGTCTATCTCCGCCTGCCATCCGGCGGAAACGGCGTCCCAGCCCCTGCGATTCGCCTCGTGCATGGGATGCTGGCTCATATTCTCAAACCCTCTCAGCGACGTCGGTCCGCTCAGGCCCTCCTGGCCACCCATACCTGCTCATTGCCTTGCCGGAACGGTCCACGATGGAAGTCTCCGTAGAGCGCCTCGACCTCGAAGCCACAGAGTTCCAGGAGATACTGCATTTCGAAGCGGTGCACGTAGCGCAGGTATAGCGGGGCGGTGGTTTTCGAAAGCACGCTGCCCTCGTCGTCCACTTCTTCGAAAAACCGGTGTTCCTCGAGCGTTTGCTCCGAAGGATCGTACCGGCGCGTATACGATACCATGACGCGGCGTCCCGTTTCGGGATGGGTAAACGACCCCGAATGGCACATCGCACGGCCGGTTGGTTTCATGTAGGCCGCGATCAACTCGATGCTCGGGTCGAACACGTTAAACACCAGCCTGCCCCCGTCCGTCAGATGGTCGCGAATGCACGTCAAGGCCCGGCGCTGGTCGTCGCCAGTCATCATATGCAGGAACGCGCGGTACGGGATAGTGGCCAGCGGGAAGCGCCGCTCCAGGTTGAACGATCGCATGTCCCCCTCGACGATCTCTATGTGCCGTTTCGTCTCCGCCGGCAATCCGGCGATCTTGCGACGGGCGACCTCCAGCATCGCCGGCGCCCGATCCAGTCCGACGATAGACACGCCGGCTTCGGCGACCGGAACCATGATCCGGCCGGTTCCGCAGCCGATCTCCAGCACGGGTCCGCCCGCCCGCCCGGCTTCCTCCACGTAGAACGCCTCGTCGCCGTCGAGTCCGGTCGAAAAGCTGTCATATAATCCGGCGTCCGTCCTGTCGTATTCCGACACGTCATATCCTCCCGTGAGAAAAGCAGGTCCGGTGTGTATGTACACGCATGTGCACGCACTACGTCGATATACCCCCTCTCGGGGATGGATGCAGGAATGCGGCGATCCGTGTCAGGCGAACATTCCTTATATACCATATTATATCGGTTGATTTCGCTATTGTCCCAATTTTACTTCAGTTGATGCCTGCCCAGTTGTCTACAACAGTCACGCCACGATCAAGGATCACCTATGCCTGACCGCTTGCGCATCGTCATACCCGGGGACGACCCGCCGCAGATGCAGGGATCGCCCCACCTGGAACGCCTGGAAGCCTATGGAGAAGTCGTCCTCTACACCGACCGCCCCGAAACGGCAGAGGAGAAAATCGAACGGGTCCGGGGCGCCTCGGTGATGATCAATTCCCGGGGACTCGTGAAATGGCCCGGAGACGTCCTGCGGGCGCTGCCCGGCCTTCGCATGATCGCGACCTGTTCGATTGGCGTAGACAACTTCGATCTCGAGGCGGCGCGGGAGTGCGGCATCGTCATTTCCAACCAGCCCGGACGGACGGCGCCGGTCGTCGCGGAACACGCCTTCGGCCTGATGTTCGCCCTCGCAAAAAGGGCGGCGTATTTCACCGAGGCCATGAAGGCCGGACAGTGGCCCCGGCTGGACGCCTGTTATCTCAGGGGCAAGACGCTTGGTGTCATCGGAACGGGTCCCATAGGATCGGAGATGGCGGGGATGGCACGGAACGCGGGGATGGAGGTGATCGCATGGACGTACAACCCCTCGGACGAACGGGCCAGCCGGCTCGGGGTAACCTACGTGGGGCTCGACGAACTGCTGCGGAGATCGGACGTGGTGTCGCTGCACGTCATGCTGACGGATCACAGCCGGCATATGATCAACGGGGATTCGCTGGCGGGCATGAAACCGGGCGCGCTGCTCATCAACTGCGGCCGGGGCGGCCTGGTGGATACGGAAGCGCTGGTCGAAGCGCTTCGGTCGGGACACCTGGGCGGCGCGGCGCTGGATGTCTTTGAGACGGAACCCCTGCCCGCGGATCACCCTCTGTTCGACATGGAGCAGGTCGTGCTGACGCCCCACTGCGCGGACATGACCCCGGAAGGCGTCGACCTGCTCAACGAGGGGGCGGTGGACAACGTCATCGCCTTTCTCGAAGGCCGGCCGCGGAACGTGGTAGTCTGAATACGGTTTACATGGTGGTCTGAATCACGAAACGTGGTAGTCTGAATGAATACGCGTCACGCCGGCGCGCGGTGCCGCGCCTCGCGGCCCTTGTCGGGCGTGGGGTCCGTGACCAGGCCGTACATCTGCCGGCCCTCGTGGTCTTCCGGCAGGTATTCGGTGATCGGCAGGCCCTCGGGGGTAACGAACAGCAGGCAGTGACAGTACTTCCAGATCTTCATCTCGTCACATGCGCACACCCATTCCCGGCTTCGTTCCAGTTCGGCCTTCTTGTCCGGGTAGAAATTGCACGGACACAGCGGCCGGCCCAGTTCGTCCACGTGGGCGGCGAGGCCCTTGACCACGGAATCGGTCACTTCCGCGTTCGGATGGGGCGAGGTGCCCGTCTTTTCCCAGTACTTATCGCAGTATTTCTCCATGCGCTTCATGCTTTTTTCGGAAGGCTGCTGTTCGTTCATGGACCGCTCCTTGTATGGATACCGCTTCCGGCCATCCCGCGTACGCTATCTATCTCCTCCACCTGACCACAATCTACCCGGACAGGTCCTCCATGTCAATCGGCCATTGCCTGGATCCGGGGAAGGCAGGAAGCCGGAATCCGCTCTTCAAGAAGCGAAACACCAACCCGAACAGGGTATCCGGAAGGCGGTGGCCCGCCCGGAATCCGCACCGGCCGCCAGGCCGTCAAAAAAACACCGCCCTGCGTGAAATTATATTGACTTTATTCGCGTCGTGGTATATCCTCCATGACTGTTGTCGAAAATCCGGTTATTCGGTTAAGAACGCATAAAATAGAGAGACAGAACGAGTTCATATGCCGCAGATTTTCTCCTCCGCCGCAAACACGTGGCTCAAGGCGAGTATCGTTGGCGGGGCGCTACTTCTTGCAACAACGTTAGGCGTCATTTTATACCTCGGTTCGACTTCCTACGTTACCCGGCAGCATCAGGTAAGACCCCAGCCCGTTCCATTCAGTCATCGGCACCACGTCAATCAACTCGGCATCGATTGCCGGTACTGCCACGCTTCGGTCGAAACGAGCGCCTTCGCAGGCCTGCCGCCGACCAAGACGTGCATGAGCTGCCACTCGCAGGTGTGGACCGACGCCCCGATGCTCGAACCGGTGCGAACCAGTTACGCGACCGGGGTTTCGCTCGAATGGACCCGGGTGCACGATTTGCCGGACTACGTGTATTTCAATCACAGTATTCATGTTAATAAGGGCATCGGCTGCGAGTCCTGTCACGGCGCCGTCAACGAGATGGCCCTGATGTGGCAGGAAGAGTCGCTGCAGATGATGTGGTGCCTCGAGTGCCACCGGCATCCCGAGTCTTTCATCCGGGAACGGGCGGACGTGTACAAGTTCGAATCCCAGCCCGATTACGCGCCGCCGGCCGACCAGACGGCCCTGGGCGCACAGCTGACCCGGGGCTACCGGGTCAACAAGGATCAACTGGAGGACTGTTCCATCTGTCATCGATAGAGGGGACAGCCACGGTATCGTACCATGAACCAGAACTCGGAACGGCACATCGCGGAAGCGGAGGCAGCGGAAGCGGGAAAGTTGAGCGCAGGTGCGAACGGCGGTCCTGAATACTGGCGCAGCATGGACCAGTTGGCCGATACGGAAGAGTTCCAGTCGTTCATGGAGAAGGAATTCCCGCAGCACGTGGAAGAAGTCAAGGCCAATCCCGTCAGCCGCCGTAAGTTCCTGAAGCTGATGGGCGCATCGATCGCCCTGGCCGGCGCCGCCGCCTGTACCCGGCAGCCGTCGGAGAAGATCATCCCCTACGTGCTGCCCCCGGAAGAAGTCGTCCCGGGCAAGCCCCTGTACTACGCTTCGGCCTACGTCCACGACGGCGTGGCGAACGGCATCCTGGTGGAGAGCCACATGGGCCGGCCCACCAAGGTCGAGGGCAACCCGGAACATCCCGCCAGCATGGGTTCGACCGACGTCTTCGCCCAGGCTTCCATCCTGACGATGTACGACCCGGACCGGTCCCAGTCGGTGATCCGGCGGGGCCGTATCACCACCTACGACGCTTACCTGAACGAGTTGAACGAAGCCCTGTCCAACCAGGTGGAGAAACAGGGCGGCGGTTTGCGCATACTGACCGGAACCGTCACCTCGCCGACCCTCCACGGGCAGATGGAGGGCCTGCTGGCCCGATACCCCGGCGCGCGGTGGCACCAGTACGACCCGGTGACCCTGGACAACGCCAGGGAAGGTGCGCGGCTGGCCTTCGGCGAAATCGTGTCCTGCCGTTACGATGTGAAGAAAGCGGACGTGATCCTGTCCCTCGACGGCGACTTCCTTACGACCGGCCACGGCGCCGTGCGGTATGCGCGGGACTTCGCCGCCCGCCGGGACGGGAACGACCCGGACAACATGAACCGGCTGTACGTCATCGAGAGCACGCCTTCGCTGACCGGCGCCCAGGCCGATCATCTCCTCGGCCGGCGCGCGGGAGAGATCGAAGGGCTCGCGCGGAAGATCGCCGCGGAGCTGGGCGTGAATGTTTCGGTCGGCCTGGCCGGCCTGGCCGGCGCGGATGGTGACGATGATGAACAGCGCTGGGTATCGGCCGTGGCGGACGATCTCCGCGCCCATGCCGGCGCCTGTCTCGTGGTCACGGGCGATCACCAGTCCCCCGCCGTTCATGCCCTCGTCCACGCGATGAACGACGCGCTGGGCAATTCGGGCAGCACCGTCACCTATACCGAATCCATCGAAGCGGCGCCCGTCAACCAGACCGAATCGATCGCTTCACTGGCAAACGACATGAAGAACGGCGAGGTCGACCTGCTGGTCGTGATCGGAGGCAACCCCGTTTACGATGCGCCGGCGGATCTCGATTTTACCGGGGCCATGGAAAGCGTGGCCATGCGCGTGCACGCCGGCCTCTATCACGACGAGACGGCCGAACTTTGTCACTGGCACCTTCCGATGGCCCATGACCTGGAAGCCTGGAGCGACGCGCGGTCCTACGATGGTTCAATCACCGTCGTCCAGCCGCTCATCGCCCCGCTGTACCGCGGCAGGAGCGCCCACGAAATCGTGGCGGCGCTGACGGGCAACGCCATGAAAAAGGGCTACGATATCGTCCGCGAACACTGGCAGGCGCAGGCGTACCATGGGTCGCAGGCTTTCGAAACCTTCTGGCAGACCTCGGTGCACGACGGGTTGATCGCCGGTTCCGCCCTGGCGCCGAAAGCGGTATCGGTCGGCGGCATCGCCGCGGCCGTGGGCGAAGGATCCGCGCCGGAAGCGGGCATGGAAATCATATTCAAGGCGGACCCGACCGTGTGGGACGGGTCTTACGCCAACAACGGCTGGTTGCAGGAACTACCCAAGCCGCTGACCAAGCTGACCTGGGACAACGCCGCGCTGATGGGCCCGTCCACGGCAAGCCGCCTGGGGGTCGAAAACACCGACGTGGTCGAACTGGCGTACCAGGACCGCAGGGTGAACGCCCCCGTGTGGATCCTGCCGGGCCACCCGGACAACGCCGTAACTGTGCATCTCGGCTACGGCCGCCGCCGCGCGGGCCAACTGGGCACGAGCGCGGGTTTCGACGCCTATGCCATACGTCCTTCCGCCAGCCCGCATTTCGGCGGAGGACTGCAGGTGACGCGGACCGGGGAGACCTTCGGCATTTACAGCACGCAGGACCACCACGCCATGGATCTCGAGGGCATGGGCAGCATGTCCCGCGACCGGAACCTGATCCGCGTGAGCGACGTCGAGACGTTCAAGGACGACCCCCACGTGATCCAGGAGATGTGGGAAGAACCCGATCCGAAACGCAATCTCTATCCCGACGATCACGCCTACGACGGACCCAACGCCTGGGGCATGGTCATCGACCTGAACAAGTGCAACGGCTGCAATACGTGCACCATCGCCTGCCAGTCGGAGAACAACATTTCGGTCGTGGGCAAGGAAGAAGTGGCCAACGCCCGCGAGATGCACTGGATCCGGATCGACCGCTATTACCGGGGCGACCTCGACGCGCCGGAGACCTTTCACCAGCCCGTGCCGTGCATGCAGTGCGAGAACGCGCCCTGCGAACTGGTCTGCCCCGTCGGCGCCACCGTACACAGCAAGGAAGGCCTGAACGACATGGTCTACAACCGCTGCGTCGGCACGCGCTACTGTTCCAACAACTGTCCCTACAAGGTCCGGCGGTTCAACTTCTACCTGTATGCCGACTTCGAAACACCGAGCCTGCAGCTGGGACGCAATCCGGACGTGACGGTGCGCAGCCGCGGGGTCATGGAGAAGTGCACCTACTGCGTCCAGCGCATCAATGTCGCCCGCATCGAGGCGAAGAAGGAAGACCGCGACATCGCCGACGGCGAGATCCTGACGGCCTGCCAGCAGGCCTGTCCGTCCCAGGCGATTACCTTCGGCAATACGAAGGACGCGGACAGCGAGGTGTCCAAATTGAAATCCAGCCCGTTGAACTACGGGATGCTGACGGATCTGCTCACCAAGCCGCGCACGACGTACCTGGGCCGGATTCGCAATCCGAACCCGGCGCTGGAGGCGTAGGCCGAAGAGAAGTATACGTGACGCGGCCATCGAATCCGCCGTGAATGAGGAGTGGCTCCTTGTCACAGTCACAGCAAGCCGTTGACATAGAAAAGGTCGACGCCTACAAGGGCGACGGTGTTGTAGCTCCAGAATACAACAATACCACCGTCACCCAGAAGATCTCCAACATCGTACTGAGGTCGGAGACGCCGTGGGGATTGTACCTCGCCGTGGCGGTCCTGCTGCCGGTCGTCGGCATGCTGGGCATCTCCATCACCTGGCTGGTGCTGATCGGTACTGGCATATGGGGCCTGAACGTGCCGGTCGGCTGGGGATTCGCCATCATCAACTTCGTCTGGTGGATCGGAATCGGACACGCCGGGACGCTCATCTCCGCCATCCTGCACCTGATGCGGCAGGACTGGCGCAATTCGATCAACCGGTTCGCGGAGGCCATGACGATCTTCGCCGTGATGTGCGCCGGCATGTTCCCGCTGCTCCACGTGGGGCGTCCGTGGCTCGCCTACTGGCTGCTGCCGCTGCCCAACACCATGTCGCTATGGCCCCAGTGGCGTTCGCCGCTGGTCTGGGACGTCTTCGCCGTGTCCACCTATTTCACCGTTTCCCTGATCTTCTGGTACATGGGCATGATCCCGGACCTCGGCACCCTGCGGGACCGGGCGAAGCACCCCGTCGTAGCGCGGATCTTCGGCGTGCTGTCCATGGGATGGCGCGGCGCGTCCTCTCACTGGGCCCGGTACGAAAAGGCCTACCTGATCCTGGCCGGCCTCTCCACGCCCCTGGTCCTGTCCGTGCACTCCATCGTTTCACTGGACTTCGCCGTCTCGCTGATCCCCGGCTGGCACACGACCGTGTTCCCGCCCTACTTCGTGGCCGGCGCCATATACGCCGGGTTCGCCATGGTGCTGACGCTGACCATTCCCGTGCGGAAATGGTTCGGACTGCAGGGACTCATTACGACGCGGCACCTGGAGAACATGGGCAAGGTGACCCTGGCGACGGGCTTCATCGTCGTGTACGGATACGCCATGGAAATGTTCATCTCCTGGTACAGCGCGAGCCCCTACGAAGGATTCATGATGTGGAACCGGATGACGGGACAGTACGCGCTGGTCTACTGGGCGCTGATCTTCTGCAACGCCGTCAGCATACAGATCCTCTGGTGGAAGCGGGCCCGCCGCAGTCCCGTCGTGCTGTTCATCGTCTCGCTGATCGTCGGCGTGGGGATGTGGCTGGAACGGTTCGTCATCGTCGTGACCAGCCTGGCCAACGACTACATGCCCTCGTCGTGGGACTATTACGCGGGCACGATCTGGGACTGGAGCCTCTACATCGGCACCATCGGTTTCTTCCTCTTCATGATGTGCCTTTTCATCCGGTTCCTGCCCATGATTCCCATGTCCGAGATGAAGATGGTCATCCCGAAGCACCGGAACAAGAAGGACGCCTGATATGAATCACGGACCCGCCCAACCCGAGCTGCGCGGCCTCATCGCCGAGTTTGAAAACGAGGAAGCCATCGTGGATGCCACGAAGAAGACCGTGGACGCGGGATATCATCATATCGAGACCTACACGCCCTACCCCCTCGACGAGTTGCTGGATATTCAGCATCTCCACAGGAACAAGGTGGCGCTGGTGATTCTCATCGGCGGGCTGACCGGCTGCGCCGTGGGTTTCTTCATGCAGTACTTCGCCTCCGTGATCCACTACCCGATCAACGTGGGCGGCCGTCCGCTGAACAGCTGGCCGGCCTTCATACCGGTCATGTTCGAGTGCACGGTCCTCTTCGCGTCCTTTGCCGCCCTGATCGGGATGATGGTCATGAACAAGCTGCCGCAGCCCCACCATCCGCTCTTCGAAATCGAACGGTTCCGGTACGCCACGCAGGATCGATTCTTCCTGTGCATCGAGGCGGAAGACCCGTACTTCGAGCGGGATGCGACCCGGCAGTTTCTGGAGGAACTGAATCCACACGAGGTGAACGAAGTTGAAGCGTAAGCCCATGGTCCTCATACGCGCCGGCGTCCTGTGCGTGCTGTGCCTGGCCGTCATGGTGTCCTGCCGCCAGGACATGCACGACCAGCCGCGCGCCGAACCCTTCGAGGAAAGCGATTTCTTCGGCGACCGGCGCTCGGTGCGTCCCGTGGTGGAAGGAACCATACCCCGGGGCCATCTGCGGCTGGACGAGCATTTCTACACGGGCAAGATCGACGGCGCGCTGGCCACGACTTTCCCGACCGAGGTGACCATCGGAATGCTCAAGCGGGGGCAGGAGCGATACGATATCTACTGTGCGCCGTGCCACAGCAAGGTGGGGGACGGACTCGGCATGATCGTACAACGCGGAATGAAACAGCCGGAGTCCTTCCACAGCCAGCGGCTGCTCGACGTCGAGGTGGGGCATTACTTTGACGTGGTGACCAATGGTTTCGGCACCATGTACAGCTACGAGGAACGCATTGATCCGGCCGACCGGTGGGCCATCGCAGCCTATATCCGGGCGCTGCAGATGAGCCAGGGCGCCAATTTGGCCGAACTTCCGGAATCGGATCAGCAACGCATTCGACAAATCGTGGAAGTGGAAGAATGACAGCGATTTCCAACAATCTGTTCACGCAGCTCAGCAGTATGCAGACCCGGGCGTTGACCGCCGGCGTCGTCCTGGTGCTGGGCGGACTGCTTTACGCCTTCGCCATGGGCGAGATGGGCGGTTTCTACCAGGCCTACCTGGTCGGCTACATGATCTGCGCGGGCATCACCCTGGTGTGCATGGCCTTCACCATGCTGCACCACCTCATCGGCGGCCGCTGGGGATTCGTCATCCAGCGCCTGCTCGAAGCCGCCATGAGCACGCTGCCCGTGTTGCTCGTCCTCTTCATACCCATCGTGCTGGGCATGCACGACCTGTATCACTGGACGCACGCGGAAGTGGTGGCCGTCGATCCGATCCTGCAGCACAAGGAATCCTATCTCAACGTGCCCTTCTTCCTCGTGCGGACCGTGTTTTATTTCGCCATCTGGATCACCGCTTCCACCCTGCTGATCAGGTGGTCCAGGGCCCAGGACACGTCGGGGGACCCGAGGCTGACGGACAAGATGCGGAATATCTGCGGGCCCGGCGTCGTGGTGTTCGCCCTGACCATGACCTTCGCGTCCTTCGACTGGATCATGTCCACCGACCCCCACTGGTTCTCGACGCTATACGGGGTCATGATGATCGTGAACAGCGGTGGCGCCGCCCTTTCGTTCATCATCATCATGATGACCTGGCTCAGGAAACACGAACCGATCTCGGAACTCGCCGACGCGGACCGTTTCCACGACTGGGGCAAGCTGCTGCTGGCCTTCACGCTGCTCTGGTTCTACATGATGCTGTCCCAGTTCCTGATCATCTGGGCGGCGAACCTGCCGGAAGAGAACCCCTGGTACGTGCACCGCGTCCACGGCGGCTGGGAAGTCGTTTCCGTAGTCCTGGTGCTCTGCCGGTTCGTGATTGCCTTCTTCCTGCTCCTGTCCATACCGAGGAAGCGGGACCCCCGCCGCCTGGTGCGCGTCGCCTGGTTCATCCTGGCCATGCACCTGGTGGACATCTTCTGGCACGTGGCGCCCAACTTCCGCCTGGATGGCTTCGAAGCCAGCGTGTTGGACGTGATCGTTCCGGTCGGGCTGTTTGGCATCTGGTTTTACTTTGTAATCAATCGGCTGAAGCGGAATCCGTTGATTCCGCAGAAGGACCCGCGGTTCGAGGAGATCGTGGCATCGGTCTCGAAGGCACCGGTACGAGGATAGCATGAATCTGGGCAAGAACCATCACATCGTCGATGAGGCGTCCATTGAACGGGGCCACGAAGTCTTTGAAACCAACGTGCCCCTGGTCATCAAGTTCGGCATCGGCCTGACCGCCCTCGCCATCATTTCCATGGTTTTGATGTGGTTGATGTTCGTGGTGATCGAAGATTACAACGCACTGTCCTTCGAATCGCCGTCTCCCCTGATCGAAGAGAACGCCCTTCCGCCCGAACCGCGGCTGCAGGTCATCCCCGAAGAGGACCTGATCGCCCTTCAGGCGGCGGAAGAGAAGAAACTGAACACCTACGGGTGGGTGATCCGGACGGCGGAGATTGTCCAGATTCCGATCGAGCGGGCCATGCACCTGATC
>LXNJ01000998.1_pt1 | contig 17681 bp, 13 predicted proteins | sample 809081 | NCBI WGS metagenome assembly LXNJ01 (sample SAMN04870510, study PRJNA318959) | sponge metagenome | biome: sponge; feature: marine sponge reef; material: water | host: Petrosia ficiformis | place: Greece: Milos, Mediterranean Sea | collected 2013-05-29 | depth 5-7 m
GGTCGGCATCGAAGAACCCGGCGCTGGCCGACCACCCGGGCACGTTCGCCCCGGCCGCCTCGGTGCGATCCTCAAATGCCCTGCCGCCACGGTTGCGGTATAGGATCGTCCCCCCGTAGCCTGTCACGAACAAGTCGACGAATCCGTCGTTGTCGTAATCTCCGGTCGCTGCTCCCATGCCGTAGATGTTGGTAGCCTCAGCGCTTACGCCAGTCTGCTCGGTCACGTCCTCGAACGCTTCGCCAGCAAGGCTGCGATAGAGCCGGTCGTGGAGTTCAGGACCTGTCCTGTCCACGATCACACCGTCGCCCTGCACAACCAAGGCACCGCCGTTTACGAAAAAGATGTCCAAGAACCCGTCGTTGTCGTAGTCCAGCAGCGCGACTCCGCCGCCCATCGTCTCGATCAGGTGCTTTTCGGGCGTGGGATTGGCGTGATGCCGGAATTCAATCCCCGCCGCTGCGCTGCGATCCTCGAAGCGCAATTCCGCAGCCAAGAGCCCCGACAGTCCCAAGCTGAGCGCCCCGAAATGCAAGAAAAGGCAGGTGCGAAGCGTCACGGCGAGCGCTTTACCAAAGCAGGTCTAGGATAATATGCGACCGCGATACACTGGAAACGCCGGTGAAGAGGGAGCTGCGGTTACTGGCGGTTTGCGCTGGCTTCGCCATCGGCACTCCCTCGCAAGGTATATGCGCAGAGGAGGCCCGCGCACCGTTCGAACCGCTCTACCGGCAGGCCTACGAATTACGGCTGCGCCAGTTGGGGCCTGACCATCCCGACACGGTCGAAAGCTTGGTGCGCTTGGGAGCGCTGCTGCGGGTTCACGGTCGCGCCGAGGACGCCGAGCCGCTGCTCCGCAAGGCGCTGGGCGCGCTGAACCGATCTGGATCGCCAGCCGAACAGGCCTTGCTCGAATTGGCCGAGACGCTGGCTGTCCTCGGCCAGAACGCGGAGGCGGAGGGCTTGTACGCCCGTGCTTTAGGGCGCGGCGAGCCTGCCGAGGCCGATCCGCAGACCATGCTGAGGATCGCAGCGCTCCGCGAAGCTCGAGGAAATGTCCCCGGTGCCAAGCGGGCGTATCTCGACGCTCTAGAGCTGTTCGAGAACGCAGGCCCGCTGACCGAAGACCAGCGCAAGGCCCGTGCCACGGCGCTAAACGACCTAGGGCTCCTGCTGGAGTTGGAAGGAGACCTCGACGATGCCGAGACGGCGTACCGGCGGTCCGCGGACGCTTACGCTGAAGCCTTCGGCAGCGACTACCCCGGCACCGCCACCGCTCGCGCCAACCTCGCTGGCATGCTCGCGATGCGCGGAGAGGCCGTCGCGGCAGCGGCCCTACTCGAGCGGGCCCTCGATGTGTTTCGCGCGGCCTACGGGCCGCGCCACGATAACACTGCGAGGCTGCGCAGTCGGCTCGGCGAAATCTACGAGGCGCAGGGCCGCTTTGAAGAAGCCGAGGCGGAGTACCTTGCCGTTCTTGCTGCCTGGCCCGAGCGGTCGGCCTCGCGAGGACTGGCGCTGGCGGACCTGGGCCGCCTCGCGGGAGTGCGGGGCGATCTTGCAGCGGCCGAGACGGCGCTCGGCGATGCAGTGGGACTCCTCCAGCCTGCGATGCCCGCTTTGGCGACCGATCTGGCCGAAGCTCTCGATTCGTATGGATCAGTGCTACGCGAGTTGGGCAGGCTCGACGAGGCGCAGGGGGTCTTGCGCAAGGCCTTGGCGATCCGTGAGCGGGAACTCGGGCCGTCGCACTCCGACGTCGCGCTGACCTTGGTGGGCTTGGCTGGCGTGCTCCACCTGCAGGGCGACCTCGGATCGGCCGAGCCTCTGTATCGGCGAGCGATCGGCATCCAGGAAACAACCTTAGGCCCCGCCCATCCAGAGGTGGGCGAGACCCTCTACAACTTGGCCCATCTCGAACAGGCGCTCGGCGACATACCCGCTGCTGAGATTAGCTTCAGGCGGTCAGCCGAGATCCTGTCGAGCGCTTATGGTCCTGACGACCCCTTCGTAGCCGAGATTCGCGCGGCCATCCGGGCCCTGCGCTGACGCGAGTGCCACGTCGGAACGGCGGGCCGTAGCGGGGGTTTGCAGCCGCTGCCCCAGGCTCGGACTCCAGCGGCCTCTGTCTCAGGCATTCCGCTCCCCAATGTGGGTCGCCCATCAGCGAGGCATGGTGTACCATTGGCATGTGGAGATTTGCTCCAGACAAGGGGCGATGTTGCAGGGGGTTCTTATGAAATCGCGATTTTCGCTGTGGATAGCGGCAGCAGTGTTCTTAGCAGTCGGAGCGCAACTCGCCCCGGCTCAGGATCTGCGTGGCAAGATCGGCGGCACGGTAGCGGACGCTTCGGGCGCCGTGATCCCGGGCGCCAATGTCACTCTCGCAAACGACAACACCAACGTCACGTCGACGGCACAGACCAGTGTGGCGGGGCAGTACTTGTTCGACTTTCTCCTGCCCGGCATGTATACCGTTACCGTCGAGTCCGAGGGCTTCCGCACGTTCCGGCAGGAGAACATCCTCGTGCAGACCAGGGCCGACATCACGGTTGACGCTGCAATGGAGCTTGGCGCGGTCACCGAGACCGTGACGGTGGAGGAGGCGCCCGTTGCGGTGCAGTTCACCACCACGACCATGGAGACCACGCTCGACACCAGGCTCTCGCAGGAACTGCCGTTGCTCAACCGCAACCCGTACATGCTGGCGGCACTCGATCCCGCCGTAAACTATCGCGGAGGGGCGGAGAACGCCCCGTACCACCACTGGGCCATGAGCCAGCTGGACGTGGGTGGCAACACGGCGAACCGCAACAACGTGCTGATGGACGGCGTTCCGCAGCTAGTCGGCGCCAAGGGCGTGTACACGCCGCCGATGGACGCGGTCTCTGAAGTGAATGTTCAGCAGAACGCTACAGACGCCGAGTACGGCCACAGCGCCGGCGGCATCGTCTCGGTGCAGATGAAGAGCGGCACCAACGACTGGCACGGAACTGCCTACTATTTCGGGCGCAACCCGGTGCTGAACGCGCGTCCCAACGCCCTGACCTCGCAGAAGAGCGTTGTGCGCCGCAGCGTTTGGGGCGTGAGTTCTGGAAATCCCATCGTCAAGAACAAGGTCTTCAACTACTTCGCCTACGAGGCCCAGGACGTGCGTTCGCCCGCAACGGTCAACCTGACCTTGCCGCGCTCGGGCGAGCGCAACGGCGACTTCTCCAACAGCCTCAATCGTAACGGGGCCTTGCGCGCCATCTTTGACCCGCTGACAACCGACGCGGACGGCAACAATCGGACGCAGTTCGCAAACAACGCCATACCGGCAAGCCGCTTCGACGCGACCTCGCGCCGCGTCCTGGACAAGACCTGGGATCCCAACAACCCCGGTGACAACGCCTCGGGCGCGAACAACTTCCGCCATGTCTTTCCGATCACTTTCGATTACTGGAACTTGACGAATCGCACCGACTATAACGTCAGCGACAAGGTCAAGGTCTTCGGGCGCATCAGCCGCTTCCACACTACCCAGAGCGAGCCAGACTACTCTGGCTCGGTGGCCCAGCGCCGCCAGGGCAGCGCCCGCAACAGCGTGCAGGTGTCTGGCGACCTCGTGTGGACGGTCTCGCCGACGACCGTCTTCAACCTGCGCGGCTCGTGGTCCAAGATCACCGACTCGTTCTACACGCCCCAAGCCCAGATTGGCGAGGAGGGGCTGGCAGAACTGTGGCCGAACAACCCTTGGTACGCGTCGCACGTGCGGGACATTCCGGCAGTGCATTTCCCTGAAATCAGGGTCGACGCAGATTCCACCACCTCGTTCGGACGCTCGGGGTTCTGGTTCCAAGAGCCCTCGACTTGGAATTTGGAGGCCAAGGTTTCCAAGCAAATGGGCCGCCACTACGTCAAGGTCGGCACGCAGTACCGCAAGCAGTTAGTGCTGGCGGCGCGCCCGCGCGGCATGCGATTCCGCTTCGACGCGAACCCCACCGCAGATACCGCCAACAGCCCCAATACCGGCGAGTTGGGTCATGCCTGGGCCTCGATGCTGCTCGGCGTCATGCAGGACAGCAACTGGAGCAGGGCGCGGACCGTAGCGGTCAACCGCCCCCGCATCGACGTGTTCGGCTTCTTCGTCCATGACGACTTCAAGCTCAATTCGCGGATCACTCTGAATCTGGGCCTGCGTTACGAATACGAGACCCCGATGAGTGACCCCGAGAATCGGCTCTCCCGCTATCTCGACTTCGGCCAGGCGCTGCCCGAGGTGGCGTCGGCAATGGGGCCGATTCCTGGCGAGGTCTTGGCGATGCGCAGCACGCCGCTCGATATCAGGGGCGCTTGGGTGTTCACCGATGGCAACAACCGCAACGCATGGAACGCCCAGACGAATCTCTTTCTGCCGCGAGCCGGCCTTGCGATCCGCCTGAACACTCGCACGGCCTTGCGGATAGGCTACTCGCGCTACGCCACGCCGCCCATCCAAGAGAAGGGCGGAGGAGCGTCCGACCAAGGCCTCGACATCCTCGGTAGCACCCCGTATCCGGGCTACGAGATCGAGGGCAGTCCGCTGTCGTCGATCAACGGCACGCCCCGGGCCTACTTCGCGGACCCGTTCCCGAGCGGCGGCGAGAATCCCAATCCGCTTCCGGAGCCGTTCGGGCAGCGCTTCGGCCGCTTCGCGACATTGGGTTCGAACGAAGCGAGATTCTTCCACCAAGACTGGTCGGCGGGAATTAACGACCGCTTCAACATCTCACTACAGCGAGAGATGGCTAATCGCATTGTTGTTGACGCCACTTACTTCGCGAACTTTGGAAGCAACCAGCCATACACCCGGCGCCACAATCTGCTAGACCCGCGCATCGGCTTCCAGTTCGGAACTGCGATCAACGACAGGGTGGCGAACCCATTCTTCGGCCTGCCCCAGGAGATCATGCCCGGACCGCTGGCAACCCGGCGCAACATACGGGCCAGGGATCTGCTCACTCCATATCCGCACTTCCTCAGCAACGGCGTCAACGAGTATGTCTTCCCGGGTCGCCGGGAGCGCTACAACTCGTTCCAACTGCAGTTGCAGCGGCCTTTCGCGGACGGCTTCAACTTCATCATGGGGTACAACTACCAACGGTCGCGCTTCGAGGACTTCTACGACGCAGTCGACGAGGTCGATCGGAGCTTCTCCTTCCAAGACGACACTCGGGGGCGTCACAAGTTCACGTTGGCTGGCATTTACGAACTGCCGATCGGGCGCAACAAGCCGCTGGGAACAAACGTCAGAGGCGTGCTGGACAAGATCGTCAGCGGCTGGCAGGTTAGCGGGCTGTACACCTATGTCGGCGGCGAATTGCTCCGCTTCGGCGGTCTCCAGGTGAGCGGTGATCCCGCCATTTCCAACCCGACACGGGAGAGGATGTTCAACACGGACGCATTCTCGAACCTGCCGCCTTTCACGCGGCGGTCGAACCCGTGGAGCTACAGCGGCGTCCACGGGCCACGCTTCTCAAACGTGGACATGGTTTTCGCCAAGCGGACGCAGATCTCGGAGAGGTTGACCTTTGAATTCCGGATGGAATCCTACAATTTGACGAATAGCTTCATGGGCGCCAACCCGACGACGAACGTCAACAGCGGCAACTTCGGCCGGATTGCGAGCAAGGTCCGCACCCACTTCGGCCGAGAGTGGCAGTACAGCGGCCGGTTCATCTGGTAGCTCCTGGCGGATGCCCGGGACTCTCGGAAGGCGGGGCGTGCGCCCCGCCTTCCTCCTCGTCCCGAGCGAGCGATTGACGACTAGCGCACCGACTGGGTCGGCGGCTTGATCTCAAACGCCCAGACCTCGGCCTTCGTCTCCTCATGCGAGAAGGCTAGCCTTTCGCCGTCCGGGCTGACGCGTACCGGGCCGGGGCGCTTCCAAGGCGCATCCAGGCGAGCGGGCTCTGCCCCGCTCGCGGAAACCGTCCACAGGCTTGAGCCGCCGGGAACTTCGGCGCTTACCAGCAGCTGCTCGTCGTTCTCGATCCACTCCAACGCAGATATGTCCCCGTATTGCGAATGCAGAACGGGCCTCGCCTCGCCTTTGCCAATGTCGAGCACTTGTACCGATTGCATGGCACCGTCGGATCCTGCCGCCAGCACGAAAGCCAATCGGTCCGCGTTTCGCGCGCGCCGCAGCGAACGGATGACGGCCCGGCCAGCAGGCGGCTCGTAGAGATTCTCCACCTGCCCCGACTCCAGATCGTGCGCTCGGATCGCGAAGCGGTTCGAAGCAGTTCGCTGGGCAAGATAGATCTGGCCGCCGTCCAGCGACCAGTCGCCCTCCAATCCGCGGAAGCTCCCGCCCCGCTCGACGACGGCCTGGAGTGTCTCGCCACTGCCCAAATCCATGACGAACAGCCCGGACCGGCCTTGGGCATCCCCGCCGCTGAGCAGCAGCGAAGCACCGTCCGGCGACCACCTGAGCCGCTCGATGAACGCGAGCCGGGGCGCATGTGAAGTCTCGTTGCCGGAGGCCAACTCGCGCACCGTCACCACGCGGTGCTCCTGCCCGTAGTTCTCGGTGCCAACCCGCGAGAGATACGCCAAGAAGCGGCCGTCGGGAGACCACTCGGGCTTGCGATTGCCGCCGGCGAACCCGCTCGGAACAGCCTTTGCGCCGTCAACCAGAGCGCCGCTGGAGGCATCGAAGCGGCCCACGAAGACATCGGTGCGGCCAGCCCTCAAGCCGTAAAACAGGCGTCCGTCGTTCGTGAACGCCATCGGCAGCGCCCGCCCGATGTCGCGCTTGACAAGCACCGGGTCGCCTACTGCCCTGCCGTCTTCGACGGGTACCCTCCACGCTCCCATGGCACCTCCCCGGTCGCTGCCGAACACGACCGCCTCGCCATCGGGAGTCCACAGCGGGAACAGGTCGTTGGCGGGGTTGTCTGTGAGGGTGCCGTGGCCCGACCCGTCCACGGCAAGTATGTGGATGTCGCGGGCGGTCGAGTCGCCCGCGGCAATCGAGTCGTAGACGATGAATCGCCCGTCTGGCGACAGGTCGATCTTCTTCGGATAGAACCAGTCCAACGAACGCAGGACGCGGGCCGTCCCGTCGCTGGTAGACACCAACGCGATTTGGCTGACGTTGTCGCTCCGGAACAGCAAGGTCAGGATCTGATCGCCATCGGGCGAAAACGCCGTGGGCTGGACGAAGCCCGCCTCGGGGTTGCGATACAACTTGCGGGGCGCAGAACCGTCGAGCGCGACGATCCTCAGATCGTAGAATCCTTCCTCGTTGAACCAGGCGAAGGCGACTTGGCGGCTGTCGCGGGAGAAGATGGAGAAATACGCGAACTGTCCCGGCGGAGCACTGCCCGCAGTGCTGGTAAGCGCTCGGCTCGTGCCGGTCTCCAAGTCTCGGATCGCCAGGTTTCCGTCCGCGTCGACGAAGGAGAGATAGCGCCCGTCCGGCGAGGGCGCCCCGAGCGCGTTGGTCCGCTCGTCGGCCCAAATCGGTCCCGCCTGTACAGCCGTCCGTTCTTCGCCTTCCGCCAAGCCTACCGTGGCTGAGAGTGCCAGCAACGCTAGTGCCCGAACCACCGCAGCCTTGGGCAGTAGAGCTAGCCTGCGTCCGTCCTTAGCCTCGACCCAAGCAGCGGGTGAGCCGCGTAGTAACATTTCCTTTACCTTACGTGGTGTGTGTGACCTTGCGTGCAATTCGAGCGGTGAGACGGCTGCTGCCGGGGCTGTTGGCGCCAGTGCTTCCGCTGTTTGCGCAGCCGATGGATGTCTTGGACCACGCCCCGGAGACGTATCTGGGAGCGGATGCCTGCGGTGCCTGCCACGCCGAACAGGTTGAGCTGCAGTCCGCGACTGGTCACGCCCGCTCGCTGGCCCAGATAGGCAAGCATCGCCTGGCATCGTCATTCGTGCCGGCCGGGCCGCTGGCCCGAGCGGGCGGCATCACCTACTCGTACCGCACCGACGGAGCCGATCTCCAAGTGGAGGTAGCGGCAGCCACTGAGCGCGTCGGATTGCGGCTTGAGTGGGCATTCGGCGCGGGAGAGCAGGCTGTCACCTTCGTGGGCCAAGTGGACGAGAGCCGCTACGTTGAGCACCACTACAGCTACTACGCAGCGACCGATTCGCTGGCGACAACGCCGGGTCACAGCAACGTGCCGGCCCGCAGGGCCGAGGACGCTTTCGGAGTCTTCTACCCGACATTCGGTCCCGAGCCCGCTATCATGCGCTGCTTCCAGTGCCACTCGACCGGACCGCTGTCGCTAGGCGACGACTTTTCTTTGCAGCCGCGGGAGCTTGGCGTTCGCTGCGAGGTCTGCCATGGCCCGGGCCGTCCGCACGTCGAAGCGGTTGCTTCCGGTGAGTTGGAACGGGCACGCGCGACGGTCGGGAATCCCGGCCGCTTGGGCGGTAGCGAACTCCTTGAGTTTTGCGGGGCATGCCACCGGCCACCGGCTTCCACCGGGGATGTGATCGACTGGAGCGATCCTTGGAACGTGCGGCACCAGCCTGTCTATCTCTCCCGGAGCGCCTGCGTCCAGCCTGGCGGCCAGCCCCTCGCATGCATGCGTTGCCACGACCCGCACCAGCCGCTGTCGCGCGAGGCGGCTCGCGACAACGGGCTCTGTCTTGACTGCCACACGGACGGGACGCCTCCGGCCGCGATTTGTCGCCAGGCTGCGAGCGGGAAATGCGCATCCTGCCACATGCCTTCGCTGAAGCCGCAGGACAACCTGAGCTTCACAAACCACTGGATCGGCGTTTACGACAGGGGCAAGCCGTTGCGGCCGCGCGAGTCGAGCGCGACGGGACCGCTGCCATGAGGATCCGAGCAGGATCCTGAGCGTCACGCGCTGGCCGCCGCTTGGCTTCAAATCGGCTCCGTCGGCGCGTGTGTCGGCAGTAGCACGATGCGCTAGCCACGGGTCCGAGGTGCTTGCGACGGCTATGGCGAGCTTGATTGCTCGGGGGCTAAGCCAGATTCGGGAAGTCGAGAAAAGGAGAATGCTCTAAGGCACGAGCCAAGTGCGGACAGTGCTCTGCGTCGGGTTCCGTCGGCATCGTGGATCGGTTTGGGCCGCTCCAGCCCCGGTGGGTCCTAGTCCGGCCCGGCATCTAGCGCAGCTTGCATGCAATCCCGCACTCGCGTCATCAGGGCCAAGCGATCCTTCTCGGTCAATCCGCTAGTTTCGACCGGCGGGTGAAATGCAAGCGTGACCACGCCTGGCTGCATATAGGTCGTGCCCCGTGGCATCAGCGCTTGTGCTCCGTGGACCGTGATGGGCACCACCGGTGCGCTCGCTCCGATCGCCAGCTGGAACGGACCGGGACGGAATGCTAGCAGCGGCCCCGATGGATTGCGCGTGCCCTCTGGAAAGATCAGCATCGAGACGCCGGAACGGAGTGTCCGCAGCGCCTCGTCCAGCGCCTTCTTGCGGGAGTCCTTCGCTTTGCGGTCCACGCAAACAAAACCCCCGAGGCGCATTGCGTATCCCAGCAGCGGGATGCGTCCCAGAGATTCCTTCATGATGACTGCGATGCGCGGCAACGTCGCGAACAGTGCCGGTGCTTCGAGGTTGCTCACGTGGTTGGCCACGAACACGCAGCAAGGGTGTGCAAGCGCCCTGTGACCGTCCAACACACGCAGCCGCACGCCGCTCAGCCAAAACGCGAGGCGACAGCCCTGCTGGGCCATCCAATAGATGGGGCGGATCGATCCAGTGGCCCACGTGATCGGTACGAACGTGGGCACCACTGCCAGCACATAGAGCGCTAGGAATGGGTACGTCAGCAGGTAGGAACGCCACATCGACAGATTCAGCATCCTACCACCAGCCTACTCTCGCTGGCGTCGGGCGGTTGCGAGGCTAGCCTGTAACTCGTTAGGAATAAGAAAGTTAGTACGCTGCTATACTCTAAGTTCGATGCGTCATCCGCCATGCTCAGCCCGATTCGGACATCGGTTCTGGCCTGCCAGCGGGACTTGGAGGGGCGGCGGGCCGCAATGGCTCTGGCCGGGATTCACTGCGGATGCCAGTCGGCTGGGGAGAAGTGGGACATGAGAATTGAATATACGGGCCGCAAGGCAGATTTGACAGAGCGCGAGCGCGTGAAGGTCGAGCGCAAGTTGGCCAAGATCCAGAGGATTTTGACCCGGCGTGACGACCTTGAGACCCATGTGAGGCTGTCGCGGCAGCGCCACCTGTGCGAGGCCGAGGTCATGCTGCGCGCCCTGCGCCACACCTTGGTTGTGGCCGGCACCGGTAGCACCACCTTCACCGCTGTGAACGCTGCACTGGACAAGCTCGAAAGGCAGGCGGTGCGCAACAAGCACAAGATCATTGACACGCACCGGCCGGGCACGCAGCGCGACAGTCCGTCGATCGTCGTCGCGGACTCGATCCGGCGTACAGTGCCGAGCGAGCCGCCCATTGAGGACTCGCCCGCGCCCCAGCGCATCGTGCGCTCTCAGTCGGTCGAGCCAAAGCCTATGACCGAGGACGAAGCGATGCTGCTGCTGGATAGCGGCGAACGGGACTATGTCTCGTATCGCGACGCCGGCAGCGGGAAGATCAATGTCCTGCTGCGCCGCCGCGATGGCGTGGCAGAACTGGTTGAGGGCAGCTAGCCATGGCGGGCGGGCCCGGGGCGGTCGCGCAAGCGGCCCAGGCCCGCTTGGTCGTAGTGACTGGCCTGAGTGGTTCCGGCAAGGGGACGTTTCTGCGGGCGCTCGAAGATGTCGGCTTCTACACCGTCGACAACCTTCCGGTTGACTTGATGACGCCGTTTGCGGAGGTCGGCCCGCTCACGCAGGATACCGGGCGGGCGGCGCTGGTGGTGGACATCCGGGAAGGCCCGGCACTGGGGCGCTTTCCGGCCACGTTTGCTGAGATCCGCAAGTCGCTGCCCGCCACCTTGGTGTTCTTGGAAGCGGCCGACACGGTGTTGCAACGCCGCTTCAGCGAGACGCGGCGACCGCATCCGGCCGGCGGTGCCAGCGTTGCCGAGAGCGTTGCTGCCGAACGCGCCCTATTGGAGCCGATCCGGGCTCTGGCCGATCTTGAACTCGACACAAGCCGGTATAACGTGCATGACTTGCGCCGCAAGGTGTTGGAAATCTTCCAGGGCCGGCGTGACGATTCCGACTTGCGAGTGACGGTGGGCAGCTTCGGCTTCAAGTACGGCCCTCCGCTGGACGGCGATCTGGTCTTGGACGTGCGCTTCCTGCCGAACCCGAACTACGAGCCGACCTGTCGCCACCTGACTGGCAGGGACGCCAATGTCGTGCAGTTCCTCGAATCGTACTCGGAGACCGAGGAATTCCTCGAGCGGGCCATGGGCCTGCTGGACTTTGTCGTGCCGCGCTATGCGGCAGAGGGCAAGAGCTACCTATCGATCTACTTCGGCTGTACCGGCGGCAGGCACCGGTCGGTCTATCTGGCCGAAGCAGTGGCCAAGCGATTCGCGACCACGGGTCACCAAGTGCGCGTGCAGCACCGCGACATCGACAAAGAGCACTGAGCCGGGAGGCTCAGATCTCCTCGATTTCCGCGCTGGTTTCTATGTCGATCGATTCCTTGACGCTCATCGCCGCCGGGCACTTTGCCTGGTGCGTGTCCAGCGCGCGCTGTGCGCGGTCGCGGGTACCGGCCGGGATCTTCAGACGGTAGTGCACGCGAATCCGCGTGATGCGGATCACGCCATCGACGTTTTCGATGTCGCCCTCGATGTCGCTTTGGACGCGATCAGGGTGGTTCGGGATCTTACGGACTGCCAGGGCCCCTGACAGAGTGCCGGTCAGTCAACCGCCCACCGCCGCGACCATGTGGTCGAGCGTGGCAGGCAAATCGCGTCTCGGCTCCATGCCGTAAAAGTGCTTGATCCCCCCATGCACGCCGAATTCCAACGGCGCTTCGAAGCCTTCGACATAGGCGCGGCGTTCGGGGGGTTGATCTTGGTGAATGCGGATCTTGGAAGTATGGATGAGATCGCCCATGCGCACATTGTACCCGCACGGCGGAACGCGGCGCGTCCGGCTATTCGGAGCGTTTGGCTCGGGTCTCGCGCCAAGCCTCCGTATCCGCAATGTTCCGCTTGAGAATCTCTCCCTGCTCCCCCTTCTGCCCCTTCAGGTACACCGCCATGTCCGCGCCATAGGTGGCCGCGTCTTCGAGTTCTTGCCCGCGGTCGCCGGTCTGCTTCATCCATGCCTTGAGGGTGGAGCGCAGCTTGGCCAAGATCTTTGCGTGATCGGGATCGTCGGCTAGGTTGCGCATCTCCCAGGGATCGTCTCGCAAGTCGTAAAGCTCCTCGTTGGGGCGTTCGCCGTAGAACATGGCTTCGATGTTTTTCGAGAGCTTGCCGTCTTCCCGCAATTTGTGCAGTGTCTGGATCACCGCCTTGCTGTCCTTATAGCGGTTGGGCTGCAGGTGCGGGCGTTCCGGCACGAAGTTGCGGATGTAGCGGAAGCGCTCGGTGCGCACGCTGCGAATGAGGTCAACCGTCTCGTCGCAGCGGTCTCTGGCAGAGACGACGTACTCGCGCGGCTCGGCGTCTGGACCGAACAGCGGACGCCCTTCCATCCAGCCGGGGACTTCGATACCGGCGAACGCCAGCGAAGAAGCCGTCACGTCGATGTGAGCCACCAAGTCTTCCCGCACGGAGCCGGGCTCGATCCTGCCGGGTGCCCGTACAACCAGCGGCACCCGCGTGCCCTCCTCGCTGAGGAACTGCTTGCCGCGGGCGTGGCTCACGCCGTGGTCCGTGAGGAAGAACACCACCGTGTTGTCGGCTACGCCCTCGCGCTCCAAGCGTTCGAGGATCTTGCCGACCTCCCAATCCACGTGCTCGATCGACTCCAGGTATTGCGCCCAGTCCTTGCGCATCTGCGGGTGGTCTGGATAGTAGGGCGGCAGCTTGACCTTCTTCGGGTCTATGCCGTTAGTCTGCACGCCCTTGACAGGCTCCAGCGTGCGCTGGTTGCGGTACTTTCCCCCGCGCAATTGGATCTGCGCGAAGAACGGCTGGCCGCTGGCGCGGCCAACCCAGTCCGCTCCGTCGTAGAGATCTGCGGCGTACTCGAAGTTGTAGTCCGTCTTGCCCTTGGAGAGGGTGCCGTCATTGCCGTGGCGGCCGTTGGTGACGTAGTAGCCCGCTCGGCGCAGGATCGCCGGGGCGGGTTCGACATCGCCGGGCAGGTGGATCTTGCGGTCGCCCCGGCCGCTGCGGTGATTGTGGGCGCCGATCGTAGTCTGGTACATCCCCGTGACCAATGCAGACCGGGACGGCGAGCATACCGGCGCGGTGACGAACGTCTGCGTGAACTTGGCCCCCTCCAATGCCATCCGGTCAATGTTGGGCGTCTTGGCGAGGGAAGCTTGGAACGGCCCGTAGTGGTCGGACTGGTCCTCGGAGAAGATCCAAACGATATTGGGCCGTTCCGACACGGTCTGGGCCGCTGTCGGAAGGGCCATCGCGATGGCAAGAAGGCAGAGCGGGACGCGCATGACAACACTATTATGTGCGACGCCAGAGTCAATGCGCCGGCTGCCCGGCGACTTGGGCGCGGGTTCCCGCGGGCAATGCGCCCAAGGCGTCCAAGAAGCCCGCCAGTGCCCGGCTGAAGTCTTGCGGGCGGGCTACGTTGTAATGCACCAACCCGTACGGTCGCAATGCCGATTCAATGGCCCCGGGCCACGGGTAGCTGTGAGGGTTGCGATTGTAGGAGAACTGGAAGACCGTCCCGCCCCGGGCCGTGATCTCCAGCAGCTCCGCAGAGATCGCGGCATCGCGGTCGACCTTCGGCCCCATAATCACGACCGCGTCAGGACGCTCTCGTGCCGCGTCGAATGCGCTGTTTAGCAGCGAGGAAAGGAAGTGCTGGTCGCCCTCCTCGTCCGCCAAGGCATCCACGTCGACCACTCCTGAGGGCATGGACTCGATTGCTCCTCCGAGGGCTGCGAAGTCGAGCCGGGGCTGGCGTTCTACGGAGTACACCAACTGCCGGTCGTAGGCATTGAACGCCGTCAGGCTGAAGAGCCCCAAGCTGGGCTCGCGGTGTAGCGTGCGGAGCATCGTGACGAGGCTCTCGATCTCGTGTGCGTTGAGCTTGAAACGGTTGCGGTCCAACGGTGCTAGGTTGACCAGCAGCGCGACGTGCAACCCGCCGGCTGCCTCTGTTGCCCGCTCCACCGGCGGCTCGTCCGCGAAGGTGTCCCCGCGGTAGGGCCGGATCAGATTCATTGGCGCCGCCGCCGCTAGCAGCCCTGTGCGGGGGGGCATGTCGGCGGTGGCCGTCCAGTGGGCCGAGCAGACCCGACCTTGCCGGTTGCGCATCAGCCAGTCGATCTCATACTTTCCCGGGCCGACTATGAAGCGGCCCGGAAACGTGGCGGTGCCGCCCTCGGCGGAAATATGCGGGACGTCAAAGCTCTGGCGGAAGTACACGGCAGGGGCACCACGGACCCCTGCGGGCGTTACTCGGAACAGGATCCGCAGGCTGTCTCCGGAGGCCGTAACGGTCTTGGCGGGCACTCGGACCACGTACCCAGCCGTGAACTTGAGGTCAAATCCCAGGCGCGGAGACTGGGGCTCGACGCTGCAATCGAAATCGTTGCGGTTCTCGTCACCCGCCAGCACGGCGCTATCGCTGGGGTGGAAGCGCAGCGGACTTCCGGGCGAGGCGTCGAACAAGACCTGTGCCTGCAGGCCGCAGATCGTCGCTAGGACGAGCAGGGCCGGCAACTGGCGCAATGACTGCATGTTGTGCTCAAGAGGCGTTTGCCGGCGCTGCGCAGACTCCCGCGATCACTTCAACGGCCCGTTCGCAGCAGGCGCGGTCGACGTCCTGGTGCGTCACTATCCGAATCCGGCCGGGGGCCAGTCCCAGCGCTAGCACTCCGGCCTTGCGCAAAGCGCCGGTGAATTCGGCATTCGTCAGGCCGGTGCCCGAGATGTCAAAGAAGATGATATTCGTCTCCACATCGTCCGGGTTGACCGAGATGCCCGGCAAGCCCGCCAGCGACGTGGCCAAGAACTTGGCGTCGGCGTGGGCGGCGGGGATGTTGGCGGGACTCTGCTCAAGCGCAACTAGGCCGGCCGCAGCTAGCACCCCGGCCTGTCGCATGCCCCCTCCGAGCGCCTTGCGGACCAGCCGGGCTTCCTTGATGAAGTCCCGGCTGCCCGTCAGCAGCGAGCCTACTGGCGCGCCCAGCCCCTTGGATATGCAGAAAGTCAGCGAATCCGCGTTGGCAGCGATCTCGCGCAACTCGACCCTGAGCGCAGCAGCCGCGTGAAACACCCGCGCTCCGTCCATGTGGACGGGCAGTCCGGCGGCGCTCGATTCTGCTTGGATCCTGCGCAAGGTCTCCATCGGGTACGCGCGCCCGCCGGCGTAGTTGTGGGTGTTTTCCAGAGTGATCAGCCCGGTGCCCCGGAAGTGGTTTGACGCAGCTCGCACCCGCGAGCGAATTGCCGGCCAGTCGAGAATCCCGTTGCTGGTGGCCACAGTGCGCGCCAGGCATCCCGAAAAGCGCGCCAGCATGCCCATTTCGTACAGCACCACGTGCGAGTGCTCTTCGCAGATCACCTCGTGCCCGGGCGAAGTGTGCACGGCCACCGCGATCTGGTTGCCCATCGTGCCCGACGGCACGAACAGGGCCGCCTCCTTTCCGACCAGCTCGGCGGCGCGCCGCTCGAGCGCGTTCACGGTCGGGTCCTCGCCAAAGACGTCATCGCCGACATCGGCCCCGTACATGGCCTGGCGCATCGCCTCCGTGGGGCGCGTGACCGTGTCGCTGCGCAGGTCAACCGAGGTCATGGCCACAACCCTTCTCTGAGCAAATGCCTAGAGTTGGAACGCCCATTGTCTCACCGCCTCGGGCTGCACCCATTGCCGGATTCCCGGAATCTGGCACTTGCGCCAGTATTCGGGCCAGTCGATTGCTTCGGGGCTCCACGGCAGCAATTCGCGATCAGCTGCGTCGAGTTGTTCGTAGCACTGCCTAATGTTCACCGCCTCGAACACGTAGCGGTGATCGTGGATGAACGGCATGTATTGGCGGAAAGTCTCCTCGTGGAATCCGAGCTGCAGTTCCAAGACCCTCAGTTGCGCGGCCCGCTCGCGCCGGCCGCTGCGCTCCAGCAGGCGCTGGACGCGCTGGATGCGGGCCCGTTGCATCTCGCGTCGGCGGTCGGCTTCCACTGCGCTGAGAAAGCGCAGGCGGGGCAGGGGGTCGAGCCACAGCGGGGGTCTTCGGACCCGGTTGCCGTTCGTTCGTGCCTCGCCGCAGAGCAGGCCGATCAGGTCCGCTAACGGATACGGGTTCAGGTCCGAGCTGGCGAGGTGATAGACCTCTCTGGAACTGCCCGACAGCAGCGCGCCTGCCACCGCCAGCGTCCCGGCCGCGACCAAGTCCACCGGCACGATCTCCAAGCTCAGATCTGGTCGGGCGGGCCAGTCAAGCAGCCCGCCGAGGGCCATCAAGGCCAGCGGCGCCGCGGTGCGGCCACCCTCGATCCAGCCCGGGAACGGGTATTGCAGCGCACTCTCCACGATCGCCGGGCGCACGATGGCATATGGCACTTCGCTCTGGGACGCAAGCACTTGCTCGCCGAGGCTCTTCGCAAACGTGTAGGTGTTGACCCAACCCCATTTAGCGGCTTGGACGCGGCCCAGCGCGGTAAGCGCGGTAGCGCGTTCGGCTGCCTCTAAGCCGTCCCCGGCCGCGGAGGCCGCCTCGCGACAGTCCGTTAGCACGGCGCCAGCGCTGAAGCTGGTATCGTGCGGTCCCGAGCGGCGCGGATAGTAGCCGATGACCGGTTCGGTCTCTTCGACCAAGCCGTCGGCTTCGCCGGCCACATAGCACGTCGAGACGTGCAGCAGCTTGGCGTCGAGCTGGCCGCAGAGTTCGAGCAGGCGCTCGACCGAATCGACATTTGCCCGTAGCGACAGGTCCACGGGCGGGAAGAAGTCGACTAGGCCGGCACAGTTGAGCACGAGGCCAACTTGGCCGGCCAACTCGCGCACTTGGTCCGCGTCAAGCCCGGCGAGGGGCATCGACGCGTCCCCCGAGAGAACGTTGATGCGGTCAAGCAGGGCTTCCCGGCCGGCCCGTCGCACCAGCGGCTGCAAGGGCGGAGAGTCGAGAACCTCCTGCGCGAATCGGTCGGCGCTGGACAGTCCGGGGCGGGGCCTCACCAACACGTGCAGCCGCTTCACCTCGGGGAAGCGGTCCAGCAGCAGGGCAAGGATCACTTTGCCCAGGAAACCGTTCGCTCCGGTAAGCAGGATTTCGGTTTCCCGGAATATGGGAGCTAGGGTCGCCAAGGGCTTGAGCTTCCAACGTATCCGGGATGGCGTGGGATGTCAAATCTGGTCGGCCTGTGCAAAGGTTGCGGGGCTTCGGCCAACTCTCGAACCCGCCGACCATCATTCGAGAGTAGTCTCGACCAAGTCGTCGATAAGCATCTGATACACCGCCGGAAGCCCCTCCCAGTCGGACGAAAAGTAGACGGATGCGCTATCCGGTGCGAGCGTTGGGGACGGCGTTGCCGCTCGTGGGTCTGTTCTGTCAGTGCCTGCCACAGGATACGGCTTCAGGCTGCTGAGATGCTCGCCGAGAGTGATCTCGCGACGCATCCGCGGGAACAGCACGTAGAGGTTAGGGCCGGATGGGCGCCGGCTA
>LXNJ01000999.1_pt1 | contig 17668 bp, 18 predicted proteins | sample 809081 | NCBI WGS metagenome assembly LXNJ01 (sample SAMN04870510, study PRJNA318959) | sponge metagenome | biome: sponge; feature: marine sponge reef; material: water | host: Petrosia ficiformis | place: Greece: Milos, Mediterranean Sea | collected 2013-05-29 | depth 5-7 m
AAATGCCAAAAAGCGCATTTGGCGTTGATTTGGCAGCATGCCAAACGCGCATGCTGCGTTGATTCACTCCCACAATAGGATATATCCTAAAATTGACACCCGCTGAATGCCATAAAGGCATTCATAGCGTTGATTTATGGGTAGAGCGGAGTGAAATCCAACGGACGATACTATTATAAAGAATTAACGCATGTGATAAAATGCGTCAGAAATATAGAAAACTAAATAACCCTGTCCTTATCACAAAAAACGTGACATCTTTGCAAAATTGTGGTAATATTATAATATGATTTTATCAGATGTGGATATTCGTCGATATATAAACGAAGGGAAAATCAAAATTACACCTGAGCCAGATTTAGGTATACAGTTAGGGAGTTGTTCAATTGATTTCAAATTGGGCAACACCTTTCGTGTTTTTGAGCATAGCAAATATCCGTTTATTGATTTGAAGGAAAAGGTTGATGCTGATGATCTGATGCGGGAAGTTAAGGTGCCTGACGGTAAAGCTTTTACGATGCAACCGGGTGAATTTGTTCTCGCTGCAACACACGAAAAACTGGAATTAGCTGATGACGTGATGGCGAGGCTTGAAGGTAGAAGCAGCTTAGGTAGGCTTGGCATTATTGTTCACAGCACCGCAGGGCTATTTGATCCGGGGTGGGTCGGAAATGCTACTTTGGAACTTGGTAATCTTGGACGAATGCCAGTGTTACTCTATCCGGGCATGCGGATTTGTGCCTTTACCTTTGAACAACTTTCATCGCCATCAAGTATGCCTTACCGTCTGAAACCGGAAAATAAATATGCCGGTCAAGACGGTCCCGAAACCAGTCGATTTGCTGAAGACGTTGAATTAAAGAAATAGAAAAGACCTTGATTCTGCTGAAAATTTGGGCAATTCTATGCCTAATAATTTAGCATATATCTTAGTGCGTTTCTGCAACTTAATTATACGCGCCGTGTTATCAAAGGTTTAGTTATCAAGTGTCTTCTATGTTCTATGTAGTTCTGTTCTCATCGGCCTGTGTCAGAGTGCCGAAACTGAGACAAGTTTAAAAATTGGCATAAACCTTGCATATATTTCACAAGGATTCTTGTGAAATTATAAATTGCGCGCCAATATGATGACACATCACGAGTTATGATTATTATATTGATTCACTTAGGAGGAAATGCGAATGACACCAAGTGAGGTGGTTGCACTTGCAAAAGAAAAAAATATTAAGATAGTTGACCTCAAATTCATGGACCTGCCAGGGATGTGGCAACACTTTTCTATTATGGTAGATGAATTGAGCGAAGACTTGTTTGAAGAAGGAATCGGTTTTGATGGGTCAAGTATCCGTGGCTTCCAAGCCATTAACGAGAGCGATATGTTGCTCTTTCCAGACCCCGCGACTGCGCTGGTTGATCCGGTATGTCAAGTACCAACGTTAAGCATTACGTGTAATATCAAAGATCCAATTACCTTGGAGAATTACACTCGCGACGTGCGGTATATTGCACAAAAGGCGGAAGCTTATCTTCAGTCCACTGGTATTGCTGATATTAGTTATTGGGGACCTGAAGCAGAATTCTATCTATTAAACGATATTCGCTACGGGCAGACCCAAAATTCCGGATTTTATCATGTTGATTCGGTTGAAGGTAGTTGGAATTCTGGCCGCGAAGAAAATCCGAACCTGGGATACAAACCCCGCTATAAAGAGGGTTATTTCCCCGTTCCCCCGTCAGATACGCTTCAGGACATCCGTTCTGAAATCTGCCTTAAGCTTATTGAATCCGGCGTTGATGTAGAAGTACATCACCACGAGGTTGGAACAGCAGGACAAGGTGAGATTGACATCCGATTTGACACCCTTACTACTGTCGGCGATAAGATAGCGTTGTACAAATATATTATTAAAAATATTGCTCGTTCTCATAATTTGGTAGCGACATTCATGCCAAAGCCTCTGTTCCAAGATAACGGTTCGGGGATGCACGTGCACACAAGTTTGTGGAAAGACGGGAAAAACGTATTTTTTGATCCACAAGGGTACTCACTTCTGAGTGAGACAGCGCTCTATTACATCGGCGGTTTACTTGCACATGCACGTTCATTGTGTGCAATCATTGCCCCGACAACCAATTCTTACAAACGGTTGGTTCCAGGGTATGAAGCCCCAGTCAATATCGCTTATTCCCAAAGAAACCGAAGCGCATGCGTCCGGATCCCTGTGTATTCTAAGAGTGAAAAAGCTAAAAGGGTTGAGTTCCGTACACCTGATCCATCTTGTAACCCATATCTCGCATTCAGTGCGTTGATGATGGCGGGTCTTGACGGAATCCAGAATAGAATCCATCCTGGCGATCCATTGGACAAAGACCTCTACGACCTTGAGCCAGAGGAGCTTGATGATATTGAATCTACGCCTGTTTCTCTTGGTGACGCACTTGATGCGCTTGAGGATGACCACGAATATCTTCTCAAAGGTGATGTGTTTACTGAAGATGTACTTGATGTCTGGATTGATTACAAACGCGAAAATGAGGTAGATGCGATTAATATGCGGCCACATCCGTATGAATTCTTCCTCTATCACGATATTTAGACCTGTCTCTATCATGAGATTGTTTCTATTTTAACCTGTGGTCAGGAACCCGAGTCTGAGACATCGTATCAGCGCGATCGTTGATTTTCATGTGCATTGCGAAGGGTAACATCTACATCCGCAATTTTAGATGATGTCCAAGAAAAACGCGTTAATTTGATGTCTCAGTCCATTGTAAAAACATATTTTATATCTGTCCGCAACAACCCTTATGAAATGTAAGGTGAATCTCTGTATCCGTAAAGACAACCCTATTCATTTGCGTTGGTATCAGGAGAATCCCATGAGAAAAATAGAGTGTATTACCCGCCCCTTCATACTGGATAAAGTTGAGGAAGCTCTTAGCAATATCGGTGTCCGAGGAGTGAGAGTTAGCGAAGTTCTCGGGTTCGGGCGTAGTCGTGGGCATACCGAACTCTATCGCACAAGCGAACGGACGATTGAATTTGGACCAAAATTGAAAATTGAGATCGTTGTTGCAGAAGAAATTGTTGATGAAGTCGTTGAAGTTATTAAGCAGGTAGCATCCACTTTTAGGACGGATCAGGTTCCGTCCACAGCAACCTGATAAACGTAAGGCGAATCTCCGGATCCGCCGAGACAACCCTATCCAATTTGCGTAGGTATTAGGAGAAAATCCCATGATAAAATTAGAGTGTATTATCCGCCCCTTCAAACTGGAGGAAGTCAAAGAAGCTCTCAGCAATGTCGGTGTCCGGGGAATGACAGTCAGTGAAGTTCGCGGATTCGGACGTAGCCGTGGGCATACCGAACTCTATCGTGGCAGCGAATATACGATTGAGTTTGTGCCAAAGTTGAAAATCGAAATTGTTGTCGCAGAAGAGAATGTAGATAAAGTCGTTGAGGCTGTGCAGCAAGCAGCTTCTACTGGTAAGATCGGTGATGGAAAAATCTTTATCATACCTATTAATGAAACCATCCGAATCCGCACAGGTGAAAGAGGCCCCGCTGCTATATAATCTATATCTCTGTTGCATTTATCGGAAAATAAGTAGGGACAGGTGTTTATGCCTGTCCTTTCTGTTTTGAACCCCTACCTAAATGATAAATTTCCTTAAAATTCATAAAAGTTATAATTTTATTAAATTTTAACTTGACAAATCTTGTTTTTGTATGTATTATTTAAAATATGTTCATTTCCAACGGTTAATTTTACATACAATTGTGTCATAAAAACAAACTCTGCCTTTATATACTTTTGCAAATGTATCTCACAGAAACCACAATTTCTTGCCAGTGGTATAATGAGGTAACGTAATGATGAGCCGGCAACGTAATTTACCTAATTTAATCTATACTTTACCTAACAAGTTGGTAAACGCTTTTTGCTGCCCGCGTGCTGGCGCACTATTGTTTCGGTTTATATTAGCAAAGGCTACCCCCCCCCCGTCTATATTCACAAGACTTGAGCATATACTCCCTACTTTCGCTGAGATGTCACGCCTCCAGGACAATACTTCGCCCCGTTCACCTATTAACCTATTCGATTCTTTTTGGTCTCATACTGCTCACATTCGGAGTGAATCGGGCAGATGCATTGACAATCCTCTATTCCGGTGAAGAACACGGACAACTCGGTTTACATGGATGCGGGACTGAACAGGTAGGCGGATTAGCACATAGACACACACTTATATCAGACCTCAGCACAAGACATGACGCTGTATTAAGGCTGCATATCGGCAATCTCATTGATGCAACAGATAAAAATGCAGAGTGGATTTATCAGATCGGTCTCACCGCTTTAGATGCGATGGAGGTGGATGTCTTATGTCTCGGTCCTCATGAGCTATCTTTCACTTCAGAAACGCTTGCTGCGCTTCACGCTAACCATCCAAAAATTGCTTTTACTTGGGCAAACGCAAAACAAGGAGTAGTGAATCCTTACTTGATTCATGCAGCTGCTTCAATGGATGTAGCAGTCGTTGCCTTAATATCCCAAACATACACTCAGGAATTTCCTAATCTTGAACTGACACAACCGCATACTGCTTTAGCGGGATTGAAAGCGGAACTTGTTAGAAAAAGCGATGTTGTGGTCGTCGTGTTTCACGCTACACAAGATGAGGCGGAGACTTTAGCCGAAACGATGTCATGGATAGATATTCTGATTGTAGGGGGAAATGAACAGAAAAACTTTGCGGGAAACGATGCAGAACCCATATTTGTAGGAAAAACAGCGATTGTAGCAAACGCAACTGAAGGTGCTGCTGTTGGCATGTTGACGGTGGAGATTGACAAAAAAGGACAAGCGCAAGCAGTTGAAAACCGATACTATAACGTCTCTGAGAAAATAACACCGAACGCGAACATCTCACATCTCTTAGCAGCTTATGAGACGTTGACAACATCTGAGTCCTTTGATACTGTTGGACACCAAGAGTCTGACAATGCAATACATATTGTCTATTTCCACAAACACGGTTGCCAAAAATGTGCCCGTGCCGTGAAAGTCCTCAAAAGATTGCAAGCGAAGTATCCAAACATCGTGGTTGACCAACGCAACCCTAAAACAGAACAGACACTTTTTGAAGCGATGGGTACACGCTACGATGTACCTGAATTAAAACGACTTATCACTCCAGCTGTTTTTGTCGGAGATACTGCCTTGATAGGTGAACTGGATGAACAAGGACTTGAGAATGCTATCCAAAAACATCTCAAAACCGGTGTAACATGAAGACTAAAGGAGGCAGAAGCCCTTAAGGATACTGCTGAAACTGAAATCGTTAATCGGTATCACGGATTCGGAATCTTGACAGTTGCAGGTGCGGGTTTGTTGGATGGGATTAACCCGTGTGCATTTGCTACGATTGTGTTTTTTATCTCTTATATGAATTTGGTCGGACGCGGACGGAAAGAGATGTTGATCGCTGGCGGCGCGTTTGCATTTGCAGTGTTTGTGACATATCTGCTCTTGGGATTAGGCACGCTTTCGTTCATGAACTACATCAACCAATTTTCGGGCATCGCGAAATGTGTCTATCTGTTAGCCGCGACTGCTACATTTGCGTTGGCAGGGCTCAGTTTATATGATGCAGTAAAAGCAAAGCAAGGTAAAACGAAAGACATCTTGTTACAATTACCTCGTGCCTTGAAACAGCGGATTCACAAGGTTATCCGAGAACAGACACGCACCTCCGGTGTTATCGCAGGTGCACTTGTGATCGGATTTGTTATATCGGCATTGGAACTGGTCTGCACAGGACAAGTTTATCTGCCGACGTTAACATTTGTCGCAGGAATTGAAGGTATGCGTGCACACGCGATTTCCTATCTGATCCTGTATAATATTATGTTTATTGTGCCGTTGCTTGTTGTGTTTGGATGTGTTTATTGGGGCACAACCAGCATGCAGCTTGGTGGTATTTTACAGAAAAATTTTGTCTCCGTAAAAGTAGGAATGGGCTTCCTGCTTTTCGGGCTTGGCATATGGTTGGTGTTAAGTGTTCTTTAGACACCAGCAAATTCTTAACACCGAAAATCGCCTAAAGCGATATTCGGTGAATGTTAAACAAACTTCATTTATGCAATAGGTGCATAAATGAATTATATTGATACTCCAATAAGGATGTGTCAAACTATTTTTATTTTAATTCTCAAAGAAGGAGAAACCTAATGCTTAATAGAATGTTGAAACTCACGACGGTTCTTTTTGTGCTGGTAGCGTTTTTGGTTGTTCCAACTAGTACTATATTCAGTGCGCGATACATCGACAAACAGTGTACTAACTTAACAAGAACTTACATGGATGGGGGAAATGAGGTCGCAAACGGATGTAGTAATTATAGTTCAAGTGGCGAGGATGTGTGTGCCGGTAAAAGTCTTAGTAAAACTGTAACTACTGGCGATTGTGACACACCTGGCGAAGGGTATGTGTGTGTATTAACTCCTGTCACGGACGAGGTAGAAGGCACGATACAGTGTAGATGGATTCCACCTAATCCAAATGGTTATCCCACAGAAGGGTATTGTAGTGAGACATCTACGAATAATTATGCAGACAATGTCAGCGATTGTAGTCATCACTTAGAGTAGAGGTGCTGTGTCGTACTTCTGCAAAACTTTTATCCACTTTGCAGTAATGTGTCCGCGGTTTGCGTATGCGATTACATTATCCTTCACAAGTGGAAGTATTTGACTTTCATTCGTAATTCAAAATGGATTAGAAAGTTTTCAATAGATAAAAAGTGTTATACTATCCACGGAGAACTCCCTTTGGTATATGGTTGAGCTTCTTTATACTATAGGAGTTCTCCGGTCATCTTATTTCTTAAACCTAGTGGTCTGTCCATTCTAAAATTGTGGATATAAGCAATAGTCGGGAATCGGAGTTCCCTCGGACAAAGAGCAGATGGTATTGGTAGGAGCGATCTCCGAATCGCGACCTTTACCCGTAAAATTTCGGTAGACACTCCACTAGTTCAAGTTTATAGGAAGGAAGTTTAATGAGAATTTATATTTATATTCTTTCAATAGTGCTTATGCTCTGTGGTCTAAGTATAGAAGAATCTTTTTCAGAACAGGAGAATCAAGTGAATGCGAAACAACTGATCCAACTTTTGAACTATTCAATAACTCTCATTCAGGATGGAGAAATGAAATTCCTCTACTATGAACATTTTCATGAAATCGGGAATTCACAGCAATTTTTAATAAAAAGTTATGAAAGGCAGCTGCGTGAGAATCCGCCGAAAAGCGATAATCCGGAGAGCCTCCGAAAGGAAATTTTGAGACGTCTTGAAAAAGAAAAAAAGTTCGGCAAATTTAGAGATTCTAATAAGAATTTCTACTTTGTAGAATTTAATCTTGTGTTTCAAAATGCACCTCCATACGGTTTTCGTATGGAGGCTATTTCTCGTTTTGAAAACTATCCTTCCTTTGAGTCATTCCGTTTCTTTAATGGCGGTGGTCAATCCTTTTTCACATCAAATGGCACTGTAACCCTTAAGGAAATCCTACCAGCACAAGTTAAAAATAATGCCCCAATTGGTACCTTTATAATACGTAACATTCCTACTTTGCCCGAGGTGATTACGGCGAAAAATATACCACCTACTTTCCCTATTAATGAAACAGAATCCAAAGTCCATCTATTAGAAGAAAATATTGATGAACCTATCTATCTCATCACTTATCTGTCTGGTAAAAAGATAAAAATAAAATTATATGTCAAGATTAAGTCTGGTTTACCAGAGGTAACTCGTGAAGAGATATATTATAAGAGTGACTCACCTCATGCGGATGCGGAGGGATATTGGTTACGCTTAGTAAGTATATATAGTGATTTTGAGCGTGTTGACAGTTTAAATATTACTGTCCCTAAAGTCCACGAGCAGCAAGAGTTTCGCGGTAGTGATGGTTTTATGCGAAGGCGTACCATAATGGTGATCAAAGAGATGGACTTCAATCTTGGACTTCCTGCCGATTTCTTCGATTGGGATAAGTCAGACCTTAACGATGATGAAGGCAGACAGAGGTGGATTCGTGATGAAACTCAGAAAGAAGAAGTGCAGGAAACACAGAAGTAGGTAACAATATGAGTGTTAGCAGAAGATCGTATCCTACTTGAATAAGGAGTTAATGAATGCATTACCCCTCTCTATTTCTAATGTTTATAATGTTGTGCAGTAGTATATCTTTGTTACAGGGCTGCACTTCTAATCGCGCCTCTAAAGTTGTGTTTTCAAAAGAAACGCATAAATTCTCAGAACCTTTCATTGTTGGTTCAGAGATTTTCACTACCTTTTCTTTCACCAACGAAGGCAATGCCCCACTACACATTCAAAAGATAGACTCGGATTGTGGATGCGTTGCGACGAACACCTCTTCAGATAAGATTGCATCGGGCGGTAAAGGTGAAATTCGGGTAGCGGTTGAAAGAGATGTCGGAGGTTTTCGTCAGAACGTCTTCGTCTACACTAACGATCCTGCTATGCCAATGGTGCAATTACAAGTTTCAGGAGTTATTCTACCTCCTGTGGCATATCTCAAGAAAATTGAATTAGGACAACTTGAAAAAGGAAAACGTGTCTCTCAAAAGATAACGTTTACAAATAACTTGAAGGAAGCAGTTGAGATAACCGGACACACGGTGAGCGACAAGGGCATTGCTGTCACTCTACCTAAAAAGAGTGTCCCCGCGGGCGAGAGTATAGAATGTAAAGCAGCGTTAACTTTGGACGATGTAGGTTTATATAGTGAGTCGCTAACGATTACCGCACAAGCACAGGAAGTACTCCCAGGAACAGATTCAAATGAATTTGAAATGTCCATTCAATTTCAGGGACGCGTGTTAGGGGATATTGTCGTGTTACCGCAGAACCTATTCCTGGGTGTTCTGGATGGCTCAGGTAAGAGCGTACAAAAGAAGGTTCAAATCAAGACGGATGGTAGCCGACCTTTTGCTTTGAAAAAGGTCGCCGCAGATAACTTTGCAGTAGAAGCGTCTCTTGCAACAAAACCGCAAACGGCGCATGAGGTGGATCTTACTATCACTCCGAAAATTGATAATCCATCATCTGGACTTGTTGAAGGCGAGATCCAAATATTCACAACCCATCCGGATGTACCAGAGATAACGATCCCTGTTAAGGCAGTAACTCCATGAAAAGTATACTATGGATACAACTTGTAATACTTTGTATTTTTATTTCTTGTGAACTACCTGGACCGCAGCAAGATGAACAGACACAAAAAGAGGAACAACAGATGGCACAACCTGAAATGATAAAGATAGAAGGTGGCACGGTAGACCCCTTCGGCACAGCAAAAACAGTAACTGTTACTCCATTCTATCTTGACAAACACCTTGTCACATATCAACAGTATAATAAGTTTATTGAGGATGGTGGCTACAAGAATAAAAAGTATTGGTCGGAGGAAGGGCGCAAATTCCTTGAGAAATATGAGTTCTGGTGTACGTCAACATATACTGAAAAGTATTTAAATCGTGAAGCACTACCTGTAACTGGTGTGAGTTGGTATGAGGCAGAAGCTTATGCCAATTGGCGTGGTGCACGGCTGCCAACTGCTGCGGAGTGGACACTCGCCTGCCAAGGCAACACGAAACAACGTTATCCGTGGGGTGATGAGTTTGATTTTGAGGCAATTGACTATCGAGCGCGTTTAGCACCTTATGCTGTTGGAACACGCGAGAAGAACGTCAGTCCTGCTGGTGTTTTTGACCTTGTTGGGAATGTGTGGCAGTGGTGCGCTGATGCTTATGAGGGCAAGGATTTTCGACTGGAGGCAGAACCCACCGGTACCAAACCGGGACCGCTGAAAATCCTACGCGGCGGGGCATGGATGTCTCTACGAAGGCACTTTGAATCGGATTACCTATACTATGATAAACCTTTTCATCGCCTTGCAACTTATGGGTTTCGGTGTGCAAAGGATGTGGAATAGGGGTAATATGCGCGTTACCCTTCTTCAATGGTGCCGCACAGGTAGTTATTTTTTAGGTGCTGTCCTTTTTCTCCTGATCGGATATAGGATAAAAAAACATCTCATTCTTCTTGATAATACCCTAAATAACAACTTACTTATTGTTGTCCGGGAGTCCCCATATCTGTCCTTCTCCTTCCCACTTTGGTGTGCGAATCTAATTGCTGGTGCACTGCTATTCGGTACACTTCTTCTGATAGTACCGATGATCCGCGTATTGTGGCAACGCTTGCTTCATTTTATTATTCTTTGTGTCCTACTATTCATCTGTGTGTTGCCACTCCATGTCCACGTAGATGTTACACATATTAACAGTCAACAACTTTTATATCTTTCATATCGTCTCATTCTCGGCAGCTGCGGCATAGCACTATTTTTTCGTGGATTGGTAGGTATTCCTTTATCCCATCTTCACACCTCTCTCTCGTTTTTTTCTCTGGGTCCGTAATATCCATTCGCGTCCATTTATAATTGGGATGTTTACCGGTTGTGTGCTGGTCTGCGCTTCCATCTCGTGGCACCTGTTTGATGGCGTGCCAGGATTTATGGACAGTTGTTCATACATGTTTCAGGCACGCTTGTTTGCACACGGGATGCTTTCTGCACCGCTTCCTTCCGAACCCCAGTTTTTTGAAGCCATGCATACCATCCTCTCCGACAAATGGTATACGGTGTACCCTCCGGGCTATCCTGCAATACTTGCTTTAGGCGTGATTCTTAATATGTCTTGGCTTGTAAATCCGTTTTTTGGTGCGCTTACAATTGTCTGCATTTATCTACTTGCTAAAGAACTTTATGGAGATGGAATTGCAAAACTTTCTGCTGTGTTAGCGTTGGCAAGCACCTTTTTCCTTTTTATGTCCTCAGAGTTTGCTTCACACACCTCAACGCTCTTCTTTATAACGTTGGCATTTCTCTGTTTCGTGTGGATGGTCCAAAAGAAACGTCCGCTTCTTTCAGCGGTGGTATGCGGTGCATCTTTAGGTATTGCACTGCTGTGCCGCCCCTACACAACGGTCTGGTTTTGTGTGCCGCTGGGAATTGCAGCAATTGTCAAACGGAAAGAATTGTCGCTTCGGCATATTCTAATAGGAGCAATCCTTATTCTCGTTGCGTGTTGTGCGTTCCTCGCTTACAACTATGCAACAACGGGGCATCCACTGCTTTTCGGGTATATTGCCATGCACGGTAAAGATCACTACCCAGGTTTTCACCAAGCACCATGGAGCAATCAGGCACACACGGTAGCACAAGGTTTCAAACATGTGTTTAGCAATCTGAACGCTCTGAGTATTTTTCTTTTTGAGTGGCCAATACCGTCACTTTTCTTTGCTTGTATCTTCCTTGCGTCCGGAAAAAAGAGATTCTGGGAGTGGCTATTGGTAGGATGGATAGGTACGTTACTCGTCGGACAATTCTTCTATTTTTTCAACCAATTGGATTTCGGGCCACGCTTTATGTACGAATGTTTACCGGCATTAATTCTCTTAACAAGCCAAGGGTTATCTTTGACTACGCAATTCATAACTTCCCAGTGGAAATCTTTATCTGAAGTCCATGCTCAAAATATCCTCGGTTTAGTGCTTATCGGTCTTTTTCTGTTTGCATTTCTTTTTAATGTGCCCGCAACAGTAAAAACCTATCAATATTACGGAACAGATGTGACAATTAAAAAGTATCTTGACAAAAACGATGTAGAACAAGCACTGGTCTTTGTGAAGGGCGGGCGCGCCTATCAAGTGCATTATCCATTTAACGCCCCTTTTGCCAAACCGCACATCTATGCCAAAGATAGAGGTAGTGAGAACAAGAAACTCGCTGAAAAGTTCCCAGGATACCGCTATTTTATTGCTGATAAAGAAAAGGTTGAAGAAGTTTCTATTGATGAACTTCAGCAAACTGAACCGAAATCTAAATAGTTCTTCTGTCCACCAATTTTTCTTGACATAGCAAAAATTATATGTTATCATTTTAACGTATTTTATCCTTATAGGATGTTGGTTAGAAATCCTTTTCGCCAACCATATCTCTATACTATTTTAAAAATTAAAATCAAGACGTAATGATTGAAGTTAAAGAACTTACAAAATCTTACGGTCCAACTCTTGCCGTTAATCAGGTATCATTTGACGCGCATGCTGGAGAAGTCGTAGGATTCATCGGTCCCAACGGTGCAGGAAAGACCACAACGATGCGCATCCTGACGTGCTATCTTACCGCAGACGCAGGGAGTGCAACCGTTGCTGGCTACGATGTCCTTGAACACGCCATTGATGTAAGAAAAAACGTCGGGTATTTGCCTGAAAGTGCACCGCTCTACTTAGATATGGGAGTGGTCGAATACCTCAAGTTTATGGCAGAAGTTCGGGAAATTCCTAAAAGCCAACGAAAAGAACGGCTTAGAACGGTCGTTGAAATCTGTGGGCTTGAGGGTGTTATTCAAAAAGACATCGGGGAACTTTCTAAAGGCTTTCGACAACGTGTCGGCTTAGCCCAAAGCCTTATTCACGATCCACCTATCCTCATTTTAGACGAACCTACCTCTGGACTTGACCCAAGCCAAACAATTGAGATTCGGAATCTGATTAAGGAAATTGGAAAAGAGAAACTGGTGCTCTTTAGCACACATATTTTGCCTGAGGTGGCTGCTACCTGTACCCGAATTCTGATTATCAACCGTGGGGAACTTGTGGCAAACGGAACGCTGGAGGAACTGATTGGGCAGGTTCGGAGTGAGGATAAGGTGCATGTGGCTATTCGTGGGGCAGAAGAAGCAATTACCACAAAGTTAAAAGAACTCGACAGTATTGTTGGGTTTACACATGTCAAGACAGATGACGGCGTTGTGAATTATGAAATCACAGTGGCGAGAGAAGGTAAAAATGTGACAGAAGCCCTTTTCAACGCTGCTGTCCAAAACGGATGGGGTTTAGCAGAACTTCGCCAAGAATCTGTCGATTTGGAACACATATTCCTCCACTTTACATCTGGACAAAACGGCAACATCTCCCCTTCCTCGGAATTAACGACCGAAGTAGACTCAACAGAAGAGGAATAAATCTAAGACTAATTTCCGATTTTCTATAACCATATACCCGCATAAAAATAGAATACTATGCAGAACATCAACGCTATTTTCAAAAAGGAATTCAGAAGTTATTTTAATTCACCCATCGCATATATTTTTATCACATTTTTCCTCGGTATTTCTTCATGGCTTTTCTTCCAAACCTTTTTTCTTGCAAACCAAGCCGAAATACGAGAATTTTTCGGGTTAATGCCGTGGATATTTCTTTTTTTTATCCCTGCCGTTACAATGAAGCTCTGGGCTGAAGAGAAGAAACTCGGCACCGCTGAAATCTTGATGACATTACCGATTCGGGACTACGAGGTGGTGCTCGGAAAATTTTTGGCAAGTTTCGGATTGCTTGCCGTTACTGCCCTATTTTCACTTGGACTTCCCTTTTCGGTCATCTATCTCGGTGACCCGGATGGTGGAACAATTGTATGCGGCTACATCGGGCTTTTACTAATGGGAGGCGCGTATCTGGCAATCGGATTGTTTGCTTCAACGTTGACTGAAAATCAGATAATCGCCTTTATTCTCGGAATAACTATCTGCTTCGTCCTGTTGATTATCGGCACAGATTATGTGCTTTTCAGCACGCCCAATTGGTTATTCCCGATTTTTAGTTATCTCGGTCTCGGTGCGCACTACAGCAGCATTCTACGCGGCGTGATTGATTCTCGCGATATCATCTACTATCTTTCCATTATCGGATTTTTTCTCTATTTAAGCACTTTGTTAGTTGAAAGTCGGAAATGGCGTTAAGAAAGGAGGTAAACTGTTTTGGCTGATAAACGGATCAGATACGGTAGCAATACAGTTGCATTTATAGCGCTCATATTAGGTATCTTGGTGCTGGTTAATTTCCTATCCTCGCGCCGTTTTTTACGTGCTGATCTCACTGAGGATAAACGTTACACTGTCTCAAAAGCAACCAAAAATGTTCTTAAAAGCTTGGACGATATTGTCACAATCACCGTCTACTTCTCCACAGAACCCGCGCACGTAGCACGAACCCGTCGTGATGTCAGAGATGTGCTGGACGAATATGAGGCATTTTCCAAAAAACTTCAGATCGATTTTATCGACCCTGCCGATTTTGACGACACACAGAAACAGGAACTCCGTTTCAAAGGTATTCCTGAAGTTCAATTCAATGTTCGCAGGGAAGACAAACTTGAAATAGTGAACGTCTATATGGCTATTTCTGTCGGCTACAGCGGTAAAGAGGAAGTTCTTCCAGTTGTGCGCTCAACTTCTAATTTGGAGTATGAACTCACCTCCACAATTCTCAAGGTGACGACCAAGGAAGCAAAAACAGTTGGATTTTTGACAGGACACGACGAGTATAATATCAACGCCCAAACACAAGGAAATCAGCAATTTCGCGCGCTTTTGGATAAGAACGCACAAGGGCAATATAATCTTACTACCGTCAACCTCCAAACAGGAGAACCGGTTGATACATCTGTTACGACGTTAATTGTGGCAGGCCCAAAACAGGCTTTCACAGAACGGGAGAAATACGAAATTGATCAGTTTATTATGCGAGGCGGCAAAGCAATTTTCTTGGTTGATCCCATTACAATGCAACCCGGAACGCTTCAAGGAACACCCCTTAGCACCGGTTTGAACGACCTGCTTGAACATTACGGAGTCAAGCTTGGGAACAATGTAATTGCTGATTATAAATCCCATGATACAAGAGTGCCGTTTCAACAAGGCCCCTTTACCGTTTTTCAAAGCTATCCCTATTTCATCCAAATTGTGGACTTCTCAAAAGAACACACTGTTACGAATCAACTGGAAAATTTGACGTTACCTTGGACAAGTTCTTTAGAAATGTTAACAAATGAGAATGTCAAGGCAACGTCGTTGGCAAAGACAACCGAACTTGGACAGAGTATACAAGGGTTTTATAACCTAATGCCTAGCCCTGGAATTCCGCAAACCGATTTACAAGTTTATACCGTTGCTGCTGCATTAGAAGGAAAGTTCAAAAGTTTTTATGCTGATAAAGAAATTCCTGCAATTGCATCCGATGCGAACGCCAACGGCGAAAACGATGGTGGCACATCTCCCCCAACACAAGATGCGGAAGATAGAACAACTATTACCGAAAGTGCCGAAACGCAAATCGTTGTCGTGGGAACAGCACAATTTCTCACGCAACTGCGTTCCGATGGGGTCAACTTTTTCTTAAACAGTTTGGATTGGTTAACACTTGGCGATGCCCTCATCGGAATCCGTTCCCATACCATCACCGATAGACCCTTAAGGGAGGCATTAGGTTTTGAGAGAAATTTTATAAAATATATGTGTACTATCGGGATTCCGCTGTTAGTTGTTGTCTTTGGGTTAATCCGATATTTATTAAAAAGGAGAGTGAAGCGGTTGGTTGGGGCCTACGGATCTCAGTTTTAAACTGTTCCCACTTATTATTAGAACGTGCCAACCGAATGGAGTCATGAAAAAGAAACAACTTCTGATTTTAGGCAGCATCTTTGTTTTTTTGCTACTTGTCGTCCTAATTTTCGAGAACCCATTCAGGAAAAGCGATTATCAAAAGAAGGTTGAAGAAGCAACTGCCCTATTTCCTGACTTTAATAAAGAACAAGTTACAAAAATTGAAATCATCGCTAAAGGTGAAACCACAACCCTTTCAAAGCAAAACGAGCAATGGGTTGTCACTTCTATGGATAACTATCCGGCAGATAGCGAAAGCGTTGATGAATTGTTGAACAAAGTCGCAGAATTTGACAATGCCAACCGAGTTTCTGACAATCCGAAAAATCAAGCTGAATTCCAAGTGGATAGCAGCGGTGTTGAAGCAAAATTGATGGATGCAAACAATAAGATGTTAGCGCATCTATTTGCCGGAAAAACCACACCCGGAATTTTCAGCAGTTACGTGCGCGTTGCCGATTCCAACGATGTCTATGAAGGACAAGGCTATCTACAATCCGTTTTTGACAAAGGGACGCGAACTTGGAAAGATAGGACCATCTTCAATTTTAATAAAGGCATTGTTACAGAGATAAATATCACTTCTCCCGAAGAAACAGTTGAACTGCAATTAGATGCTGAGAATAAATGGCAGATGCTCCAACCCATGACTGCAGCTGCTAACCAAACCGAAGTAGACAACTTACTCACCGCCTTCAGTCAATTGAAAACAGATGATTTTGCAGAGGCAAAAGAACTTGTTGAATACGGATTAGATTCTCCGACCTCATCTATCTCTGCTATTCTCAATGACGGAAGAACTGCGACTTTGCACCTCGGAAAAGAGGAGGGTGGAAAACTTTATGTCAAAAGCGAAGATAAAAACACGGTTTTCATGTTATACAAATCAAATGTTGATAATTTAATAAAAAAATCTGACACTCTTACGGAAAACGCTCCTTTGCCAGAGGCGAAGGGGGTCAATCCGACAGAGTAGAGATATTGAAGAATTTTTACTTAGATTGTAGGAGAAAAATGAAAAGATGTAATTATTGCTTATTAGTAGTCAGCGTATTGCTGATTTCAACACTTACCGCTTGTGATACACGTTATACCTCGCAGCTATTGTCACCTCCAACAAGCGGCAGAACTATCCATGTAACAGGAAACGGTTCAGTTACGGGCGAACCAGACATAGCAACGCTCAATTTAGGTGTATCCGTTGAGAAAGAGACAGTCGCTGAGGCACGCGAAGAAGCTGCAAGCGCGATGACAGCGTTAATAGATTCCCTGGAAGCGAATGGCATCGCTGAGAAGGACATTAATACTGAGAATTTCAGTATCTACCCACAGTACGACTATTCGGAAGGTGAACGTAAATTGCGTGGTTACAGAGTAAACAATACTGTCCGCGCGAAGGTGCGAGAATTAGATACCCTTAGCGATGTTATTGACGATGCTGCCAAAGCGGGTGGAGATAACATTGTTGTTAATTCCATTCAATTCATGATTGACGACACGACTGAATTCCAGAAGCAAGCGCGTAGTTTGGCGGTAAAAGATGCTGCAGCGAAAGCACAAACCTTAGCGGAAGCAAGCGGTGTAACGCTTGGCAAACCTGTTACTATTTCGGAAAATACCTATTTTGAAAGCCCACCAATCGCGTTTGCAACAGCAGAAGCAGCTTTTGCTGATGATGGCGCACGCACTTCCACTCCCATTGCCCCAGGCGAACTGACTGTCACCGTGAATATCACTGTGGTGTATGAAATTGAATGATGTTTCTCAACGGGAGTATTTATTATAGATAACTCAAGTTGCTACTTACAAAATTTTGAACAAAAAGACCTTATTTTTCCTGAAAAAACAAGGTCTTTCGTTGATTCTGGATGTCTTTTGTTATAAATCCAAATCAACACCATTTAGGCATTCCCCGTATGGCATTTGGCGGAATTAGAATCCCCTTCTACAAGAGAATTCACGAAATAGGTACAACCTATCTCATAAATCGTGGGAGGGCTTTGTAAACGCGATCTTCAAGAAATGTTTACTTCAGTAGAAACGCGTTTGTAGTCGCGCAATTTATTGC
>LXNJ01001000.1_pt1 | contig 17663 bp, 13 predicted proteins | sample 809081 | NCBI WGS metagenome assembly LXNJ01 (sample SAMN04870510, study PRJNA318959) | sponge metagenome | biome: sponge; feature: marine sponge reef; material: water | host: Petrosia ficiformis | place: Greece: Milos, Mediterranean Sea | collected 2013-05-29 | depth 5-7 m
CAGGGTCGTTGACGTTCGGTCTAATCGGTTCGGCCTTCGCTCTCAGGGCAAGCGAGCCGCTCATGCCGGCTGCGATACGATCCGAGACATCGTCATTATCAATACTCTTGGAGCCACTGAAAGACAAGAATTTTCAACAGCTGCTCAAGTTCCTGTTCACGTGGAGTTTCGCGTCGAATCTTGCGATCCCCTTCTTTGCTGTCTATATGCTCGCGCAACTTGAGATGCCGTTGCCCCTCGTTGTCGGACTTGGTGTGCTAAGCCAGTTGTCAGGCGTGCTGTTTCTCCGCGTCTGGGGACCGATGGCGGATCGTGTGGGCCTCAAGGCTGTCCTGTCCTTGTCCGCATCCCTATACCTGTTGATCATATTGGGCTGGGCGTTTACGGCATTCTCTCAGCAGATCGACTATACGCTCGGACTGATCATCTTGCTTCACTTCTTTGCGGGCGTGGCAGCAGCGGGCGTAACACTTACCGTTGGGGCGTTAAGCGTCAAGCTTGCGCCGGAGGAAAAGGCAACCGCCTTCATTGGAGTCGCAGGTATTGTCACCAATCTTGGTGTGGGTGTCGGCGCAGTGATAGGCGGACTATTATCCGACTTCTTTATCGCAAGGTCCCTGCAGCTGGAGATGAATTGGATTGGCCCGGCTGAGGCCTTTTCCTGGGCCGCTCCAACAATCGCCGGTTTCGACTTTCTCTTTATCATTTCGTTCGTCATCGGCCTGCTTGCCCTAAATCTTCTGGTTGCTATGAGAGAAGAGGGGGAGCGTTCACGGGATGAAGCCCTGACCGAGCTCACGTCCCGTTTCAGCCCAACAATGCGCGTCGTCTCATCCGTCCCGGGTGTGGGCACGGCATCAGCGATTTCCTACGGATACTTGAAGCGCGTTCCGGGGATTGATGTCGCACTTGGTGTCACCGCATACCAGGTTGCCGCCTCAACACAGGCTGCAGTGGAATCTGTGGCGCGGGGAAGAACGATTGCCGGCGGCGTGGCCGAAAGGGTTGGCGGAGCGCTGGAATCAAGTATTGCGAACGTGGATGATGCTCGCGCAGTTGGGCTTGAACTGACGCGCCAGGCAACACGCGGTGCAATGCACGCGGGCAGCCAGACCGCCAGCCGATTTGGGAACGTGGCCAAGGCTTCCGTACTCGGCAGCATTAGGGCCGCCATTGGAAATCGCATCACTCCCGATGATGCCCTGCGAGGAGCAGCCTATGGAATCGTGGAGGGCGCTATAGAGGCGGGCAGCGATGCCGGGATTGTTGCTGAATTGGCGGTCGAAGCGGCGCGTGAAGTGGCATCAGAATTGAGCCTGAGTGAGCAAGAGGCTGTCCAACTTGCCACGGACGCCATGCTTGATGCTGCAAGTTCGGGAAGCGTCGAGGCAGCTGACATCGTCAACAGAGTACTTCGCCAGGATTCCGACTAAACGCCAGCCTCTCGCGATAGCGCGTCAAAGAACTGCCCCATCAGCATCCGCACGGCGGTCTGTACCATGCGTGAACCGATCTGCGCCAGGGTCCCCCCGACCTGCGCGTCCGCCTCAACCTCCACGAGCGTTCCCTCGCCGTCCTCGCTCAGGTTGATCATCCCCGCGCCGGTCACAAACCCCGTCGGCCCCTGTCCGTTCAGGGTCATCTTGTACGACTCCGGCACTGCTATGTCCTCGATTTCAACTGCCCCACTGAACCGGCCACGGATTGGCCCGACCCCAACGGACAATGTCGCGGAAAACTTGGTGGGCGTCTCCGCGTCGAGGGTTTGGCATCCCGGAACCATCCGCTGCAGGGCATCGGGATCATGCAGAAGCTCCCATACACGCTCGCGCGACGCGGGGACGGTGTGACTGCCAGTGATATTCATAGATTGATGTTACCTGCCAGGCCCCGCGACGGGGGTGGCCGGACGCGGCGGCTCAATGGCCACGCGCATTCCTTCTTCAAGCTGCCCGCGCACATCATCGATGCTGCTCAGGTGGTGTGTTTCCACATACGTCTTCAATCCCTCAATGACGTCCAGCATAGTCGTGGGGCGTGTGAAATTTGCGGTGCCGACGGCGACGGCCGTCGCGCCGGCCAGGATGAACTCCAGGGCGTCTTTCGCGGACGTAATGCCGCCGATCCCGACAACCGGCAACGACACGGCGCTGCAGACCTGCCAGACCATGCGCACCGCGATGGGACGAATTGCGGGGCCGGAGACGCCCCCCGTCATCGTGCCGGTGACCGTGCGTTGATTGTCCACGTCGATGACCATGCCAGAAAGCGTATTGATCGCGGAGATGGCCGTCGCGCCGCCCTGCTCTGATGCCCTCGCAATGTCCGCGATGTTGGTGATGTTCGGCGTCAGTTTGGCGATGACAGGACCCTCGAATTTGTCCGAAACGCCCCGCACAACACGTTCAACATTGGCCGGGCTCGCGCCAATCTCCATGCCGCCAGCCTCAAGGTTTGGACAGGAGATATTGACCTCAAGACCCGCCACGCCCGGCTCACCGTTCAGTCGCTCAGCAAGGCGGTCATATTCCTCGATACCCAACCCGCCGATGCTGACAATGACGGGGGAATCATACTTCGTGTACTCGGGCAGGAGCTCAGTCAGAAAATGCTCGACGCCGCGCGACGGTATGCCGATGGAGTTGAGCATTCCGGCGGGGGATTCTGCGGTGCGGGGGGCGGGATTGCCCGCTCGCTCACCGTAGAAAATCGTCTTGGGCACGAGCGCGCCGAGTTGGCCAAGGTCGAAAAGAGTTCCCATCTCCGGCCCGAAACAGCCGGATGCGGGCATGACCGGGTTCTTGAGGGTCAGCCCGACGCCGAGGTCAACCCCTAGCCTGCTGTCAGTCTCAGTGTCCTGTACGGCCATCGCCTATACAGTAACCCCTGCCGGGTGACAGCGAAAGACGGGGCCGTCGCGGCATACCAGCGGTGACTCAGCCGACTCCCCAAACGCGCCCGTTGCACAGGAATGGCAGTAGCCCAGGCCGCAGGCCATGTGGGCCTCGAGGGAGACGTATGTCTCAACGTCCGCGGGCGCAGCGAGCCGGGTTGTCAGCTCAATCAGGCGGTTGGAGCCGCAGACATAGGCCTGCTGCGCGCGCCCGGATTCTATGATCTCGCTGATCCACGGCTCCACGTTACTAACGTCGCTGCTCCCATCAGAATCGTCGACATAGAGTGCGTGCCCACGAGCCTTCTTGATCATGTCTCTGCCGAGCACAACATCCTTGTTTCGCGCGCTGAACACAGCATAGATCTCAATGTTGCGGCGGTTCGCCTCGTCGATAAGCGTCGTCAGCGAGCACACGCCAATGCCGCGGCCAACAATAAGGATGCCGTTGGTCGTATCGGAAATGGGGAACGGACGCCCGACGGGGCCGACAATCTCCACGATGTCCCCCGCCCTGCGCTGTGCCATGGCGGCCGTTCCATATCCCACCACGCGGTAGACGAAATCGGCAGTGCCCGCAGCCTTGTCATACTGATAGACCGCCATGGGGCGCGGCAGGATGGGGTGGACATCTGTTGCAGAACCGGGGCGGATAACGCCGAACTGACCCGGCTCGCCGTTCGCCAGTGCCTCGGAGCGAACGCGCATCAGATAGTGCTCCGGCGCAATCTCCTCGTTGGAAATGATCTCCGTTTCGACGAACGTTGCGGCGGGCGCTTGATGGCCGTTCGTCTGCATCACCTCAAGCCGCACGCTGGACGGCAGGCGCAGTTGCGGGACATGCGTGCCCGCGAAGACGGGAATCGTCCCGTTGGCGTCTAGAAGCTCGGATGTCATTCGGCAACCTCTTTCGTCAGGAATGTGTCGATGTCACGGATACTCTCCGCGAGCGCCTGCGCGCCGATGGCGATGTCCTCCATGCTCGTCCACTCCTCGGGGCAGTGGCTGAGGCCGTCGCGGCTCGGCACGAAGAGCATGGCGGCAGGGATGCCGCGGGAGAGGATGCCGGCGTCGTGCCCCGCCCCGCTTGTGGTGACGCGGTGCGGAACGTCAAGGCGCTCGGCGGCAGCGGTTGTCAGATCGCGCAGCCACTTGGGCAGCACGACGGGCGACGTATCGGAGACTACTTCCCAGTCGCAGCGCAAGCCACGCCGGGCGGCAGTTTCCTCCGCCCGTGTAACGATGTCCTGAGTCGTCAGGCGCTGCCGATCGCTGTCCACGTCGCGCACGTCAAGATAGAATTCCACTTCGCCAGGGATGGTCGTGATGCTGTTCGGAAATACATGTAGCCGTCCGACCGTGGCAACGGTAGCGCGGCGGCGAGGCTCGTTGGCGATAGATTCAGCTGCAACGATGACCTCCGCGGCGGCAACCAGCGCGTCCTGCCGTTGCGACATCGGCGTCCCGCCGGAGTGATCCTGCCGCCCGCGAATCGCGATGCGTATTCGCGTGTTGCCGGCAATGGCGTCCACCAGGCCGATTCGCTCATCCTCCTCATCCAGCGACCGCGACTGCTCGATATGAAGCTCAAGAAATGCGGCCAGAGTATTGGGCGCCCAACGAGCCTGCGGCATAGCGTATGGATCAAAACTTAAGGCGCGCATAGCCTGCGCGAGCGTGGTGCCGTTCGCGTCACGCAGCCGCTCAAGGTCGGCCTCTTGCAGCACACCCGCGACCGCCTTGCTGCCAAGGCACGGCTCGCCGAATCGCGCGCCCTCTTCTGATGCAAACGCAACCACCATGAGTGGATGGGCCGTCTGTACGCCCGTCTCGTTGAACAAGCGAATCACTTCCAGTGCGCCAAGCACCCCGACCGCGCCGTCGAATCGTCCACCGTGCGGGACTGAATCAAGATGCGAGCCGAAGCCGATTGCCGGACGTGTGGGTTCGGTTCCAGGAAGGGTTCCAAAGGTGTTGCCGAAGCTGTCGGTGCGGACGGTCAGACCGAGATCACGCATCCAGCCTGCAACAAGGTCATGCGCGTCACGCTCCTCACGAGAGAACGGAATGCGCGACACGCCGCCCCCCGGTTCACCGCCTATGGCGGAGAGGAGTTCGAAGTCGGCGGCAATGCGGCCGGGATCGGCGCGCATTTCGGCGACTACAGCCTCGGATTCCTCCGCCGCGTCCGCTGTCGCAGCCGCGACTTCCTGCTCAGTCGTTGCCATCAACCCCCACCTCAACCGTCACAAGAGATAGTTCCTCTGCCACCTGCCCCACCCCAACCAGTGAAGCTGAGACGGCCAGCTTGCCGCCCTTGTTTTCGACAAATGCGCGCGCGAGATTGGCGTCGCGCTCGCTCAGTGTCACCCCAACGAGAGCGACTCGCTCATTCGCCTCAACGTTGCCGGACGCCGTCACAAGTCCTTCTGCATCTGACAGAAGTACAACGGGTTTGTCCATCTGCACGCCGACCGCAAACGCAAGCACGATGTTATCCAGTCCCGGCCACGCTGCGATGAGATCCGGCGCAGGGGACGGCAGTGCCTCAGAGAGGCATCCGGCCAGTTCAGAGACGGCTGTGGGATTCGCAAGCGGCTCCATCGCGCCGGCAACCCAGCCGCCTTGCTCGTCAGTGCCCTCAACCTGCCCCTCAACAAGGCAGCCCGTGGACTTCAAAAGGTCGACAATATGCGATTCGTTCATTGCACTACTGTAGCGCGCCGGGCGCGGAACCTAGATACCGAGGTCGCGCCGCCTGAACAGCGCGCGGAGTTGGTAGCCTGCGGCGGCGAGCATCTGCTGCGCCCCCTCTTCGCGATCGATGACAACAAGGACATCGGAAACCGTGGCACCGGCGGCGCGCAGGGCGATGCCCGCCTCGATGGCCTGGCTGCCCGTCGTTACAACATCCTCCACAAGAAGAACCCGCTCGCCCGCGAAGAGTTCCCCCTCCACAACGTTGCCCGTGGCGTATGACTTCTGCTCCTTCTTGACGATGACGAACGGCAGGCCCATCTCAAGGGAAAGGGCTGTTGCGAGGGCCACAGCGCCAAGCTCCGGCCCCGCGATGCGATCTGTCCCAGGAGGTACAAGCTCCGCCATGAACGCAGCCAGGCGGCGCAGGATGCTGGGCTTGGTCTCAAAGAGGTACTTGTCGAAATAATAATTGCTGGTGCGGCCGGAGCGGAGAACAAAGCTGCCGCGCAGGTAGGCAGCGCTGAGCAGATCACGCCCAAGCTCCGTAATGCGCTGCTCACGCGACAGGCCAATCGACCGGCTCAAAGTCGCCACGTGCGGGTCTCCTTTCCGCGCTGCTCATCCGGATCGCGCTATCCGCGCGTCCTTAATGGTACTAGATTCGCCAACCCGCGCCCGTTCAGCGTGGGCGCTACAATAACGACGGATCAACCGGCCGCAATTGGGGGAGTCTGGAGTTTCCGCTTATGCACATCGATACACACAATCATTTCGCCGTTCCCGAGTACATTGACCTGCTGCTGAATCGCAGCACGTTTCCATATATGGAACGCAGTGGCGACGACATCATCTTCCACGTCAGCGACATGGACTCCTATACGATGCCCGCCGGCATGTTCAGGCTGGAGACGCGCGTCAACGACATGGATGAAGCAGGCGTGGACATGCACGTGATGAGTTGCATCGTTCCCGCGGGCGAGGTTGCTGACGACCCCGTACTGAATGTAGAGCTTGCCGCCGCCGCGAATGAGGGCATCGCGAAGATCCAGAAGGACAACCCTGATCGTTTCCTGGGAATGGGCACGCTGCCGCTGTTGAACCCCGACGCGGCTGTGAAAGAGCTGGATCGCGCTGTCAATGACCTTGGCCTTCGCAGCATGATGCTGACCTCCAACGTGGCGGGCAAGCAGCTGCATGAGCCGGACTTGTGGCCGATCTATGAGCGGGCGGAGGAGCTGGGCGTCGTGATGATGATCCACCCAAGCTGGCCAGTGATGGCAAAGCATCTTGAGGGTTGGACGATGGCCGTCAATATGGGATTCCTGTTCGATTCATCCGCCGCCATGATGCGCATCATCCTCAGCGGCGTCATGGAAAAGTACCCGAACCTGGAGTTCGTCCTTTGCCACCTCGGCAGCACCCTGCCCTTCCTGATGGGGCGACTGAATCGCACGGGCGGTCCGCGCGCCGGTCACTGGGGCGAGAACGACAAGGGCCCCTGGGAATATTTCAAGCGCGTCCACATTGACACCGTTTCGCGACTCAGGCCGGCGATAATGTTCGCCCGCGAGCTGATGGGCAACGACATGATCATGTTCGGGACGGACTACCCCTATACGACGATTCCACCGATGAAGGCCGACGTGACCGAGCTTGATCTGCCCGAGGACGATCGTGCTGCCATTCTCGGCGGCAACGCGGCGCGGCTGTTCGGGATCGAGGGCGGATAACACGATGATGGCAGACAAGCCGACAATCGCCATCGTCCCGACGGGCGGTACAATCCAGAACGGCCTGCCGTTCGTCACGTCAAGCAAGACGGGCGGGCCTCTCAACGTGCTGCGTGCCCAGCGCCTCCATGAACCCGTCACGGTGCGGATTCGCCGTGAAGATCGGGACGGCAACCCCGTGGACGACGGCGGCGATGAGTTCCACGAGGTCACTCTGACGCCCGAGGACGGCCTCTATCTCCTGCCCTACATGGAGCCTGGGCATGAGCCGCCACAAACGTATTCTCAATTCCATCTCGCCGCCAAGCGGGTGATCGAGGAGATCGACCGTTTCAGCGTCGACACGAACGGCCGCAACGGGCTGCTGTCTGACGTCGCAGATCTGCGGGTGGAGATGGTCATTGATCCGGACACCGGCGGCGAGTTGCGTCGCGGAGGCGAAACGTTCTCAATGCGAGAACTCGTCCTCATCGCTAACACGGTCAACGAGGCGCTTGCGCAGCCGGATGTGGACGCCTGCATCGTCACACACGGAACCTTCACGACAGAGGAAACCGCCGCTTTCCTTAACTACACCGTGAACTCTCATAAGCCGGTTGTCGTGGCGGCCTCTCAGCGCAGACACGGCAGCATCGGCAATGACGGCGACTGGAATCTGTGGGACGCCGTGCGGGTTGCAGCATCACCGGAGGCCGTCGGCAAGGGCGTGCTGGTCATCCTTGATGAGCAAATCTTTCCTGCCAGAGAAGTGACCAAGACGAACCAAAGGCCCGGCGGTTTCGCGTCGCTCGGCGGCTCAGCATCTGCCATCGGCTCAATCGAGGCCGACCAGGTCTCGTTCTACTTCGCGCCGACGCGGCTGCACACTGCGGAGTCGCTGGTACTAAGCGATGACCCCCTGCCCTTGGCCCTTCCAACGGTGGACATCGTCAAGACATACGCAGGCGCCGACGACACGCAGGTACGGGCGCTGGTAGACCGTGCGGTTTCTGAACGCGGGGCGGACGCGTCTCATCCCGGCCACGGCATCGTGGTTGAGGGCTTCGCATACAGCGGCGTCCCACATCGATTCCAGCGCCCTGCGCTCGAAGAAGCCGTCCGAAAACACGGCATTCCTGTCGTACTGACCAGCCGCGGGCTGCGCGGGCGCATTCCCAAGGAGACGACGCAGGACACGTTCATCACGGGAGATAACCTTTCGGCGGTCAAGGCCCGGCTTCTGCTGACCCTGGCGATTCGGACACTGGGGTCGTTGACTCCGTTCGCGGATGCGGACAACCCCACACCGCAGGAGCGTGCGCGGCTGCTGGCCGAGATCGGACGCTACCAGGAGATCTTTGACACCCACTAGACCCATACGTGTTATGAGGGAACAATGACGAACGAAGCAGGAATTCCCGAACGCATCGAGGCGCGGCTGCGACAGTGGGAAGCGGACGAGTTCCTCCAAAGATTGCTGGAGCGCGACCCAACGCTCTGGGCGCCGCGCGGCACACCCGAAATTGAGAATCGGCTCGGCTGGCTCGACCTGCCCACAACGATGGCGCCCAAGGTCGCGGACTTGACGCAATTTGGTCGCGACGTTGCGAGCGAAGGATTCACCGACGTTGTCGTTCTTGGCATGGGCGGCTCAAGCCTCGCGCCCGAAGTCTTCCAGACCACATTTGGCAACGCAGAGGGACATCCCCGCCTGAGTGTGCTCGACAGCACCCATCCCGCCGCCGTAACCGCCCTCGCGGATTCGCTTGATATTTCACGAACCATTTTCGTCGTGTCCAGCAAGTCGGGCACCACGACCGAGATGCTCTCCTTCTTCTACTACTTCTGGGCAAAGCTGACTGAGATGGGCGCTGATCCCGGACCCCACTTTGTTGCCGTCACCGACCCCGGCACGCCGCTGGAGCGATTGGCAGGCGAGCGCGGATTCCGTCGTGTGTTCTCAGCGCCGACAGACGTTGGAGGCCGCTACTCCGCCCTCTGTGAGTTCGGGCTCGTTCCCGCTGCCCTCATCGGCGTCGATATCGGCAGTTTGCTCGCGACAGTTCAGTCGGCGCGTGACGCATCAGACAAGGAACTGGAGCAAGCGCTGAGGCTGGGCGCGACAATCGGAGAATGCGCCCTGGCGGGGCGTGACAAGTTGACCTTTGTAACATCCCCGAGCCTGCGCAGCCTGCCAACGTGGATTGAGCAACTGATTGCGGAGAGCACCGGCAAGCTCGACGTTGGCATTGTTCCCATCGATCAGGAACCCGTCTGGGACTACCCGGACTATGGCCACGATCGAGTGATGGTCTACATCGGCCTGCACACCGAGCCGGAACAGGAGAAGCGGGAAGCTGTGCGTGCGCTGGTGCCAGAGTGGGCGCACGTGGATCAAATCATCGAGAACACGCACGAGATCAGCAGACTCATGATGCGGTGGGAGATCGCCACTGCCGCCGCCGGAGCCGTGCTCGGCATCAACCCGTTCGACCAACCGGACGTCCAGCTTGCCAAGGACCTTGCTCGTGAGGCAATGGCAGGCGGAGGCTCATCCGCAAACGCAGGGCGCATCATCTCCATTGACGACGCCGACCTGGAACCTATAGCGGCAGAGTGGCTGTTATCGGCGGCGTCCGGCGACTACATCGGCATTCATGCCTACCTTGCCCCAAGCGATGGCGTTTGGGAGTCGATTGGCCAACTGCGGTCAGTGCTTGGTCGGAGTGCAAAGGTGGCCACAACCGGTGGCTACGGTCCGCGATTCCTCCATTCCACCGGACAACTCCACAAGGGCGGCGCGAACAACGGCCTCTTCCTGCAGATCGTGGATGACGCGGCGGAGAACGACGTCGCCGTGCCTGAAACCGACTACACATTTGGACAATTGCTAACCGCACAGGCGGCGGGCGATGCCGGCGCGCTGATCCAACGTGGACGACGCCTCCTGCGCGTAAGAGTTGGGGCGGACCCGCAGGCTGGGCTGGAGCGGCTGGCTTCGCTGTTCCAGTAGCAGCCGGATAGCGTTCCGGTCTGGCCTCAGATTGAGGGTCTCATTCCCCATGTGGCGGCGCGCCGTGCCATAATGGATATCGCACTACGGACAGTCTAGTCGGCAACTTCGTGCCGAGGTGGCGGAACGGCAGACGCGCTGCGTTCAGGGCGCAGTGCCCCTAGCGGGCGTGAGAGTTCAAATCTCTCCCTCGGCACCACGACAGGCTGGACGAACTGAGGCCGAAATCGGCCGTGAGTGACACGCGCTTGTAGCTCAGTCTGGATAGAGCGCAGCCCTGCGGAGGCTGAGGCCGTGGGTTCGAGTCCCGCCAAGCGCGCCACTTTGCCACCCCGTGGGCGGCTAGCTCAGCTGGTTAGAGCGTCTGCTTTACACGCAGAAGGCCGGGGGTTCGAGCCCCTCGCCGCCCACCAGGCTCTTCCGTTCTTCAGCATTCCCCATGGCTCCACCACACGTCTATGTGAGATCCCCTTCTTCCACCCCCACACTCAACACAAACGCGCTCTCGGACAAGTCCGGTCTTTGCGCGAGCTTTGCTACTTGGACTACCATCTGAAATAAACACATACGGAGGGGGCGATATGACTGCGAACTCGACGGCCGGTTGGGCACTCATTGTTGCTGTGGCAATTGGTTTCGTTGCGGGGATATTCACCCCGGGCGGGCTGTTGATTGATCCTGTGGATTCTTCCAGCTTTGAAGATGCGGTTGGAGCCCTGGCCGACAACGCCGTATTGGCCCAGATCGTGACCTCTTTATTTGTCGTCAGCGTCGTGCTTTATTGGTTCGGTTTGCATAGCTTGCACCGGGCTTTCAGCGGCGGTTCAGCGATGGACATTGTGTCCCGCTTTGCGCTGAATATCTTCCTGGTTGGGTACGCTCTGCTCATCCTTGAGTTGAGCCTCCGGCATGTCCTGATCCACGTGCTTGAGCACGGTGTCGGAAGCGCTCCCGCCGAAGAACAGGCAATGGCGACCACGCTCTTTGCGGCGGCTGCGGGCACTCACTTTGCGTTCCTGTACGTCACATCAATCGGCTCAACCATATTCGGATACGCTTTGGCACGCCGTTCCAAGGGCACCAACATCTTCAAGCTCGCATCATTGGGGTTGGCGCTCACAGGCCTGCTTAGTTTCGCCGTCCTGATGATTGCAGAGCACGTTCCGGCCATAGACCTGCACGGGGTCTCCATTGCGAGCATTATCGTGCTGTTCTTCGGCTCATTCTGCATCGCGGCCATTGGCGTAGGGATCATCCAGGGCCGGCAGGAATTCGTAGGCGAGGAAGCTGCGTCCTAGGCGACTACCTCTCCAGGAACATGGTCACGTAGTCGGCGCCGACGTTTGGCATCGTAAGGCCGATTCCTGACAGCGCCTCGTTGAATCTGCTGATGTCGTAGACGCTTGTATCCGTCAGGTACGGTTCTACCGAATCAAGCGAACGGACAAGCATCTTCAACTCCAGGTCATCGTCATGGTCGGCTTTCGCCTGCAGTCTCGACTTCCACTCCGTCAACGAAACACGTTCAGTGATGTGGCCGTTGCGCAGCATGAGGTTAAAGACCTGGTCTGCCGGAGTTGGGTCCTGCTGGATCACGTTATAAACTCTGCCCAGATGACCTGGATCATCGGCGATCTTGCTGATTGCAGAAACCAGGAAGTCTACGGGGGTCATTTCGAAGTACCAGTCCGGAGCTTCCGGGGCGCTGCCCAGCCGGGCGCAGGCCTTGAGGATGATCGCGAGGTAGTCATTCGGGTTGGCGGTGCCCGTCTGGCTGTGATGGCCGATGTTGCCGGGACGATAAAGGCAGACCGGCAGTCCTCGCGATACGGCATGCCAGACCAGCCGCTCCGCGACCCACTTGGACTGGTTATAGCCCCCCTCCATCCGATCCACCCAGCCGTCAATCTCCTTGTTCTCCAGGTACGGAGTAGTGTCGCCGCCAGGAAAGACGCCGCTGGATGAGATGTACTGCACTGCCTTTGTCCTGCCGGCGCTAGCGAATTTGAGTATCTCCGTCGTGCCGCCGACGGTGTGGGGCTTGGAGGCTGAGTACGGGTAGACGTAGTTGACGGAGGCGGCGCAGTGGAATACCAGGTCAATCTCCTGCGTCAACTCGTCATACTTGTCGCCGCCCAGTCCCATCAGGGGCTGAGTGAGGTCTCCCGAGACTGTGACAATCCGATCAGCCTCCGACTGGCTGGGCAAACCGTAGAATTTCTGTGCGTCCAGTACCCGATTGGACGACGCACCGTCCACGGCATCGCCATCGCGTGCGAGGCAGTAGAACGTGGTATCCGGCCCCGTGGACTGCACCAGCTGATCCAGAAGGAATGCGCCAAGGAATCCGGTTGTTCCGGTGACAAAGATGGAGGATGCCTCGCTCAATCGCGTCACCTGAGCCTCGCCGCGCGGCGCAATCTCCGGGTCGAGCTGCGCGTCTTGAGCCAGAGTGGCGCCGGATGCTTCGCCCCCTGCCCCGTCATTCTCCAGATATCTCGCAAGTTGGCCTATGGTGGGATACTCGTATACCTCGACCCCGCTCAGTTCAGTCCCGAACGTCTCCTCGATGGCGATTGTGAGAGCCATGCCCGCCAGCGAGTGGCCGCCAAGATCGAAGAAGTTCCAGTCGTCCTCCAGATCGTCGAGGTTGAGCTCCAGCGTGTCAGCCCACAGCTCGCGCAAGACCGCCAGTCTCTCTGCCGCCGTGGAATGCTCGGTCAGTCTTGTTCGCCTCTTGCCCGGCGATGCCCCATTGCGCAGCGAGGGCAAAGCCTTTCGCTGCAGCTTGCCGGTCTGTTGATTGATCGGCAGCGCGTCCATCTCAATGAAATGAGATGGGACGGAGTTAAGAGGCAGGTATCGTTCCAGCACGTTTCGCAAGTCCCTGCTCGCGCCGCTCCGGGCGTCCAGCTTCCAGGCGGCATTCGGGCCGCGAACAACATAGGCAACCAACCGCTTGCTGGTCTCGTCCAGGGTCTCAACGACAACGGCCGCATCCGCGGCGTCACAGTGTCTGCGCAACATCTCTTCAATCGCGCCGAGATACACGGTGTATCCTCTGATCTTGACCATGGAATCGGTCCGACCCACGATCGTGGTCATTCCGTCGGGAGCAACTTCTGCAAGATCACCGGTTGCGTAGTAGAGTTCTCCATCCAGCGTGATGAATCTCTCGGCGTCCAGGTCAGGCCTCTTGAGGTAGCCGCGTGCCACACCCTTGCCGCCGATGAGAAGCTCCCCTACACCGCTCATCTCCACAGCGGAGCTATTTTCAGGACGCACGCGAAGCTCGACGCCGTCCATTCGAAAGCCGACCGGGCACGTGTCCATCCCATCCAACGACAGTTCGGTTAAGTCGATGGTGCAGACGTCATGCGTTTCACTGATGCTGTAGGTATTGAACAGGCGGGCTTCTGGCGGCAAAACGTCCCGCGCTTGCCTGAGTAGGCTGGCAGGGACCACCTCTCCGTTCAGCCAGACGACTCGCAAAGACGCCATCTGTTCCCGGAGATGCCCGTGGTCTGATGAGTTCAGGACGCTCTGCAGCAGTGACGGCGTGAAGAGGATCTCGGACAGTCGGTGTTCTGAGATAAACCTGGCGAGCGCCCGCGGCACAAATATCACTTCATCGGGAATCACATACACTGTCCCGCCCTTCAGCAGCGGCCGCAGAAACTCCCAGGGGAAGAAGATGTTGCAACCGACCCTGTCACCGAGTTTGTAGGAACTGTACGTGTACCTGGCATCGTAGGAGGACATCATCGCCCCCACGCTCAGCATCACCCCTTTGGGGTCGCCGGTGGTACCGGAGGTATAGGGGATGAATGCCAGATCGCCGCTGTCGACGCGTGCCGTATGATTTTCTCTCTCGTGCCCGCGCCAGGAGTGGTCGCTATCGATGGGGAGAATCAGGGTTCCGCTGAACTCAGCCAGTTTGGGCAGGAATCGCTCCTTGGTGAGCACGACCTTTGGCTGAGCCTCGAACACGATGCCCCGCAGCAGCGGCTTGGGAGAGTCAACGTCCATTGGCATGAATGCCCCGCCGGCCTTTAGTGTTGCAAGGGCTCCCACGATGTACTCGGAGCACGTATCCATGAAGATGCCCACGGGCTCATCGGTTCCCACACCGCAGCTTCGAAGCCAGGCACCCAGCGCGTCCGCCGAACGATTCAATTCTGCATACGTCATTCGCCCATCGCTGAATACGATAGCTTCAGCATCCGGGGTACTGGCAGCTTGTATTTCAAGTAATTGATGGACGCTGTGTTCCACTAAAACCATCTTATCTTCACCCACCACCCCGGACCTGGCCCCACCGGAACAGGTATTCAATAGCGCATCTGTAAGGTTGAGGAGCGATTTTACAATAATGTTAAGTCAATGTAAAATCTAGCGGTGGCCTTACGCCGTTGGGCCGGTCGGATAATCTCTTGAAGGGATGGTTTTATATGCAGTTTGAGTCACTAGAGTTCTACAGAGAGCATGGTAAAAGATACTCCCAAATGTCTCATGAATTCTCGCATTCGAAATACGACGATGTGTCTCATCCGCGGCTGAATGGCGATATGGATCTACTCAATCGCGCACGTAATTTGGCGCCGGGCAAACGCAGCCTGGACGCCGGATGCGGCGCCGGCGCCCGTGATGTTGCCCTCTTCCATTCATGGGGATTTGATGCACACGGAATTGACGCGGTCGAAGAGAACATCAAACTGGGGAAGGCAGAACACCCGGAAATTGCCGACAAGATCGGCGTCGCCGACTTGAGAGAGCCTCTGCCATACAAGTCTGAATTCTTCGACCTCATCCTGTGCAATGCCGTCATCCAGCATCTGTCGCCGCAGGACGTAGAAGAAACAACGATTCCGGAGTTTGCCCGGGTCCTGGCTCCCGGAGGTGTCCTCCAGCTGATGTTCAAGGTCGGATCAGGCATCGCAGAAGTGAGCGACCCGGCGTTCGGAAATGATGGTGTGGCGAGGCTATTCCAGCTCTATGACGAGCATCGCCTGCTGAGCATGCTTGACGAGTCCGGCTGCTCCCTGATTGAGGATGAAGGCGGCGACAAGCTTGGTGGCCTGTTGTACTTCACCGACCACAAGCCGATGCGCTATTGCGTCTTCTGGGTGAGGAAGAACTAGAACCGCTACCGTCAAAGCTGCAGTAGTTGCGCCTCGACGGACGCGGCGGTCTCCTGGATATCGCTGACCGGCACTTCCGCCAGACCGGATATCCCGCACTTGAGCCCGGCATAGGCGGCGGCGAATCGTCCGATATTCTCCAGTGACCAGCCAGCCCACAGCCCGTACATGATGCCGGCTGAGAAGGCTGCGCCTGCTCCACTGCAGTCCACCACGTCCACTTGAGGAGGCCTAACGAGATATGCCTCCTCACCCTGGGCAACCACGCACCCGTCAGCGCCCAGCGTCACGACTGCCAACTTCACCCCGCGGTCTATCAAGCTGCGAGCGATGTCCGTCGGATCACCGGATGCTTCGGGCACATCCAGCGAAACCTGGCAGATGCTGGATTTTCCAATCAGGTCCGTGATCCACGATTCACCGTCGTATTGGGATTCCAGGTTGAGATAGACGGGCACGTCCTGAGAAACGGCGTCCCGCACGGCATGAACAACGCTGGGGCCGTCATACCAATCGACATAGAGTAGTCCCGCGTTGTTGAGCTGGGAAGAATCTGGCGGCCTTAGTTCGGCCATAGATTCCGGATCTCTTCTCTGGAAATACGTTCGGCCACCGTCAGGATCTATGATCGACACCTCGAACGGAGTCGGCCATCCGTCCTTGATGTCCTGGCGGACATTCACGCCCCAAGCGTCGAGATGTTCTCGCACCCTCTCGCCACGGCTGTCATTTCCGGTCGGCGAGGTGATGAGCCGCGTTGGAACGTCCCACCGAGTCAAGATGCTCGCAGCGATGGCGGCATCATCGCCCAGGGATTCCATTGAGTCTAAAATTGGCACTCCGCCATTGTGCTCGGGCAGTTCGTCTACCCTGAGTAGCAGACAATGAGTCAGTAAACCAAAGCAGACCACATCCCCACCGGGAACAAACGTGGCTGGCCGGCTGCCATTCGTGTGCATTCCGTTGCTTGTCATAGATATGTCGTCTCCCCCAATCGCTCCTCGTCCGAAGACTGACGTTGTTGTGTCGCGAATCGGAAATGAGGAGGCAAACGTTTGCCGATGTTAACGCACTTGGCACGGATTGTCCATGCAGGCAGGTGTCAGACAACGTCAGATGCACCTGGGTTCTGCACTTCTCTTCGTGACGCCTCCCATCGCAACCCTAACATCACATGGAAATGAGACGTCGCAGACGAAAGAGCATGCCGAGGGCGGTAAGACAGAAGCGAAGGGGCCGCTCCCAGTTGATGGGAGCGGCCCCTTTCAAGTCTTCAAGGTGGCTTCATCGAATCAATCGATTAAGCATCCTCCTCTTTACGGTTGTTTTTTCTGTCGGCTAGCCGGTTTACCCTGCTACCTTGGCGCAAACTGCGTAGACGGTGAGTGTCCAGTTGCCAGTGACATCATTCATCTCTGTGGCGCTTGCCTGCCACCCTGTGGGAACTCCGCCAACCACTCCAACCGGGCGGGATTCTACTACGGCTACGCCATCACCGGAGGAGTCAACGACCGCGCCACCGGAAATCGCAGAGAAGCCTGAGCCAACTGTCGAGCAGAGCACGGATTCAGTCTTATCGGAATCACTGTTCGAAGAGCTTTGAGACCTTGCGATTCGCAGGTCGGATACTCCGGGCTCGCCTTGCTCGCCCTGAGGACCATGAGGACCTGGCGCCCCCGTAGCTCCCGTCGCTCCGCGTTGTCCTGCCTCACCCTGCGGCCCTCGCTGACCTTCTGAACCCTGAGGTCCTATGGGTCCTTCCGGCCCCTGAGGTCCTTCGGGGCCCACTTGCCCTTGCTCGCCCTGCTGACCCCGTGGTCCCTCAGGCCCGGTTGGGCCTGCCGGGCCTTGCCCGCCTGCAGGTCCCTCAGGTCCGGTTGCTCCAGGCAGTCCTTGTGGACCTCGATCACCTTGTATGCCCTGTGGACCTTGTGGGCCTGCCTCGCCTTGTGCGCCACGAGGCCCGACCTGTCCCTGAGATCCGGCCGGTCCCGGGTCTCCCTGGGGACCTTCAGGTCCGCCTGCGGGTCCCGCAGGTCCTTGAAGGCCCTGCGGTCCGGTCACGCCCTGAGGTCCGGTGGGTCCTGCCGGCCCTGTGGGCCCGACTGGCCCTGAAGGTCCAGTCTCACCCTGCGGTCCTTCCGGTCCTTCCGGTCCTACCGGCCCTGTCGGACCGGTCGCACCCCGTGGTCCCTGAGGTCCACCCG
>LXNJ01001001.1_pt1 | contig 17651 bp, 11 predicted proteins | sample 809081 | NCBI WGS metagenome assembly LXNJ01 (sample SAMN04870510, study PRJNA318959) | sponge metagenome | biome: sponge; feature: marine sponge reef; material: water | host: Petrosia ficiformis | place: Greece: Milos, Mediterranean Sea | collected 2013-05-29 | depth 5-7 m
GGAACGAAGGGGAACATCAGCTTGCGCACTGCCCGGCCGGCGAGGAGGTTGGTGCCGGCCGTCTTCAGCTTCCGGGCGCTTGAGCCCAGGAGAGCAAAGCGCAGGCCTTTCTCCTCGATCCTGCGATGGACCTCGTTGAGAAGCGCCGGAATCCGCTGGATCTCGTCGACCACCACCCAGGATTCGGGCTCGATGGCTTCGAGTTCGGCCCCGAAGAGCCCGGGACTGGCGAGCAGGTCCTGATAGAGAGCCTCGTCCAGGAGGTCGAAGCGATGCGCGCCCGGGAACCCGGAGCGTACCCAGGTGCTCTTCCCGACGCCGCGAGGGCCGAGCAGGAAGAAGCTCTGCTTCGGAGCCTGCAGGATGCGTCGGTAGATGGACGATGTGCTCATGACGCCGGCACGTTACCATGAAAAATGACGGCGACATGTGCAGATCGACGGCAGCCGTGGCGGAACGGGTCAAGCTACACGGCTGTAGAGTCGCACGCCCTATCGCCGCAACGAAGAGAGGAACGGGATGTTCAGCATGAATCGGTGGGTGCTCCGCGCGGGCGCACTGCTTGTCCTCTGCGGCGGGCTGGCGTGCCAGTCCGGGGAGAACACCGTCGGCGTTGTTCTGGAGACAGATCTCGGGGAGATCGAGGTCCGGGTCTATCCCGACCGCGCTCCGATTTCGGCGAACAACTTCCTGGCATGGGTCGAGGGCGGGCACTACGAAGGCGCGACGTTCTACCGTGTGACACGGCCCGACAACACGACCGGACCGAGCCCGCACCAGGTGGTTCAGGGTGGTCTCCTCGGGGAGATCATGCGCCGCGGTGAGCCGACAGACGAGGCCGTGGGGCCGATACCGCCGATCGCTCATGAGACGACCGACACGACGGGCATCCTGAACGAGCGCGGCACGATCGCCTACGCGCGGCTCGAGCCGGGAACCGCGGACTCGGAGTTCTTCGTCAACATCGCCGACAACCCGGCACTCGACACCGGCAACACGATGCGCCAGCCCGACGGTCAGGGCTACGCGACCTTCGGCCGCGTGGTGCGCGGGATGGAGATTCTCGAGGAGATTCAGGGTCTCCCGACGCTCACGGAAGCAGGGTCGGAAGTGACACGCGGCCAGATGCTGGAGCAGCCGGTGGTCATCCGGAGCGCGCGGATGCTGGGGGAGTAGCGTCCCCCGGCTAGATGACGCTCGCCCTTAGTTGGCCGGCCGCCGACAACTTCGGAAGCAGACCAACGGAGCGCCGAGGCAAGCTCACTAGTCCGGCAGAGGTCTCAGCAGTCCACGGTCGATGAGCCCCTGGAGGTGTCTGACGACACCGAGCGCGAGAGTTCGGCTCCGCACCAACAGCCCCAGCTCGATGTTGTCGTCCTGGGCAGCCGCGGTGAAGTTGGCGGAAGTCACGAACACCCGCTCCTCGTCGGCGACCAGGGCCTTCGCGTGCAGGACGCCCCGAGCCGCTGGGTCAACCGAGCGAGGGTCGTAGAACACGTTGGGCCGGGCGTCGCCCGGCCAATCGTCCTTCCAGAATCCAGTCGCGAAGCGGCGGACCACTTCGTCGGGACGGCTCGTGTCGTTCAGGCGACGGTGGATATTCAGAAGGACCGTCACGCGGAGTTCAGGAACGGCCTGCATCCGTCGCGCAAGAAGGTCGAAGACGCTTTGACCGTCGAAGTAGGCGTAGCTCACGGCCCAGAGAGAACGGTTGGCCGACGTGAAGAGTTCCTCGTAGACGCGGCGGGTGTCACGGGCCGGCACGCCGGGGACTTCCGGTCCTGACCAAACGAGTTCGGGGAGCATCGCGGGTCGGGCGACCCGGTGCTGGGCCCGAATCCACTCCGCCGCGGCTCGGTCTTTGATTCCTTGCACAGCCAACCCCTCAAGAGCAGCCAAGGCTGCCGCATCCGGCCGGCCGAGAATCATCTGGAGCGCGGATGCCGAGTAGGGCGCAGCCAGCGCACCCGTCTCCAGTCCGCGTATGAGCCGCTTCCGGAGGAATGGCGGCATCGCCGCCAAAGCGTCGGTCACAGCCAGCCCTGATCGGGGAAGAAGGCCGCGTCGTCCACGTCGAGCGTCGGCACGACCAGGGCGCGGTCCAGGTAGTCGTTGCGCATCTCGCACGACGTCTCCGCGACGAGAGTGCACCCGTGACATGCCGCCCCGTGAAGCCAGCGTCCTTCGATGCTCGACGCTGGAGTGTGCTGAGCGCATACCGGATCGTTGGAGCAGAGCGCAGCGGTGCGAAGCGCCCGTTCGATGTGGCTTTCGATCTGGCGAGCCTGCTGTACCAGCCCGCCGAGTGTCCCTTCGGCATCGGGGCTCGACGTGCACAGGAGAACTCCGTAGCGACGAGATTCGTCGTCCACGTACACACGCTCGCGGATTGAGGCGGCCGGGTAGCCGCAGCGGTCCGCGATGGATTGCAGCAGCAGGTGCGACAGCGTGTGCAGCAACACATAGATCCCACCGGGAAAGGGAGGCGGGAGCCTGCGGGTCTTCGCCCATTCCGCGTGACCAATCTCGAGATCCCTGATCCGCCGCGACACTCCCGGCCGCGCCAGCCACTCGCGAATCGCGTCAGCGGAGAAGTGAATGAGGACTCCCTCGCCCCGGTTCTCGACCGCGGGAAACCACTGCGGGTCGATCGAGATGTCGGCTCGCTCCACGTCGTCGCGGTACTCCCCGTCGATGTCCGGCATGGGGCCTTCCAGGCGAGTGAATCCCGCGAGCGCCAGCACCTCCCGCAGACGGTGTACCTGTACCACCGTCTCGATGAGTTCGTCCACGTGCCCTGGGCGGCTTTGGCGCCTGAGCTTCCTGGCGTGAAAGTCGGGGTTGATCGGCACATCGTCCCCGAACCCCTCGGGCACGGCGAGCATCGCTTCAATCTCGACGTCCTTGACGGAGCGTTCCGCCGCGGCCGCCCCTTTCCGGCGCTGGACCGCGGCAAGCACGTCCTCGTCGTCGAATCCGGCCAGGGCATCCGCAATGCCGGGCAGCTTCTTGAAGGAAGTGAGGTCAGTCAGGTTCTCGACCGCCATGAGGACGTTCCAGACTCCGCTCACCGCCTTATCGATCGTTGCCCCCTTCTCCGGAATCGACAGAGCCCGGACAAGGAGCGGAAAGTGCGCGTTGGTCGCGGTCCGAATGAGCAGCCGGCCCGGCTGTTCACAGGCCTCGCCAGCGTGGGGTCCCAACCATGGACGCGCCCCGGTGCAATAGCCGAGCGCCTTGGTGTCGAGATCGTTCGCTTCGGTCATCAACCGCGACTTCCCGCATTCGCATCGGACACGTAGGTTGGCCAGTTCACCGGTCGCACCCGTCTCGTCCAGCCAGAGTTGGCCCAGACAGATGGTGGGGCCGTCATGGGCGAATCTTCTCCAGGGCAGGTCGGCCACATGCCCCTCCGGGCAGGCCATCACGAATCGCGTGGCCACCACCGGCCGGCCGTCGAATCTGCCCTTCTCCAGCTCTCGACGGTGCACCAAACGACGCGAGCGAGGCCTGTCGGGGAAGGCCGGTTTCTGCCAACTCGGCGCCTCCTGGACTACGAACCACTCGGGGAACCGGTAGGCGTCGATCCCTCTCGGCGAGGCGGACCAGAACTCGGCGGGGTCAGGCGTGGGAGGGACCCGCAACTCGGGACTCTGTACGCCGGTCATCCGGGCAAGGGCCTGCTGGACGCGGGGTTCGTCGAGCCGCTCCATCTGCCTCCAGCCGTCGATTCCCGCCATGACCGCCGAGTCACGCGGCAGATCGATCAGAGCGCCCGGTCCGTACGTGGTGATGACCTGGCTGCGCCGAATCTGACCGGTGGACTTCGGACTCACCTCACCGGCCTCGCATCGCCGAGGTTCTTCACGTAGACGTGCACGTCAGGCTCCACATCCCGAAGGGACCGGTTGACACGGAACTTCCGCTCGTGCTTTCCCTCGGGTTCGGGATCCAGGAGGTGGTGAAGCAGCGGCCTCACCGAGGCTTTCTCGTGGCGCTGGTACTGCAGGCGAACGCCATCCTCGTGATGGTCGTCCAAGACACTCGTCCAGGAGTTCAGCAGGTCCACTACTCGACTGCGAACGGAGTCCATTGCCTCTTGCCGCTCTTCCGGGTCTTCGATCGGCTGGTGCTCCAAGCGTTCCCCGAAGATCCTCGTCAGACGCTCTTCCAGCCGGGCGCGCGACGAGCGGATCGCTTCTACGCCACGCGCAGGGGTCAAGGGCCGGCTCGAGGTGGCGGGCCAGCCCGACAAGCACGCCCGCAAGTCCACGGTCCAGGGCGCGGGCGGAGAACGGCGTGGCGGACGCAGACTCCACGGAACGATAGAAGGTCTCGTGGTAGTGGCGAAACCGCTCGTAGTGCGACCGGTCCCTCGGTTTGTGGATGTTCAGCAACGTGACGACGAGTCCGGGCTTCCCGACATCCCGCCCGACGCGGCTCGTCGCCTGGATGTACTCGGCGTGCGTTTTCGGCTGGCCGTTCACGACCATGAGTCCGAGCCGGGAAACGTCGAGGCCGACCGAGATCATGTTCGTCGCGAGCGCGCAGTCAACCCTGCCTTCCTCGTGGAACGAGCGTCCCAGCCGGTCGAACGCGACGGCGACCTGGTCGGTCGACACCCGCGACGTTAGCTCCAGCACTTCGCTCGTTAGGGTCCGATCGCGGAACAACCCCTCGTCTCCTCCGAACCGACGACGCCGCCCGCGGCCCCGGAGGGTGTTCTGAATTTCCTCCTCGACAATGCGGCGGGCGCCTCCGAGTTCGCGCAGGCTGTTGAAGTAGGCGAGAAGCGTCATGTAGGGGTCGGCTGGGTTCTCTTCGTTTCGACGTCCGTCCGCCCCGACGAAGTGCTTCTCGGCCGCCGCCATGAGCGCCAGAAGGACGCGCCGCATGACGACCTTCGGGTTGCGGCCGGTCGCGGCGATGCCCAGGTAGCGGCGCGCCGGAACGATGTCCGCGCGAACTGTCCCCGCGAAGAAGGAATCGCGACGGTCCGGTCCCGGCGGCGGAAACACCTCGGTTCCGGCCCGTGCGAACACCGCTTGGACCTGGTCGCGGGCCCTCCTGGCGGTCGCGGTGGACGCGACGATCTTCGGCTTCCCGACAGACCGGTCGGCACCAGCCGTACACAGCCCCTCGATCGCCGTCTCGTAGAGCCCCATCATCGTGCCCAGCGGCCCGGTGATGAGGTGGAGTTCGTCCTGAATCACCAGATCTGGCGGGAGCAGGGAAGCATCGAGCCTCGAGCCACGTCCTGGGTCGGCTGCACCGTAGAAGCCGTGCTCGTCGAACCGCTCCGCGCCGCCGAGAAGTGCGCCCGACGGTCCCTCCCAGGGCAGGGCCGCGAACTTGTCCACCGTCGCGATCAGGAAGGCTGGCAATCTCCTGTAGAGGGGTTCGTCCACTGCGACTATGGGGAGCGGTCGCTCGCCCGAAAACTCGCACTTGGGCTCCGCACAAAAGACCCGCAGGTCGCGGGGACGGTCTGCCTCCGGCCGGAGCTTGAACGACTCCTCAGCGAAACGTTCGCCACACCACGGACAGTTCTCGATCGGTATCGGGGCAGGTCTGGACCGCGGGTTCGCCTGGTACTGCAGGGTCTTCCGGCGCGCCGTGTCCCCCCTGTCGCCTTTCCTGCCCATCCTGTTCGGAGTGGCCGCCTTCCCCACCCAAAGCCCAATCTCGAAGGGCCACTCGCCGTAGCGATCGGGATTCGCAGCACGCTCCAGTTCAAGCGCGCAGACCAGCGAGGCTGCCCGGGAGAGCTGGTCCAGTGTCAACAGGCGGAGGGTGTAGCGCATAATCACGCTCACACCCGCCCCCGCGAGCCCGCCAAGGCCTGGATTTCGGAGCCGCCGATAGACCATCGCGAAGGCCGCTAGCCCCAGATAGGCCTCCGTCTTGCCACCGCCAGTGGGAAAGAAGAGCAGATCGACGGTCTCCCGGTCGTCGTCGCCAGGGTCCGCCATTCCGGGAAGATTGAGGAGCAAGAAGGCGAGTTGGAACGGCCGCCACGCCGGATCCTCCACACGGATGCGGCGCGTCAACGCGCGCTGGACGGCCCGGTTCGCCATCCGAAATGCGTCCAAGGCGTCGGGGTTGGTGGCAAGCACGGCCACGCCTTGGGCCATGCGATGCGCTGCGTTCCGCGCGTTGGCGAGGAGCCCGCCGGCTGTGGCGCGATGTCGCTCCTCTAGGCCTTCGGATTCTCTCGCCCGGTCCTCGATCCAGCTCCGGTACTCGTCGACCAGTGGGTCAAGCGCATCACGGGCCGCCGGGCCGTCAGCCAAATCGCCCAGCCTTCGCATCGAGAGCTCGACGCCTTCAACCGGTCGGGGCCTGGTCGCCTCGACTTCCGCGCTCCCGATCCAGGACGTGCGAACCTGTGTGCACTCGCCGTCCACGATCGTCCAGTCGGCCGAGACGCCATGGCCGGTCGCGTAGGCGGGAGTGTCGGCGTAGTGAAGGTCGGCGACCTGCCTGTCCCATTCGTCGGCATGCCGCGCGGAAAGGTCGGGCCGCGGGTGAAAGGGCTGGTCGCACTCCACCGCCAGCCGAGCCTGGAAGGCGTAGCCCTCGTCCGCGTCCTTGTCAACCTTCGCGGGAGGGCGTTCGTTCACCAGGAAGACGGAAACGGCGCGGGTACCGCTTCGAATGCGGCCGCCGAGGCCCTCCGTGCGGATCGGGCGCTCCGCGATGTGGAGGACGAGCCCGTCGGAGCCGGGGACCGGCCGTCTCCCCAGGGAGGTGCTCCCGTCCAGCGCCACCTCCACCTGCTCGGTCCGAGGCGTGCGCACCCAGGCATCCACCGTCTTGCCCGCCCAGTCCTCTCCTTCGCCTCTCCGGTAGTCGCCCCATGTGACGGCTACCCGAATCGTCTTCGCGCCCGGATACACGAGGAAGCTCAGCCCCATCGACGAAGGGAAGAAGCTGCGCTTCGCCCGCTTGCCGTCCTCGGTGGATTCCTCTTCCAGGCCAGCTCGTTCCGGCACCTCGGCATCCCAGTCGTCCTCGGCGTCGTCGTCGCCGCGGAGGGGTCCGGGTGTTCCCGTCGGCACGAGAAGACCGGTCAGGTACCACATCGAGGGGCGCTCCCACCCAGGCAGGTGCTCCTCAGCATGCTCGTCGTCGCGGCCGGGCCCGGGCCCGATCAGGTCGAGATGGAGCGCGTGGGTGAGGGCGTCGCGGACCTCCGTGGATGTGACGGGTGCCGACGAACTCACTGTCGCCGGTTCCTTGGGCGCGTGGGGGTGGATGGCCCCACCCCTTTACCCATCCTCATCCTCCATCACGGTCACCCCCCGCGGGTTCCGCAAGTGCCACCGCTGGCCTTCCCGGTAGAGATCGCCCTCCAGCGACACGCTGAGGCGCGCCTCGTGCGCACGCGTGATCTCGGTGTAGTCCGCCGAACCGAAGACAACCTGAACGGAAACCAGCTTTCCGTCGACGAAGGCCTTGATCGTGGCCGTTCCAGTCGGGTCCGTCTTGTCCCGTGCGAGCCGCGACACGTATCCCTCAATCTCCTCGTCGGTGCGTTCCTGACGGTCGGACAGCACGCGCGCGGCTTCGTCGAGAACGCCGATGTCGGGTGGCCTGAAGGCAACGGCGACGCGCCTTCCTGTCGCTCCGTGGGCGGGCCGCGTCATGGCCCAGCTTACGGAGATCTCGAGCCCCCCGCCCGCTTCCGTGAGCCTGGCGACCGACTGGCAGAGGTTCGCGCTGATGCCCTCGCACAAGCGACTCTCGAACTCGTCGATGGCCCCGGCGCCTCGGTTGAACCGGTCCATTGCCTGTCGTGACGCACGCAAACCGGAGACGAGCTTGCGGGTCACCTGGCGCTCGAACGGTTCAAGCAACGTTGCCTGTTCGCCGAGCGAAGGAGCCACTGGTGCAAGGAGGTTGATCGTGAAGCTGCCGGGCTCGGTATGTCCAAGGCGCACCCTGTCTAGGAACTCGGCAGCCCGTTTGTTTCGCCCGGCCCGGAACATTCGCTGGGGCCGGTCCGCCGAGCACGCAGCAGCAAGCAGAAGCTTCTTCGATTGCTCCAGCACTGCAGCACCACCGGAGAGCCCGACCGTGGTGTCCGCTTGTTCGGTCGGCAGGCGCAAGCGCACGAGATCCCATTCGGCTAGCGAGAGATCGGCGAGCACCGCCTGCCTTCGCCTGCCTTCGACACGGCCGATCTGTTCCGCGATCTGGTAGATCCGGGTCCCATAGTCGCCGTACTCTTCCGAAGCGGGCACGATCGCGGCCTCTCGGTCGTCCTCGGCGCAAACGTAGACATCGGCCGTTTTCCGCCGCAGGTTGTCGGCCCGACACCAGCCGTTGGCGGACAGATACGCGTGAACGCCACGGAGCCCGATGGTCCTGGCCAGCGCGACTTCGCTCGTCGGTGAGTTCATGGCGACGCCTCCTGAACGCGCGTGAACAGCGGGGCGAGCCCCGAACTGCCGATGCGCTGAGATCGAGGTATGACGACAGTCCGGGACTCCGCATCTAAACGAACGCGTCCGGCGAGGGACAACCACCACCCGCACTTCCTGATGATCAACCGCTCCGGGGTGCAGTCCATCCACTCCGACTCGTCCGATGGAAGCTCGAGGACCACCAGCAGCAAGGGTATCCCGCGCGTCATCGCCATGTCGTTGTAGTTCTTCCGCTTCAGACGGAAGTGGAGCCCATCGGGCTTCACCTCCGGAGCCGCCGTCGCCTTCAGTTGGATGTCGATCACGTCCCGGTTGGGTGAGCCACTCCGAATTGTCGCGTCGATACTGTCGATGTCTGGGTCGGGGCCGCGTTGCAGGCTGTATCCAGCTCTCGCGGCCAGTGCGGAGAGGTAGGCGTAGGACATCTCCGCCTTGCGCTGGTTGTCGGTGAGAAGAGGATCGGTCATCGGTCAGGACGCCCCTGCAGGCGCCGGGTTGGCACCCGAGACGGGCTCGGTCGAGCCACGGCTGGGGAGACTATCTCCCCAGCCGCCCGGATACGCGGGTGCGGCAACGATGGCCCACTGGTTCGCAGGTGCGATTCAGGAGCCAACTCGAATCACGTCACACGGCTCGATGCTCGACGTGCGGATGGACACGGAGATCAAGCGGAAGGCGACGGCAGCACTCGCGGCGATGGGCTTGACGGCCTCGGAGGCCGTCAGGCTGTTCTTTCATCGAATCGCGGTCGATCAGACCTTCCATCTTGAAACCGAGATGCCAAACGCAGACGATGGCGGCGAGCTTGGCGTCAATCCAGGCGTAGCGCGGATTGCTGCTCCATGCTGGGGGCGTAGCACTTCACAATGGCTAAGGTCCCGCCGCGTAGCAGCGCAGGCGAAGAGGGGGACTACCGGGAGACGTAGCCAACGCTGCGACCCCTGAGGATGCTAGGGCTAGCCGAGTCTCTTTGTCGATTCCAGAGCGGCCACACGATCCCTAAGGTCGGTGACGACCTCAGCGATATTGTCGATGTGAACCACTTCGTCTCCGGCCGAAGGGACTGGAGTACCCCAGATCGTGACCTTTGAGTCGATGTCCAAGGCATCGGCGAAGTCTGGCTCGGTGCGGAGTCCATGCTTGCTCAACTGTGCCTGAATGTCCGCCGTCACTTCCTTCCCACGCCGCTTGGCTCCAAAGAGCTTCAGTAGCTGTCGCACAGTCATCCTCATGACGGCAACCTCCTTGATCGGTGACCGCGGGAGTGTAGCTGAACTTGCCGATGGGACTCCGCGTCGTTCCGATGGCGCCGATGCGCGCTCGCGAAGTCCACCGGAGATGTCATGGGCGCCGCTCCCCCGTCGCCCGTTCTGCGTTCAGGACCATTAGGCGGCCCAGAACCTCGTCGCGGATCGGATCGGGCCAGCGATAACGATGGCGCTTCATGCCGCGATTGGTGGGGCCTTCGTCGGCGGGGTTGTCGGGGTGTTCGGGGAAGAACCTGCAAGTCGTGTCGATGTCGGTCCAGCCGTAGGCGGCGAGAACGGCGCTGTCCATGGCCGCGTGGAGTTCGCGGAGCCGGGCGATCTTGGGGCCCTGCTCGTCGGGGTCGTGGAAGCGATTGTAGGTCGTTGTCAAGCCCTCGTCGGCTTCAACCATGAGCCGCGCGCGGTGCTGATAGTAGGCGACGCCGGCGGCTTCAAGGTCGGGGCGAGCTTCCCAGTCAACTGGGAAGGGGAAGGTCTCGAAGCAATCGGACGGGGTGTAGCGGAGGTCGTCCTTCATCGACGAGCCGAAGAGGCGGGCCCAGAGTTCGTGCGGACGGGACTGGAGGGCGCAGAACGCCGAGTGAGTGAGAAGAGGAAAGATGATGAGGGAATCGGCGTAGACCATGCCGGTTGGCAGGAAGGCCAAGGCGGCATGCTGGCCGACGCGTGAGATGGCCAGGACGCGGTCAAGGTCAGCGATGGCAGCCTGGAGTTCCGGCCGGTGCCGAAGCAACTGCCACCACAACCTTCTGGCAGCTTTGTCGCTTTTCTTCGCCCGCTCGGGCTTGACCCGCTCCTCGACGATCGCGAGTAACTCCGGCCAGTCTGCCCCCACCGGGTCGGGGTAGTCGAGCGGCACGATTCCGCTGCGGCGCCACCCCTCGCGCTGAACGTCGGGCGCGCCGTGCCACGCCGAGGCCGTCTCTCGCGGGGTTGGTCCCGGGTCCTGCGCCACGGCCTCGAGGCTGGCTCGGCGCAGCGGATAGGCCCGGAAGTTGATGACGTACCGGTGGTGCTCGTGGGTGGGGCTCGTGTTGACTTCGGCACCGCCGATGTACGGGAAAATCGCTTCGCGGTTCCTCGGGTTCTCCGCGACCAGCCGCTCCATGTCGCTGAGCGGCGAAGGAATGCCCACAACGTCAGCCTCCTCGTCCGATCCGCTTTCCGGCTCATCGCCGGCGTTCCGGCCCGCGTCGTCGAACGTGAAGCCCATGCCGAGAACGATGCTGCCCTGGAAGCTCTGGCCCGCGTTCGCTTCCAGCCGCTCCGGGTCTTCGTGCCCGCCGGTGTGCAAGAGAAAGGCCGTGATCTCATCCACCGCTCGCCTGTCTAGCAGACACCGGGACGGCACGACTCCCTTGGCGACATGCACGATGCTGACGATCACCGCGGCCTGCCCCGGCCACTTGTAGCGGGTGAGCGCGCGGAAAATCTGCCCGCCGTCCTGACAGATGAAGCGCAAGCCCGTCGAACGTGTATCTCCCTGGCCGATCGTATTCGTCGCAATCAAGCCGAAGGTGCCGCCAGTACGCAGCAGGTCGAACGACCGGCGGAAGAAGTGGGCCACGAGGTCTGCGTTTCCGTGACTCTCCGCATGAAACCCCTTCAGCCAACGCGGGTAGTTCGGCACGTTCGCCGCAGCCACTGTGTTCTTGCCGCCAAAAGGTGGATTCCCCACGAACGCATCGAACCCCGGATTCTCTCGCTCGAAGACCTCCGGGAACTCGATCTGCCAGTGAAACGGCGCAAAGGGCGGGTGCTCCCGGCGCCTCTCGGCCAGCCGCTCGCGGTGGGCCAGCGTTTCGCCTGCCTGCACGTCCGCGAGGTGCGCGAACCGCCTCGCTCTGCGGGCCGTGACCGTCGTCTCGAGGAAGAACGCCTCCATGGCGAGGTCGCCGTAGAACCTGACCTCGGTCAACGCCGCACGGGCCTTCTCCCACAGCTCTTCCAACTCGACCGGAGGCGCACTAGGCCCCGCCCGCCGGATGTGGCTGCGAAGCTCCGCCACGCGCTTCACCGCATCGTTCACGGACAACTCTGTCTGGACCGGCCCGCGTTCCCAGGTAAAGCCCGCGACCTGCCTGCGGCCGAGCCCCACGAGCGAATCCCCGTCGCGGAGTGCGTGGTCCAGGAAGGTAAGCGGCTCGTCCTTTGAGAGCGTCGCTAACCAGAGGGACATCTTCGCCAGGTCCACTGCCATCGGGTTCCTGTCCACACCATAGAGGCAGCGCTGGGCGACCAGACGCCGCGCGAAGACGAGCTCGTCTTCGCCCGCCTGAAGCTCCGGGCGATCGCTGTGGAGCTTCCACGACTCGAGCAGCCGCTCGGCGAGTTGGCGGCAGGTCTCTCCACCAGGAAGGCGCCGGAGCCCATCGCCGGATCGCAGACCTTGAGCTCCAGGAGGTCGGCGGGCCGCGGGACGCCTCCATCTCCCAACCGGTCCAGAACGGGTCTAAGCGTCTCCTCCACGATCGGTGAGGTCAGCTCGCGGGGTGTGTAGTGCGAGCCGGAACTGCGCCGTTCGTCGCTCGGCTGCAAGATCATCGCGCCCCGGGGAACCAGGTCGGGGGTCGCCGCGGTGTCCACGACCTTCGCCAGCGCGGCGTGCAGCTCGGTTACGGTCCCGGCAGCCCGCAGGGGCTTCGCCACGGTCGGGGTCAGCTTCCGTTCGGTGCGGTCGCGAATCCACTTCACGCGCGCTCCAGGCGACACGGCCGCCAGTTGCTCCAAATCGATCGTTGTAGGCGCGCCGCCCTTCTTCGGCGACTTGACCGCGACGGAGAGGCCAGTCGCCCTCTCCAGCCGGAAACCCATCATCGTCTCGTAGACCGATCCGATCTGCTCCACGTCGAGCGCGCGGTAGGAGATTCGCTCGCCGTCCAGCACGAGCAGTTTCTCCAGCACGCGGTAGATCGTTCCGTCGGGGACGAGGGGCGGCTCGATCGCCTGGGTGACCTGCGGCGCGCCGCTCCCGAGCCAACCTTCCAGGAAAGGAAAGCGTGACGGGTTGAAGAGAGCGCCCCGGCGTCCCGGAAGGTGCATCGCTCCGGACTTCGTGCCGTCATGCACCATGCGGAACAGTGCGAGGAGCTGCGCCCAGGACCCGTAGCGATCGTCCATCGTGTCCGGATAGAGGCCGGCGTCCTCGCGGAGCCGTTCGTGGAGCCGGACGATTGAGTAATGCGCCGCGAAAGTGGGGTCGTCCGTGAGCATGCCGCGCTCCTCGGCGTAGAGGAGGAACACGAGCCGCAGGATGACGGTGAGCAGGGCGCGGTAGACGCTGTCCGGATCTTGCTCCAGCTCGTGCGCCAGGAGGTTCCCGTGCGACTTCAAGTGGGCCTGCTCGAAGCCGCGCAGAAGTTCGTAGAGACCGTGCAGCACCTGCTCCGAGAGGCGCTCGCTGACGACGTTCTGGTACTTCCGGCTCGCTTCGAGAAGACCCGCTAGCCGGTGCTCGGCCGGCCCCGTGAGAAGACGCGATTCGCGAAGCAGAAGACGCAGCGCCGCGACCAGTGGGCGGCCCGCGGTGGGCAGCATGTCGCGGACCTTGAAGTCCATCCAGCCGGAGCTCTCGCCGCGGGGCGCGGAGAGCAGGCGGAGCGTGCGGCCGCCAAAGAGGAGACCGGCGGGGACCCGGGTCTCGCGCAACAGGCGCTCGAGGCGGCCGTGAGGAGAGGCCTCCAAGCCGCTGCCTTTCCGGACGACGCGGTCCGGGTCCGTCCCCGACTCCAGCACGGAGACGAGAAGCTGCCAGGGAGGCCTGTCGCCACGCGGGTCACGCTCGCGCACGGCGAACGCGGGGCGGAGCGTCTCGCCGTATTCGGGAAGAGCCAGCTCGAGTTCGGGCGGAACCGGGCCCGCGTCGCCGCCCGCGTAGCCCGCGGGGCCGAAGCCCCAGTCCAGGACGCGGCGCGCGAAGGTCTCGAAATCGAGCAGGAAGGGAACGGGTTCCTCGCCGGGGGCAGGCGCTGACATCTCAACGCATTCCTCGAGACGCCGCTGGCCCTCGATGTCCCGCCGGTTCAGTATGGCTCCCGCCTGCTCAAGAGCATGGGCGGACACGACCAGGCCGGTCGGCTGGATGAAGCCCAGCCACTCCAGGTGGTCGCGGACGTACGGGGAGACCTTCCGGCTCACGCGACTTCCTCGGATCCCTGGGCGGTCATCCTGTTTCGGGCCAGAGGTAGACGAGGCCCACGGGCTCCACGCGGGTCGCGCGTACCCGATAGAAGTCCCTGATCCGATCCGGTTCCTTCGCGATGTCCTCTTCGAACCGGTTCAGCCGCTGCCGCCAGGAACGCTTGTTCACCTCCAACTGACGCTGCTCTTCCGGGTCGCGATACAGGGCGAACTGGACCGGTTCCGCTTCGTGCCTGGCAAGCTCCTCGCTTACTCGGCGCCGCTGTCGGAGGAGGGTTTCGTGAAGCTCCCTCGCCTCCCTCTCACCCCGTTGCCGCAGCAATGCCGTCGCCCGCTTCGAAAGCTCTCTCGCCCTCGGTTCCAACTGCGGGCGGAGGTCTTCGATGTCCCGTTCGGCCGATGCGAGCAGGCGGCCGCGAACGGTTTCCGCAGGCAGCGACGCCTGCCCGGCCTCCAGAAGCTGGTCGAGCAGCCGCATCGTCCTCCGTTCCGCATCGGCGGCGTAGCGCTGGAGCGGGCCGCGGCGGAGATGCGGTTCAACCCAGCGGGCGGTCACCGTGACGATTTCCTCGTGCAGCCGTTCCGCGTGCTCCCCGTAGAGAGCCAGACGGCCCAGAAGCACGACGCGACGGACCGAGTCGGCGACGTGGGCCAGGCAAGCCCGGGAGAGGTCGTGATGGACGAAGCCCTGGGCGCGGAAGCGGGCCAGAAGGCGCTGGGCGACCCGCTGTTCCAGGTGCAGATGGACGACATCCTCCGTCAATTCGCCCGCGTCGCTGAAGATGACGGGGCGAATCGGCGCCTCCTTTCGCCATTCGAGCCACTTCTGGTCGCGCTTCATCGGCGCGCGCAGAGTGTCCAGGGTGGCGGCCCAGGACGGGTCCGAGGCCACTTGGCCCTCCAGTTCGGGAAAGCGCCACGCGGCGCGGCCTGCAACGTCTCGTTCCTCCCGCAGGGGCCCGGCGTTCTGGATCCCGAGCGAACAGGAGAGAGCTCGCCGGAAGGCGTCGGGGCGAAACCGCACCCAATCGCGGGATTGCTCCAGCAGCGACCGGCACTTCTCGATTTGGTCCTGCAGGTCGCGCTGGCGTTCGCGGACGGACTCGAACTCCTCGGTTACCACCTGCTTTCGCTCCGTCGCGAGATCGAGATTCCGGAGTTCTGCAGCGAGGACGGACGCGTCCTGCCGCCTTATCCCGGTCTGCTTCAGCCGCCGTTCGATGTCCTCCTCGATCACCTTGCCGAGACTGCCGAGTTCTTGCCTGATCGTCTCCGTCTTGCGAACAAGCACTTCCAGCACCCGGTCCTCGTGGCGCTGCGGCAACTTGAAGTAGTGGCAGCGCACTTCGTCAGCGGGTTGCAGCTTGCGGTCGATGCGCCCGTTCCGTTGCTCGATTCGCCCCGGATTCCAGGGCAGGTCGAAGTGGAAGAGGTCGGTGCAGTGGGCCTGGAAGTTCAGGCCTTCGCGGGCCGCGTCCGTGGCGAGCAGGATGCGAAGCGGGTCACGGTCTGGTGGGGTGTTGAAGCGGCGCTGGATCTCCTTGCGGCGTGGGCCGCCCACTAGCCCGTCGATCACCTCGATCCGCTCGTCCGCCCGGTCGGTCTCCTGGATCGCCGTCTGAAGCGCGGTCCTGAGGAAGCGCTTCGTTCCCTGACGGTTCTCCGTGAAGATGATGACGCGCCGGTCGTTCCACCTGGGTGGCGCGCCGGCAACCCGCACTCCGAAGGGGGGTAGGTCCGGGCAGAGGTTCCCACGGATCCAGTCGATCAGCCTGTGCGTCTTCGCGTCTGGCTGCGTGCGGGCAACGCCCGCCACTTTCTGCATCTCGTCGAGGAGACGGCACTCTTCCCGCCAGATCTTCTCCGTCGTGGCGTCACGGGCCAGCCCTGCTTCCGCTTCGCGGTTGGCGGTCTCGATCCAGCGCGCCTCATCAGCCTCCTCGACTGCGTCCACGTCCTCGCGTAGCGAGCCGACCTCTTCGATGGTGGCATCCTGGCTCCGGGTGAGGCCTGCCTCGTCGTCGGATCCGGTCGTGGCGAGAAAGCCGTGGAGCATCTCACCCGTCGCGGGGGCAGGCGTGAGGAGTTCGTTGTTCGTCTTCCCGGAACCGTCGTGCCGCCTGCTTTCGCGATGAGCCGTCCCGCGCCCCTCGACCCACTGCCGCTCCACCGTCTTCCGGTGCTTCTCCAAGCTGAGCGCGAACGCCTCGATCGAGGAGAGAAGCCGCTGCTGCAAGCCCACGACGAGGAGTCCGGCGGCGGCCCGCCCCCTGCCGGTGGCCGCGGCGAAGCGACGTTCCCGCAAGGTGCGGTATTCGTCCAGTAGGCGCGAAAGGACGAGCTCGGGAGCGTCCTCGGGCAGACCGTCGATCACCACCGGGTCGACGATCCGCCGGGGAAACCCGCCCACCTCGGCCCGGATGTCTTTCTTGAGCCGCCGCACCATAACGGCTTCGAGGTCCTTCCTGCCGCGGACCTTGACCCCGCGGGTGAAGCGGTGCGGATCGAGCAGTTCAAGAAGGGTCGCGAAGCTGTTCGAGTGGCCGTTGTGCGGCGTGGCTGACAGGAACAGACGGTGCTCGAAGCGCTCGCAGAGGTCTCGCACGGCGCGGGTGAACTTCGACTCGATGCCGTAACGCCCTCCGTGACTGGGCGCCGCATGGTGCGCCTCGTCGAGGAGGAGAAGGCTCCCCGCGCGCATCGTGCCGAGCCATGCGCGCATCGGATCGGCATAGGTTGGGTCGGCGAGTAGCCGATGAGAGACGAGGAAGCGACTGTGCGTGGTCCACGGGTTCGTTCCGAAGCCGCGCTCACGCCGGATGTGGGCCAGATAGTGGCGATCCAGAATCTCGAAGAGGAGCCCGAAACGCTCTTCCATCTCCGCCTTCCACTGTTCAAGGACAGAGGGCGGTGCGGCGACGACGATCGTACGGACCTTCCGGCGAAGAAGCAGCTCGCGAGCGATCAGACCGGCCTCGATCGTCTTTCCCAGCCCGGTGTCGTCGGCGATGAAGAGGTTGACTCGCGGCAACCGCAGCGCCTTGCGGAGCGGCTCCATCTGGTAGGCGTCGATCTTGATTCCGGCGCGAAAGGGGGCCTGGAAGAGCGACGGATCGGTGGCGGTCGTGCAGTTCCAGCGGAGCGTGTTCAGGAACGCTGCGAAATAGTCCGGAGCGTCGAAACCGCGATCCCCCAGGTCGGACCAGGGTTCGTCGTCGAGAATCTGCCGATCGAGTTCGCATTCCCAGAAGACCTCGATCTCCTGGCCCTGGGCGTCGTCGTCCGCGCAGGCGAGGCGCACGCGGGAGGGCTCGCCGGGATTGGCGGCCGGAGCCACGGCTTCCACTAGCCAGCGGCGCGTGCGGACCCGCACCATCTCGCCGACGCGGGGGGCGCGCTCGGGGAGATCGGGGAAACGGTTGGGCGTTAGCCGGTCGCTGTGCGCGCTAGGGCCTGGTTCAACGTGGCTTGACACTTTGGGCAGGCGTGACTCGTCCGTGTTCTCGGGCATACCCTACTCGCCCCAGACCTCTTCGAAGACGCGGAGGTAGTTCTCCCCGAGAAACTTGCGGATCGTCTCGTCGCTGTGGCCGCGGCGGACCAGCTCCTCGGTGATCGCGGGGACCTTGCCGATGTGCTCGAGGCCCTCCGGCGCGAGGTCGGCGCCGTAGTGGTCGCTGCCAAGTCCGATGTGGTCCGGGCCCATCACGTCGAAGGCGGTCTCGATGTCGTCGACGACCTCGGTCAGGTTGCGGTGGGTGATGTGGATCAGCCCCAGCACGCCGCCGTTCTCGGCAATCGCTTCCAGCATCTT
>LXNJ01001002.1_pt1 | contig 17651 bp, 13 predicted proteins | sample 809081 | NCBI WGS metagenome assembly LXNJ01 (sample SAMN04870510, study PRJNA318959) | sponge metagenome | biome: sponge; feature: marine sponge reef; material: water | host: Petrosia ficiformis | place: Greece: Milos, Mediterranean Sea | collected 2013-05-29 | depth 5-7 m
AACGAAAACCCACAGGAGAATTCTTCAAACAAAGCGGTTTCTGCGACTGTAGCAGAAAACGAACGAGCACAAATCGTTCGGTAAATGTAAGAGAACAGTTCTCTCTCAAATCGAATCTGATCCAATTGTATTATAGGGTAAACTGTTGTAAAATTTATGTAGAAATTATGCAACAAGGCGAACAAATTGCAACAAATACTTTAAAAATCCGTCCATTTTCTATCCTCTTAATCTGTGTGTTGGTTCCACTGAACTGTTGGTGGGTCTCTGCCTCTATTCTGCGTGGTGGCGGTAGTCCAACGCAGGTTTCCCTTTTTTACAATGCCGTTATTACTATTTTAATTCTATTTGGGATTGGACTCCTATTACGTAGGTTAAATCGTATCCTCGCGCTAAATCGTGCTGAGCTGCTTGTAATATACACATGCATCTCCATTGGTGCGGGACTCGCTGGCGTTGACAGATTCCTCGTACTGATGCCCCTCATCGGACATGCACACTGGTTTGCTACACCCGAAAATGACTGGATGAACCTGTTTCATCTGCATATTCCAGAGTGGTTAGTTGTTAGCAATAAACGCGCCCTTGAAGGCTATTATTACGGATTTTCCAGTATCTATGAATCGCAGAACCTAATTGCCTGGATACCGAAAATTTTTTGGTGGACACTGTTTATTGTTGCTGTTCACCTTGTTATGTTGTGTTTGAGCCTTATATTTCGGAAGCAGTGGGTTGAATCCGAGCGACTCAGTTATCCGATTATCCAACTGCCGTATGAAATGACAACATCTAACGGTAGATTTTTCCGATCGCCATGGATGTGGATGGGTCTGGCGATTGGTGTGTCAATTGATATAATCAACGGATTAAATTATCTGTTTCCTGCTGTGCCGAGTCTTGGCGGCAAGCTATTTGACCTACGCAGAATCTTCACAGAACGCCCATGGAGTGGTATTGGTTGGAGTCCAATTGGTGTTTTTCCGTTTGGCGTTGGGTTATCATTCTTCATACCGCTTGATCTTTCTTTCTCGTGTTGGGCATTCTGGCTAATTTGGCGAGCAGAACGATTGGTAGGGACAATCGCTGGTTGGCGCGGTCTGCCACGCTTTCCTTATGAAGCGGAGCAGTCTCACGGCGCATATCTGGGGTTATGCGTTCTTGCTATCTGGATGAGTCGGCGGTATTTGAAACAGATTGTAGGGAGTCTTTTCACAAGGAATTACAAATGCAGTGATCGTGCCTCACCGAGTCAAGATGAACCTATATCATATCGGCTTATTTTTTTCGCGCTGATTGCAGGCTCAGCCTTTATTGTCGGATTTTGCCTTAAGATGGGGATGAGTCTTTGGATAATCGTTATCTATTTCGCAATCTGGTTTGCAATTGCGATTGCTATTACGAGACTCCGTGCCGAGCTTGGTTCACCTGTGCATGATTTACACTTTATCGGTCCTGATGAGATGTTGCCAAGATTAGTCGGTATCCGCAGACTGGGTGCAGTGAACTTAACCGGTTTTGCATACCTTTACTTTCTCAACCGTGCACACCGTTCGCACGCGATGCCGCATCAACTTGAGGGATTCAAACTTGCAGAAGGTGCTAAAATTCCGATACGACGGTTCGCTATGCTGATGATGTTAGCATCTGCCTTGGGGGCAATCGGTTCATTCTGGGCTTTTCTTTCAATGTATTATGCTGAAGGTGGCGGTCCGGGTTTTGGCAGAGAATCCTTTGGTCGGTTGGAATCATGGTTAACCTATGCAGCGCCTCCTGATGTGCCAGCGATCAGTTTTGCAACTTTCGGATTTGTCATAACATTGCTTCTTGCAGCAATACGAATGCGGTTTATCTGGTGGAATCTGCACCCTGTTGGATATGCTATATCGGGCAGTTGGGCAATTAACCCGATGATAGGATCAATTTTTGTCGGATGGCTACTGAAATGGCTTGTCCTAAAATACGGTGGTATTCGTTTGCATCGAAAGGCAATACCGTTTTTCCTCGGAATTGTCCTGGGTGAATTTGTAATTGGCGCGTTTTGGAGTCTATTGGCAGTCGCACTTGATCAACCGATGTACCGCTTCTTGTTTTAGTTTTGCTTGGGGTGTGCAAAGTTTTTGACATGAATACTCATTTTCTATTGTCAAAGGGGCTTCAACCCCGATAGATCGGGCTTACAAAGCCCTCCTACAAGAAAGATAACATGGTTAATGCCCAAATATTTGCACACCTTTTGCTCAGAAAAGCGTTGCTATTTTTTCCTTTTGTGATATAATATTTCAAAAACGCGAGGCACGGTAGAAAATTGAAATTATTGCAGAAGGCAAAAATTATATCAGAGACACTTGAGGATCTGCTCGGTGTTCCTACTTGGGATGGCACGGAAGATGTCTTGGAATGCCTCATCTTAACAATTTTGTCTCAGAATACCACTGATGTCAGTCGTGATAAGGGCTACGTTCAGCTCAGAGATAAATTTCCAACTTGGGAAGATGTCTTGCAAGCAGATGCAGATGCAGTAGAGGCAACAATAAAGATTGTTGGGTTAGGAAAACAGAAAACCGAGACTATCAAAAACTTTCTCGCGTGGCTCAAGGCAGAATATGGTGAGTTATCCTTAGAGTTTATCCACGATATGAAAACGGAGGAAGCATTAGAATTCCTCTGTCAACATAAAGGTATCGGAATCAAAACTGCTTCAGTTACACTCTCTTTCGCATGTGGCAGAGAGGTTTTTCCCGTTGATACACATATCATACGAATATCTAAACGTCTCGGGTTGGTTCAACCAAATTGCAGTGCGGAAAAGGCACATTACGAGTTGCCGCAGATTATTCCGAAGGGGAAATCATATCCGTTTCACATGAACTTAATCTACTTCGGCAGACAAATATGTAATGCTCGAAAACCTTTGTGTGAACAGTGCCCTTTAACGCAGCACTGCCTTTACTATAAAGAGAACTCGCAAACTTAGATCGTATCTATATTTATCGGAGATAAGATATGTTTAATTGGAGAAATTTATCATGGAAACATCTATTTGTTATGTTATTGATATTACATATCCTGCCGCTCTGGATTTTTGCCTATTTTCCCTCTCAAGACGGTCCAAGCCACGTTTACAACGCATTGGTACTAAAAGAATATTCCAAGCACGAAAACTATAAGATACGGGATGCTTGGAAACTCAATATCACCATCTTTCCGAACTGGTTATCCCACATTGCACTTGCTGCGCTCCTCTACATTTTTCCGCCTGTGATGTCTGAGAAAATTTTTTTGACATTCGCAATTGGTATGATACCGATTGCGTTTTTCTATTTCCTTGACGCTATCCACAAAGACAAAAAAGAGAGGTTTCTGTTCGCCTGGCTCGGTTTTCCGTTTGCCTATAATTACCTTCTCTACATGGGATTTTATAACTTCACACTCAGTATCTCCTTTTTCTTCTTCAGTTTCGGATTTTGGTGGAAGCACAAAGACAATATGCAGGTTAAGCATATCTGCGTGTTGTATGTGCTGTTACTGCTCACCTATTTGTCGCACATTGCCTCTTATGGACTTGTCGTATTAGGTATGTCTCTTGCAGCCGGATGTATATGGGGATTAGGTGCATTAGTAGAAGCATGGCAAGCGCGAAGGGAACATATCGGAGAGATGCTCAAACAATTCGTTATTAGTCTAAAGCCTTTTTTTCGCTTCCTTCTTTACATGGTACCGATCTATTTTGTCCTGATGGAATATTACCTACAAAGTCTCAAACTGCATCCAACAGGCATCCATAGAGGGATGGACTATATTAAAGACTATTTTTTTGAAATCGGATGTCTCGTCTATTTCACACGTTGGCATGTTCATGCCAACCACTTCTTGCTCGCTGTGTTAGGAATTGCAATACTTGTTTCATTAGGTTACCGAATTTACCGTAAAGAGTGGATAAAAAGGACTGACGTATTTTTGTTGATTGCAATCCTGTTTACTTATATGTTCATCAGGGCGCCTTGGAGTTACGGACCTGGCGGGTGGATTAACGACAGAATCTATATCTATATTTTGCTGATGTTGGCACCCTGGTTAATCATAGATATGCACAAATTCGTTCGATACGCTATTACAACCTGCCTAATTATTTTCACCTTGCTTCATTTTGGTAGGACTGCCTACGAACACGGATCCATCTCGCCAGAGATGGCTGAACTTGCATCAGGGGCAAAGTTGATAGAACCACATACGACGTTTTCCATTCGTACCGCAGATGGGCACAAATCCGAGGCACTCGGACGGGTTAACCCTGTTGCTCCTTTTATACACACACAGGCTTTTTATGGCGTGTATGCGGATGATGTTGTCCACATGGCAAACTATGAAGCTAACTATTACTACTTTCCAGTAAATCGTAACAACAAAGATAGTGTCGATTTAGGTTATATTCGCGCGGATTATGTTGTCGCTTGGTACTATCCAGAAACCGAACTGTTTGCGGACCTAAAACCTGATTATGACATTATTTATCAAACGGAGCATCTGAAACTATTTAAAAGAAAAACGCAAGAACCGGTACTTGATCTCTGGGATGAGACAGTGAATGGAAAGCTGATTATCCGTTTTGATATGCAACCTGACAATGCTGAAGTTGAAGAGAACCACTATATCGTTGGTCCGAAAACAATGTATGTGAGTGGTAAATATGGTTGGGATACGGAGTGGAATCCCAGAGTGCAGACGAATACCACTAACTGGAGAATTTCACCACGTGCAGCGTATCTGGGTCCGCCAGAAGGTTCTACCCCACTTACAAGGGATGCAGTCTATGGCAAAGAAGATGCTGCTTTTAGACTTGACCTGCCAAATGGCACATATCGTGTGACCAACATTTTTCAATCAGCAGAAGAAGCAACACATGAAGTTAATATGTTGGCAAACGGTAAGCCAATTATAAAAAAACTCATTGTGCCGCCTCATAACGAAAAAGTTGAAAAGGTTGCTACCGTTGAGGTGGAGAATGGATATCTTGTTCTCGTAATTTACACGCCAAAAAAGCGAATACAGACTGATAGCAAACATATTCATTGGATATGGAACGGTTGTATCGTTGAGCAGATTACTGCGGAGGAAGAATAACCTTAAATCTAACATTTTCCGATTATGATGGAATTTATGTGAATTTTAAATTACTGATACACACTAACCATTGTTATTCCTATAATTTCAGAATTAAATGTACAAGGAGAATTGAATGATTAAACCACATGGAGCCGAAACCTTAACACCGCTTTACATATCGGATGATGCGCAACGCGCCGAACTGACGAAGGAGGCAGAAGAACTTCCGTCTGTCCTGCTCTCTTCGGGTGCAGCTGCATCAGCCGTAATGCTGGCATCGGGATACTTCACCCCGCTGACAGGATACATGAATATCGCTGAGGCAACAAACGTTGCATCTGATATGAAACTGCCCAACGGACTTTTTTGGCCCGTTCCCATTTTGAACATTGTTTCTGATGATCAACTTACAGATGCAGTGAAAAATGCTGACCGAATTGCCTTACGCGATCCTAACGTTGATGGCAATCCGCCACTTGCAGTGATGACGGTTTCGGCAATTGAGACGTTTACATCAGAACAAAAACATCTTATTATTGAAAAGACATTTGGAACAACCGATCCCGAACATCCTGGTGTTCCTGCTTTTGCCGATGTCGGAGATAATGTCCTCTCTGGTTCTATTGAAGTGCTGAACTATTCCTATTTCCCTGAAGACTTCCCTGACACATTTCGTACTGCCGTTGAGATTCGTGAAAACATTGCAGCACGCGGGTGGGAAACAGTTGTCGCTTTTCAGACGCGTAACCCGATGCACCGCGCGCATGAAGAACTCTGTAAGATCGCGCAAAGAGAGGTTAACGCTGATGGTGTGCTAATTCACATGCTTCTCGGCAAACTAAAACCGGGTGACATCCCCGCTGCCGTTCGTGACGCCGCTATTCGCGCTATGGTCCAACACTATTTTCCTGAGAATACTGTCTCCATTACCGGCTACGGATTTGATATGCTCTACGCAGGACCACGGGAAGCATTGCTGCACGCCGTTTTCCGACAGAACAGTGGCGCGTCACACTTCATCGTTGGGCGCGACCATGCTGGTGCTGGTGATTTCTATGGGCCTTTCGACGCACAAAAAATCTTTGATGAAATCCTCGCGGATGCATTAGAAATCGAAATTTTCCGTGGCAACTGGACGATGTGGTGCAATAAGTGCAACAAGATCATCATGATGGGTGACTGCCCACACGGACAGGATGATTATTTCTCAATCTCTGGCACGAAAATGCGTGAAATGCTTGGAGCGGGTGAACCGCTTCCACCCGAAATCTCCAGACCTGAAGTTGCTGAGATTTTAATGGAGTATTATCAAAACGAAGTAAATTAATTGATCACCGTGCAAGCCATCCAATACACCAAAAGCATCCCGCGTTATCTCGCAATGCGCTACCTTGGAAAAAAGTGGCGTAATCTCTACACGTCCCCAATTTCATGCGTGCATCTCGTTGATATACCAGAGCCACAACTCCCAACGCCGCAATGGGTCAAAATCAAAACCCGACTCAGCGGTATCTGTGGTTCCGATTTGGCGACAATCACTGCAAAGGGGAGTCCATATTTTTCTCCCTTTACATCAACCCCTTTTGTGCTTGGACATGAGATTGTCGGTGAAATTGCTGAGATTGGTGATGCGGTTGAGGGTTGGTCTATCGGTGAGAGAGTCGTTGTTGAACCAGCACTCTCTTGCATAGTCCGAGAGATTGACCCTCCGTGTCATCAGTGTCAAAACTCGCGTTTTGCCAACTGTGAAAATATCACAAAAGGAAGCATCTCTGCAGGCATCCAGACAGGCTATTGTCGTGATACAGGCGGCGGGTGGAGTCAATATGTGCTTGCGCATCAATCACAACTGCACCTTGTCCCTGATGATATATCAGATGAATTAGCGGTTTTACTTGAACCCTTCGCTTGTGCGATACACGGTGTTTTGCAGGCTAAGTTCCACGACAAAGACGATATTTGTGTTATAGGTGGTGGCACCATTGGGTTGCTAACTGTTGCTGCACTGCGGATGCTCGGATATCAAAACCGAATCGTTGTTTTTGCGAAACATGCCCATCAGCAACAATTTGCTCGTGATTTCGGTGCAGATGTTGTCATACCTGTAAATAACAGCCGTTACCCCATTTTCTCTGAATTAATTGATGCTGAATCTTATCAGCCTGAACTCGGACAACAGGTTTTACTGGGAGGGTTGGATTTAACCTTTGACTGTATCGGTTCAAGTATTACAATAGACGACGCGTTACGTTTCACGCGAGCAGGTGGTGAGGTTGTTTTACTCGGTATGCCGGGAATACCGAAAAATATTGATTGGACATCTATCTGGTATAAGCAGTTGCGTGTAAAAGGTGCATACGCTTACGGTTTGGAAACGCATAACGGCGAGCAAATTCACACATTTCAACTCGGATTGCGTCTCTTACAAGAGCATGGAGAGCAATTGCTTCCATTGGTCGGCACACCATTTTCCATTCGAGACTACAAGCGTGCGATCCAGACCGCTCTTAATACAGGAAAATCTGCCGCAGTTAAAACCGTTTTTGATTTGCGAACGGAGCAGTAGAAGCGATCTATCAGGTCCAAGCAGACTTTAACAACTCTTCTATTTCTAATCCAATAGCAGGAGATGGAAGTTTATGTCGTTTATGTCGTAGGTTGGGTTGAACCGCAGGTGAAACCCAACATTTCCAGTACGTAGAAGCGTTGCATGTTGGGTTTCGTCCCTCAACCCAACCTACGATACTATTTAAATCATTAACGTTTGTGATAAAATGCCCTGAAAAACCGAAAACTAAATAACCCTGCCATCTGATAAAAAACTTGCACACTCCCATCAACTATGCTAAAATAAATACAGCATTTAAGCTACAATAAGCATAGTATAAGATAGGTTTATTCAGTTAATGAGATACTTCACCTACTTCGGAAATCACCTCGTAAATGCCAAAATACCTGACAATTCAGAGGTGTTTTACGCTAAACCGCCGCTGCCGGGCATAAAACGTGCTGCACTCAGTGAGCATACGCAGCATGCCTTTGAAAACCCACTTGAGATGCCGCCACTGCGGGAACTCGTTGATGGCAATTCAAAGGTGCTTATCCTATTTGATGATAACTGCCAACCCTTTCCACCAACCAAAAAGCCAGATATGCGGCAGATTATGATCGAAACGCTCTTGAAGATGCTATATGAGTATGGTGTAGAAAAAAAGAATATCCAACTGATGTGTGCAGTCGCACTTCACCGGAAAATGAAGGAACATGAACTCGCCTATATGTTAGGAAAAGATATTATGGACGAGTTCTATCCGCATCAACTCCGAAATTTTGACGCTGAGGATGCCGAACAAATTGTTGAAGTAGGGAAAACAGAACATGATGAAATTGTTGAGACGGATAAAGCTGCTCTTGACGCTGATCTAATCATTTATGTTGATATGATACAGATTCCACTCAATGGTGGACACAAATCTGTTGCAGTAGGTCTTGGCACGTATAACTCTATCGCACCGCACCACTCACCACACATGACATCGGAATCTCCGCATGTGATGCAACCGGAAGGTTCGCACATGCATGCTTGTATTGAACGAATGAGTCGTCTCATTCAAAAAGAGACACCGATTTTAGTGCTTGAAGCAGCGATGAATGGCGCGATATATCCCTTCCATCTCCGTTATGTTGGAAAACCCAACCAAGATTGCAACATTGCTGAGCGAGTCATCAAGGCGTTTACACCTGCAACTTTATCACTTTTGCCAGAATCTGTCCGGTATAATATACTCAAAAGCGTGCGGACAGACTATGAACCGATAGAGGTGAATGCCGGTGACATTGATGCTGTTCACGCAAAAACGTTGGCATCAATGAAAGAGCAATTGGCAATTGATATTCCTCGCCAGTACAGCACGTTAGTGTTTGGCTTGCCCGATATGAGTCCTTATGCTGTAGATGCGCGCATCAATCCAGTTTTGGTCGTAAGCGACATCTTGGGGTATGTTTTCAACTGGTTCTATAACAAACCGATTATTAAAAGGAACGGGGTTGTTATTATCATGAATCCGACCTACGAGATATTTCATGAGGAGTATCACGTAGCATATAAGATGTTTTATGATGAGGTGCTCGCCGATACAACTGAACCGTTTGAGATGCAACAGAAATATCAGGAAAAATACGCGAAGGACGAGTATTTAATTGATTGTTATCGGAACAAGTACGCGCATCACGGGTTTCATCCGTTTACTGTCTGGTATTGGGCAACTTATCCGCTGAAATATCTATCAAAGGTGATTTTGGTCGGTCCGAAAGAGCCGCGAGTGGCACAACGGTTAGGTGTTGAATGGGCAAAGGACTTAGACGATGCGCTTGCAATAGCACGCGGAATTTCTGGCGAAGACGATGTGGTTGCCTTGACGATGCCACCGTTCTTTTATGCAAATGTAATGAGTTAAAACCGATAACAAATTGAGAAATTATGATTACCAATAAAAAAATACCCACTCCAGAAGAAATCGAAAAGGAGTTCCAAGAATTCTTCCAAAAGAAGTACGGTGATGGCGTAAGCGTTCGCTTAGGTTACGTGGGTGGACAGCAAGACTCACCTGATCAAACAGAGGAAGAAGTACCTGAACCACAGAATACCTTTGATTTAAAGTTTGATCTCAAACCGAAAGACATAAAAAAGTATTTAGATAGGTATGTCATCAAACAGGATGAGGGAAAAAAGGCGCTCGCTATTGCGGTCTGCGACCACTATAACCACGTCCGAGAATGCCATGAAAATCCAGAGGCTGCGGATACCGACTACTCTAAACAGAATATTGTGATGCTCGGTCCGACTGGGGTCGGCAAGACATATCTCATCAGACACATTGCCAAGCTAATCGGCGTGCCGTTTGTCAAAGCAGATGCCACGCGATTTAGCGAAACTGGTTACGTCGGTGCAAATGTGGACGATTTAATTCGGGAATTGGTTGCGCAAGCAGATGATAATCTTGAATTGGCACAATACGGGATTATCTATCTTGATGAAGCGGACAAAATCTCCACCCCACCGAATATCATAGGACGCGATGTGAGTGGACGTGGTGTGCAGATTGGCCTTCTCAAATTGATGGAGGAAACCGAAGTTGACCTTAGAGGAGGCAACGATGTCGCTTCTCAGATGCGTGCCGCAATGGAATTCCAGAAAAGTGGTAAGGTGGAAAAAGAGGTGATTAATACTCGCCACATTCTATTTATTATCAGTGGTGCGTTTACCGGTATGGAGGAGATTATCAAAAAACGCATGCATCAAAGCAGAATCGGTTTTAACGCTGAAGTCGCAAGCCAAAAAGATGATGCATCACAGTATCTTGAGCACGTTACCCCCAAAGATTTTATCGATTTCGGCTTTGAACCTGAATTCATCGGTAGGCTGCCTGTGCACGTAGTATGTAGTGAATTGGCTGTTGACGATCTTTTTTATATTTTGAAACATTCAGAAGGCTCTATCATTCGGCAATATGAAAACGCTTTCAGTGCTTACGGTATTACTGTGCTGTTTTCAGAAAGTGGGTTACGCCGAATAGCCGAAAAAGCGATTGAACAAAAAACCGGTGCGCGTGCTTTAATGACTGTCTGTGAAAAGGTTTTGCGCAACTATAAGTTTGAACTTCCATCTACGAGTGTTGTGGATTTTGTTGTCACAGCAGAGGTTGTTGATGATCCTGATGCCCAACTCAAACGGATTACAGAGGATGCCGAATACAATCGCAACACAGTGATGCAAGAGCAGGTTCGTAGGTATGAAGCGAAGTTCTACACTGACCACGATTTGAAAATTGCGTTTGACGCAGCAGCAACAGATGCCATTTGTGAACGCGCTTTGGCACAAGAAAAGACAATACCGCAGATATGTGATGAAATTCTAAAAAGTTATCAGCACGGATTGAACCTTATCAAGCAAAATACAGGACAATCATCATTCACCTTTCCAAAAGAGGTTGTGGAAAATCCTGACCCAGTGCTTGAGGAATGGATCCGTGAATCATACACAACAAAACGCTGAATCAAAAGAATCCGCAGAAAAATCAAATTATGCAAACCGAAACAAAGAGACCTACTCGTCCAGAACCGTTGGACATTCGCGAGATAGGCACACCTATTGACGGAGAACCCCAATATAGCAACCGTCGGTTGTTCTTGCAACTCCATGTCTTTGAAGAGTGCCACGACCCAACATTCATCATTGAAATGCTTGAAAATGGTAGTCTGAACGCAGTCCTGTATGACGATCTGAATCATCCAACAGGTGTCGGAGTGCTTTTTCTGGCGGAAGATCCAGCGGCGTTAATTACAGAAACGCGTTCCTTATTACAAAAGGCACAAGAGACCTCCAACCTCGTATATCGTTCCGAAATGACAATGATTGGAAGAACCTATTCAAGCGGTAGAGAACCTAATTTAGAAGAGTGGCTCCTCAACAAACCGCGTAATAATGTTCTCAATCCCAACTTCCCTTGGGCAATCTGGTATCCTCTCCGCAGAAAATCGGAATTTTATCAACTTGAACCACGCGATCGTGGCAGAATTTTAGGTGAACACGCTATGCTCGGCAGAAGTTACGCTGCAGAGGGATATGCAAGTGATATCCGACTGGCATGCTTCGGTTTAGATACAAATGATAACGAGTTTGTTATCGGCTTGGTGGGACAAGAATTATATCCGTTATCACGACTGATACAGGATATGCGCAAAACAGAACAGACGACTAAATATATTGAATCCCTCGGTCCCTTCTTTGTTGGAAAGGTCCGAAAGCGTTTTGCTTAGCCTTACTTGTTATCCAACACAATTCCAAAAAAACAGAAATGAAAAACATACTTGCTGTTTGCACGAAAGAACTTTATACATATTTTGTCTCACCGATTGCCTATTTTGTGTGTTTTGTTTTTTCTGCGATTTCGGGGTTTATTTTTTCGGGATGGTTAATCTATGCCAGTGGTAATAACTTTTCTGGTGCTTATGTGATGCAGGCGGTCTTCGGTTTTCTTGCAGTTATCCTTCTCTTTTTTACACCTGTTTTAACAATGAAACTATTCGCAGAAGAACGTAAATCTGGAACAATTGAACTGCTCCTTACCTCACCAATTACTGATGGGCAAGTCGTCTTCGGAAAATTTCTTGCAAGCTGGACCCTCCTCATTATTATGCTTTTCTTGACGCTCCTTTTTCCGATTCTTACACAACGTTTTGGTGCCTTAGATGGCGGGGTTTTACTGAGCGGCTACTTTGGTCTTATCCTGCTCAGTTCTTGCTTCCTTGCATTTGGTCTACTCATGTCGTCTATGAGCAAGAATCAAATTGTTGCTGCCCTGACAAGTTTTGGATTTTTTTTAACATTATGGGTCATAGGTTCTCTCTCTATTCGCGCCGAAGCAATTGGAAAATTTTTGAGTTACCTATCATTTCTTGACCACTATAACAATTTCGCACGCGGTGTTATCCAGCTAAAAGATGTCATCTACTATGTTAGTTTTACATGTGTCTGTCTTTTTGCAACGTTCAAATCAATTGAGTCATCAAAATGGAGATAAAGTATGACTGGAAAAAACGTTGTAGGACCGTTGTTTGGATTTCTTACCTTAATCTTCTGTTTTGTCTCAATTGCAAGTCTGTTCCTAAAGGCGTGGCTGGCTTTTGCGATTTTTTTGATTCTCTGCCTAATATCGCTTGCAATTTTTGCTCGGTTGCACTTTAAAGAATTTGTACATTTCTTTGTCAGTAGGCAGCTTCGTTATGGAACAAATGTCGCGCTGAGTATACTTGGTGTCATAGGAATAGCAGTATTTGTCAACGTTATTGTAACACGGCAGTTCAATAAAAGAGTAGATTTAACAGAATTACGGCATCATTCGCTTTCTGAACAAACGAAGCAGATACTTAAAAAACTTGATAAGAAAGTAGATATTACAGCGTTTTTCAGTGACGAAACCACTCAATTGGCAGTCTACGCTAAGGAGAGGTTGGAATTGTACCAACGTGAATCAAATTTTATTACCGTCTCATTCAAAAATCCTAATATTGACCCCGCACTTTTCCAAAAATATAATCTCCGGTTTGATAAAACGGTTGTCTTTGAGAGTAAGGATCGGATAGAAAAGGTGACGATTGTTGAGGAACAAAAATTCACGAGTGCACTTCTCAAAATCATTCAAAACAAAACTAAAAAGGTTTATTTTCTAAGTGGTCATGGGGAACATGGGGTTGACGACAGCACTAATATAAGTTATCGACAAGTAAGAGCAGAATTGGAGAAGCAAAATTATGCTGTTCTTTCACACTCTCTATTGAAGGAACCTCGGATTCCAGGAGATTGTGACGTTCTTGTCATCGCCGGTCCAACAAAACCCTTAATGCCTCAAGAAATCAAGATAATTGAACAGTACTTAGCAAAGAGCGGGAAACTTCTTTTATTACTTGATCCTTCACTCAATTCAGCAGAAGATGTTAATCGGGGACTTGTTCAACTTATGAGGAAATGGGGTGTAAAGGTGGGAAATGATTTAGTATTTGATCGCGTACATTTCTACCTTTTGTTTGAAGGCTTAGGTGGTCCAAACGTGTTAAATTTGCGGTTTGAACCGCATGATATTACTCGTCATTATTTTCAAGAACAAATTCCCTTTATTTTTTGTCGTTCGGTTACACCTTTGGAAAATATACCGAATAACCTCACCGTTAAATCCATCGTGAAAACAAAAAGCCCTAAAGGAATCAGTTGGGCAGAAACGGAACGGGAAGCGAAAGGAACTTTTAGTAGTAATGGTTATACTGCAGGAGTTGATATGCCTGGGCCTGTGTCCATAGCAGTAGCAGTTGACCAGAAAATTGATGGGAACACAAAAAAAAAAGAAGCATCAACACCAACCCGTATTGTCGTATTTGGGGATTCGGACTTTGCAACAGATACCTATTTTGCAACTGATAATCCTGATATACCTGCGTATGCGCCCCTTTTTCCTTCCATTATCAATTGGCTTACATTAGATGAAGACCTTATCGCTATTGCTCCACCTGATCCCAGTGGGCAAATCTTACGTAAGATGAATAACCATCAAAAACGTCTTGTCCAGATTGCCTCCATTTTTCTCATTCCTCTAATCGTTTTTATTGCAGGCATAGTTGTGTGGTGGCGTCGCCGCGAAGGAGGGGCAGCATGAGTTTCCGAACAACCCTCATCATTGTTGTCATTTTGGTGGGCATAGCGGCAACATATTTTCTATTTTTCAATGAACCTGCTGAGAACACTTCGCAGAACGGTAAACTCAGAATCTCTGAAACTTACGACCTGCCCCGTGAAGACATTCAGAAAGTTAGACTTTCTTATGCAGATGATGCGTATCAGACATTGACCATAGTGAAAGATGACGAAAAAGCATGGCAGATAACAACGCCTTTTAAAGCACACGCAGATACAGCGAAAGTTCACGAAGTTTTAGATGATTTTGTTAACAAAAAGATTAGACAGATTCTTGAAGTGTTGAAATATGACCAATACGGGTTAGAGAATCCCACTATTAAAGTTGAACTGTGGAAAGACCTTGAAGGTTCACCAAAAACGTTTCTCATAGGCAAAAAAGGACTAAACTATTCTGTTTACGCCAAAGAGAAATTGGAAGCGCATATTTTCTTGATTGAATCCAGCGCACTTGATGACTTGTCAAAATCGCCAACAGATATCCGTGACAAATCAGTGATTAAGTTCAATCCAGATGCAATCACAGAAATTCAGTTTCAGAAACCAGAGGAATTATCTTGTCAGAAAGAAGGAAACATCTGGAAAATGACACATCCGCTATCTGTGAATGCTGATACTGAGGAAATTGAATACATATTATCGGAATTGCATTCCTTACAGGTATCTACCTTTGAAGCAGATGGCGAAAACGTTACACCACTATTAGATAAATACGGATTAGATAAACCCCGTATCCAATTCACACTCAAAGATGAAAAGAAAAAGTATGGACTCGATATTGGGTCAGCAGTCCCGTCTACTTCTGAGCAGGATAGCACTGATAAAGGACACGTCTATGTCCAATCTGTCCATCAAGGCGGAATATACACGGTTACCGATGATCTAATCCGACTTTTCAATAAATCGGTGTTTGACTTGCGTGATAAACGCGTACTTGATTTTCAGCGGGGAGATACAACGAAATTTGAAATTCAACGCTGTTCTCAAAAAATTGTTGGTATCAAGCTAAAAGACGATACATGGGAACTACAAGGCCCGGAAAAAGCATTGGCTGACCCACAAGCAGTGAGCGATCTGATTTTTGGCGTCGATTCACAGGAGGCAGTAGCGTTTGTTACCGATTCTGCAAAAAACCTTTCATTGTATGGATTAGAGAAACCTTCAATAAGAGTGATATTCACAATACGTGGTGAAGAAAAACCTGCCGAACTGCTTATTGGGGACTTCGCTAAAGATGATACTGTATACGTCAAAGCCAGCAATTCTGATCAGATCACCCGTGTTAAACGTGATCTCATTGACAAAATAGCAAAAGGTGAAGCATGGCTACGAGATAAGCAAATTTTCAAATTTAGTATTGATGATCCAACTCGGGTTACTGTAAAATATAATGACGGTTCACAGGAATATGATGGTATCCAATTCACCTGCCAACGTCTTGGGACAAATTGGCGGTTGACTTCACCTGTGAAAGAAAACGCAAAGAATGCTGAAGTAAACACAATTCTTTATGGACTGATCGATTTAAAAGCCATAGAATTTGTTGATGGAGATTTAGGCGATAAAATAAACGATCTGCCTGATACCATAACTGGTTTCAATTCGCCACAAATACAAATTACCGTAGAATTGCGAGTTCATAAAGTTTTGACCATGCAAGTTGGCAAGGTGGATTCATTTGGACGTTACTATGCAAGGCTTCAAAACAAACCTGAGCAAATTTTTATGCTTGATGCAGAAATAATTCCAAAACTTAAAACAAAACTTGAATGGCTCCGTACCGCAGAAGAAGAGTAATTCCGATACGATTATTAACCATACATCATTCGATTGACAAGAGGAAAGAAAAGCCAACGACTGTAGATTTACTCCAGAATCTATATGTCAGTTTATCGGTTTTACATTGAACACTATGAACACATCTTTTATCATTCTAACGACCTACTTTTTTTTCATCCTTGAGATATTATTGATTGGTCAATCCTTTTTCTATACGCGTCGTGAACGGAAGACCGAGAGACCCGTATATACACCAAAAGTGGCTATAGTCGCACCGCATTACGGATGGGATGACGACACTGCGGAGCACGCAAAGAGCCTACTTGATCAGGATTACGAAGGAGACTTTCAAATCTGCTTCGTAACTCACCAAAAAGATGATTCAGGATATGATGTCTCTTACCCACATCTACAAGAACTTGTAAAGGATGTTCCGTATGCCGATGTCCTTTTAGCACCTAACATCATTGATAACAGCTTACCACGTTCGCAAAAAGTTCAGAACCTTATGACCGTGATAGAAAGTTTACCAGAGGATGTTGAGGTTATCGCTTTTGTAGATGCTGATGTAACAATTCAAAAGGATTGGCTCAAACTCCTTGTTACACCACTTCAGGATAAAAAAATCGGCGCGACTGTCGGTGGTAGGTTCTATTTTCCGCAAACGTGGAACTTCCCATCACTTGTTGAAGCTACCTGGGTGAACTTTCAAATGGCATTACAGGGAGACCATTGGCTTACGATGGTATGGGGCGGGTCTAACGCCTTTCGCCGCGAATTTCTTGAAAAAGGACAGATACTGCAACGTTGGGAACAAGCAACAATTGAAGACCTAAACACGACTCGCGCCGTACGAGATGTTAAATGTAAGATTCATTTCGTTCCTGATTGTGTTGCAGTTACACGCACATCAAACCGTACTTGGGGACAGATTTTTGAGTTTACGAACCGCCAGATGATTATGACGCGACACATGGGTTTGTGGGCACAGTGGTTTGGCAGCCTGATACTCTTTCTACCTAAAGCTGTCCTGATTGTTGGTGCAATTCCTTTTGTAGGTTCTCGCCCAGCACTCCTACCGGTCGTTTTCATACCATTTTTTGAGGTGATAAGCTATAGACTCTGTTGCCGAAACCTTCCGCAGTGGCTTCGCGATATGCCGAGGGTGCGGGACACACTTCGTATTAGTAAATACGCTGCACCGTTTTCTATATTCCTTGCGGGTATCAACGCTTTGTACGCTGCATTTCAACGGAAGATCGTTTGGGGTGGTGTGCGATATGAAATCCTTTCTGCCACTACATGTAAGGTTTTAGGTCGGGTAAAGGATCAAAATTAGGTATTTGAGATGGTCTTATCCATCTAATTTTACCTAAGTTGCCACCTATGTAGCACAAACTTTTAGTTTGTGCCTATGAGGACGCAAACTAAATGAAGTTTAATTTATTAATTCGGTAATTTTGGAGAAAGATCCAGTGCGGTTGGGAAACCGCACCTACCGGGTTTGGGAAAAATTAGAATT
>LXNJ01001003.1_pt1 | contig 17650 bp, 16 predicted proteins | sample 809081 | NCBI WGS metagenome assembly LXNJ01 (sample SAMN04870510, study PRJNA318959) | sponge metagenome | biome: sponge; feature: marine sponge reef; material: water | host: Petrosia ficiformis | place: Greece: Milos, Mediterranean Sea | collected 2013-05-29 | depth 5-7 m
GTGTCCTCCTTGGCAAAGGGCGATGATAACCACACGCTCGACATCGAGGGGCAACGCCCGTTTGTTGTCACGGGATTGGAGCGACACAGCCCTTGCTGGTAGATTGCCTGCGAGAGCGGACCGACGGCTTCAGGCGGTATGTGAAGTGGACGTCTGGATTCGAACCCCGTTTTGCGGGCTTGTTTTCGCTTTGTTTGTTCTCGTCATGCGATGATTCGACGACACCGAACCAACCACCGACCGCGAGCTTCGCGATAGGTCCGGCTTCCGGGCCGCCACCGTTGACGGTGGCGTTGGATGCGTCGGCATCGCGCGATGTCCGGTGCGGGCGACCGCAAGGGGCCCTACGGATTTGTTCTCGCAATGCAACGGATTGCGGATTTGTTCCATGCGAACGACATGGAAGGCGCTGTTGGGTGCATCCGGCAAGCGTGGATGACGGCGGACGGTTGTCGACTCGCGCCAGATCGCCGAGACTGAGATTTTTGCGAGGTGCCGCGAACTGTGGAAAACGCCGACATGCGAACCGTGCGTGAAGCGTTGCTGGACGATGGTTACTGCATCGTCGACGGCGGGCTTCCCCACGGACGGCTCGGAGAGCTACGGGATTGGTCGGACGAGTGGCTCGCGAGTGCGAAACACTCGCCCAAGTGGAAGTACCAGGGCTCGGACATCCATATCAGCGGCGTCCGGAACATCTCGAAGCGGAATCCCGATTTACCCCGCGACGAGATGGTGGACTTCCTGATCGAGCATCCGACGGCGATCATGGCCGCGCTTGGGCTCGCCGACTTCCGCTCCGGCGGCACCTTCCAGATCATCTCCAAGCCTGCGGGTGCGCCCGCTCTGTATTGGCACCAGGACTGGGCGCGCTGGGACGATCCGATCAGCATGTCACCGTGGCCGCAACAGGTATTCCTCAACTGGTATCTCACCGACACCGAGGTCGCCAACGGCTGTCTTCGCGTGATACCGGGAAGCCACCGGCGTCGGTTCGACCTCCATGGACACCTCGTTCCGCCCCACGAGAGTGGCGGTTACGACGTCGCGGAAACCAACGAGTGGATGTTCCACAACCACCACGACGCCGTGGACGTGCCGATCTCGGTGGGTCAGCTTCTCATCGCCGACGCGCGTTTGTTGCACGGGACCCATCCCAACAACTCGGCCGAGCGGCGTACGGTGCTCCTAGGCTGGTTCTATCGAAGCTCCAACGAGGTGCCCCGGGGCTGGGAAGGCGAGGTACCCAGGGAGATCCTCGAACGCGAACCCGATCTGCCGTTCCGGTGGAACCGGGTACCCGGCGGGTACCTCGCGTAACCCCACCCCCCGGTTGGGCCGCAAGGCGCAAATGCACGTAGGGGCGAGGCTTGTCCTCGCCCGCTCTGGTCAACTCACGGCGTCGGAGCGGCGGACGCGGGCGACCGCAAGGGTCGCCCCAGGGTCGCCCCTACGCCGGCCGGATCGTCACGTCGGCACCCATGCGGCACAAGCCCGTCAGGGCGTCGTCAATCAGTTCGAGCTTCCCTTGGGCGACGACCTCGGTCAGATAACGACGCATGACCTCTTCGGATCTCGTTGGGACAGCCGTTCGTTCTCCTTCATCGTCAGGCGAGTCTTCGGCGGAGAATCGCTGCCGTCTCCTCAGCCCCGCCGAACTCCGCCCAACCAAGGGGGTCGCCACCGTGGGCACCATCGACGATCGACGGGTCCGCGCCTCGGTCGAGGAGCAGTTCCAGGCAGCCGACGGCACCGTGCTGAGCTGCCAGATGCATGGCGACCGCCGAAACACCGTGGCCCTCGCCGCCCCAGTCGTGGCGGAGATCGGGGTCGGCGCCGTGGTCCAAGAGCCAGCGCGCGGCCTCGACCTTGTCGGCGTAGCATGCCCACAGCAGGGGGGTGCCGCGGAATGGATTTGCGTTGACGTTCGCGCCGATCGCAACCAGCGCCGCCATGGATTCGCACTGATTGTTACGTGAAGCCCAGGCCAGGGCTTCGTCGAGAACCTCCTGGCGGTTCTTGGTTCGTTCCCAAACCGGGAAAAACACGGGCGCGTAGAAATCCAAGCCCGCGTAGGCCTGCGGCTTGAGGTCGTCGCCGTCGACAAAACGACCGATGTCGGTACCGAGGGCCGCTGCAGCGCGGAGGTTGTCGGGGTAGGTGGGACATAGAACGTCGCCCATGTACGCCTTGGCGTAGAACAGCGCGTAGGACAGCGCCGAACCGCCCGCCTTGCCGTACGCCTCGGCATCGACCGAGGCACCGGCCTCGACGAGCCGGGAACCGAGGTCTGTGTGTCCGGCCATTCCAGCGGTGTGCAACGGCGTCCAGCCGTCGTTGTCGGCGGCGGACGGATCGGCACCGGCAGCCAGGATCAGATCGACGGCGGCGTGCTGCTCGGGCGTGCCTGGGACGAGGGGAATCGCGACGTCTCCGGTAGCAGCCCGGCAAGCCTGGTCGAGCAAGCCCCGGCCGTCGCCGTCCGTCGCGGTCAGGACACCCGGCGAGTCCGACAGGATGGCACGCAAGGTATCCAGCTTGCCGTCGCGGGCTGCCTGGCTGGCGCGGGACAGGTCGTCGGTCATGTGTTATTGCCCGAATTCGAAGCCGAGACGCAGGTAGGCGAACCGACCGGCGATCCCATACGGGGTATCGATCGGGTAGCGGACACCCCACAGTATGTTCGCGAGGTGCGTCTTGGCAAGCTCCGGGCAGTTCGTCGAGCACGTTGTTGATCCCCAACGGGATGTCGACGGGGTTCTGGATCGTCTCGCCGTAGTGGTTGCGGTTCCCCACGGAAATCGTGGGTTCATGATGCGCCGGATGCGCCGGTGGTGGTGGATCCGCTCGATGACGAATCCGACGGACACCGTTTCGAGGCCTGAGGATCCGGGATCAGATAACCCCTTGCTCCGCCATCGCTCGAATCGCCTCGGCGTCGTAGCCGAGTTCGGCGAGGATCTCCCCCGAGTGTTCCCCGAGACGAGGCGCCCGTTTGGGCGTTACCGACGGGGTACTCGTGGCCTTCAAAGGATGTGTCAGGACCCGCGGTAGTTCGGTTTCCTCGTCCGCCGGCCGTACGGTCATGCCGTTGGCAAAGATCTGCGGGTCGGTCGCGGTCTCCTCGACCAGGGCAACGCGGTTGACCGGAACGTCCAGGGCGTCGAATGCCTCGAGCCACTCGTCCGACGAGCGCGTGGCGATGATCTCGGCGATGGCATCACCCAATTCGCCGCGGTTCTGCCACATGTCCCGGGGCGTCGCGAAACGTTCGTCCGCCAGAACGTGTGCGGCGTCCATGGCGGTGAACATGCGCGCCAGGAGATCGTCGTTGCGGACCATGTTGAGTTGCAGCCAGCGTCCGTCGCTGGCCTGGTAGACGCGCATCATGGCCGACCGCAGGTGGCTGGTTCGGTAGTGCGCCATGTCGCCGCCCGCTACGACCGCGCCGGCGATCCCGGACACCGACCACAGGCCGTTTGCGAGCAGCGAGGTATGGACCATGCCGCCTTCCCCGGTCTGCTCGCGTCTCAGCAATGCGGTCACGATGCCGGCGTAGAGGGCGACGCCCGTGGGATGGTCGCCCATGCCGGGGAGGCCCTGGGTCGGGGTCGTGCCGCGTTCGCGCATCAGGTCCATCAGGCCGCTGCGCGCCCAGTAGGCCAGTTGATCGAAGCTCTTGCGGTTCCGTTCGGAACCCAGTTCCCCATAGGCGGTGAGGGACGCGTAGATCATCCGGGGATTCGAGGGTTTCAGATCCTCGTAGGTCAGCTTCATCGCTTCCCGGGAGTCGTAGGGCTGGTTGGTGATGAACACGTCGCACGTCGCGATCAGTCGGCGCATGGCCTCCATGCCGCGGGCGGTCTTGAGATCGAGGGTCAGGCTGCGCTTGTTGCGCGCGTCCATCTGCCAGAACCAGCCGTTGCCCGCTTCGTGCGGTGGCACCACGGGCGACAGCGAGCGCAGCATGTCGCCACGGCCGGGACGCTCGACCTTGATGACGTCCGCCCCGAAGTCGGCCAGGATCATGGCGGCTGCGGGGGCGGCGATGACGGTTGCGGCGTCGACGACCCGGAGGCCGTCGAACACGTGGTCGGACATCTAGACGACGCCGGCGACGTGGGACGAGTTGATCGGTATCGAGTAACCCGACGGCCCCTTGACCGAGAAGGAGTCGTGGATGTTGCCGCGTTCGATGGTCGTTGCCTCCACACCGTCTTCGACGAACCGGCGGTGGGTCTCGTCGATGTCGTCGACCATCAGGTCGAAGGGCGCTCGTTCGCCATTCGGGATCGGTATCTCGGCTTCGTTGAGAATGAGATGCGTGCCGCCCCGGAGCTCGAGAATCGCGAAGGCATCCCGTTCGAGTATCCCACGCATGCCGTGGCGCACGAAAAAGCCGTACGCGGCGGGGACATCCTCGACCGCGAGCCGCATGTGACCAATCGCGAACGACGGCCGTGGGTCTTCTGTCATTTGTTCCCCCTTCGAGATTTCTACCTTGACGAGATGATACGAAAACGCGATGCCTGGCGCGTCATGGACCTCGGAGCCGGGGTTCCGGCACGGCGAAAAGGATGGTGAACAGGGCGATTACCTGCAGAACAGCCGTGACGACGAACAGGGCCACGTAGCCGGTCAACACGACGACCAGGCCGCCGATGAAGGGACCGACCGCCCCCACGAGGTTGACGGCGGAGCCGGAAGCCGCAAGCCGGATGGGAATGTCGGCGGGACGACCGAACTCCAGCACCATGTTCTGCCCGGACTGGTTGAAGCCGCCCGAAGCCGAGCCCATGAGCACGAAGAACACGATCACGCCGAGGGTGTCCTCGACGAAGAGCAGTTGTCCGTGGGAGGCGATCCAGCAAGCCAGGGTGGCGACCATGACCACCTTGTAGCCGTAGCGGTCGGCGAGTGCGCCCCAGACAAGGTTTGTCGTGCTCGACGTCAACATCCACACCGTGGTCAGCAGTCCCAAGGTCGCGCCTGTCAACTCCATCCGGGTACCGGCGAAGAGGATGTAGAAAGGCAGCGCCATGCTGCCGCACGACGCGAGCGCACGCGCAACGAAGAATCGGCGAAAGGCTGGCTGACTGCGGAGAATCGGCCCCACTGCCTTGAAGGTTTCCAGGGTCGATGCCCGGGGCCGCAGGCTCGTGGCGGTGGGTTCGTGCGTCAGCGCCATGGTGAAGAGGCCGATGCAGGTGATCCCGAAGGCGAGCAGGAAAACCGAGGCATAGCCGTTGCCGAACAGGTTCGCATCGATGATGTAGGCCCCGGCCGCGTAGGAAACGCCGGCCGAGGTCAATCCGGCCAGGAAGTGGCGGGCACCGCTGACGATGCCACGTCGGTTGATGGGAATCACCTTCGCGCGGAGCGCGTTCATGGTGACTTGCGCCACGCCCTGGAAGAACCCCATGAGGGCGAGAAACACGATGATCGCGACAACGGCCGCGACAGCGGGATCCCCGGTCGTGCCCGACGTGCCGCCCAGCACGAATCCGGCCAATGCGAGGCCGAGAATCTGCAGGCGCATGAGGGCACTCGACGCGAGGGTGACACCGAGAAACCGTTTGCGATGGCCGATGAGGGATGCCCCGATCATGGGCGACGCGACGGTGCCAATACCCTGGAGGGACCGCGCGAGCCCGACCACGAAGTCGGAACCGGAAAGCAAAAACAGGTAGGCCGGGAGGAAGGTCGGGGCGGAAACGAGTCGGAAGCCCGTCTGGCCGAACATCCCGTGGGCAAGTTGGATCAGCGTGTTGCGGCGCAGGTGGTCCGCCACCTCGCGATCCTGCAGCGACCGGCTGTCGCGGCGATCAGGCTGGTCGTGTGGGTGCTTGTCGGGACCTACGGCGCGGTCCCGGAAACCGGTTGTCCGTTCGACTCCCGCGCTCACACCCGCGTCTTCTATCGCAGGCGAGGCAACGGGCGCGGCGTGGCCGCCGCAGCCCTGCGGCGGTCGGTACGTGACCGTAGGGGACGGGCTTGCCCCGTCCCGAGCCAAGCCACATCGCTTTTCGAACCGGACCGCACGATGCGGGCGACCGCGCGCCCTGGCGGGCGCGTTAGGGTCGCCCCTACGAACTCATTCCGGAGCGATCGTGGGGGACGGGCTTGGCCCGTCCCGTATCGAAGCAGCTGCCGGGTTCGGTGCGGGCGGGGACAAGCCCGACCCGTTCGGTATCCCGGTAGCGCGCGAACAGCGTGCCGGGCCGGCTCCGGGTTGCTCATGATGCCGGCAACAGTCCGAGGCGGAAGTAGGAGTCGCCGGTCGCCTTCAGGGTCTCGTCGATGGGATAGGTGGTGAGGCCAAGTTCGTGTTGCGCCAGCAGGCAGTACGAACGCGGCGAGTCGTAGGTCTTCTGTGCGGGTTTGCCGCCCGCCATTTCCTCGCCGCCCACCTCGTCTATCGACGGGAAGAGTTCCCTAAGCCTTGCCTGCAATTCCCAGGTGAACAGCTCGCCGGAGCGGTCGCTGGCCGAAAGGATGTAGCGCGAGCCGTTCCTGGCGACCGTGCTTTCGGCACACAACCGGTGGGCACGCGCGACATCGCGCACGTCGACGTTGTTCCACAGCATTCGACCGCCGCGGGACTTCTTGTAGGGCTTGCCCATCAACATGTAGCGGATGCAGTTCTGCCAACTCCAGCCCTGGTCGTGGTTCTGGCACATCAGCGGTCCGATGACGTGCAAGGGCAGGATTGCCATCGCGTCGAAGGATCCGTCCTCCTCGGCGGCGGCGTAGAGCATCTTCTCGGCCCGGGCCTTGGCCATCGCGTAGGCGAGATCCCGGTTCTTGGGGATGTTGTCATCGGTCCAGGCGCCACGATAGCCGTCGACGTTGTCGCCGCACCAATCCCGCTCCGTGAACACGTAGCCCTCGGGACGTGGGTGACCGACCGCGGCAAAGGAACTCGTGAACACGAAGCGCTTCAGTGCCGGCGACTTGCGCGCCGAGTCCAGAACCTGTTGGACCTCGGTGAAACAGCCATCGTAGACCTGCTGCGGTGTCTCCCGGTTGTAGCCCACGGCGGCACCCGCATGCATCACGGCGCTACAGCCGTCGAACGCATCGTCGTAGCTGCCGGGTTCGAAGATGTCGCCTTCGTGGAGGGTGGTATTGCCGCGCAGACCGGCGTCGTTCAGGGCGAGCAGGTGATCGACCTTCCCGGGCTTCGAGGCATCGCGAACGCACGAGCGGACCTCGTAACCCTGCTCCATCAAGTCGTGAACGATCCACGAACCGATGTAACCGCTCGCGCCGGTCACGGCGACCGGCCCGTCGGCGGGGGAGACGGCTCTTTCGGCGGCGGTGCTGGCTTGCGTCATTCGGCGTTGACCCCCGGGGAAAACAAACCATCTTAGCAAACCGCCTCCGCCGCATGATCGAACGTGCCCGGAAACGGCGCGCTTGCGGCGTTCGGACTACACTCGCTGTTTTTTGCGAACAGGCACATGGGATGGCCGAGGCACTATCCTCGTTCCGCATCTGCGATTTCACTGGCCAGCTAGCCGGAGCCGGCGCCACCAAGTGGCTTAAGTCTTTCGGTGCCGAGGTGATCCGGATCGAGGATCCGGTCCGCGAGGGACGCTGGGACATCCTGCGCGGTGCGCCGCCGTTCGTCGACGAGCGCCGGGGCATCAATCTGGGCGGCGCGTTCAATAGCCACAACGCCGGCAAGTACGGCATCACCCTCAATCTGCGCACCGCCACGGCGAAGCGGATTCTCGAACAACTGGTCGAGGTCTCGGACGTGGTGAGCGAGAACTTCGCCAAGGGCGTCATGGAACGTTGGGGGTTCGGCTACGAGCGGCTGAAGGCGATCAAGCCCGACATCGTCTACGTCTCAAACTGCGGCTTCGGTCACACCGGGCCCTACAGCGACTTCAAGACCTGGGGGCCCATCGTGCAGGCCGTGTCGGGGTTGACGTTCACGTCCGGACTTCCCGGGCGGGAACCCGCGGGTTGGGGTTATTCGTACATGGACCACACCGGTGCCTACTTCATGGCGATGGCAATCCTCTTGGCGCTCGTGCACCGGCAGCGCACCGGTGAGGGCCAGTGGGTGGACTTGGCATGCACTGAATCGGCCCTGTCGCTGCATGGGCCGGCGATTCTCGACTGGACGGTCAACGGGCGTCCGACACGTCGCGAAGGACAGCCGCACGCCAACCGCAGCCAGTGGCCACCCATGGCGCCCCACGGGATCTACCCCAGCGACGGTGACGACGAATGGGTGGCCATCGCCTGTCGGGATGACGCGGACTGGGAAGGTTTCGCGGCGGTCGTTGGCGACGCGTGGTGCGCGGACACGCTGTTCCGGAACCTGGATTCGCGCTTGGCTTCCCAGGATGCCCTCGACGGACACGTTGGAGCATGGACGGTCGAGCGGAGCAAGTTCCACGTCGAGGAACTGCTTCGAGAAGCCGGCGTGCCCGTGTCGGCGGTGATGAAGCCGGAGGAACGCATAGACCTGGATGCCAGCACCGCGGACTTCGGGCTTTGGCCAACGGTCAAGCACGCGGAGATGGGTGCGGTGCGCGTGGACGGTCAGCCGGTGCATTTCTCCGAGACCGATTGGCGCATCACCCGCGGCGGTCCGTGTCTCGGCGAGCACAACGAGGAGGTGATGACCCGTTTGCTGGGCTTTGGCGCGGAGGACGTGGCGAGGCTCGAGGAGGAGGGGGTGTTGTGACCGAGGCCAAGTCGGGCGGACAAACCGTCGGAGCGCTCCACGGCGTGCGGGTCGTTGAGTTGGCCAGGGAACCGATCGCCTGGGCGGGCAAGCTGCTGGCGGACATGGGCGCGGACGTGATCCTCGTGGAGCCGCCGGGTGGCGATCCGTCACGCGACTACCCGCCGTTCCTCGACGATGAACCCGGCGAGGACCGCAGCCTCTATTGGTGGCACTACCACACCAGCAAGCGGGGCGTCGTCGTCGACCTCGACGCCGCTGCCGGTCGCGAACGGTTTCGGGCGCTGGTGGCGACGGCCGATGTGCTGCTCGAGGCGGAACCGCGCCGTCGGCTGGGAGCGCTGGGCCTCGACTACGAGGATCTGAACGCCATCCGTCCCGAACTCGTGCACGTCGCGGTCACGCCCTACGGCCGCAACGATCCCAAGAGCGACTTGCCGTTTACCGACCTGACGATCATGGCGGCGTCGGGGCCACCTTGGAGCTGTGGCTACGACGATCATTCCCTGCCCCCGATTCGCGGTCCGTTGCAGGGCTACCACACGGCGTGCCACTTCGCAGTGCTGTCGGTCCTCACCGCCCTGCTGCACCGGGGTGTCGGCGGGTCCGGACAGTTCATCGACGTGAGCATGACGGCTGCCAGCAACGTGTCCACCGAAGCGGCTTCCCATACCTGGTTGGTGGCGCAGAGGACGGTGCAGCGGCAGACCGGCCGGCATGCTTCGGTCTTACCGTCCCGGGAGACCCAACAGGAATGTGCCGACGGCCGGCACGCCAATACCGGGGTTCCGCCACGCCGGGCTCACGAGTTCGCCGCCCTGCTCGGGTGGTTGAGGGACCTCGGTCTCGACGCCGAACTGCCGGAGGCCGTGTTCCTCGAAATGGGTGCCAATTGGGAAGGCCCGTTCGACTTGGCGAATATCGGCCGCGACGATGAGATCACGGCGATTTTCGGCGCGGGTCGCGATGCCCTGAAGCTCATCGCATCGAAGGTCTCGGCGCGGGAGTTCTTCTTGGGTTGCCAGCGTTCGGGACTCGCGGTCGGGGTCGTCAACTCGCCGGAGGAAGCGTTCGAGGATCCGCACTTCAGGGCGCGCGGGTTCCAGGTTCCGGTGTACCACGAAGACCTCGCCCGGACGGTCGTCTATCCCGGCGCGCCCTATGCGCTCAAGGCCAGTCCTTGGACAATCTCGCGTCGGGCACCAAGACTCGGCGAACACGACGCCGAGGTTTTCGAGGAGATCGAGACCCGCTGACGTCGGGCGTGCTACCACAGCGATAGCGTCGCCCCACGGATTACGGCCGGTAAGGGGTGGGCGACCTACGCCCAACCGGACATCTCCCACGGCAGTTTCCGTTATGTCGTACACGTTCGTAGGCCGATGGCGTACGGGCCCGAGGCGTTCGAGGCGGCACACTTCGTCGAAAGTTCAAGGCGAGGTGGCCGATGCAGATTGCCTATACAGTCGAACTCACCAAGAACCGGAACGGTACCGTTAGCGTCGTCTTTCCGGACTTTCCCGATGCGCGGACGGAGTGTGCCGAGGGCGACGAACAGGAGGCGGCCAGCGGGTTGCTTGTCGATGTCCTGGACCAGTGCATAAGGGATAGGCACAGGATTCCAAGGCCGTCGCGGAAGCGCGGCAGCCTCATCATCGAGCCCCCCGCGCTAGTCGCCGCCAAGGTTGCGCTCTACCAGGCGATGAAACAGAACGCGCTCTCTAACGTCGCCATGGCTCGTGAGCTAGGAACCGTCGAAGGCACGGTGCGCCGGTTGATCGATCTACGCCACCGATCCCACGTGGATCAGGTGGAGGCGGCATTGGCGATGCTCGGCAAACGGCTCGTCGTGACGGTACGTCGGACATGACTCGACTCCTGTGTTTTGCGACGGCGTCGGGCCTGGCCGCGGTGATCGCGGGGTGCTCGATCGTCGGCCCGCATGACCTGGAGCGGGTGGCCGCCGATGCAGACGCCCCGTCGCTGGGGACGCCGGCAACGGTGGTGCCCGACACGCCGGCTCCCGTGCGTCGCGAGGCGAAGGAGGCCCACGTCGTCAGTGGTGCCGATTGGCTCGCCGAGCGGTTGACGGCGGAGTACCGCGAGTTGCCGGCGAGCGTGGCCATACGGCAGGTCACGCAGGGGCGTCCGGTGAGACTTGATGTGGGCGTTGACGACCCGCTTGTGGGCTCACCACCGGACGCGGCATCGATTGGAGAGCACGTGGATTCAATATGCCGGCAGGCCGATTGGTCTTGCAGCGTGGTCGAGGGGACGGTGATGGTTACGGACATCGAGACCCGGACCTTCCCGTTGTCAGTGCAGCCCGGAACGACTGCGGCGACGATGCGCCTCAGATCGCTTGCGGGCGGCGCAGGAGGCTCGGCCGGAAACCGGGTGGACTTGGCACTACGCCCCTACGAGGACGAAGTGGCGGGGTTGGTGCGGACGGCAGCGGGCATCGTGTCCGGTGGGGAAGCGGATGTCGCCGCGGCTGGCACAGTCGTGGATCCGCGAACGAGCGTCGTGGTGCTGCCGAGCGCAAATGCGGCGGTGGTTATGGCCAGGCCGCACGTGATGCGCCGCGTGGCTCGCGAGATCGAGAGGTACAACCGAGCCACGTCGCAGACCGTGCGGCTGCACGTGGTGCTGTATGAAGTCGAGACGAGCGACACCGAGGATCGCCGGGTTGACTTGTCGGCGTTGCGTGACAGCGCGCCGCGTTTCGGGTTGCGCGTGATGTCTCCGGTCGGCAGCACGTCCGGCGCTGTCGCCGAACTGAGCTTCGACCGGGGCACCGCCACCCGCGGTGCCCGGGCTGTTTTGCACTGGCTGCGGACCGTGGGCCGCACGTCGGTGTCGTTGGACGACGTGGTCGAGGTGCGCAACAACGCGGTGGCTACCGTGGATGCCACCGAGACGCGCCAGTTCGTGGCGCAGGTGTCGCGCCAGATAGAGATTGCCGGTCCGTCGCAATTCGCGACGCCGCAAGTCGAGTTCGACGAACTGCGCCTGGGCTGGTCGCTCGCGCTCCAGCCGACGATTGCCCAGGACGCCGTAACCGTCCGCGTCGCCCTGTCGCGCCGGGAATTGGTCGAGGAGCGACCGTACGACCTAGGCGGCGGTGCCATCAAGGGAACGACGTACACGACGGACGACCTCAACCGGGTGATGTCCGTGGCGTTGCGCTCGGGGGAGACGAAGCTGCTGACCAGTCTCGCCAATTCGGTGCGCCGGGCCAACACGCATCGCGTGCCTTGGCTGAGGTGGATCGGCGATGGCGTGTCGAAGGGCCGTCGCGATCGCGAAGTCGTGCTGCTCATGACGGCGGAGGTTCTTTAGGTGGAACGGGTCGAAGACTCGATCGGTGGCAAGGGTGTCGCCGTGGTCTACGGGGCTCCGCAACTGCCTTTGCCCACGGCAGGTAGTCGGTGGGCACGGAGCCGTCAGCTACACCGGTTCGCCCGCGCCAACGGGGCCAGTCACTTGCTGCGCGTGCTAGATGCGGCGGGCGAGGCGGATACGTGGTGGGCAGGCCGGGCCGGGGTGTCCTTCGCTGCGGCGATCGATGCGTGGGCGGAGACGCAGATGGACGTTCGCGACGATGTCGTGATCCTGCCGCTCGACAAGCGCATCTACGCGGCGGAGCTTGAGGACCGGTTGGTCGAGCAAGAGTACCTGCTAGGTGCCGCGCGCCTAGCGGAGATGATGGCGGGATGGCAGCGCCGCCGGGTCAGGGCATTCGCGGCCGGTGAAATGGGGTCGGCGCTCGAAGGCGTGGTACGTCTCGAGGCGCTTCCCTTCGATCTCCGGGCGCACGGCTTCCGGCGCATGTCGGCAGCGCTGACGGCTGCGGGGCTTTTTGCCCCCGCGCAAGTCGCGGCGGCCGCGGTGGTCGCGGTGGCAGCCGCCGTGCCGGAACTCGACGCGGCGTTTCGCGAACTCTCGAACGATGCCGACAGACACGCCGAAGCCGCCGCTCAGGAACTCACTACAAAGCTCGAGGGGTCGTACGCCGCCGCCAACACATTGCGGGGGCTCGCGGACATCGGGTGGAACGACGCGGTGCTCTTGATGCATCGGGACGGCCTCACCGAAATGCGCTTTGAAGACGCGTTCGAGGTCAGCTTTCGGGGCCAGTCGGCAACGGGATTTCCAGGAGGGGCGGCCGCATACGCCGCAGCGTACTCCGCAACGTTCGAGTTGGCCGGCGAGCGTTGGAAAGTGCGTCGGCCGGTGTCCTGGGGCGAAACCGAGCGGCGGTCGGTCGAGGGATTCCTCGCGCAAGGGCTTGCCCGGGAACTGCATGCGGTGGCGAAAGCGGCGCGGGCCGAAGTGGACGCCTCGCCGGGAATCTCGTCGGGACCGGCGGAAGAACGCCGATATGCGTTGCGGATCCCAGCGGCCACGCCGGGCGACTTGGTGTTCTTGGCCTCCGCCCTGGCCGGGCGCCCATTCGGGCTCAGCCACGCCCGATGCGCGTTCTCGGGCTACTTGGCGTCGGCTTGCGAGTTAGAGCTTGTGGCGAAGGGAATGGCTAGATGACGACTCGGTGGTTGTCGCCCATGGTTGGCATGGCGTTTATCGTCGGTCTTGACGCGGCGGGCGAGCAGGACGGGCAGGACGCGCGGGAACTCGAGCCCGAGCGCATCGACGTGGTGTTCAGCCGGCTGGCTAGGCAGGACAGGGCGCTCGAAGCCCTGCTGGAGATCATGAAGAAGCTGGAGTTCGTCGCCGAACACCCGAACGCGGCGGCTGCGCTGCTTTCGGACGAGGGCGAACCAACGGATCGGCTTCGTTCGGCGTTGGCCGAGGTCGCGAAACGGCGCAACCGTCCGATGGACCCTTCGGCGCAGCCCGCCGTGGTGGCCGCGAGAACCCAGACGACGGAGGAGTTGCAGCCCGAAATCGTGTACGCGCAAATGTCACCCGGCGGTACCCGGCGCGTACTGATAGCCGCCCGGGGTGCCAAGTTCCAAGCTGCGGTCGGACGGTCGATCCGCTTGCGAGACGACACGATCGACGTGTTGGCGATCCGACGCGGGGCGGATGGCGGTGTGGACGTGGAACTTAGCGTCAACGGTGGTGCGCCGTTCGTGAGGCGGGTCGGGTGGTGAACCATGTCGAGGCGACTTCAGGACATCCGCACCGCGGACCTGTGCACGGATCGCGCTGTGCGCGAGTTCTTGAGGGTCCAGGGCGGTCGCCTGGAATGCGTTGTCGCGGCCGATGGCACGGTGTTCGCGGTCAGCGGCGGGCTATCGCGGCGGGTGGGTCGGGCACTGTTGGGCCTGGTGCACGGGAGTCTGGGCGCGGCGCGCCTGGTCGAGGTGACGCCGCTGGACTTCGCGCAATGGAAGGAGGCGAACCGGCCTCGGTTGGGCGCCATTCCCGCTGCCTCTCGCAACCCGGCGAACCGTACGGTCGAGTTCGTGTTCGGCAGGGCCGTGGAGGAACGCGCCAGCGACGTCTACCTGGACGTACGCCTCGACCGCGCCATGCTGGCGTTCAGGACGTACGGATTTCGACGCCCCTTCGATCAACTGTCCCGCGACGACGGTTTGGCCTTGGCCCGATCGATTTGGGCTCTCGGGACGAATGCCCAGTTCGACGAATCCGGCGTCTGCGACGTGGCATTCGACTTCGAGCACGGCGGACGCCAATACCGGATTCGCGGCAACAGCATGAAGGAGGTACGTGGCAACAGCGTCGTGTGCCGGGTCCGCGATCCGTCGTTCGTCCTGCCCCTCGAGGACAGCGGCTACGCGCCGGTCCAAGTGCGCCAAATCGCACGGATGTGCCGCGCACCCGGGGGTCTCATCCTCATCACGGGCGAGACGAACAGCGGCAAGAGCACAACCTTGGCTTCACTGATGTCGGGGCTGCCGACGACGCAGAAGGTGATCGAGGTGGCGGATCCCGTGGAGGTCCTGATGGATCACGTTTCGCATATCGAGATCGAACACTACGGCGAGGGCACGGAGCAGCGTTTGAACCAGAACCTGGCCGCGCTGGTCCGCCAGAACCCGGACACGCTCGTGCTTGGAGAGATACGCGATGGTCCGTCAGCGACGGCGGCGAAGGACATGGCGATCCAAGGCAAGCGCGTGCTGACGACGCTGCATTCCCAAAGCTGCGCCGCGGCGATACCGCGGCTCGTCAACCTCGGCTTGCCCATGCCGCTCTTGGGCGCGCGCGCGTTCCTGGCGGGGATCGTGAATCAGAACCTCGTTCCGGTGGTTTGCGGTTCGTGCGGGTTGGCGAGCCACCCCGATGCCGCGGTGGACGCTCGCTACCGGACGCTATTCGGCGAAAGTGTTCGGTTCCTGAACAGGGCCGGATGCGGCGATTGCCGGGGTGGGGTCGCCGGACAGACGTTGGTCGCGGAGGTGTACCCGCTTTGCCTCGACAGGACCGGGAGGGCGAACGAGCTGATTGGTGCCGGGCGCGTGGCGGAACTGGAACGGCACATGCGGCGCAATGGGGCTGGCGGGAACGGGTGCATGAGCAAGCACCAGCATGCCGCGACGAAGGCCGCCGTAGGTCAAATCGATCCGGAGCATACGGAGCGGATCATAGGAGAGTTCAACGGTGAGGACGTGGAAGGACGCTGCGGCGATATGGTTGAACTCGGCCGTTAGGTTTCCGCGGTCGCGACGCGAGATGTTCTACCGGCTGATTGCGGCGCAATTGCGCGGCGGTGTGGCCGTGCACCGCGCACTCGACACGCTCGGGGCGGCGGCCCGGCTCGACGCGGTCTCGACCGGCGTGGCAAGGACGGTTAGCGCGGTCGTGGAGGAAGGCGGGCTCGTGGCCGACGGGCTTGCGGCGACGCGCAGCGTGCCGCCGGCGGACATTGGCTTGATACGCGTCGCCGAGAGGTCGGGAACCTTGCCGGAGGCATTGGAGGAATTGGGCCGCAGCGAGACAACGCGGCTCGGCATCGCTCGCAACGTGCTGGCACCGAACAGCTACTACCTGGTGGCGCTGATCGTGGCGGTGTTCGGAACGATGCAGTTGGAGGACATGCTGGGTGCCGTCCTGGGTCACGACGCCCTCGCGTCGAACGAGGCCTACGTCTTGAGCCGACGGCTGAACGCGTGGGGGCCGCCGGGGGTGGTTGCCGGAATGGCGTTGGCCGCGGGCGTTGTCGTGGGCCGCCGGCGTTGGCACGGGCGCGCTAGGCGTTTTTTGTGGTTCTTCGATGCGGAGCACCGGGCACGCTTGGCGCTGCAGTTCGCGGAGTTCGCGGCACGGCTGTACCACCGGGGCGCAACACACCCGGAGGTCCTTGACGCCTATGCGGAGGCCTATGCGAACGGCGGTTTCGTGCGTTGGGCCGTCCGCGAAGCACGTCGCGACCACGTCGACGCAGGAATGTCGATCGAGGACGCCCTCGCGGGGCGACTGGTTCCGGAATGGCTGGCCGGAATCTTGTCGGCCATGGTTCCGGGTGGTCGCCGGGACCTCTATCCAGATGCGTGGAACGCACTCGGGACGATGCAGCGCGCGCTGTTGGCAGCGAGGTTGAGTACGGCGTCTACCGTCGTACGCGGCGCGGTGATTGGGACGATTGGCCTGCTCGTGGCGGTGATCGTGCCGGGCATCTACACGGCCTACACGATGCCAGTCTGAACGGTAATTCAAGAAGGTTTCAAGGAGTTTGATGATGAAATGCGCTCGCAGGAACCGGGGAGTAACGCTCCCGGAAATGGGTCTCTACGTCGGTCTGCTCGCGATAGTGGGCCTCTTTGTCGTGGGGCAGTGGGGCAACATACAAAGCGGGGTTCGTGCGGAACAGGCTTACGCGGAGATCGTCCGCGTTAAAACGGCGGCGGAGGCCTACCGATCCGCGCCGGCACAGGGAGGTTCGTATAAGGACGTCAGCGTAGAGGTGCTCGCCGACAGCGGTTACAACGTGGAGCCGCTTACGGACGGCGACGACGAGAACGCCTACGGACTGGACGTGGGGGTTGTCTCCAAGGGTGACGTGGACGCCACGATCACCTACGAGTTCAACGTGGAAGCCGACTGCGAACAGCTCGTGGACCGGCTGACCGGCGCTGTGGGCGTCAAGGGGACGCCGGCGTGCTCCGGGTCGGGTCCCTACGAGCTCGAGTTCGATATTGAATGAACGCGACTGCTGCGCAGTCGCCCGAGAACGCGACTGCTGTGCAGTCGCCCGAGAATTCGCTGTGCGAATTCTCCTGGGGAGGAGTCGGCTGTGCGAATTCCCCTGGGAGGAGTCGGCTGTGCGAATTCCCCTGGGAGGAGTCGGCTGCGCGAATTCTACTGGGGAGGAGTTGTCTTGGACGAATGGCGATGCTGCCAATTGGGGAGGCTTTCGAAGCGATGCACGCGGTTGAGATGGTGGTGGTGGTTGGTATCGCCTCGGTGCTGGCGACAAGCGGATACCGGGCAGCGAACGAGCGTCGGGACGCGGCCCGGGTGGCGGCGGACCTCAGCGCGGTTGCTGCGCTGGCGGTGGCCTACCAGGCGGCGGGCGCCGACTGCGGGCGGCCGCAGGGAACGTTGATCCCGGTCGAGGACATGATGGCGACGCTTGGCACGGGCCTGGGCGGTCCTGACGAGCCCGCCGCATGGAGCGTGCGCTACTACTCAAGGCCACCGTCGATGCTTGGCAATTGGCCGCCGTTTGGCTCTCCGACGATTGCGGGATCCGCGTTCGATGTAGTGCGCTCGCCGGGCACGACATCGGCCGAGCGGGCCGCTTTGGAGAGCCGGGGCGGTCGTCGGGAGGGTCAGAGTACCGTCGTGGTGCGGCGCTTAGAAAGCTCGGGTGTACACCGCGCACGACGGACGTTCGCTGCGGGGAGGGCTTTTACGGGATGTTGACCAAGGGTATTACCCTCGTCGAGATGCTGGTCACGCTGGCGGCGGCATCGCTGCTCCTGCACGGCTACTTCGTGTGGCAGACGGCGGTGC
>LXNJ01001004.1_pt1 | contig 17646 bp, 17 predicted proteins | sample 809081 | NCBI WGS metagenome assembly LXNJ01 (sample SAMN04870510, study PRJNA318959) | sponge metagenome | biome: sponge; feature: marine sponge reef; material: water | host: Petrosia ficiformis | place: Greece: Milos, Mediterranean Sea | collected 2013-05-29 | depth 5-7 m
GAGGTGGACGACAGGGGGGTGCTGCGCTTCCTCAACCCGCTGGGGGTGCCCATGCCCGTGGCACCCGATCCTCCAGACATCGGCACGTTGCTGCCTCGCGGCGGTCTGGCGGGGCCTGCGGTAGACGGCGAGGCAGTTCCACCGCCGGACTACGGCCTGGCCCGCTGGCACGGGCGGGCGGATATCAGCCCCTGGGCCGGCACCACCCTGTGGCACGGCGAGCGCATCGACTGGGCCTGGGCCCTGGACTGGTTCTGCAACGAACAACAACGATGCTGAACGTTATTGGATGCTAAACATTAATGTTAAGTATCGGACGTGAGCTGAAGCGCAGCGGCGTGTCTGCCCGGCCCGTCGTGGTGGAAGCCAACTAGCCAGCCGGTGCCGGATCCTCGGCCTTCAGCTGCAGGATCCGCCGGACCATGCGGTCCCTCCAGGCCGAGAGGGCCGCGACCCCGTCCTCGCCGTACATCGCCGTGGTGCCCTCGGTGATCGCGTCGATGACGTCGTCGCCGAAATCGGGGGCCGGGTCGAGGTCCCGCCAGATCGAGCGGTAGGCGTCGCCGTACATGCGGTAGTAGCTGCCGACGCCGCCGTCCGCGTTGGCGTGGCCGGTGCCGAATGGTCCCATCAGCGCCCAGCGGAGGCCGAGCCCTTCCCGCATGACGGTGTCGACCACCTCGGGTGAGGCCACGCCCGCGCCGACGAGGGAGACCGCTTCGCGCACCACGGCGGCCTGCAGCCGGTTGAGGACGAAGCCGGGCGCGTAGCGGTCGAGCACGACCGGGGCCATGCCTGCCCGGCGGAGGAGCGCCACGGTGGAAGCCGTGACGTCGGGGCGGGTCTTCGCGCCGGCGAGGACCTCGACCAGGGGGATCGCGTGCGGTGGATTAACCGGGTGCGCCACGAGGCATCGGGCCGCGCCGGGCAGGTCCCGCGCGATCGTCGTCATGTCGTGCGCCGAGGTCGAGCTGCCCAGCACCACGTCCGGGGCCGCCGCAGCGTCCAGTTCCCTGTAGATGGCCTGCTTGGAAGCGATCGCCTCCGGACCGCTCTCCTGCACGTAGGTCGCGCCGTCGAGAGCCTCCTCCAGGCCCGTGCAGCGCGCAATGCGGCGACATGCGGTATTGGCCTCGCGCAGCGTGGCAAGGCCTTCGCGAAAGTCGGCCACCGCCAATTCGATGGCCCAATCCACGGCGCGCGCCGCCTGCTCCGGATCGGGGTCGAAGACGCGGGTGTTGAACCCGGCTCTGGCAAAGACCCTGATCCAGCTCCTCCCGATCACACCCGCACCGACGACCGCAACGGTGCGGGGCGTGTCGGCGAGCGTGCCGGGCGAGCCGGGGCGGGAGTTGGATGCGAAGGTCATGGTGGCTCCTTATCCGGGGTCGCGGCCGCGCGGGGCGGCGGCATTCCCCTCGCGCGTGCGCCCACATGCGCCAATACTGTTAATGACACGCGCACTTTACACCGCGAACACCGCGCTTGTCACACAAATCCCGTCACCCCCAACCGTCACACCAAAGGCGCCGATGGCCAACCTTCACGACCGCTGGAATCACGGCGACGCTCATCAATACCTCGCCCGGGTCGGCCGCATGCCGCCCACGATCATTTGCGTCGCCTGCAACGGCGGCATCCAGGGCAAGGAGTCGAATCCGAACCTGCCCGAGACGCCGGATGAGATCGCCGAGTCGGTGCGGGGCGCCTATGAGGCGGGCGCGTCAATGGTGCACGTGCACGCCCGGCAGGCGGAGCTCCCCACGCGGCCCGCGGTCACCACCGAACGCTGGCTGGAGGTCAACGCGAGGATCCGCGAGGCATGCCCCGACATCATCATCAACGACACGACCGGCGGCGGCCCCGACATGACCAACGAGGAGCGGCTACAGTGCCTGGACGCCCGGCCCGAGGTCGCGTCGCTGAACCTCACGCCCGACATGAGCCGCTTCCGGATCGCGGCCAGGCCCGCGCCCCTGCCCGATCCGAGGCCAGAGACGATCTACGACGAGTGCCTGCCGTTTTCCTACGGGCAGATCAAGCACTTCGCCACCGAAATGAAGGCCCGCGGGATCAAGCCGGAGCTGGAGACCTACCACCCGGGCGGAGGCTGGGTCATCCGCTTCCTGATCGACGAGGGGCTCGTCGAGAAGCCCTACTGGATTCAGACGGTCATGGGATACCAGACGTCCAGTCTGCCGACCGTCGACAACGTGCTTCAGATGATCCGCGAATTTCCGGAGGACACCGTCTGGCTGACCTCGGGGATCGGGCCCCACCAGCTGCCCATGACCACGCTCGCCACCATGCTGGGCGGCCACGTGCGCGTCGGGCTGGAGGACAACGTCTACTACCGGCGGGGCGAGAAGGCGAAGAGCAACCGGCAGCTCGTGGAGCGCGCGGTGCGCATCATCAACGAGTTGAACCGGGAAGTCGCCACCCCCGCCCAGGCCCGCGAAATGCTGAACCTCTCTCCTACACCGACCGCATATGACTGACCGGCCCGTTACCGACCGACGCACCCTCGTGGGGGCCCGCACCCTGCCGGCGGCCCGCACCCTGCCAGCCGCCCGCACCCTCGCGGCCTTCCTCGCGACCACCCTCCTCGCGGCCGCCTGCTCTCCCGCCGACACGGGTGACACAGCCGACACCGGCGACACCGGCGACACCGACGCCACCGCCGCCGACGTTGAGGGCCCCTTCCCCCGTCCCGAAGGCACCTACGAAGTCCGCCTGGACCCGACGCACATGGTCCCGATGCGCGACGGGGTCCGCCTGGCCACCGACTTCTACTTCCCCGAGGGCGCCCCGGAGCCGCTTCCCGTCGTCCAGATCCGCACGCCCTACAGCAAGATGCCGCACCGCCGCGAGAACTCGGCTGCCCGCTGGTTCGCGAGCCACGGATTTGCGGTCGCGGTGCAGGACATGCGGGGCAGGTACCAGTCCGAGGGCGAGTACTTCGTCTCGCGCGACGACCGGCGCGACGGCTACGACATGGTCTCGTGGCTCGCTGAGCAGCCGTGGTCGAACGGGCGCGTCGGCACGTACGGCTGCTCCTACCTGGGCGAGAACCAGATGCAGCTCGCCGCCACCCGCAACCCGGCCCACGCGGCCGCCCTGCCCCAGGCCGCCGGCGGCAGTCTGCGCTACTTCGGGGTCGTCTTCGGCGGCGTGACCGAGCTGGCTGCGAGCCTCGGCTGGTTCCGGGGGGCCGGCACCAAGGTCTTCTACCGCATTCCGCCGGGCACGCCCCGGGACGTCATGCTCCAGGTGGAGGAGATGATCAATCCGGCGCCGAACCCGGGCGAGCTCGATTTCCAGGCCGCGTGGCGAACCCTGCCGTACATCGACATGCTGAAGGCCGCCGGCGCTCCGCCCACGGACTTCGAGGCATTCGTGTCCCACGAGCCCGGCGACCCCTGGTGGGACCACATCGGCTACGTCAACGACCAGGACCGCTTCGACGTACCCGCGCTGCACGTCAATTCCTGGTACGACCTGGGCGTTTCCGAGACGCTCAAGCTCTTCAACCTCCTCGGCGACAACGCCGAATCCGACCGCGGCCGCAACAACCAGTTCGCGATCATCTCGCCCACCGACCACTGCACCTCGGAGATCGCCACCTCCCGCACGGTGGTCGGCGATCGCGACCTGGGCGACGCCCGCCTCGACTACTGGAACATCTACCTGCGCTGGTTCGACCACTGGCTGCGCGGGGAGGGGGCGGGCGACGACGCGGCCGCCGACTTCGAGGGAATGCCCCGCCTCCAGTACTACCTGATGGGCGTCAACGAGTGGCGCACCGCCGATTCCTGGCCGGTCGAGGGCACCGAGTTCCGTCCCATGTACCTCCACAGCGGCGGCAGCGCGAACACCCGCAGCGGAGACGGCCGCCTCTCGTGGGAGCCCCCGGCCACCGACCAGCCCGCCGACAACTTCGTCTACGATCCAGACGACCCCGTCCCGACCATCGGTGGCCCGGTATGCTGCACCGGCACCGCGGACGCCCCCGCGGGCGGCTTCGACCAGTCCGCCGTGGAGGACCGCGACGACGTTCTCGTCTACACCTCGGAGCCGCTCACCGAGGCGCTGGAGGTGACCGGCCCAATCGAGCTCGTGCTCCATGTTTCCTCCGACGCACGCGACACCGACTTCGTCGCCAAGCTGGTCGACGTGCAACCCGATGGCACCCCTGTGAACGTCCAAGAGGGTATCCAGCGGGCCCGCTACCGCGAGGGCTACGACCGCAAGGTCTGGATGGAGGAGGGAGAAGTGTACGAGGTCAGGATCGACCTTCAGGCGACGGCGAACCAGTTCCTGCCCGGACACCGGATCCGCCTGGAAGTCACCTCGTCGAGCTTCCCCCGCTGGGAACGCAATCTGAACACGGGTGGTAGCAATTATGACGAGACGGAGTGGGTGATCGCGCGCAATACGGTCCATCATTCGCCCGGCCGCCTCTCCCACGTACTGCTGCCGGTCGTTCCCGCACAGGAGGAGTAGTGTCTTGAAGAAGTCCAGATGTTTGGGGAGTAGGGCGACGGTTTTCGCGCTCGCGGTGTTTTTCGCGTTCGGAGGCGTCACCGCGTGCGCGACGACCGCGGGAGAAAGCTCGACATCCGCGTCCCGGCGGAATGAAATCATGCCCGAGGAACTGCTGACAACGTCGGTGGACGACGTGATGGAGGCGATCAGCCTCCTGCGTCCCCAATGGCTTCGCTCGCGGCCCAGCCGGACTCCCGCCAACCCGAATCCGGTCGTGGGTGTGGTGATAGACGGCCGGGTGCAAAGCAGGCGCGAGGACCTGGCGCAGATCCCCATCTCGGACGTGGCGAGGATCCAGTTCCTCAATGCGGCGGACGCGACGATCCGCTACGGCACGGGGTACTCCGGAGGCGCGATCGTCGTGACCACGAGGGGCAGATTGCGCGGCGGCCCGCCATCCGGGACGTAGTCGGCCGGTTGTCGGGCCAGTCCGGGATTGCCCACCGGAACACGGGCCGCTAGAATCCGCGCGCCGGATTGGCGACTTTAAGGGGATGCAAATCCAACGGACCAACGGCCCGCCTGGGCGAGGACTCATGACGCGGTTCCTGACAGCGGCGATCGCAGCGACAATCACCACGGCCTGCAGCGGTGCGGACGCCCTGATGGATCGCGGCGAACAGCTTTTCGACACCTGCGCCCCCTGCCACGGCGACGAGGGCGAGGGCGACGAGGTGCTGGGCGCCCCGGCCATCGCGGGGGCGTCGCAGTGGTACCTCAATACCCAGATCGACAAGTTTCGCAGCGGCCAGCGCGGCTACCACTACACGGACGCCGAGGGATTGCGGATGCGTCCGATGTCGCGGGCGCTGTTCGCGGAAACGGGGGACATCGAAGCGGTCATCGCGTACGTGTACAGTCTGCCGATCCCGGACCCGCCCGCCACCGCCGAGGGAGACGTGGAGACCGGCGAGGAAGACTACCTGCTTCTCTGCGCGAACTGCCATGGACGGGACGGCAGGGGCCTGGAGACGCTCGCCGCTCCTTCGCTGCTCCACCTGGGCGACTGGTACATCGCATCGTCGCTGCGGAAGTATCGTGACGGGGTACGCGGCGCCGGCGGAGACGGCTTCGGGGCGAACATGCGCGCCGCCATGACGGGCTTCACCGAAGAGCGCATCAACGACGTGACCGCGTACATCATGACCATGCAGCGGCTGCCCCGCAGGTTGCCCGCCCCGCCACCGCCGCCGCTGGAGCCGCTCGACGTCGACCCCGTCATTCTGCCCGAAGGCGTCACGATCGCCATGGCCCAGGAGGGACAGGAGATCTTCAACGGCAACACGGGGATCTGCTTTACCTGCCACCTCCGCGAGGGCCCGGGGGGACCGCTGGCCCCCAACCTCACCGACGACGTGTGGCTCAATATCGACGGCGAGTACGAATCGATCGTCGACATCATCACGACGGGCGTTCCCCAGCCCGTTGAGCACCCGGGGCTCATGCAGCCCCGCGCGGGAATGCCGCTCACCGACGAGCAGGTGCGCGCCGTCGCCGCCTACGTGTACACCCTCAGCCGCTGAACAGCCATGGCCGCCGAATCGCCTTCCCACAGACCGACGCACGCCGAGCTGGCGGCCGAGATACCCGCCGCTCCCCCTGACGAGACGAACGAGGCGATCATCTTCGCGCGAAAAACGCTGCGCGTGACGTTCTGGCTGGCCGTGGGGTTCGTGGGCTCCGCGTTTGTCTACAACTTTATCCTGCAATGAACGACATGAGCTTCTGGGAGCGCATCGGACACTTCTTCGACGACATCGGACTGATCCGGATCGGGTCTTCCTACGCCGGCGACATCGATTTCCTGATCATTCTCGTGCTGGTGGTGGTCGGGGTGTGGTTCCTCGCCGCCGAACTCATCTTCGTGTACTTCATCATGCGCTTCAGGGCGAAGGGAGACGGGCGCAGGGCCGACTACATCGACGGCAAGAACAAGCGGCACAAGCGGTGGATCTTCTATCCCCACCTGGCGGTGCTGGTCTTCGACGTCCTGATCGTCGTGGTGTCGTTCAAGGTCTGGAACAACGTCAAGATGACGCTGCCCGACAATCCGGACGCGGTGATCAGGGTCATCGGCCAGCAGTGGGCCTGGACGTTCCAGCACCCCGGCGTGGACGGGGAGCTGGACACGGCGGACGACATCTTCACGGTGGACGAGCTCCACGTCGAGAACGAGAAGGTGTACCACTTCAAGCTGGAGGCCACGGACGTTCTCCACAGCTTCTCGGTTCCGGTGTGGCGCATCAAGCAGGACGCGATCCCGGGCCGCAGCATCACCGGCTGGTTCCAGCCGACCGTTGCGGGAGAGTTCGACGTGCAGTGCGCGGAGATCTGCGGCTTCGGCCACGGAGTCATGGCGGCCAGGGTGATGGTGGAAACGGCCGAAGAACACGCAGCCTGGGTGGCGGCGAACGCGCCGGCGGTGACAGCCGCGGCAACGGATGCGAACGCGCCCTCGCCCGGCAGCTAGAACGGAGTTAACCGAGAATGGTTGAGCCAGCGGTCGATCTGACACACGGCCATCACCACGACGATCACGCGGACCACGGTCCCAAGGGATGGCTGAAGTACGTCTGGTCCACGGACCACAAGGTCATCGCCATGCAGTACATGTTCACGGGCATGTTCATGGCGCTGGTCGGCGGGTTCATGGCGTACGTGTTCCGCATGCAACTGGCCTTCCCGGGCATCGACGTGCCGGGCTTCGGGATGGTGTCGCCGGGCGAATACAACGCCCTCGTAACGAACCACGGCACGATCATGATCTTCTGGGTGGCCATGCCCGTGCTGCTGGCCGCCTTCGGGAACTACCTGATCCCGCTCATGGTCGGCGCCGACGACATGGTGTTCCCCAAGGTCAACCGGCTGTCGTTCCAGGTCTTCTTCGTCAGCACGATCGTCATCCTGGCCTCGCTGGTCGTGGAAGGAGGGGGCTTCGCGGGCGCCTGGACGGCCTACCCACCGCTTTCGGCGGACGCGACCTACAACCTGACACCACTCGGGAGTACCCTGTGGGTGATCGGGGTGGGTCTGGAGTTCGTGGCGTTCCTGTTGGGCGGGATCAACTTCATAACCACGCTGATGAACTCCCGTGCGCCCGGCATGCGCGCCTTCGACGTGCCGATCGTGGTGTGGATGATCGTCGTGGCCAGCATCCTCTTCATGCTGTCCGTCGGACCGCTGCTGGCCGGCGCGATCATGCTCATCTTCGACCAGACGATCGGGACCGGGTTCTTCAACCCGGCCACCGGCGGCGACCCGATCCTGTGGCAGCACCTCTTCTGGTTCTTCGGCCACCCGGAGGTCTACGTCGTGCTGCTCCCGGCCATGGGGGTCGTGATCGAGATCATCACGACGTTCGCGCGCAAGAAGGTCTTCGCGTACCGGACCGTCATCTTCACGGTCGTGGCCACGGGCGTCCTGAGCTTCTTCGTGTGGGCGCACCACCAGTTCATCGCGGGAATCGACCCGCGCATGGCGAACATCTTCACCATCACCACGCTATTGATCTCGGTCCCCATTGCGGAGTTGTGCTTCGTTTACATTGCCACGTTGTATGGGGGGTCGATCACGCTCAACACGCCCATGCTGTGGGCGCTCGCCTTCGTGGCCGAGTTCCTGATCGGGGGCGTGACGGGGATCTTCCTGGGCGCGGCGGGCGCGGATATCTACTTCCACGACACCTACTTCGTGCTCGCCCACTTCCACTACACCTTCTTCCCGATCGCGATCATAGGGACCTTTGCGGCCGTCACCTACTGGTTCCCGAAGATGTTCGGGAAGATGATGGACGACCGGCTCGGCAAGATCCACTTCTGGGGGACCATCATACCCTTCAACCTGATCTTCATCCCGCTCTTCGTACTCGGGATGGGCGGGCAGCACCGCAGGATCTATAACTACACGCACTTCCCCGAACTGGCGCTCGACTGGTTCCAGGACATGCGCGTGGTCGCGACGGTATCGCTCCTGATCATGCTCGCCTTCCAGTTCGTCTTCTTCTACAACTGGTACAAGACCATTCGCCACGGACCGAAGGCCCCCAGGAATCCGTGGAAGGCCAACTCGCTCGAGTGGACCACCGAATCTCCCCCACCGCACGGCAACTGGCGTCCTGACGAGATGCCGGTCGTCTACCGCGGCCCGTACGAGTACAGCACGACGGACCGCGAGGACGACTACTGGCCGCAGAACGAACCCTCCTCAAGAGGCTCGGCATGAGGCCGATCGCAACCACTCGCGCCGCAACCGGGATCGCCACCGGCAAGCTTGCCATATGGTGGGTCCTGGCCTCGGAAGTCGTCATCTTCGGCGGACTGCTGGCGTCGTACGTCATGCACCGGCTGGGCCATCCCGAATGGGCGGACGCGGCGGTCCACACCAACACCTGGATCGGCGCCTTCAACACCTTCGTTCTGCTCTCGTCGAGCCTGACCGCCGTGCTGGCGCACCAGGCGGCCGAGCGCGGCGACGGCAAGAAGGCGGCCCGGTACCTCTACTACACCATCGGGGGTGCCGCCACGTTCATCGGGGTGAAGAGCTACGAGTGGTGGTACGAGATCAGCCACGGGTACACGATCACGTCCAACACGTTCTGGGCGTTCTACTATTCGGCCGCGGGCCTGCACGCCCTCCACGTGATCGCGGGGGCGGTGATCATGTTCATCGTTGCGCGCGACGCCGCGAAGAATCTCGAGTTGCACCGCGTCGAACTGATCGGGATCTACTGGCACTTCGTGGACATCGTCTGGATCTTCCTGTTCCCCCTGCTCTACATCGCGAAATAGCTCATGGCCGGTCACTCGGAAGGTTCCGGATTCTTCGACAATCACTACGTCAGGATCTACCTGCTGCTGCTCGCGCTGCTGGCGGTGAGCATCGTCGGTCCATGGGTGGGAGAAAGGGTCGACAGGCAGGTTGACATCTTCGGGCTGCAAATCGGGCTCGGTTTGACGCTGACGCTGGTGACGGCGTTCGGGATCGCGGTCTGGAAGGCGTCGCTGGTCGTGAAGCACTTCATGCACCTGTCGGTCGAGCGCCCGATCGCGAAGGTCTTTCTCGCGGCGTCGGTGCTTCTGCTGGCGCTTTTCTGGGGAGGCGTGGCGCCGGACGTACAGCTGCATGAGGGGCGCATGTGGGAAAACCTGGACGCCAAGGCGGCGGTTGCGCGCGGGCTGCCGGAGCCCGATCTGCACGCGGCCGAGGACGAGCACGCCGAGGTTGTCCACGCGAGCATCGTGCCGACCGAAAAGAGTACGGACAATCTCCTTCCCGGCGGCTATAACCTCGCGCATGCCGGGTTCTGGACGGTGCTCGTCCTGGTTGCGGTCGGGACGAACGCCGTTGCGATCATCCTGTCGATCGGCGTGCTGATCCTGTTGTTCGAGACGCTCAGCCACATTCCGATCGTGCGCAGTCTGCTCGGGCCGCTGGTGAGGATGCTGATGAAGCTGCCCGGGGTGGGCCGCATCCGTGACCGGCTCGTGGGACCGCAGGAGGCGTGATGACCGCCGAGGCGAGGATCATTCCGTTCCGGCCGAGGCCGCGCCGGCCCGAGAAGATGGTGTCGAACGGCGTGATGGGCATGCTGCTCGTCGTCTTCGTCGAGGTCATGCTGTTCGCGGGATTCATCTCGGGCTTCCTCATCGTGAAGGCGCGTGCCGTGGGATCGGTGTGGCCGCCGCCCGACCAGCCACGCCTGCCCTTCGAGCGCACCGCGGTCAACACGTCGTTTCTGATCCTGAGCGGGATCGTCCTGCTTTTCGCGCACCGGGCCTACCAGCGCGGCAACAAGTCCATCGGGCTGCCGCTCATGGTGGCCACAGTGCTCGGCGCGGCGTTCGTGGCGATGCAGGGCGTGGAGTGGGTCGCGCTCCTCGGGGAAGGCCTGACGCTCACATCGTCGCTCTACGGCAGCCTGTTCTACACGATCATCGGGGCGCACGCCGCGCACGCGGTCGTCGCGATCGGCCTCCTGGGATGGGCCTGGCTGCGCCTGCAGTCGGGCAGGCTGCCCCGGGAACACCTGTCTGTGGTTGCGCTGTTCTGGTACTTCGTGGTGCTCGTGTGGCCGTTCCTGTACTTCCAGGTGTACCTGTAATGCGCGCGGCCCTGGTAGGCGTGGCCGCCATGGCGCTCATCGCCGCATTCCCCGACGTGGCGCACGCCTGTCCCGTGTGCTTCGACCGGGACGACGAGGCCCGCCTCGCGTTCCTCGCGACCACCGGCCTCCTGACGCTGCTTCCGCTGGGACTGGTGGCGGGGACGGGGTGGTGGCTGCGGAAGCGGGCGCGGGAGGTGGAGGACGGGGCCGGAGATCCAGAGGGCCGCGGGCACCTGGACTCGGAGCCCGGCTAGCGATCCAGCGCGGCCTCCAGGCCCCCGATAAAGGTCGGGTCGCCCTCGGGGATCGGGCCGATCCAGCTGAACTGGACCACGCCTTTGCGGTCGATGAGCACGGAAGTGGGCAGGCCGCGCGCGTGAAACAGGTCGCGTGACAGGGCGTCGGGATCGAGTGCGATGTCGTACTCCACGCCGAACTCCTCGACGAATTCGATCACGGCGTCGTGGTCGGCGCGCCTGTCGACGGACACGCCCAGCAGGCGCAGGCCACGGTCATGGTAGCGTTCGTACACCGACTGGAGATACGGCGTCTCCGTCTTGCAGGGATGGCACCAGGTGGCCCAGAGGTTGACCAGCAGGGTCTGGCCCAGGTAGTCGGTGAGGGACAGGGGTGATCCGGTCTCCAGTGACGTCGCGGTGAAGGCCGGGGCGGGGTCGCCCGCGCGCAACGTGACGGACTCCGAGGGGATACAGGCGGTCAGGAAGAGGACGAGGGGCGGCAGCACGCGCAGGGCTGGCGACCGCCCGCGGGCGGCGGCGGGGAGCCGACGGGCGTCCTTCATCACCGCTCCGAAGGCGGTTCCACGAAGTCGGTCGAGAACGGGCCCACGCCGTGGACCTGGATGACCGTCGTTTCTTCCGCCCACATATACGCCGGCAGGCCGGCGGCGATGGCGATGTAGCTCCCGGGTCCGTAGGCGGTGCCGGCCTCCTTGTCCATGGTCTCGCCCATCCCTACGAAAAACGTGCCCGAAAGCACCGTCATGTGCTCGGTGACGGGGTGCGTGTGAGGTCGGATCTCGAAGCCGGGCTGGACTTCGAGACGGAAGGCAAAGACCTCGCCGTCAACGCTGTAGTTGCCGTAGAGCGGAAGAAACCGCGTGCCGTTGCTCGGCTCTCCCCATGGCAGGGAGTCGCCGTTGTGGAAGACGTTGCCGTCGGCATCCTGTGCCCGCGCAGACGAGGGCGTCAGGGCGAACAGGAGGACTGCGGCGGCAACCGGACCGGGAATGCGCGCGGCGAAACGGAGGTTCGCGGAAGGACGGGTCGCGGAACGAAGGCTCACTGGGGTCTCCCTTGCATTGTCGGTGGCGGCTCGTGCGCGTGTGGTGTTCGTGTCAATATGGTCCATTGCGTCATCGTGCGCATGGCCGCAATGGTTACCGCCACCACTCGTCCCCGCACCGGAGCCACCGCCGTGACCAGATCGCACTCCAGGACCTCGCACGCCCGGACATTGTGCGCGTCGCTTGTCCTCGCCGCCGTCCTGATACCGGAGTCCGGGTCCGGTCAATGGCGCAATCGGTACCCGCACGTCGACGGGTACGGGCATCACGTGTACCTGGAAGGGTACGAACTGCCGATCCTCACCAACGGCCCGATCGACCCCGCGCCCTCTCCGGATGGACGCCATATCGCCTTCGCGGCGAGGGGCTGGATCTGGGTGATGGACCTCGAGACCCGCGCGGCCCGTCGGCTCAGCAGCGGGCGCGACGTGGACTCCCGTCCGGCGTGGCATCCGTCGGGCCGCCGCATCGCGTTCGTGCGGGACGACGATCATGACACCCGTATCGTCGTCGTGAACGCGGACTCCGGTGACCTGTTGCGCACCGTCGACTCCCCGGCCATCGACCTGGATCCGGCATGGTCCGCCGACGGCAACACGCTCTACTACACATCGGGCGAGGCCGGCTCCCTGGACGTGTGGGCCCTGGACCTGGCCACCGGAAACGCCGCCCCGGTTACCGCGGAACCCGGGATCGAGATGCGGCCGCAACCGGTGCCGGGAACGGACGCGGTGATGGTGCTCGCCAAGCGAGGCGGAGACAGGGTGGAGCTGCGGCACTCCGACGAACGCGCGCCGACCGTGCTCATCTCGGGCAACATCGCATCCATGGCGCGTCCGGCGGTGGCCCCGGACGGGGCGGATTTCGCACTGAACTGGCCCACCCAGGATGGTTGGGAGCTGCGAGTCCACAGCGTCGGCCAGCCCGGCCCGTCGGTGTTGCTGACCGGCGGCGGTCTGCCGCTGACCCCTGCGTGGAGCGCCGACGGAGCGTGGGTCTACTTCTCCCAGGCCGACGCTCGGGAGGTCATGGGACTCAAGCGGATCCGCAAGGCGGGCGGTCCGGTGGAAGCCGTGGACGTTGCGACCTGGAACTGGGGAACCGAAATGGCACGCGTGCGCATACGCACCAACACTGCGGCGCGCCTGACGGTCGTGGACGCGGCCGGGCACCCCGCCGTCCCGGACGAGGGCATCTCCCATTCCGAGGGCGCCGGCGGCCGCATCTTCTTCTACAGCCCGGGGCAGATCGAGGTCACCGTGCCGGCGGGCGAGGTCTCCGTGTCGGCGGTCCGCGGGCTGGCGACCCCCGAGGAGCGCGTCACGGTCACGGCCGCGCCAGGCGCCGTCACCGAGGTCGAACTGGAGCTCGATCCCGTGTGGGACGCTCGCGCCGCGGGGTGGGCGTCCGGAGACCACCACTTCCACCTCAACTACGGCGGCCAGTACGACCTGGACCCGACCGACATGGTGCCGATGATGAAGGGCGAGGAGCTGGACGTCGCCTCGCCCCTGCTGGCCAACCTGCACAACCGCTACGAGGACCAGGACCTGTGGGGGTGGGAGAAGTCGGACGCCTCGCCGCTGATTCGTTTCGGGCAGGAGATCCGGTCGCACTTCCTGGGCCATATGGGGTTGATCGAGATACCCGAGCTGCACTGGCCGTGGGTCTGGGGGCCCGGCTACGAGGTCTACGGGACCGACGACCGGACCAACGCGGAAGTCCTGGCGTTTGCGCATGACCATGGCGGGTTGGGCTACTATGTGCACCCCGTCATGTCGCCCGATCCGTTCGCCGTGGAGGCGCGCGCCGGCGTGCCCGTCGAACTGGTGGCCGACGCGGTCATGGGCGATGTGGACGCCCTCGAGGTGATGTGTCTGTGGAGCAGCTTCGAGGGCACCGCCGCGCTGTGGCACCGCTTCCTGAATCTGGGCCTGACGGTGGCGCCGTCTGCGGGCACCGACGTCATGCTGAACCTGCACCGAACCATGCCGGTGGGCGCCACGCGCGTGTACGCGCACATCGGCAACCGTCTCAACTGGCCCGCGTACGTGGCGGCGTTGCGCGACGGCAGGTCCTTCGTCACCAATGGGCCCTTCGTCGACTTCAGGGTCGGTGCAGCGCGACCGGGTGAGGTGGTTGCAGCGGGCCCGGTCTCGTGGACGCTCGATCTCGCCACGGCGACCTCCGTGGACACCGTGGAAATCCTCGTCAACAGCCAGGTCGTGCAGTCCCGTTCAGGCATTGCTTCGCCCGGCCAGCGTACCTACTCGGGCGAAGTGACGCTGCCGGACGGCGGCTGGGTCGCGGCGCGCGCCCGTGGCGGCGAGACGCGCTGGCCGTCGGTCGACACCTCACCCTTCGCGCACACCGCACCCGTCTGGATCGGCGAACGCGGCAGCACGGACCCGGATGTGCGCCGCACGGCGGCCCGGGAGCTGCTGGACGTGCTCATCGCATCGCGCGCCCGTTTGCGCATCGGGTACTCCGGCGCGAGCATCCCGCGACTCGAAGCCCGTTTCGACGAGGCGGTGGCACGCCTGGAAGCGCTGGCCGCCCCCGGGCCGGCGGACCGCTAGAAGGTCACGAACGCCTGCATCTTCAGCGACCACTGCGGGTCGAAGCTCATGGTCGAGTGATCGCTGCCGGCGACCGTGCGCGACGAACTGTAGATGTCCAGGTTGGTCGAGATGCCGGTGCGGCCGGTCGCGTAGAGCATGAAGCCGGGCGTGATCACCAGCCCCTTCACGTCGTCGTTGACCACGATGTCGCCCTCGAAGAGGCTGTCGCCGGTCTGGGTGCTCGCCCAACTCACGCGGAAGAGGGGCTCGAAGGCCTCGAATGCGCCGTCGCCCTCGATCGGCAGGTACCACAACCCCATGGCCTGAAAGGCGAAGAAGCCCACCTCGCGGTCCTCGTTCAGGCTCGCTGCCTCGGCTCGCCAGTTGCGGCCGGTCGCCGCATTGACGACCAGGTGGGGGCCCCGCCGCCACGTGCCGAGTTCGTACTCGAGGGCATACGCCGGAGCCCATTTCGTGTCCCCGGCGCCATCGACCGTCTCGTCGAATACCGCGTATGTATGCAAGCGGTTGTTCGAGTCGAGGTTGAAGGTCAGTCGTGTGGACGTCGACTTCGCGCTGTTCTTGTCCTTCCCGTTGAGCCCCTCTCCGTTGGTCATCGTAACCCGGAAGCCGACCTTTTCCGAGAACCTTCCGCTCATCAGAAACCCGGGCTCGTACGCGTCGAGACCCAGTCCCCCCGTCAGGCGTCCGAACGAGCACACGTTGCCGACTCCGGGACAGGGATCGGATCCCGGAACCCGACCGTCGCGCTCGATCAGCGGCAGATCGAAGTTGGCGGCGAGCCAGAAGGTCGATATCGCCCGCTTGAACTGTCCCAGCTCCAGCCGAAAACGGTCCGACGGAGTGAATGCCAGGTACGCTTCGAGTACCTTGTTGCCATTGGCGTCAAACTGAAGGCGGCCCGATACGAGATCGTTCAAGCGGCCATCCGCAGTGATCCACGCACGCCGGATGAAAAAGGACGAAGCCGACTCTTCCGAGCCGGACGCCTCGAACTGGGCCTGGACGCGGCCCCCCAGGGTCACGCTGGAACCCGCGCGGGCGTTGAAGTCCTGGGCCGCAAGCGGAGCCAGGGGTGTCACCAGTGCGACCGCAACGACAAACATGAGCCACCGCGCGACACGCGCCGGCATCGAAATCGGCTGGGTGATGGATGGCTTCGTCATGGAGTCTCCTTGGCGGATGATTGCTCGAAGGTCTGACCGAACAACAGATTGCGAGCAGTTCAGTGGCCTTTGCGAAGATAAGTCAATATGACTGAAAGCGCCGTTCCGGCGAGACGGAAACGCCATTTTCGGCGATTTGTGGCCGCCGGTGTCATGGGTATTGCCGTAACCGGTTGCGGATCCGACTCGCCCGGGCTCCCCGAGCCCGACCCGCCTCCGTCCGACCCTCCGCCCGCACCCATTTCGATCCCGGCCCGGGGAACGGCCGCGACACTCGACGTCGCAACCTGGAACCTGCTCTACTTCGGGGCTGCGAATCAGGGTCCGTCCGACGAGGCACTTCAGCTTGCCCGCGTGCGGGACGTGATTCTGGGCACGGACGCGGACCTTTGGGGCGTGCAGGAAGTCACCAGCGCCACCGCGTTCAACACGCTGCTCGCCAGTCTCCCGGGCTACGCTGGACTGCTCGCGAACGACTCCACGGTGACGGAAGGTACGGACTTCTACTCCGGCGGTGAACTGAAGGTCGGCCTCATCTACAAGACCGCGACGCTCGAGGTGACCGGCGCCCGGGTCGTCCTCGGCGAGCTGAACCACGAGTTTGCAGGACGCCCGCCCCTGGAGGTAAGCGTCCGTTTGAGCCATGGCGGTGCCCGGCACGATGCCGTAGTGATCGTCCTTCATGCGAAGGCGGACGAGCAGGTCTCCTCGTGGGAGAGGCGCGCCGCCGCGGCGACGGGACTCAAGGACTACGTCGACTCCGCCTGGTCCGAGACCCTCGTGCTGATTCCCGGCGACTGGAATGACGACGTGGACGAATCGATCACCAGCGGACGCGACACCCCCTATCGCGCCCTGGTCGACGCCGCGCCCGAATGGGTGTTCCCCACCGCCGAACTGAGCGCCGCGCGCGCCACCTCGATCCTGGGGTTCGAGGAGATGATCGACCACATCCTGGCCTCCGACGAGGCGATGGCCTGGTACGAGGAGGGGTCGGCGCTGGTCTACCGCGTGGACGAATACATCCCGGACTACCGGGACACGACGAGCAATCACCTGCCGGTGCTGGTGCGATTCCGGCCAGCGGGCTGAGGATCGCCGGGCACCGCGACCAGCAGCAGCGCCGCGGCCATCGCTGCCATCGCCGCGCCGAAGATGAAGGGCGCCGCCGGACCAAAGCCCTGCCAGGCGAAGAGGCCCTCCCAGAGGACGCCGGCCAGCAGGGACGCGGGCAGGGTCGCAAGGCCGACGGCCGCCGCATGGCCGCCGTATGCGGTTCCCCGTTGCGCGGCAGGCACGAGGTCGGCGACCAGCGCCTTGGCGGCGCCCGCCACGAGGCCGTGATAGCAGCCGTACACGAGGTACAGCACGGTCACGTGCACAACGGTATCGGCAAGCGCGAAGCCCAGGTAGACGAGGGCGTAGAGTCCCCAGGCACCCGCCACCATCCGCTTCCGTGGGAACCGGTCGGCCAGCGACCCCGCGGGCGTCGACACGAGCGCGTAGACCGCGTTGAAGGCGAGGAGCAGCCACAGGATCCCGGCCACCGAGAGCCCTCGCTCCTGTGCCCTGAGCACGAGGAAGGCATCTGCGGAGTTCCCCAGCTCGAAGATCACGGAACAGGCGACGAACGCCGCGTAGCCCCGGCCCAGTCCACGCAGGCGCAGTCGGGGGCGGCTGGTGGGCGGGCGGCTGGCTGCGGTCTGTGCCTTCACGTCGCGGGCGCCGTACGCCAGAACCGCTACCCCCAGGAACGCGGGCACGAGGCTCCACAGGACCAGGCTGCGAAATGTCTCCGCCTCCAGAAGCGCTCCCCCACCCTGCACCCGCTGCACGATCCAGATCGACACCCCGATCCCGACCACGGCGCCCGCCGTATCGGCCGCCCGGTGCAGCCCGAAGGCGAGTCCCCGGCGCCCGGGCGTCGTCGAATCGGCGAGCAGA
>LXNJ01001005.1_pt1 | contig 17631 bp, 16 predicted proteins | sample 809081 | NCBI WGS metagenome assembly LXNJ01 (sample SAMN04870510, study PRJNA318959) | sponge metagenome | biome: sponge; feature: marine sponge reef; material: water | host: Petrosia ficiformis | place: Greece: Milos, Mediterranean Sea | collected 2013-05-29 | depth 5-7 m
CAGCACACGCCAGCAGCCCGGGGAGCCGAAGCCCGGGGTCGGCGACATAGAGGGGCGCAAGCTGGTCGGCAAACGCCAACACCTGGCCGACGACCGATATGCAGAAGTCGGCCGCCGTGAGCAACCAGGGACCCACGGGCGTGGCGATCAGCACCACACCGGACAAGGCCAGGGGTACGACCAAGAGGGTCACGGCGGGCACGGCGACCAGGTTGACGCCGATGCTCAAGGGATGGATGAGTCCCGTGATGCCGACCGTCGACGGCACGAACACGGCCGCGATGGCCAACTGGGCGACGACCGCGGAAACGAGCCAGGAGCGCGGACGCCGACGCGGCGCGAAGAACGCGAGCAACACCGCAACGGCCCCGAAGGACAACCAGAACCCCACGGACAGGGGCGCCATCGGGTCCATGGCCAGGACGACGGCGAGGGCATAGGCGAATACCGACGCCGGGGCCGCCCGGCGTCCGGCCAACAGCGCGACCATGCACGATGCGGCCATGGTGAACGCCCGCAACAAGGGCAAGCCGGCGCCGGCGAGGTAGACGTAACCCGCCGCGGCGGCGAGCGCCACCGCCGCACCGATGGATCGCGGCGAGACGCCCGAGAGCATGCCGATGCCCCGGCCCAGCAGGAATCCGAACGCGGTGACGACGCCGACATGCATGCCCGAGATGACCAGCAGGTGCATGGTCCCGGTTCGCCGGTAGAGGTCCACGTCGTCCCGCGGAATCGCTGCCGCGTCGCCGATGGTGAGGGCCGCGACGACGCCGTGGTTGGCCAGCCCCAGTTGACCGAGACGGTCCCGTATCCGCTCCCGAACCACGACGGGCAGGAGGCGGCCGAAGCCCTTGGGGGTGGCGATCCGGGTTCCCGCAACCACGTACCCAGTGGCCGCCACCCGGTTGCGAACGAACCATCGGTCGATGTCGAATCCATGCGCGTTGGCCGAACCCCGGGGTACCCGGAGCCGCACGAACAGCCGCCAGCGCTCGCCTCCCCTGACCTCCGGTCCGTCGTACCAGGTCAGCCGCACAGGGCCATCGATAGCGCAGGTCGCGGTTCGCGGCAGGATCACGAACCGGCGCGCTCGGGGTGTCTCGGGTGAGACCGCCTCGGACCAGGCCGGCAGGTCGACAACGCGACCGGTGACCGCGGCCTCGGAACACGAACGGTCGATGCGTGCGTCGACGGCATCCACCGCGTGCAGTGTGCCCCACCCCAAGCCAACCAGCGCCGCAGCCAGGATCCTCGCCCGACGTGGCACCAGGAGGGCAAGCCCGAGCGCGAGCCAACAGGGCCACAACGGATGGGCCGTCGGCGTCCAATGGGCTGCGACCACGCCCAGCGAAAACGCCAAAGCGCCGTTTCGCATGCCCATCCGCCCGGCCTCGGCTGCATAATGCGCCGGTTCGTCCTGCACCCGCACGCGCCCCGCCATGAGAAGACACTGGATCAGGAAATATCTACCCTCGCGGGACGCGATTCGTGAGCACAAAGCCCTTCAGCCCGTGCGACATCTGCTACTCGAGCCCGAACTGTGGCACCTGCACCGGCGTTCCTTGGGCGGAGCGTTCTTCATCGGCCTGTTCTGCGCCTTCATGCCGGTGCCCTTCCAGATGCTGCTGGCGGCGCTGCTCGCCATATTCGCCCGCTGCAACCTGCCGATCGCCGTGGCACTGGTGTGGATCACCAACCCGCTGACCATCGGACCGATGTTCTTCTTCGCCTACAAGCTGGGCGCCTGGCTCGTGGACGCGGAACTGACGGAAAGCCGTTGGGAGTGGTCCTGGCAGTGGCTCGGCACGCGTTTCGCCGCCATCTGGTGGCCGTTCCTGCTCGGCTGCCTGGTGTGCGGCTGGGTGGCCGGCCTCACGGGCACCGTGGTGTCGCGCCTGCTGTGGCGCCTGCACGTCATCCGCCGCTGGCAGATGCGCCGTGAGAAGCGTCGCGCTCGACCGCGGCCGCGCTCGACCCGGGGAGCCGCCCTTGTCGTGCCGGCGGGCGGCATCGAACAGGACGGCACCAGACCCTTGGAGGTTTCTCTGCCGCCCGCAGCAACGCCTTCGCCGGGAACGACGCTCGCTGCTAAGCCGAGTGCAAGGCCTCCGCCGGATTCTCCGCCGTCGCCTTGAAAGCGGGCCGCAGGACGGCGACGACACCGAGACCCAACGACATCGCGCTGATCGCGACCAGGTCCGAAATGAGGACTCGCGACGGAATCTCGCCGAACCAGGTGCCGTCGATCAGGCTTGCACCGAAATAGCCTTCGAACACCGCCGCCACCGCGTCGACATGCAGGGCGACCAGGATGCCTGCGGCCAAGCCCACCGCGACACCCATCAGGGCGATGGAGAAGCCCTGCAGGAAGAACACGCCGACCAGCAGTCGGCGCGAGGCCCCCATCGTCGCCAGCATGGCGATGTCGCCGCGTTTGTTGTTGACCAGCAGGGCTTGGCCGGAAACGATGTTCAGCGATGCGATGGCGACGATCAGCGCCAGCAGGACGAACATGATGGCCTTCTCGATCTTGACGGCGCGGAACAACTCGCCGTAGTCGTCCATCCAGAAGTTCACCCTGGCATCCGCGCCCAGCGCATCGCGTATCGCGTCGGCCAAGGCAGGCGCCTCGAAGGGGTCGTCGAAGTGGATACGCCAACCGTCCAGTCCGGCGTCTGTCAGCCCCAGGCGGACGATGTCGGCGTGGTGGACAACCGCCAGGCTCGCGTCCGGATCCGCACCGAGTTCGAAAGTCCCTGCCAAGCGGAAGCGGACGATGCGGGATCGCACCCCGCCACCGGCGGGCAAGGCCGCCATGACGGTGACCGGACCGCCGCGTTCGACACCAACGACATCCGCCAAGACCGCGCCGAGGATGATGCCGTCGGATTGGCTGAGCAGGCGTTCGCGGTCTTCCGGACGGACCAGTTCCGGCAACCGCCGGGCCCCCTCGTCGTCGAGGCCTGCGAGCACCACGAAACCCACGCCCCCGGCGTGGTGGACCATCGCCTCGCCTTGAAAGAAGCGGCTCACACCGGCGATGCCGTCGAGGCCGAGAAGTTCGTCCGGCGGCGGGCCGCCGTCATACTCGAACACCGCATGGGGTATCGCGCTCAGGATGCGGCTGGTGATCTCCCGATCAAAGCCGTTCATGACGCTTAGCACCACGGTGAGAATCATCACGCCGAGGGCGAGGCCGACGAACGACACCCAGTTGATGAACGTCGCATAGCCGTGGATGCGGGCGAAGAGGTAGCGACGGGCGATCCACAACGAGATACGGACATCCGCCGTCGAACGCGGCTCCGGGGCCTGCTCAGCGCGCATTGCTCGTGTCCTCCAGGACGCCGTCGACCAGGGCGAACGTCTTCTCGCCCCGGGAGGCGATGTCCAGATCATGGGTGACGACGACGAACGACGTTCCGGTATTGCGTGCAAGGCGGGCCATCACCTCGACCACTCCCTCCGCGCTCTCGCGGTCGAGGTTGCCCGTGGGTTCGTCGGCAAGCACCACCGCCGGCGACCCGGCGAGCGCCCGGGCCACGGCCACTCGCTGGCGTTCGCCGCCGGAGAGCTGGTGTGGCCGATGATCGAACCGACCTTCGAGGCCGACGTCGGTAAGCAGCCGCCGCGCCTTGGTCGCCGCGGAGGCGAACCGCGAACCGCCGAGAAGCAACGGCAATGCGACGTTCTCGAGGGCCGAGAACTCGGGCAGCAGATGATGGAACTGGTAGACGAAGCCCATGCCGGCATTCCGGATGCGGGCGCGGCGCGCGGGGCTCGCGCCACTGAGTCGCTGTCCCTTGACGACGACCGAACCGTCATCGGGATCGCTCAGTCCGGCGAGGATGTGAAGCAACGTGCTCTTGCCGGCCCCGGACCGGCCGACGATGCCGACCCACTCGCCGGTCCCAACGGCGAGGTCGACCCGGCGCAATACCGTGAGCCGCTGTTCGCCTTGCAGGAACGACTTGCTCAAGCCCTCGGCACGGAGAACGCTGCCGTCGCTCTCACTCATGCTGCAACACCTCCGCCGGCCTCAAACGGGCAGCACGCCAGGCGGGCACGAGGGTCGCCGCCACGCCCAGCGCCAGCGCCGTCCCGGCGACACGGGCGACGTCCGCCAAGGCGAAGTCCACCGGCAAGGCCGTGATCAGGTATTCGCCCATGAGCTTGGTCCCGAGCAACTGCTCGAGCCAGGGGAATCCAGCCTCGGCAATGATCCCGAGGCCGAGGCCGACGGCGATGCCGAGGCCGACCCCGACCACCGCGATGACGATGCCGACGACCGCGAACACCCCGACCACCAGGACCGAGTGGCTGCCCATGGTCCGCAGGATGGCGATGTCGCCGCGGCGCTCGTTGACGATCATCACCAGGCTCGAGACCAGGTTGAAGGCGGCCACCGCGACGAGCAGCGACAACAACAGGAAGAGCATGTTCTTGGTGGTCTGGATGGCCTTATGGAGGTTTCCAAACGTTCCAATCCACGAGCTGTCCCAAAGAGCGGGCAGGCCAAGCGCGTGCCAGTCGTCGATCAGCGCGCGGCGGATGCGGGCACGAACGGCTTGGGCCTCAAGCGGTCGTTCCACCGCCACCTCGAAGCCGTGGACGCCGGCGCCCAAGCGGAACAGACGCGCGGCGTCCGTCCGATGCAGGTAGGCCGAACTCCGATCCAGCATCGAGTGGGTGTCGAGGATCCCGGACACGCGGAGCTTCTTCTGCCGGGCGAACACCCCCAGCGGCGTCACCACCGTCGCGGGCAGCATCACCGAGATCTCGTCGCCAACGACCACCCCAAGGCGCTCGGCGATCCCGACGCCGAGGATCACGTGAAATCCTCCCGGCGGGAGATCCACCCCGTCCCCGCCCTGCACGAACTCGAATACCCGTGACACCGCAGGGTACGAACCGGGATCGACCCCCGTAAGCCTAACCCCCGTCAAGCGTTCGCCGTGCTTCAGCAGGCCAGCGCCCTGGACCACGGCGCTGACGCCGACGACGCCTTCGACGCCACGGATGCGCTCGACGACACCGGCATAGTCGAGCACCGGCGCGTCCCCCGCGAGCGTCACGTGGGGAACCATGGCCAGCACCCGCTCATTCATCTCGCGCTCGAACCCCGCCACCACGGCCTGGACGAAAACCAGCACCGCCACCGACAGCGCGAGGCCCGCCAGGGACAAGCCGGTTACGAAGGAGATGAAGCTGCGCCGCGAACGGGCGTAGCGCAAACCGATGTTGACGGCGAGAGGACGAAACATGGGCGACCGAGGCCGACAGATGGCCCGAGAGTTTACGGTAGTCGGGGAACGAACCGGGCTCGCATCGGTGCGGCCCCGAGGACCAGCCCGGTGCCTCGGTCAGCGCAGATACTCGCGCATCGGCGACGAGTCCACGACCTCGAACTCCTGCCCCCGGCGCACGATGAACAGCGCAGCCAGCCCGTTGTCCTCCGCGAAACGCCGTCCCTCGTCCTCCCCCATCACCAGCAGCGCCGTGGCGTAGGCGTCGGCGTACATGGCCTGCTCGTGCACCACGGTGACGGATGCGAGGTCGTGGCGGATCGGATGGCCGGTGCGCGGGTCGACGACGTGGGACAGCCGGACGCCGTGCTGTTCGCGGTACTGGCGATAGTCCCCGGAGGTCGCGAGGCCGCCACTGGCCAGAACGATGGTCGACACGAGACCCGTTCCCGTTGGCGCATCTACGCCGATTCGCCAGGCACCGCCCCCGGGCGCCGTTCCCGTGGCGCGAATCTCACCACCGAGTTCGACAAGGTAGGCATGACAGCCGGACTCGTCCAACACCTCGGCCAGGCGGTCGACGGCGTAGCCCTTGGCGATGGCCGACAGGTCGATGGTGACCGGTGCCAGTTTGCGCAAGGTCGGCGGCGCGGGCCGGTGCTCGACGCGACGATAATCCACGGTCTCGACCGCGGCGCGCCGTTCGACCTCGGCTGGCGGGTGATCGGCGGCGTCCGCGCCGAATCCCCACAACGCCACCAGCGGCGCCACGGTCGGGTCGAACGCGCCCGCGGTCTGTTCGGCCACCCGTCGTGCCGCCGCCACCACCTCGACCGTCTCCGGCGACACGGCCATGGCCTCCCCCACGGGATGGCGGTTGAACTCGGACAGCTCGGAATCGGGGTCGTAGGTCGACATGAGCCGGTTGACGCGGTCCAGAACCTGTTCGACGCGCGCTGCCGGAATCCCGTGCGGGCATTCGGCCTCGATCGTGTAGGTCGTGCCCATGGACTGCCCGGTGAGCCGGGCATGGCAACCGGCGAGAAGCAGGACGGCCAGCAGCGTTGGCAGAATAGGAGCAAGATGCGTTTTCGACATGGGCACCTCGGCTGAGGCCACCATGGTTGCGCGTCCGATCCTTGACGGCAATCCGACGCTGTGGACACACTTGCCGTTTCCGGTAGCCGCAAAGGCGCCGGCCTGGTGTCCGCTGGGCACCAGGATACCCATCATCAGCGAGAGGAAGGTCCCGATGCCCGAATTCTGCAAGGTCGAGAAGTCCGACCACATCATGACCGTCACCATCAACCGTCCGGAGCGTCTCAATGCCCTGCACCCGCCGGCGAACGCGGAACTCGGCGAGGTGTTCGACGACTTCGCGGCCGACGACGACCTGTGGGTGGCGATCATCACCGGCGAGGGCCGCGGCTTCAGCGCCGGCAACGACCTCCGCCACCAGGCCGAGGGCGGCGAGCGGGTACCGACGCCGCGCGGCTTCGGCGGCCTCACCTCCCGCTTCAACCTCGCCAAGCCCGTGTACGCCGCGGTCAACGGCGTCGCCATGGGTGGCGGCTTCGAAATCGCGTTGGCCTGCGACATCATCATCGCCTCGGACAAGGCCGTGTTCGCACTGCCCGAACCGAAGGTCGGTCTCGCGGCGCTGGCCGGCGGCCTGCAGCGATTGCCGCGGCAGATCGGCTCGAAACGGGCACTCGGGATGATCCTGACCGGCCGCCACGTGACGGCTCAGGAAGGCTACGAGCTCGGCTTCGTCAACGCCGTGGTGCCCGCCGACGACCTGATGGAGGAGACCCACCGCTGGGTGCAGATGACGCTGGAGTGCGCGCCGCTGTCGATTCGGGCCAGCAAGGACGTCGTCTACCGCAGCCTGAGCATGGGTTCGTTGGAGGAGTCCATGGCGGTGCGCTACGAGTCCGTCGCCAAGCTGTCGGGCAGCCAGGACTTCATCGAGGGTCCCCGGGCATTCGCGGAGAAGCGCCCGCCCAACTGGCAAGGGAAGTAGCGGGCGCCCCTTGGCGGAGACTATCGCCTGCAGACCCGCCTGATCAGGTCGCTCCTGGTCCACTGCCTCGCCTTCTGGGGCGGTTTCTCCATCATGTCCCTCGAACTGCTCGGGGGGCGGATTCTTGCCCCCTGGTTCGGCAGCAGCATCTACGTTTGGGGCAGCATCATCACGGTGTTCATGTTGTCGCTGTCCGCCGGCTACCTGATCGGCGGCCGGCTCAGCCTGCGCGCGCCGACGCTCGCCAAGTTCGGCTGCATCTTCGTGCTCGCGGCGCTGGTCCTGGCGCCCGTGGTCTACCTGGCGGAACCGGCCATGGCCTGGGTCTTCGAACGGATCGAGGATCCCCGCTACGGTAGCCTGGCGGCATCCCTGGTGCTGTTCGTCGTACCCACCGTGGTGCTCGGTGCGATTTCACCGTACGCCGTGCGCCTCCTGGTGCGCTTCCGCGAAGAGGCCGGCAATGTGGCGGGCACGCTCTATTTCGTGTCCACCATGGGCAGCGCCCTCGGCACCCTGGCGACGAGCTTCTACTTCGTGCTGTGGTTCGAAATGGACACCATAGTGGTCACCCTGGCCGGTGTTCTGCTGGTTCTCGGCGCGGCGGGCGTCGGCGCACGCCGTTTGGACCACGACGGGAACGATCATGCCGATGCTTGAACGACCGCCACGCCGACGAAGACGAGCCACCGCAACCTGGGCCCTGCTCGCGTTGGCCTGCTGCACGGCGGGTGCCGACGAGGAGGTCGTGCATCGCGAACGCTCCCTCTACCAGACCATTCTCATCACCCAGGAACCCTCGCGCCTGTGCATGAAGTTCACGATCCGGGATCGCGAGCGCAACCAGTCGTGCACGGACCCGCGCTCACCGAAGCGCATGGTGTTCACCTACACCCGCATGATGATGGCTTCCCTGCTCCTGACGCCCGACCCCGGCAGCGTGCTCGTTGCGGGCTTGGGCGGCGGCACCCTGCCCACCGCCCTGGCCGACCTGCTGCCCGGGGCGCGGATCGAGATCGCCGAAATCGACCCGGCCGTGGTGCAGGCGGCGCGGACCTACTTCGGGTTCGAGACCGACGATCGTCTGCGGGTGCATGTGAGCGACGCGCGGGTGTTCGTCAAACGCGCGCTCGCCCGGGGCGAACACTACGATCTCGTGCTCCTCGACGCCTACAGCGGCGACTACATTCCAGAGCACTTGATGACCGTGGAGTTCCTCGCCGAGGTCCGCGCCCTGCTCGCACCCGGGGGCGTCGTCGCCGCCAACACCTTCGCCACTTCGATTCTCTACGACCATGAATCAGAGACTTACCGCGCAGTGTTTGGAGAATTCTTCAATCTGCGTCTGCCGGATAGCAACAACCGGGTGATCCTCGCGAGCAACAGCCCCCTGCCCACCAGGGCGACGTTGCGCGACAACGCCCGCTCCTGGCACCGACGCCTGCGTGCCTACGACGTGCCCATCGCGAGCTATCCGTCGCGCCTGTCGCGCAAGGTCGACTGGGACGACACCAAGCGGGCGCTGACCGACCAGTACTCGCCGGCGAACCTGCTCCGCGCTCGGTAGCTCCCTATACTCGCGACTCCGCGTCAACAACCCGGTGCACCGTGTTCGACTGGTCTTTCCCGCATCCGTCCCGACGCGCCCCGGTGCTCGCGCGCAACGTCGTGGCGACCTCCCAGCCACTGGCGGCGGCGGCGGGCGTGGACATCCTGCGCCGGGGCGGCAATGCCGTCGACGCCGCGGTCGCCACCGCCATCACGTTGACCGTCGTGGAGCCGTGCAGCAACGGTGTCGGCAGCGACGCCTTCGCCATCGTCTGGGACGGTGACCGGCTGACGGGCCTGAACGCCTCGGGACGCTCGCCCGCGGGATGGACGGCGGACCGCTTCGCCCGCCACACGACGATGCCGGTCACCGGCTGGGACAGCGTCACGGTACCCGGCGCGGTGAGCGCCTGGGTCGCGCTGTCGCAGCGCTTCGGCGCGCTACCCTTCGGCGAACTGTTCGACGCCGCCATTCGCTACGCCCGCGAGGGCTTCCACGTCGGTCACGAGACCGCCGTGATCTGGTCTCGGGCGGCTGAAACCTACGCGGCCTTTCCACACTTCCTGACGCACTTCCTGCCGGACGGTCGACCACCCGCCCCCGGCGAGGTGTTCGTCAACGCCGATCTCGCCGAGACGCTGACGCTGATCGCGGACACCGAGGGAGAGGCCTTCTACCACGGTGTCCTGGCCGAGCGCATGGAAGACGCGGCCCGCGACGCCGGCGGTGCGCTAGGGGCGGAAGACCTGGCGAACCATCGAGTCGACTGGGTGGACCCCATCGTCCAGGAATACCGCGACGTGGAGTTGGCCGAGATTCCGCCGAACGGCCAGGGACTGGCCGCGCAGATCGCCCTGGCCATCCTCGCGCACTTCGATGCAGGCGAGCATGCCCCCGGCTCCGCCGATTGGACGCATCTGCAGATCGAGGCGATGAAGATCGCCATCCGGGCGGCGTTCGACCACTTCGCCGATCCCCGGGCCATGCACGTGCCGCCCGAAGCCCTGCTGGAACCCGGTTCGATCCGCCGCGCCGCGAACGGCATCGGGCGTAGCGCGGCGCAGCCGCCGCCCGCCGCGTTGCCGGTCAGCCGCGACACCGTGTACCTGACCGCGGCCGACGCCGACGGTCGGATGGTGTCGATGATCCAATCGAACTACATGGGATTCGGTTCGGGCGTGGTGATTCCCGGTACCGGCATCGCCATGCAGAACCGGGGCGCCGGCTTCGTCCTCGACGCCGACCACGTCAATGCCGTCGGCCCCGACAAGCGCCCCTACCACACCATCATTCCAGGCTTCGTCACCGCCAAGGGCGCGCCACTGATGGCCTTCGGCGTCATGGGCGGCCACATGCAGCATCAGGGTCACGTGCAGATGGTGACCCGCATCTTCGACCACGGCGAGAATCCCCAGGCCGCCTCCGATGCGCCCCGCTGGCAGGTCACGCCCGAATACCGGGTTCTGCTCGAGCCGGGCTACTCCCCAACGACGGCGCGGGAACTCGCCCGCCGGGGTCACGCCGTGGAAGTCGCCGGCAGCCACAGGCCCTTCGGCGGCGCGCAGCTGATCTACGCGCTACCCGGCGGCGGCTACTTCGCCGCCTCGGACCATCGCAAGGAGGGCGCGGCCGTCGGATTCTGACCCGGTCGGCGCACGCGCCCGTCAGGGCCCCGTTCCAATCGACCAACTCGTGGGCTATTCCCCGGCTTCGAGGGCGAGCGAGGCGGAGTTCAAGCAGAATCTCATGCCGGTCGGTGCCGGACCGTCGGGGAACACGTGGCCGAGATGGGCGTCGCAGCGGGCGCAGAGCACCTCGGTGCGGACCATGAACCAGGACCGGTCCTGCTTCGTGGCGACGGCATCGGCGTTCACCGGCTCGGTGAAGCTCGGCCAACCCGTGCCGGAGTCGTACTTGGTCTCCGAACCGAACAACGGCGTGCCGCAGCACCGGCAGTTGTACATGCCCTTGGTCTTGGTGTCCCAATACTCACCGGTGAACGCCCGTTCCGTCCCCGCACGGCGCGCCACGCGGTATTGTTCGGGCGTCAATTCCGCGCGCCACTCGTCATCCGACTTGACGACCTTGTCGCCGGTGCCGGGAACCTCGGCCCGCTGCGCCTTGTCCATAGCCATTGCTGTACCATTCGCGCCCTTGATTCCGGAGCGATTCTACACGTTGAGCCGAACATCATGAGTACCGAACCTGCCCAGGTGGCGCCGTTCGCGCCGCGCCGACGACCCCACATCGTCAAGTCCACCAAGCTCGCGGACGTGTGCTACGAGATCCGCGGTCCGGTGCTTGCCGAGGCCAATCGCCTGGAGGAGGAAGGACACCGCATCCTCAAGCTCAATATCGGCAACCCCGCCCCGTTCGGCTTCCACGCACCCGAGGAACTACTGCGAGACGTGATCCACAACGTGCCGGCGTCCCAGGGATACTGTGAATCCAAGGGCCTCTATTCGGCCCGCAAGGCCGTCATGCAGGACTGCCAGCGCCAGGGGATCGCCAACGTCGACGTCGACGACATAACCATCGGCAACGGTGTCAGCGAACTCATCGCCATGAGCATGCAGGCGCTGCTCAACGACGGCGACGAAATGCTCCTGCCGGCCCCGGACTATCCACTGTGGACAGCCGTGGTGAAACTCTCCGGCGGCGTTCCGGTTCACTACCGCTGCGACGAGGCCGATGGCTGGGTGCCCGATCTCGACGACATCCGCGCCAAGACTACGAACCGTACCCGGGGCATCGTCGTCATCAACCCCAACAACCCCACCGGTGCCGTCTACAGCCGCGCGACACTCGAAAGCATCACGGCCTGGGCCCGGCAAAGGGACCTCGTCCAGTTCGCCGACGAAATCTACGCCCGGATCGTCTACGACGACGCCGTGCACCATCCGCTGGCGTCGCTGTCCAGCGATGTCCTCACCGTCACCTTCAACGGCCTCTCCAAGGCCTACCGGGTGGCCGGCTTCCGCACGGGATGGATGGTCGTCAGCGGACCCAAGGAACGGGCCCGGGACTACATGGAGGGTCTCGACATCCTGGCATCCATGCGTCTTTGCGCCAACGTGCCGACCCAGCATGCCATCCAAGGGGCATTGGGTGGCCACCAGAGCATCGAGGACCACACCGCGCCCGGCGGCAGCCTTTACGAGCAACGGCGCATCGCCCACTCCATGCTGAACCAGATCGAAGGCGTCAGTTGCGTCGAGCCCGGTGGCGCCCTGTACGCCTTTCCAAGGCTCGACCGGGAGCGGTTCGGCATCGTCGACGACGAACGTTTCGTACTCGACCTGCTGCGCAAGGAGAAGATCCTCGTGGTCCAGGGAAGCGCCTTCAACATCGACGCGCCGGACCACTTTCGGCTGGTGTTCCTGCCCCGGGCCGACGAGCTCACCAACGCCATCGCCCGCATCGGCGACTTCCTCGCCACCTACCGTCAGTAGGTGTGCCGCGGGGCGCGGCGCGTTGGCGTCTCGCTGGGCGGAACTCGGTGCCCGGTTGGCCAGTACGGTCAGGCGACCAGTTCCGCGACGCGCTCGGCGATCGCCAGTGAGGCGGTGAGTCCCGGGGACTCGATGCCCAACAGGTTGACGAGGCCCGGGACGCCGTTCTCGGCCGGTCCCTCGATCACGAAGTCCGATGGCGGCGCGCCGGCGGGCGCGAGTTTGGGACGGATGCCCGTGTAGCCCGCGTGCAGGCGCGACTCGTCGAGGTCGGGATAGTACCGGCGGATCGCCGCGACGAAGCGTTCGAAGTCGACGCCGTCGAAGCCGTAGTCCTCGTCCTCCTGCCAGACCACGTCGGGCCCGAAACGCGCCTGTCCGCCGAGGTCGAGGGTGACGTGTACGCCCAGTCCGCCAGCTTCCGCCACCGGGTACACCAGGTGCGAGAACGGCGATTTGCCGGACAGTGTGTAGTAGTGCCCCTTGGCGTAGTAGCCGCGGTGTGCGGCACCTAGGCGTGCGGCGATGGCGGGCCCGGCAAGGCCGGCGGCATTGACCACGATCCGGGCATCGAGGGCGAAGTCGCCGCAATGAACGCGCACGCTCCCGTCTCGCCGCTCGAGATCGGTGACTTCCGTCAGGAACGCGATCGTTCCCCCGCCGGACTCGACATCGCCGACCAGGCTCAGCATGAACGCGTGGCTGTCGATGATTCCCGTGGATTCCGAGTACACGCCTGCCAAGGCGTCCACCTTGGGCTCCAGTGCAAGCATCTCGGTCCGGGTCATCCAGGGGAGTTCGCCGACACCGTTCGCCCGTGCCTGACGCTGGTAGCTCTGGAGAGTGTCGAACTGGTCCGCCGACGTCGCCACGATGATCTTGCCGAGCCGCCGGTACGGCACGTTGTAGGCCTCGCAGTACTCGTAGAGCAACGCCTTGCCACGCACGCATGTGTCCGCCTTGAGCGAACCGGTCGGATAGTAGATGCCGGCGTGGATCACCTCCGAATTGCGGCTCGAGATCTCCGAGCCGATCAACTCGTGGCGCTCCAGCACAAGAACCTCCCGACCGAGCCGGGCGAGCGTGCGAGCGACCGCGAGGCCGAGCACGCCGGCGCCGACGACCACGGCGTCGCAACGTTCAGCCACGGGGGACGGCGGCCTCGAGACGGCGGCCCCTACGCACCCTTGCGGATAACAAACAAGTAACGCTCACCTTCCCTTTCCGACGTCACGAGTTCGTGGCCCATGAACCGGCAGAAATTGGCAAGATCCCGCACCGTCGAGGGATCGGTGGCGACGACGGACACCGTCTCGCCAGGCGACATCTCGCGAACCTTGTTGCGGACGATCATCAGGGGTTCGGGACACTCAAGCCCCACGGCGTCGATGGCGTGGTGCATTCCGCTCATGGTGCAACCGCGGAGCCCGGAAAGCCGGCAATCTTATCCAATCGACGAAACCCCCGCACGGCGGCGGGGACGCCGACAGGCGTCGAGAAAACACCTTGACTGCGCCACCGAGCGCGCGGACACTCGAAATTGGAACTCGCTCGCGTGGCGACTGTCAAAGTTGGCGACATGATCTCGCCTCGGGCGGCGATAGTCGATGGCCACGCCCTGAGGGTAGGCTCGTGTATAGACGGCGGAACAAAACGGTAACGGGCATCGCGCTGGCGGCGTTGGCGCTGGCCTCCGCAACGGCGGCGCAGACGCCGCTCACCGATGCGGAACCGGCGGGGCCACGGGTCGCCGAAGAACTGCGGATCGGCGACGCCATGGTCGGCAACGAGGTGGATGAGGCCGCCGACAAGGTAACGTTGGGCGAGTACCTCGAGGCGGTCAACATCGTTGAACTCGTAATCGACAAGATCGAGCGGCGCTCGAGCCGCTACGACATCGAGTTGGCCAAGCCGCTGGTGGTCCTCGGCGATGCGCTCGTCGGTGTCGGCGACCACCCCGGCGCATTCGGCGCATACGACCGAGCCCTGCACATCACCCGGGTCAACCAGGGACTGCATGATCCCAGCCAGGTGGACATCGTCTACCGCGAAGCCGCGCTGCATGCGGCCAACGGCGACGCCGAGCGGGCCAACAAACGCCATGAATACGCCTACAATCTCCTATTGCGAGCTTTCGGGAGCAACGACCCGGCCCTGCTCCCCGGGCTCTTTGCGCTCGCGGACTGGTACCTCACGAACTACAACATCTTCTCCGCGCGGGCCCTGTATCGACATGCGGTGTACGTCGCCAACAAGTCGGACAACGACGACGAGGTGGCCACGATCCGCGCCTTGCGCGGTATCGCCGCAAGCTATCTCAGCGAGCGCTTTCCCCCCTACCACGAACCGCAGACACAGTCCTCCGCGTCCAGCGGACCCTACACCAGCCGAACCCGTACCATCGGCTCGATCAACAGCTTCTCCCGGGGCGAGCGGGCCCTCATCGAAGTCGTCAGAGTCGTCAACGCACAGGCGGACGCCACCAACGAGGACCGGGCCGCCGCCATTCTGGAACTGGGCGACTGGTTCCTGATGTTCGAAAAGCACGAGCGGGCGATGACGCTCTATCGCCGGACGTGGGAACTGTTGAGCGCGAACGAGCCTTTGCTTGCCGAGACATTCCAATCACCCACGCCGCTGTACCTGCCGTTGCCGCCGGGTCCTGAAAAGTCCCGCAAGGCCACCGGCGGGCCCAGGAATGGCGTCATCGAACTGTCCTTACGGATCGATGAGCAAGGTGCCGTCAGCGAAATCGACATGCTGCGTTCGGTTCCCAAGGACCTCATGGATACCGAAGTGCGTCGCGCCGTGCGCCGCGCACGGTATCGGCCCGCCTTCGACGGTCAGGTTCCGCGCGCGACCGAGGGTGTTCTCGTCAGCCACCCCTTCATCTATTTCGCGACCGACGAAACTGCGGACCCCGACGGGGCCGTGGCCGAAGGCCGCGACCAAGCCAATGCCAACCGAACACCGGTCGATGCCATCGCCCAGGCGCGAGGTCACCCATGACTGCTCACTGCCGTTCGCATCCACAACGTCCATGCACCGCCGCGGTCGGTACCGCGACCGTGGCGCTCATCGCCGCCTGCGGCTTGTTCCTGTCGGGATGCTACGTGCCACTGCCCGGAGGTTCGGGGGGCATTCCTCGATCGATTCCGCCCATCGGGATACCTTCGCCATCACCGTCGCTGCCATCACCCTCGCCACCATCATCGGGTGGCGGCGCTTCGGGTGGGGGCGGGTCCCCAGGAGAACCGAGCCTGCTACCGCCCACCTCGTCCGGACCACCCGGTGGATCGGGCGGCGGCGCGGGATTTCCCCGCGACGGGTCCAACGGCGGCGGATCGAGTTCCGGCGGAGGATCCCAAGGGGGACAGGGTCCGGACGGTGATGGCGGCGCCTCCGGTGGTGGAGGCTCCGAGGACGGCATGGGCGAGGACGGTGGTTCCACGGGCGAGGGTTCCGGCGACCAGAGCGCCGGCGGCTCCGGTGGTGGTGCCGGCGCATCGGGTGGCGACCCCGCCGACCAGGGTTGGGTATTGAGCAACGAGCTTCCGAACGCAACCGATGCCGGGCCCGGGGGCGAAGGGGACGGCGGCGGGGATGGCGCGGAGACGGACACGGACGCCGGCGGTGGTGGGACCGAGGACGATGCCTTGGCCGAGGCACTCGAGGATCTCGACGGTGAGATCCTGGAACAGCAGGTTTCCACCCGCAAAAGTGACCAGGGTCTGGCCGGCGGGACCACGCGCGGCGGCGGCGATCCCGAAGACGAAGGAACCGCACCTCCAGCGCCGCCGGACCAGCCACCCGTGGCTCGAATACCCGAGCCCGTTCCGCCGGATCGTCCCGATGCGCGCGACGACGACGTCGTCGCGCGCCAGCTCCGCGAGGCTGCCATGGCCGAGAATGACCCGGATCTTCGCGAGAGCCTTTGGGAAGAGTACCAGCGCTACAAATCCGGTCTGTAGTTCCTATGCACCACCTCGAGTTTTTCTCCTCGTCTGCGGTTCGATGCCGCGTTGCGGTTGTGGCCGCCGGCTTCGCCGTCCTCCTCGGCGCCTGCTCATCGCACACGGTCCGCATGGTGGACACGACGCAGCCGAAGCAGCTCGACGACATCAGCGAGGACATGCTTCTCGACGTGGGCATAGCGGTCTTCAACGCCAACGTCCCCGTGGCCTTCGACGATCAAGTCGCGCAGAACATCTCACCCGACGTGCGCCGCGCGGAAGCCAACTACATGGCCTTCTACACAAAGGACCTGTTGCAGTCGACGGGGAACTGGGGCGCCGTACGGGTCGTGCCGCGTCCCACCCACGCGGTGGACGTCATGGTCGGCGGCACCATCGTCCACTCAGACGGCGAACGCATGATCCTCGCCACCGAGGTGCGTGACGCCCGAGGGGTCGCCTGGTTCGCGAACACCTACGAAGCGCTGGCCAGCAAATACGCCTACGGCGACACCGTGCCGCCCGGGACCGACCCCTTCCAGTCGATCTATCGCCGTCTGGCCGACGATATGGTGACCCACCTGCAGACCCTCGAGCCCAGCGAGGTGAGCGCCATCCGCCGAACGGCGGAGATGAAGTTCGCATCGGACCTGTCACCGGAGGCGTTCCAGTCGTACGTCGTCCAGACCGAACCCGGGGTTTTCGAAATCCGCCGGCTACCGGCCGAGGATGATCCAATGCTGCAGCGCATCCGCAAGGTGCGCGAACGCGAGTACATCTTCATCGACACCTTGGACACGTACTACGACGACTTCCATCTGCGCATGTACCCCGCATACCAGGGATGGCGGGGCGCGACCTACGACGAGGCCATCGCCTACCGCAATCAGCGCGAGAAGGTCCGCCGCCAGGCATTGGCCGGCGTCATCGCGATCACGGCCGGTTCCGCCGCCCAGATGGGGGATCGAACCTTGACCCGCTACGCCGGCGCCGTGTCGATCATCGGCGGCGCAAGGACGGCCATCAAGGCCATCGAGAGCCTCGACCGCGCCAAGGCCCATGCCGGCATGCTACGCGAACTCGGCATGTCCGCGGAGGCCGCGATCACACCGCACACCATCGAACTCGAGAACCGCACCCACCGCCTTGAGGGTACGGTCACCGCGCAGTACGACGAACTGCGCCAGGTGCTACGGCGGATCTACTACCAGGAACTGGGCTTGCCGCCGCCGGCGGACGATTCGTCCGCGGACGACCTCGAGAATGCGGTAGCCGAGGCCGCAGCCGCCAGCGAGGAACTGGCCGCCGTCGTCGAAGCAACCGCGAATCCGGGCGCGCTGGCCGAGGGAGCGAAGTGACCGGGCGCGCATCCGCGGGCACCCCGGCAACATGACTGCAGAGCCCG
>LXNJ01001006.1_pt1 | contig 17630 bp, 13 predicted proteins | sample 809081 | NCBI WGS metagenome assembly LXNJ01 (sample SAMN04870510, study PRJNA318959) | sponge metagenome | biome: sponge; feature: marine sponge reef; material: water | host: Petrosia ficiformis | place: Greece: Milos, Mediterranean Sea | collected 2013-05-29 | depth 5-7 m
AACTGGGTCAACGACCTCAAACTCGACTTCGACCGCCCAGCTTCTCCGGTCGTCGGCACCGAATTCGCCGGCACCTCCATCAGCTCCAGCGGAGACGGCGCCGACACCGGCCCCCAGGGCGAAAACGCCATGAGCCACAACCCTCACATCAAATTCTTCAACGCCCAACGCGGCTACGTCCGCTGCACCCTGACCCCGCAGCAGTTGCGGGCCGACTTCCGCGTCATGCCCTACGTCACCCGCCCCGACGCACCGATCGCAACACGCGCCAGCTACGTAGTAGAAAACGGAGTCCCCGGCGCCCAAGAAACTTGAACCCACCGCGCCGGAACGGTCGCGCGCCGGTCTTCTTCGGGGCCCGTAGCTCAGCCTGGTTAGAGCGCACGCCTGATAAGCGTAAGGACGGTGCTTCGCCAACCGAGCGCCCCGCTGGGCGCGAGCTCGGTGAAGCAGCGGCCTCGGCAGAGGACGGTGCTTCACCAACTCTACCCGGGCCCACGCTCCCCGGTCATGAAGCCTCGACGTGCTCCCTCTCTGGCCCAGTGTGGAGCACCCCCACGGCCGGGACCGGGCCCTCCGATGGTTAGGGTCGTCATGGTCGACCTGCGGGTGGCAACTGTCGATTGCGATCGAGAATGACACCCGGCGGGAGATGACGAGCCCAAGAGCGGAATCCCCGGTGCCCAGGCAACTTGAACCCGCCGCGCCGTATCCTTAGGATGGAGCCGCCCGGCGCCCGACCCTCCAGCTCGACGGAACGGTCGCGCGCCGGTCTTCTTCGGGGCCCGTAGCTCAGCCTGGTTAGAGCGCACGCCTGATAAGCGTGAGGTCGGTAGTTCAAATCTACCCGGGCCCACTATTCCCAACCATCGTGTCCAAGCCCCAGCCTCGTCCCGATCCCAGACCCGACCTCACGGACGGCTACGTCGCCTCGGTAGTTCAACCGAGCGCCCGTCCCGGGCGCGAGCTCGGTGAAGCAGCGGCCCCGCAGGGGACGGTGCTTCACCAACTCTACCCGGGCCCACGCTCCCCGGTCCTGATGCCCGAACCTCGTCCCATTCCGAAGTAGAACGACCTCACGGACATCCGAGTCGCCCAGTAGTTCAACCGAACGCTCCGCTTGGGCGCGAGCTTAGCAAAGCAGCGGCCCCGAGAGGGGACGGTGCTTCGCCAACCCCACTCGATCCCTTGGTTTCCAGAGATCCTGGCTCCTCACTCGGCCTTCGTTGGCTTCTCGCACCCCCGTCGACCCACTCGTTCCAGGTCGGATATGGTTGGCTTCGGCTGACGGATGTCCGGACGAACCGTGTACGCTAGATTCCATTCGGCGTCCCTCGGGCCTAGGGGGGACGGTGCCGGTCGACCCACTTCGACAGGATCCACGGATGGCGAACAGCGCAGACTCGGCTCGCTACGTCATGCGGATTTCCCGCATGACGGTCGATAAGCTCGGAGTCCGCCTCTACGATCGCGTCAGCGCCGTTGTCGCCGAGCTCGTCGCCAACGCTTACGACGCGGACGCGGAGAACGTTGTGGTTAGAGTCCCGCTGGCCACGCTTCTCGCGCGGAAGAACCGGGACACGGGGGAGCTGGAGGGCTACGACCACGCGATCGAGGTCGAGGACGACGGGCACGGAATGACCCGAGACGAAGCCAACGCACACTTTCTCCGGGTCGGGAAGGATCGTCGGGCTGATCCGGATCAAGGTTCGCAGTCGCGACGGAAGGAACGTTCCGTGATGGGACGGAAGGGCATCGGGAAGCTCGCTCCCTTCGGCATCTGCAAGCGGATCGAGATCATAACGGCCGGCGGCGAACAGACGGTCGACGGCTACCCGGTTTCTCACTTCGTCATGGATTACGACAAGATCCTGGCCGACGAGGATTCCCCGGTTCCAATGGACGTAGGCGACCAAGATCAAACATATCGACGCGAGGCGGGGACTACGGTCCGGCTCGTCGACTTCCTGCCGAAGAGGGTTCCGAACCAAGAAACGTTTCACCGACAGATGGCGCGACGTTTCGGGTTACGCCGGAGCGATTTCAAGGTGAGCGTCGAAGACACGCGCAATCCCGAAGAGAACCCTCCGTTCGAGATCGGATCGCTTGATATTCCGCTCATGGAAGGTACGAAAGTCGACGTGTCCAAAGAGCCGGTGCCGCTACCGGACGAGGAGCGTAGCCTGCCTGTATCGGGTTGGCTGGGACTGGCCGAGGAAGCCTACAAGAACGAGGAAATGGCTGGCGTCCGCATCTATGCCCGCGGGAAGATCGTGGCGACAACTCGAGCGTTCGGACAGCCTGCGGGATTCACGGGCGAATTTACTCTGCGCTCTTACCTCGTAGGCGAAATCCACGCCGAATGGCTCGACGAGGATGAGGGGGAAGACCTCGTCACGACAGATCGACAGGACATTCTATGGGAATCCGACTACGGCCGAGCGTTTCGAGAGTGGGGCGCTGAATGGATCAGGACGATCGCGGCTGCGTCTCGGAACCCTCGGCGCAAGAGGGTCGAGCAGCTTTTCCTAGAAGCGTCAGGGCTGGAGGCTAAGGCCAGGGAACGCTTCGCCGACAGCGACATCGTTTCCACAGCATTGGAGTTCGGAAGACAGATCGGCCGGTTTGCCGCGGAAGACGAACTCGGCGATCAAGAATATGTGGACGGTCTCGTTGAGGTCGTCCTGTCCGTTGCCCCGCACAAGGCGCTGATGGACGCCTTCGAAGCGTTCAACCAGGAAATGTTCGGCGAGGACGGGGGGATAGATTCCCTTCTGGATCTGTTCTCGAAGACTCGGATTGCAGAGATGGCTTCGTATGCGCAGATCGCATACGAACGCGTTAGGGCAATCCAGCAGCTTGAGAGGGTACTACGAGAGGAGGGGGACGAGCCCACCCTCCAGCGCATCGTGTCCCAGGCTCCCTGGTTGATCGACCCGACCTGGACGCCGATCACGGCGAATCAGAGCCTCCGGCTGTTTGCGAGGGAGTTCGCCGATTTCTACAGGCAGCGGCACGGAGAAGAAGTGACTTTCTCGATTGGCTACTCTGGCAAGCGACCCGATTTTACTCTAGTGAACCTCGGTCGGAGGCTTCATGTTGTCGAGATCAAGGCCGTGGGACATAGTTTTCGGTCCCAGGACTGGGACCGACTTCACAACTATCTCCGAGCATTCGAAGATTTTTTCGATGAGAACCCGGGGCTGGCGTCCGACTTCCCCGAAGGGTGGGTAGTCGACTTGGTTTGCGATGGGGTGGGTATCGGTGAGCCCAACAAGTCCACCGCATATGTGCATTGGGAAAGCGCCAAGGGACGCATAGTGCGAATCTCGTGGACCGATTTCTTGGCCCGCGCCGTGCAGGCCAACGAGACTTTCCTCGACGCGCACGATCGAGCACGGGAGGAGGAGAGACGACTAGATTCGAGCGGGGATCCGTCGTGAAGGCGGTCAGTCTCTTTTCGAATTGCGGCGCCGGCGACGTCGGGTTCGCGGCCGCCGGGTTCCAGTTTCGTGTCGTGTCGGAACTGGTCGAGAAGCGTCTTGAGGTCGCGAAGCTGAATCATCCGGACGCTGTCGCCGTCTCGGGGGATCTTCGGAGAACGTGGCCCGTCGTCGTCGATTCCTTTCGAGAGGCCCACGGTTCAGAACCCCCCGTGCTGCTATCGGGCTGTCCACCGTGCCAAGGCATGAGTTCGGCCAGAGGGGACCGGGGGAAGGAGAGCGATCCGGACGCTGGCTCTCGCGACGGTCGCAATCTGCTCGTGTTGCCCATCGCCGAAGTCGCCCAGGAGCTACGGCCAACGTTCGTTGTGGTCGAGAACGTGCCCGCGTTTCTGCGGCGCAAGGTTTGGGATCCAAGCAGCGCGACTCCGCGTTCTGCCGCGAAAATCCTCTGCGATCGACTAGAATCTGATTACTGCGTCTACGCGACGGTCGTTGACCTATGCGAGTTTGGCATTCCGCAGCATCGCTCGCGGGCGTTTCTGACGCTGGTGAGGAAAGACACGAAAGCTCTTGATGTGCTCAGAAGAACCGGACGCGCGCCGTTTCCGGCTCCTACCCACGGAGGTCCGGATTCCCCGGGTTTCGTGACGATTGACGACGCGCTACGGGAATCGGGCCTACCCGCGCTCGATGCGGGAGCCGCCGAGACGGCGAGTTCGAACGACCACCCGATGCATCGGGTTCCCGTTTGGCTCGACCGGAGATATGAGATGGTGTCCGCGATACCTCCCGGCAGCGGCGCCAGTGCGTGGGAAACGGATCACTGCGCGCGATGCGACGAGGCGAGTATCGATTGCGCCGAGGCCGTGTGTCCGACATGCCACAGCCCGGCGCTGCGACCGACTGTGCGAAATCCGGATGGTTCATGGCGTTTGATCAAGGGATTCCGAAGCTCCAGCTACCGGAGGATGGATCCGGCCCGACCGGCCGCAACCATAACCACTGCGAGCGGGCATATCGGGAGCGACCGGACGCTTCATCCGTGGGAGAATAGGGTCCTAAGCCCGGCCGAATGCGCCTGGCTGCAGACTTTTCCCAGCACCTTCCGGTGGGGAGACTCAATGGACAGATGGGGGCCCACCGGTGTCCGTCAGATGATCGGGGAAGCGGTTCCACCCCGGTTCACGATGCTCCATGGAGAGGTGCTCGCGGCTTTGGCGGCGGGCCATGAGGTGCCGGCAACCCTCTCTCAGCGAGACGAGCGATGCAGTAAGGCGTTGGCAAAACTCGATGAGTAGGGCGATGGATGTAGGCGAGAGGCGAAACGCTGAGGAGGGTGCCCATGATGACTCAAAGGCGGTCTCGTAGCATGCCGTCAAAGGAATTCTTGCTCGCATGATCGTCGCGGACAATGAGACAGCTGTCGATCTGCTCTACTACCAGGCCATCGCCCGGACTGTAGTCCGGGTGGTGGCCGAGGAATCTGACGAGCCGCTGAGCGTTGGTGTTCACGGCGACTGGGGCGCCGGGAAATCTAGCGTGCTCATGATGGTCGAGGAGGCGTTCGAGGGTAGCGAACGTATCCTGTGCGTGCGGTTCAATGGTTGGCTGTTCCAAGGGTTCGAGGACGCTAAGGCCGTCCTGATCGAGACCATCGTCGACGAGCTGCTGCGGAAACGCCCGACGCACCGCAAGCTCGCTGATCAGGCGGAGAAGGTCTTGCGGCGGGTCGATTGGATGAAGGTCGCGCGCAAGGCCAGTTCCTATGGCATGACACTCGCAACCGGTATTCCGCATCCCGAGACGATAAGGGATCTCGGCGCTGCGGCGCGCGCAGTCTTGGCGAAGGGCGGACAAGATGCGACGGCTGAGAATCTTGCGACCCTGGTGGGAGACGCGAACAATTTCCTGCGCGAGGTCGAGGAGGACAGCGCGCCCGAACAGATGCACGCCTTCCGGGCGGAGTTCGAAGAGCTCTTGCAGCGCGCGGACATCGACCGGCTCGTCGTGCTGGTTGACGATCTCGACCGGTGCCTACCGGAGATCGCGATCGAGACACTGGAGGCGATCCGACTCTTCCTGTTCGTGCCCCGCGCCGCGTTCGTGATCGCCGCCGACGAGGGGATGATCGAATACGCCGTGCGTCAGCACTTTCCGGATCTGCCCGTCACCACGGGGCCAGCGACCTATGCTCGCAATTATCTGGAGAAGTTGATTCAGGTGCCGTTCCGCCTACCGTCTCTCGGCTACGCGGAGACGCGCATCTATGTGACGCTGCTCCTCGTGCTCAATGATTGCGGCGAAGTGTCGGACGAGTTTTCAAAGATCGCTGGCTTGGCCCGCGAGGTGTTGCGTCGGCCTTGGCAGGGCTCCGGTCTCGATCGGACCGCCATCGTAGAGGCGCTGGGATCGGTGCCCGAAGCGGTTGAACGCGCGCTGGAGCTTTCGGGCCGGATCGCGCCGATACTGGCGGACGGAGCGCGTGGCAATCCGCGACAGATCAAGCGGTTTATCAACACGATGATGCTACGTCTCGCGATCGCGGAGGAACGAGGGTTCCGGGACGAACTCAACATCTCGGTGCTGGCGAAGATCATGCTCGCCGAGCAGTTCGCCCCGGAGCTCTACGACGCCATGGCGCGGGGGTCTGCCAACACGGGCGCGTTTGAAGAACTGGACGCCCTGGAGGCGGCGGTACGGCAGGAGCCCCATGGCGCATTGGAGATGAAGCCCACGGACGAAAAGGGCAAGGCCGCGGCGGACCAAGCATCGCCGCCTGGATTGCCTAATCTCGAATGGGCCAAACAGTGGGCCGCCATCGAACCGCCGGTGGCCAGGCACGATCTGAGACCGTACGTCTTCGTCACCAGGGACCGCCGCAGCGTGTTCGGGGCGGTCACATCCCTCGGGGGATTGGATGAACTGGTCGCCAAGCTGCTGGGCTCCCCGCTTCTGGTGAGGCAGGCTTCAGGGGAAGTGGCGCGGCTGCAGCCGTTGGAGGCCGAACAGGTGTTCGATGCGGTGCGGGCAAAGGTCCGCGACGCGGAAGAATTGGCTGAGGAGCCGGCAGGCGCGCGTGGCTTGGCCGAGGTATCCCGCCACCACCCATTCTTATGCCATTCGCTCTTGGCCTTCCTGAGAGACCTTCCGGTCTCAAGACTCGGTCCGTGGGTGGTTACCGGGTGGACGGGAACGTTCGCCGAAGAGGATGTGAAGGCGGAGTTCGACGGCTTGCTGGATGCATGGGCGAAGCAAGATGAGAACAGACCGCTAAAGGTTGCGGCCACTGGTGCCACCAAGCTCGCGAAGACAAGGGGGCGCCGCTGATGGGGACATCGGGGCCGTTTGAGGGATCTAAGTCCGGCCTCGTGCCGAGCTGGGTCGACGAGCCGGCGTCGAGCCCGATTGCCCCGCCTGATGGCGCGGGAGACATCCGCCCGGATGGCGGGACAGACGATGACGGTGGCGCCGCACCGACGGCCGCTCCTCCGACGGCATACCCGCCGATGCCCGCGGTCCCGGCCAGTTCGGGGTTGGGAGGCGCACGCGGCAATATGACCAGAGGCGCGAGGACTTCGGATGCCAGGGCGATCCGGCGCGGTGCCGGAAAGTATGTGAGCGCAAGCGGAGGCGGACGCGCGGCGGCACGCCGGATGCCGAATTCACGAGCTGTGGCTGGCGGCGTCGTCGGGCTCGCGCGTTCGTTTGCAAAGGAAGGGCCTACGGAGGCGCTGCGCCGGTTCAATCTCGCGGGAATGGCTGGCGAGCCGGCTGAGGACGTCTTCGTTGCCCTGACTGACATGCTCTGCCCTCCCGGGGGGACGATAGACGAGGCAATTGCGAGGGACGCAATGCTCGAGGCCGTCGCGAATCTCGCAGCCGCTGGTGTCGGCAGTTTTGACGAGCTGTCGACTGACGACCTCCGCGAGCTCTTCATCGGCGTCGTGAGTCGATCGATCGAGGGTAAGATCTTGAACGAGGTCGGCACGAACGCCTTGTCCGTTCCGGCCGACATCGCCGGGGTCGAGCGGGCGCAAAACATGCTGCGGGATTTCGTCGAGGGGTGCGTGCGTGACGAGTTCGAGGCGCGCGGCAGTGAACTCGGTGATCTGGACGGTAAGGTCATCGATCGCTTCGTCGAGGACCTCTACGCGGCGGCGCTCGATCTTGTCATGGTGCTGGGAGATGACAGATGAGAAGGTTCAGCCTCGTCGGCCGACTCGGTCCCGATGACATGACCTCGGTCAAACCAGTCCAGACCGACTCCGTCGTCTACGAGATCAACTTCCTTGACAGCGACCGACGAATGGGCTTTGGGATCGGGCATGCGCTCGATCAAGTCGCATCGCTCGGATTGCGTTCGTCGGAACGTGCGATCGACCTGGTTGTCCTGGCGGCGCTGGTAACCGCAGGGGACACACGGGTGTCGCGGCGGATCAACGCCCAGGACGGTTGGACTCGCGAGGTTGATCTCTACGTCCCGGTGTCAGCACCGAAGGTTTGGAACGACGCGAGACAGAGTATCGAGGCGCTCCTCAGGTTTCTGACGGGTGATCGTTGGCGCGTGTTCTTCCACGCGCGGTCGGACCGAACGATGGCGCTCGCAATGCAGCCGAGACGTGTGGCGATCGACGATTTCACCGAGGTGAGCCTCCTGTCCGGCGGCTTGGACAGTTTGATCGGCGCGATCAATCTGTTGGCGAAAGGCAGGCACCCGCTCTTCGTGAGTCACTACTGGGACGCGGAGACCGCGAAAGCCCAGACCTGTGTCCTGAGGGCGCTGGAGAAGCACTTCCGCGGGGATGAGATCAAGAGCGTAAGAGTGAGGCTTGGGTTCGACAGACACCACCTCGAGACCCGCGAGAGGGAAGCGACGCAACGAGGTCGGTCCTTCCTCTTCTACGCGCTCGCGGCGCTGGCGGCATCGGCGTTCGATCGGCCCATGGCTGTGGACATCCCGGAAAACGGGCTAATCGCGTTGAACGTCCCACTGGATCCGCTACGGCTCGGGGCACTCAGCACACGGACGGCTCATCCCCACGTCATCGCGGGGATGAGGCGCTTGGTCGACGCGGTCGGGCTCTCGGTGAGTTTCTCGAATCCGTATCGACACATGACCAAAGGAGAGATGGTTTCAGGCTGCGCCGACGGTGCCTTCCTTCGAAAGATCATCGGCGACTCGATGTCTTGCTCTTCCCCGGCAAAGGCGCGGTACAGGAAGCTGTCACCTCGCCATTGCGGCTATTGCGTGCCTTGTCTGATCCGCAGGGCTTCCTTGAAGGCCGGCCTGGGAGTCAAGGACCCGACACTCTACACCGTCGAGAAGCTGCGCGCGAAAACGTTAGCGACAGACGGGGCGGAGGGTGAGCATGTTCGCTCGTTCCAGCTCATGGTGAAGCGGATCAAGGCGGCCCCGGAACTTGCGAAGATACTGGTGCACAAACCGGGACCGTTGGTCGAGGCTCCTGACGAGATCCCGGCCTACGCCGATGTGTTCCGTCGTGGCGTGCTCGAGGTGGGTGGGTTGCTACATGGCGTGAAGGCGAGGCCGGGTGGTGGGGTTAGGTCATGAGACCGGACTATGTCGACTTCCATGCGCACCTGGATCTATACCCGGACCTGCGGGCGGCGATAGCGGCCTGCGAGCAACGGCGCACAGCGACTTTGGCGGTAACGACGACCCCGAAGGCGTTTGCGAGAAACGCAGAACTTGCTGAGGTGAGCGAGTTCGTCCGGGTCGGACTCGGCCTGCACCCTCAGCTCGTCGCGGAGCGATCGGGAGAGATTTCGCTTTTCGAGAAGCTGTTTCGGCGCTCCCGATACGTCGGTGAGGTGGGGCTCGATGCGGGGCCGCAGCATTATCACTCGCTTGAACTCCAGAAATCAGTATTTGAACGCATTCTGCGCCTTTCCGCCGGCGAAGGGAACAAAATCCTCAGCATACATAGTGTGAGGGCAGCGAAACTGGTGCTGGATCTGTTGGAAGAGCATTTGCCGAGACAGCGAGGAACGGTCGTGCTCCACTGGTTCTCGGGAAGTGTTGGGGAAGCTCGGCGCGCTGTCGCGTTCGGCTGCTATTTCTCAGTGAACGAACGAATGTTGGCTTCGCCGAACGGTCGACGCATCGTGCAGGAAATACCAGAACATCGGCTGCTGACCGAGACCGACGGGCCTTTCGTGCAACGCGAGGGAAACCCGATTGGAGCAGGTGACGTGGTAAGAGCAGTACGAGAAATCGCGACCCTGAAGCGACGCAGTATTGCGGATGTTCAATCGCTCATCGTCAACAATCTACGTGACCTGACTAATGCAGTCCCTTGAAACACGCTGGCGGTAGGCGAGAGGAGGACAGACGGTTCTTTAGTCATTAATCGCTCTACCCGTAGAGCGGCTAAGCAACCAGTCCTGAATTGACCTGTTCGAGCACGTCGAACACGCCTTCGATCACCTCCGCTTTGCCGTCGAAGAGCGCGTCCGGCCCCTCCGCGTGCAGATTGCTGAACGGTGGCTCGTAGAGCGCCGAGGCGTCGATGACGCCCCGGGCGCTGAGCTGGTCGATCACCATTTCGATGAAGCGGATCTGAGGCGGTGTGAGGCTCCTGTCGGCCAGAAAACGCGAGAACGCAGCCTGCGCCGCCGTTCGATCCATCCCCACCAGGCTCCTCACGAAATGAGCGAGCGATGGCGACTCGGTGCGGGCAAGGAGCCCGCAAAACAGCGTTTCCCCGTCCTCTTCGCCGATCTCGACCAAGGTTGATTCCAGCCCTTTCAGATCGGCCTCCGTAAGGGGTTGGTTGGTCCTCAGCCGACGGATGACCAAGTGATCGAGATGGTTGCGCAGGTATTCCTTGACCTTCTTCTCATACTGAGCTCCGGTCATCTTCGGCATGTAGATCGCCTCTTCTTCTCGGACCGCCAGAACCTCGTCCCGGAAGTCCGTGTAGACGATCTTGCGCTTCTTCTTGTCGAGGAAGGGGACGATCCCCCGCAACCGTAGCCGAAGGTCCTCGAGGCCACCGAGAGCAATGCCTTCCCAGAAATCGGTCTCCTGTACGGCAGCCAGATAGCCGAGCTGAGTTTTCACCGCAGGAATCGCGCTCTTCTCTTCGAGCAGCATGGCGATCTCGACGATCCGCCGCCGATGACTCTCGAAGACGGTCTCGTTGCCCTCGGCCAGGGCAAGCTGCATACGAAGCGCGGTGAGATCGAACATCCGTGACTCGATGTCGTCAGGCTCGATCTCGTTCGGAAGTCCAGCGATCTCCGATTGCAACACCTTGACCTCGGAGTCACCGAGTTGCTCCCACGCCTTCCGCTCACGGAAGCGGTTCACCGCCTCGATGTGCATCCTCACGATGAAGTTCTCGCGGTTCATCGCGGCAACGGCGCCGTGAAGTTCATCCGTCAGCGAGGCCACCATCTTCGTGTCCGGGTCGAGGGCAGGCGTGGTTTGGACATGTGACAGGAGCTGGACGCGAGAGCGGAAGAGCCGGGTGCCGAGCGGTACTCCGCCGCCCGCTTCGATTCCCTCCGGGTTCTCGTTGAAGAAGTCGAAGTTGAAGCAGAAGTCGAAGACGCGAAAATCCTGCTTGTCCTCACCGGGTCCGAAGAGGTCGGGGCAGAGCCGCGTTCCACGTCCGATCATCTGCCAGAACTTGATCTTCGAATAGACCGGCTTGAAGAAGACCAGATTCGCCACCTCGGGCACGTCGATACCGGTGTCGAGCATGTCCACCGAGATCGCGAGATGCGGAGTCTTGTCCTTCTGCGAGAAGTCGTCGATAAGGCTCTGCGCGTACGTCGCGTAATGGTCGATGACCCGGGCGAAGTGTCCCGCGTGCTGCGGGTAGTGCCGGTTGAACCGTTTCTCGACGAACTCCGCGTGTTCGTGATTGCGGGCGAAGAGGATGGTCTTGGCCAGCCGATCACCGCCGTCGACCTTGTGGCCGTGCTCCATGAGGTGCCGGAGCACCTTGTCTACGGTGTCCTTGTTGAAGAGCCAGTTGTTGATCGCAGACGCGTTAACCCTGTCCGGAAGAGCATCGGGATCTACGTCGTCACCCCAGTCGAGGCTCTCCCACTGCTCCTTCTCCTCCTCGCTCAGGGCGTCGTAGTCGATGCCCTCACGTGGAAACCTCAGATCCACTTGCTGCACGCGCGGCGGCACGAGAAAACCATCCGCGACAGCAGTTTCAAGCTCGTAGGCATCCGTGGGAACACCCGGCTCCAGATCGAAGAGCGCGTAGGTGTTCCGATCGACCTGCTCTCGTGGTGTCGCGGTCAGCCCGACGAGCAGCGAGTCAAAATACCGAAAGATCGCTCCGTATTTCTGGTAGACCGAGCGGTGCGCCTCGTCAATGATCACGAGGTCGAAATGCCCGACGCTGAACCGGGCCTCGTTGCCCTCCGTCTCGTCGATCAGGCCCATCATCGTCGGATACGTGGAGACGTAGACCCGGCCGACCTTGTCTTTCTCGGTGACGAGGTTCACCGGGCTCGATTCCGGCAGGTGCGCCTTGAACGCGCTCACGGCTTGGTTCACCAGCGACACTCGATCGGCCAGGAACAGCGTTCGCTTCACCCACCCCGCCCGCTGCAAGAGATCCACCAGCGCGATCGCCGTCCGGGTCTTGCCGCTGCCGGTGGCCATCACCAGGAGCGCCTTGCGCCGCGCGTGTGCGAACTGCTCCGCGATGCTGCCGATCGCCCGCTTCTGGTAATAGCGGTCCACGATTCGACCCCTTACCCGCGCCACGTCCAATGCCTCTCGCTGGGTTCGGCGCACGATCAGCGATGCCAGTTCGTCCTTCTTGTAGAACCCAGCGACGGTGCGCGGTGGATAGAAGAGGTCGTCCCACAGGCGGATCTCGAACCCGTTTGTGTAAAAGATGACGGGACGCTGGCCATGCATCGCCTCCAAGCAGTCGGCGTAGAGTCTTGCTTGCTGCTTCCCGACTTCCGGATCGATGGTGGTCTTCTTCGCCTCCACTACCGCCAGCGGCTTGCCGTCGTCCCCCCAAAGGACATAGTCGGCATAGCCGATGCCCGACTCGTTGGGCATGCCAGTAACTTCGTACTCACGGTCCAGTTCCCGATCCAGGGACCAACCGGCGCGCTTCAGATCGGGATCGATGATGAGCCTGCGGGTCTTGTCCTCGTGCCAGTCGTGGGTCTCGTTGACGCCATCGTTCTCCGCCTTGATGGCCGCAAGGCGTTCGCGCAACGCTTCCAGCTCGCTCTCGATCTCCTTGCGAGCCGCGGTCGCCGCGTCCCGCTGGGCCTTCAGGGCCTCCAGCTCCTGGAGGCTGGCTGGAGTGGTTGCCGGTTCCACTCGCGGGATGAGGGATTCGTCGAAGGTCGTGCCCTGCAGACTCTCAGCACCTTTGCGCAGGTAGGTGCGGCCCGTCCAATAAAGAACGTGATAAAGCTCCCGTAGGACATCCAGCGCCCTCTCGGGTGCCGGCGACTTGTTACCGTGGACCGCCACGTTGCCCGCCTGCCGGACAAATTCGGCCTTCTGCCACACGATATTGGGCACGAGTTCGCGGAAGGCAGGGTCGCTGATGTAGCCGTCAAGGTTCGTTACGTTCGGTGGCTTCAGAGTTTTCTCGACCCTGTAGATACGCTTGAGCAGGCGCTCAAGCGCGTGTCTGGCATGGAAGCACGACGCCCGTGGGTCGCCGAAGACATGTCGCTCCGCGAAGCTCGCACTCTCCGCCACGTGTGGAAACTCTTGGGTCAGGAACGCGAAGTTCTTGGAAACTTCCATAGGGGCTCAGAGGTTTCCTTGGAAAGCGCGGGATTGTAGGGACGCGAAGAGGGTGTCGAGTTCTGCTAAGTGGGCGCGGTGGCGGGCCTCTTGTTGCCCAACAGATTCGGCAACGGCGGCAAAGTGGCGTTGAAGATCCGCGGGTGGAACTGGGAACACGATGGAGGAAAGGAGTCGCTGATTCACCTTGTGAGTACCGTTGGTTGTTCGTGCACCACGTTCGATCTGCCTGCGAACCCGACCGGTACACCACACATGCTGAAGGTAGGCAGGCGCTATGATGTTTGGACTCACCGCTACGCCAATCATCGTGTCAGGGAAACAGACGCGACTTGATGAGCGGTCCGGGTATGCCCCAATACCGACCAGTTGCCGGTTCCCGTTTCCACGACAGATAAGAAAAGTGTCGGTGCTCAGTTTCTGTGAAGGAGATGGCTGTTTAGCGAAGCGGGCTCTTTTCCTTGCGGCAAAGTCGAATCGACCACGAGTGATTGCAGACAGAGTGAGGACCTCGCCATCGATGGTCCCTTGGGTTGAGGGTGAGAGACCGTTACGGAAGCTATTCCGAGCCAGCTCTCCAAGAGTTCGTTCCTCCCACTCCTTCGGATTGGTGACGGGGTCCCCGAAGATGGCGAGAAAAGTGGACTGGAGCAGAATATCGAGCTCATCGAGGGCCTCGCGGCGCTTGCCACGCAACGCGTCTGCCGCGTCCAGAATCCCTGCAATCCGCTTCTGCTCAGCCAAGGGCGGGACGGGGAGTTCAGTCGCCTTGAGCACCGACCCGTTAATGTTGGCCTGCGCTACTCCCCGGCCCTGCCGCTGAAGCTCGTGAGTCTTCTTTCGGAGACTGTGCTGGAGAAATCGGTCGTCGAACTGGCCCTGCTGCCTAGGAATTACGCCGACGATCGCCTGATTGGTCGCAGCTTCGCATTCAAGCACGGCCGTTCGCCCGATGGTCGCGAAGATGGAAACCAGCAGGGTCCCGGGTGGAAGCAACTTCGCCGAGCTACCCTCTAACCCCGCTCTCGTGATGGTTTCCTCTGTCTGCCTGATGCGACCCTCGAGCATGTCCGAGATCTTCACCCACGGTATGTCGCCGCCCCAGTAGGAGGGTTCTGATCTCTTCGGCGTACCGCCTGCGATCACGTCACAAGTGTCGCCCAGCTTGATGCTGCTCCAGCTCACGCGAGCATCCCCTCCAGCTCCTCACGCGCCTTCGTGATCTCCCCTTCTAACTCCGCCAGCCGCTCCAAGATCACCTTTGGCGGATCGTGCTCAATCGTTTCGTATTTCACCTCCTTGTAACGGTTGATCGAGAGATCGTAGTCGTTGCTCGCAATCTCCGCCTTGGGCACCAAGAAACTCTGATCCGTCCGAGCCCGCTTGCCCTCTGCCTCGGGGTTCCGCCACCGGACGAGAAGGTCGGCAAGATCGCTCTTCTCCGGCTGCGGCGTACGCTTGTCATCCAGCGAGTAGCCGTCCGCCTGCATGTCGTAGAACCAGACGTGGTCCGTGCCGCCGGAGTTGGTCTTCGTGAAGAACAGGATAGCCGTGGAGACCCCGGCGTAGGGTCTGAAGACGCCGGAAGGCATGGAGATAACGGCGTCGAGCTTCTGCTCCTCCACCAAGATCGTGCGCAGGGTCCTGTGCGCCTTGGTCGATCCGAAAAGCACGCCGTCGGGCACGATGACTGCGGCGCGTCCCCCCGGCTGGAGCAGGCGGAGGAAGAGCGCGAGGAAGAGCAACTCGGTCTTCTTCGTCTTGGCGATCTGCTGCAGGTCTTTGGCGGTGGACTCGTAGTCGAGGCTGCCCGCGAAGGGTGGATTGGCGAGGATCAGCGAGTACTTCTCCGCATCGTCGTCGTCGGCCTGGGCGAGAGAATCCCGGTAGCGGATGTCCGGATTCTCCGCGCCGTGCAACAACATGTTCATGCTGCCGATGCGAAGCATGGTGCTGTCAAAATCGTAGCCGTGGAACGTGTCTTCGTTGAAACGGCGGCGGGCAGCAGCGTTCTTGTAGATGGTCTCGCTATCGTGCTCGACCAGATACTCGGCGGCGGCGATAAGGAAGCCTGCCGTACCGCAGGCCGGGTCGCAGATGACGTCCTTGGGCGTCGGCGCAACCATGTCGACCATCAGCTTGATGATATGACGTGGCGTACGGAACTGCCCATTCTGTCCGGCGATCGCGATCTTGCCGAGCATGTACTCGTAGAGGTCGCCCTTGGTGTCGCTGTCGGCCATGTCGATGCCATCGAGCTGATCCACCACGTTCGCCAGCACGCGGGGCGTGGGCATCATGAAGAGAGCGTCCCTCATATGCTGTGCGTACGTCGAGCCTCCTTCGGCATCGGCTTCCCCCCTCTCCCCCAAGGTTTTCATGAAGGGGAACACCTCGTCGCGCACGGTCACGAACATCGTCTCGGGGTCGGTCTCCTTGAAGCGAGACCAGCGAACGGCGTCCTGATCGGGAGCGAAGATTGGCTCCTCGACGGGCTTTCTGGTGCGCGCGGCTTTGTTCTCCTTCAGTGTGTGCAGCTCGTCAAGCCGTTTGATGAAGAGGAGGTAGGTCAGCTGCTCGATGACCGAGAGCGGGTTCGAAATCCCCCCGGACCACATCGTGTTCCAGATGTTGTCGATCTTGGCCTTGAGTTCGCCTGTGATCATATGCCTTCGCATGCTCGGCGGTTGGGTCAGCCTCCCCGGGCTCCGGGTCAGCTCCGTCGCCAGTATACAGCGAATGCCTCGACCTGCGAACCCCCGGACGCCGCGATACCCAGCATTCGCTTTTCCGCCGGGCGCCGGATTGGATCCGGCGGCTCGCGATCCGCAGTCGCCGCCGTGAAAGCGATCTCGCCAATTTCCTCCAGCTCTCGGCCGCTGTCCCCTTGCCAGCCCTCTGATGGCTGAGCGTCGGACCGGTATGCAGTACACGCGTCACCCAGTGGCACATGGTGCTTCTGAAGGAGAAGAGGGCGGAGGGCATCCGAGGCTACCGTGCCCAAACCGTCACTCCAAGTTCGCCAGCCAGCCGCCTCACCGATGGGCCTCGCTCCGAGGCCACGGTCACCGCCTCCCTGCTCAGCTTCATCGCACGTCAGCCTCTGGATGGCCCGCCAACTCCGGAGGGGGGACCGCTCACGACGATCCCGTCAACTCACTGGGTGTAGGAAACGGATGTCTCCTGAGCTGCGAAGCGAGAAGATCTCGTACAGGAGTCCGCCGTCCCTCCAGCCGAGACCCGCGCTGGCGCTTACCGCGGCGTGGTGTGCTGCGGCGCGTCGTCCCAAAGCACGTTATGGAGTGTCGCTATGCTGACGACGCCCGTGAGCACGGTGATGACGATCGTTAGCCAGAGCATCACGCGAGTGAGTCGCGCCTGCTGTCGATGCCGGAGTTCGTCCACATAGTACGCGGTGCCGACCACGGTATGCTCAGCCTCCTCGTCGTGTTGCCGAATCAGTTCGGCATCGGAGAGCTTCTTCAGTTCTGCTATCGGATGTGCAATGCCCATCGGAGGATCCTCCTAGCGTCATGGACTTCCGTTCATCGAGCTGGGCGCGGATCATATCGCTTGCATCGGTCGGCCGGGCAATTGCCAGACGCGAGAGTTGACTTCGCGACGCACTCGACCGGCGACGATGGGCGCGGGTTTGGGCAGGCGGTGCTGGAGCGTGACGGCCGTCATTGCGGCGCTGTGGCTGGGCTGCGCCCCTCGAGGCCGATCACAACAACCATGTGCTCCCCCCTCTTGCGGAGCACGACGTGAAGGCTGAGACGGTTCTGAGCGACAACGGGCACGACTTCTGCGGCCGGGAAGACCAGCACCCCTACGAGCTGTTCCTCCAGCTCGAGGAGATCGAGCACCGCCGGACGCAGGTGGGCCGGCCGCAGTCGAACGGGTACATCGAGCGCTTCCACCGCACGCTTTTGGACGAGCACCTGAGGGTGAAGGGACGGACCACCTGATACGAGTCGGTCAGCGAGATGCAGGAGGATCTGGACGCCTACATCGAGACCTACAACCGCAACCGACCCCACCGCGGCCGCGGCATGGAGGCGCGGACGCCCTACCAGGCGTTCAAGAAGGGGATCCGGAAGCCCAGGAGCCGGAAGAAGTCGGCCAAGAAGGAGGTGAAGACCGCAGCCTGAAGCACTGACCTCGGCGAGGCCGGGTGTCAGGTGATTACCGTATGTGGACGCCCTCATGGTGGGCAAGCGGGATTCGGAACCGAGTCGGTGGCAGTATGGTCAGGTACTGTCGTATGTCCGTCTATGGACGCCCCCGATAACGCAAGCATTTCCTTGAACGGCTCGGGTGCCTGTGGTCAGGTGCTGTCGTCTATCCGGCCTGTTGGTGCAGCCTGTCGTGTCTGAGGCTGCTGGCCCGTATGGAGATCCGCGGATCGGGTCCAA
>LXNJ01001007.1_pt1 | contig 17624 bp, 11 predicted proteins | sample 809081 | NCBI WGS metagenome assembly LXNJ01 (sample SAMN04870510, study PRJNA318959) | sponge metagenome | biome: sponge; feature: marine sponge reef; material: water | host: Petrosia ficiformis | place: Greece: Milos, Mediterranean Sea | collected 2013-05-29 | depth 5-7 m
AGCGGCAGCGCAGGCCGGGGCTCGCGGGCAGTCCCTCCGTCGCGGAGGCCGCGAGCGCGTTGAACAGGAGCTTGAACGTGTTGCGCGGCTGGCCGCGGAAGTGGGGCCGGAAGGCGAAGAGCACGACCTGCCCCGCGCCGACGCCGACCTGCGCGACGGCCGGATAGCCGGCGAGTACCTCTTCGCCGCCGAGCGTCCAGCCGCTGACGAGGAAGTCCGACGCGGCATAGCAGACGGGGGTCGAGATTGGGCCGATGTCCGCGCCGCCGCCGCTACCCGCCGCGCCGCCAGTCGCGCCGTCCGTTCGCTCCAGCACCTGGCTGCGCGAGAAGAGGGCCATCGCCGCTTCGTCCATCCCGTAGCCGAGCGGGTGGGAGGGGTCGACGTCGATCCGGATCACGGATCCGGGGATGAAAAACTCCTGCGAGGAGCGTCCGCGGGCGCGGTTGCGGAAGGGCAGGGCGAACGTCTCGATCGCGTAGTCCACCGCCTGGTCGAAGGCCAGCACCCAGCCTCCGTCCTCGACGAAGGCCCTGAGCGCCGCGGCGCCCTCCTCGCCGAGTCCGCCGGTGTATGGTTCCGGCATGGAACCGGGCGCGTGGCCCTGGGCGATCCCGGCCGCGCCCTGTGAGGGAAGGAGGATGACGTCGAAGCGGGACAGATCCCCCTCCCGGACGTCGGCGTCCCAGACGTTCTCCCACTCGAAGCCGTACTGGTCCAGCACCCAGCGGGTCCAGCCCTCCGGCATCGGGGCCTGCCACGAGCGGTAGATCGCGACGCGCGGCGCCCGTGCCTCGGCGACGGCGCCGGGAGAGGGCGGGGAGGAGACGCCGGTGAGCGTGAGTCCGTGGTCGGCGGCGAGCGCACGGGCCTCGTCGGCGGACAGGTCGGGCAGCCAGTACGACCCGGCCGGGACCTCTCCGTGCGGCGTCGCGAGCATCTGCACGGTGCGAAAGCGTTCTGCGGCGGACAGCCCGCGGTAGATCGAGTTGGCGTTGCCGTGCACCGCGAACCCGGCCGCCCCCTCGCCGCGCACCTCGCCGATGTCTCCCGAGACCTCCCCCCACTCGCCGCGCGGCATGTCGAACGGTTCATCCACGTTCACCGCCTCGAGTCCCATCTGGAAGCGCAACTCGTACCCGGTCATGTCGTACGGCGGCTCCGGCGGTCCGCCGGGATACTGGCGCCGGTCCGGATACTCCTTCGGTTCCATCAGGTCGACGACGTAGGGCCGGAAGGCCTGGGGCGGAATCACGTACGACCCGGCGGGAAAGGCGAGATCCGCGGCCGAATCCCCGGCCGAGCCCCCGGCGGACCCTCCGACCGAGAACGGCTCCGACGCGCGCAGGAATTCGATCCCGGATCGGGACATCAGACCCATGAATTCCACGACCGCGCCCGGATCGTGGGAGGCCGCGGGGTCGAGCACGTAGGCGAACGGGCCGCCCTCGGCCGCGTTTCCGCGCTCGATCTGGCGCCGGCCCATCCGGTAGTGGTTGAAGAGGTACTCCTCCTTGAGCTTCGCGCCCATGTCCGCCACGGCCCTGGCCGCGGTCATCATGTAGTCCATGGCGTCGCGCAGGTGCCAGCAGCCGCCGAGCCACGGGTTGTTGTAGTTCGTCGAAGGCGTCTTCGCGGGCAGGTTCCCCGCGCGCGCGCCGAACGTGTCCGGGATCTCGTCCTCGTCGTAGCAACGGGGCGTCGCATAGCCCGCGCCCGCGGTCTCCGTCAGGAACCCGAGCATGTTGTGATAGTCGGGCCCGCCTCTCATGGAACCGTTCCACCACAGATCGAAGACGATGCCGCTGTTGACGCCCGGCTTCCCCTCCTCGTCGAATCGGCGCCGCATCGAATGTCCCATCTGATTCAGGGAACTCACGACGAGCGGGTCGAGGTGCGGGCTCACGGGGTTCTCGAAGGGCGGCATCCAGATCCGCCCGGGGAAGGGGCTCGACTGATGCTGGTTATAGACGATCTGCGGAAACCAGTTGTGATAGAGCTGCCGCGTCACGGCCTGCGTCTCGACCTGCGTCAGCATGTACCAGTCGCGATTATTGTCGTGCCCGATGTAGTGATGATAAAGCTCCGGGACGCGCGCCATCTCGAACTCGCCGCCCACGTTCGACATGTACCAGTCGGCGACGATATTGAGGCCGTCCGGGTTCATGTTCGGCATGAGCAGCACGATCGCGTTGTCGCGGACGCGCCGGGTCTCGGGGGACTCATCCATCACGAAGTGGCGCGCCATCTCCGGCATCACCTGCCCGTGCGCGACCTCGGTGGCGTGCAACCCGCCGTCGATCCACACGACCGCGACGCCTTCTCGCGCCAGCGCCCGCGCCTCCTCCTCATCGAGAATCGATCCGTAGCCTTCGTCCGGATCGCGGGCGTAGGCGAGCGTCCGCGTGATCTCCTTCAGACGCTCCACCCGGCGCAGGTTCTCCGGCGAGGAGATCGCAGCGAGGTAGAGGGGCTCGCCCCGCGTGCTCTCGCCGATCCGTTCCAGCGCCATGCGGTCGGTGGAAGCCGCGAGCGCCTCGAAGTACGCCTTGATCCCATCGTAGTTCGTGAGCCTGTAGTCCTCGCCGGGCGCGAACCCGATGATCTCGGCCGGCGTCGGCACGTTGCCACCGTCGCCGGAGTCCGTCGCGCACCCTCCGAGCAAGGCGATGGTGATCAGCGACCCGACGACCATGCGCCCGCGCGCGGCAAACGACAGCCTGTTCCTTCGACAACCCCACGAATAGGCCATGTTCACATCCGATCTCCCTCTCGGGGGACGGTTGCATCGATGCCACGGACGAGTCCTCGAGCGGCCTCGATGGGTTCGAGCGGAATCAACTGGATACGGAAGAAATGGTCACGATGGTCAACGTGCAATCGGTCAGTTGGGGATCACGCGGACCACGCGGCCGTTGCGGTCCACGACCTTGATGGGTCCCCGGAGGATGTCGTCGCCGTAGGGGATGCGGCGCCCCGGCGCCGCCTTGTCGCCCCGCGCGGGTCCCGCTCGATCTCCGCCCGTGGATCCGGGGATCCGGTAGATTTCGGCGAGTCCGACCTTCACGGCGTAACCGAGGTCCGCGAGCGACTGGACGGTGATGAGGCTGAGGAGGTCGCGATCGCCCGCCATCTGGAACGGCGTCATCAATTCGTGGCCGAGCACCGATTCTCGCCAGTGGGAGTCCGCCGCCCCGGGTCCCGACGTGTTTTCGACCGGAACTCTCGCGCCATCGTTGTAGTTGGCTCCGCCCCGCTCGTCGAACGCGGCGATGGCCAGCGGGCCCGTGAAATGGGTGTCCGCGCCCGTATTGTGAATGGACGGGTTCCGAAGCAGGCCGTGGTCGATCCACACGGTGCCGATTCCCAGGACGTGGCCGATCTCGTGCAGGATCACCTCCTCCACGTCCTTCGCGCTGCCCTCCTCCGCGAGGCGCGCGAGGTCGGCGGCGTCGAACTCGAGCGCGCCCATGAAGGGGAGCCTCGAGGCGTCGCGGACTCCGCACGGGCCGGCGCGGGCCAGGACCCCGTCCTCGCCGTCGATCTCCCGGACGGAGGCCACCATGACGACGTCGTCGACGGTGCCGACGCGCTGTTCGCTCATGATGTCCCAGCACCCGAGCGGGGTGTCCGGCCCGAGGAGCACGTCCGGCAACTCGGTGTCCTGCAGGATCGCGGACCAGAAGTCCACCGCGTCCTCGAAGGCCTCCGCCTGGGAAGCTGTCACCTCGTCGAGGAGGATGAGGTCGATGTCGAAGGGGCGCGGGGCGGCTTCCCGCACGATCACGCGGAAGGTGAGTTCCGCCGTCGCGCCCGGCGGATCGATGGCGGTCACGGTCGCCGTCGTGGATCCGGCGCCCAGCGGCGACAGCGTCACGACCCCGTCGGCGACGGTCGCCATCGCCACGGCGGAGTCGGCCGTGACGGCCGCGATCCGCAGGTCGGCCCCCTCCGGATCGCGGAAATACCCGGCTGCCGCGAGCATGGTGGGCTGGCCGCCGGCCTGCAGGCGCTGGGGCGCGACTTCGCGCTCGGGCACGGGCGGCGCGTTCGTCCCCTCCCCGAACAGGATGAGCGGGTCCCCCAGTCCGATCTCGATTCCGGTCACGCTTCCCGGGACTCCGGGCGCGGGGCCCGCGACCACCTGCACCTCGCTCTGGCCGCCCTCCGTCGCGGTCACGGTAATCTCGGCGCTCCGTTCGCTCCCCGCTTCGAGGACCGCCGTCTCCGACGAGAGTGCGCCGCCCCGGACGGAGAGGGGAACCGTCATCGCGAACGGCGCCCCCTCCGTCACGGAGAGCGCGATCCGGGCGGGACCCGTGGCGGCGGGGTCCGGATTGTCGGTCCGCTTCAGTTCCAGCGCGAGGGCGAACGGGGCCCCGGGATTCTCCGCCAGCAGCAGCGTGTCGAGGCCGGACAGGCCGACGAACGTGCCCGCCGGCAACGTCGCCAGGCGGTTTCTGTTCAGTTGCAGCACGCGGAGCGCGGAGAGTCCGGAGAGCAGCCCCTCGGGCAGCCCCGCGAGCCGGTTGCGGTACAAACGCAGCGACTCCAGGCGGGAGAGGTCCGCGAACGCACTCTCCGGGAGCGTCTCCAGTCCGTTCCGGTCCAGCCGCAATTCCGTGAGGCGGCCCAGGCCCGCGAACACGCCGGCGGGGAGCGCCTCGAGCCCGGTGTCCTGGAGCAGCAGGCTCTCCAGTTCGGCCAGGCCGGTGAAGACGCCCGCCTCCAGCGCGCCGATCCGGCCGTTGCCGAGGTAGAGCCACTTCAGGCGGCCCAGCCCGGCGAAGACGCCGTCGCCGAGGGTCGTGAAGTCGTTGCCGCCCAGGTGCAGTCGCTCCAGGCTCGAGAGTTCCGCGAACGCGCCCGCCGGCAGCGTGGCGAGCGCGTTGGCCCGCACCTCCAGCGTCTCGAGGGACGCGAGTCCCGCAAACGACTCGGCCGACAGCATGGTCAGCGCGTTGTCGCCCAGGTCCAGCGACTTCAGCCTCGCGAGCCCCGCGAACCCGTCGGCAGGCAGCGTCTCGAAACCGTTGTTCCGCAGGCGCAGCGTCTCGAGGCTCGTGAGATCGGCGAAGACGCCCACCGGAAAGGCGGTGAAGCCGACGCCGGAGAGGTCCAGGTTTCTGAGGTTGTACAGGCCGGAAAGATCGCCGGGCCTGAGGGTGGGGATCCCGGTGCCCGCGAGGTTGAGCGTCGTGATACCCAGGTGCTGCGTCGTCACGGCCGAGCAACTCTCGGCGCGGCTCCGGATGACGAGTGCGTCCCGGATCTCCGGAGTTCGGTCGCAAACGCCTTCCGCGATCGTCACCTGCGTCGAGGTGGTCGCTCCGAGTTCATATCCCGCGCCCGCCGCCGGCGCGTCGAGGCGGAAGAGGAAGGCTTCGCGCGCGGGCTCGATGTCGTCATCGTCGCGGATCGCGATCCGGACCTCGGCGACGCTCGTCCCCGCGGGAACGGACACCGAGCCATCGGCGCGGTAGTCCGCCGTGTCCGCGTCGGCGGTGGCCGGGTCTCCGTCCGCGCTCAGCGTGTAGCGGACGGTGATGGACGAGGCCGGCGGGGGATCGAGACGGACGGACACGATCGCATCCAGCCCCTCGGATACGTCCGGCGCCAGGGCGCCGACCGTCGCCACCGGCGTGCGCGCGGGCTCCGGCGGCGGTGAGGTGGTGCCGCCGTCGCAGGCGACCATCGCCGCCGCGACACACGCCAGCGTCCACCTGCTCCGTGTCCGATCCACCATCAGGTCACCGTGAAGGTGCCGCGTCACCGGTCGCCTCGTCCAGATCCTCGTGTTCGAAGGCGGATTCCATCCGCATGATCTCCTCCGGGGAAGCGCCGAAACCTGCTGCGGTCCCGCGCCAGGCCGAAACCGCCCGCCCGACCTCGCCGACGATCCGCTTCGCGTCGTCGAGATCCAGACCATAGTACGCTGCGGTGGCGAGCGCGCGGTCTAGCGACGCGGCGCCATCGTACTCGTCAATATACGTCTGTAGAAGGCGTGGGCGGATCTCTGCCGGGGTCGGGTTCAGATCATAGGCCGGGGAGAGCCGCCACCCCTGTCCGTCCTCATACAGGAAGCCGTGGTTGCGGAGGTGGTCGTCGGTATTCGAGATGAGGATGCTGAAGACGACGCGGCGCCAGAGTTCGGTCAGATCACGCCGGGCGGCCGCGCCGTGGCGCCGCAGAGCGTCCGCAATCTCCAGATACGACCTCGATTCGCGGTCATCGGCCCCCAACATGCTCATCGCGGACAGGAACGGCAGGCGGCGGCCCGCCTCGCGGTCGAAGCGTCGTACGAGGAGAACGCGTCGCCCCGCAATCTGCTCGAAACGCCATACAGGCACGTCGATGCCGGTCTGTGCGGCGAGTTCGAGTGCGACGCCTTCCCACAGCACGAGATCGTAGTCATCCCTGGCGCCGGGGAACTTCGCGATGGCCAGCCCGTGGGCGCCATCCCTCACGGCCGCCTTGGGGCGGGCGCCGCCGAGCGAGGCCCCGGGTCCGATGAGAAGACGGAGATCGTCATCTCGCTCCTCCCTCCGCGTGACTCGTGTGGCTGCAGCGAGGAGCCGGCCCAGTTCGACGAGTGGGGGAACCCGCCCCTCCCCGGGTTCGGCGAGGAAGGGTCCGTCTCCGCCCGATGAAACTAACGAGAACCTGAGCGCCCCCATGCGAGCTTCGTCATCGACACGAAGGAGGTAGTCGGACTCGAACAGCGCGCGCGGCGTCCGTCCCTCCCGCCGGGCGCGGCGAGCCTCCTCGCGGCGCATCAGCACGCGTCCCCAGCGATCGGGCGCGGAGTCGCCAATCGATCCGAAGAGTGCTTTCCGGGTATGAAAGGGCCCGGGCCCGAGCGTCAGCGCCGGCTCGAGCGCGAACCGTCGCGGGTGGTCCAGCCAGCCGGGATCGTACTCGAACGTCGCGCTCTCGCGGTTGCCACGAACTCTGACCCAGAGCCTTCCGATGAGGAGGGGTGTGTCGTTCAGGTCCAGATGGACCCGTATCCGGCGTTCCACCTCGGTCGCCTCAGTCGTCCGCGTGCTCACGCCGGGAGCGGAGCGCGGCGACGCGCACGCGCTGCGGCAGGCGTTCCTCGAGCAGGTCGAGCCCAAGTCCGTCCCGCGTGCGGTCGGCCAGTTCCGCCAGGCCGTCCTCCATCCCCAGGACAAAAAGCACAGTCGCGTAGTTGCCCATCGAGACGCCCGGATCGCCCCGTTCGACCTTGCCGAGGGTGGTCCGGCTGATCAGTGCCCGTTCCGCCATGGTCGCCGCGCGGATGCGGCGGCGGAGACGGGCATCCCTGATGTCGGAGCCGAGCTTGCGGAGGAGTCGCCGGACCGGAAGCGGCAACGTGCCGTGAAGGTTGTTCTTCATCGTAATGACCATTTTAGTGTACAGTATTAGCGATACCGTATATTATCATGGTCTTTACGGCAAGGATGGCCGTGCTCCATACGCGCGGCCCGCCTCGTCGGCGGAGACGTAGCCGTCGAGGACATCCTCGTGGACCCGGTCGCGCCGGCGCGCTGCCGGGTCGCCCAGTCCGCCTCCTCCGGGTGTCTCCAGGACGATGCGTCGGCCGGGGGGCACGACCTCGCGGCCCTTGGGCCGGAACTCGCCCACGCCCGGGACGTGAACCCGGCCCGCGGCGCCGTCGCCGCCCCCGTCGCGTCCCCGCGCCGGATTGCGGATCCGCTCGAACATCTTCGAGACGGCGAACGCCTCGTCCGCCGCGTGGGAGATCTCCATCACCTGACCGAGGCCGCCCCGGAACTCGCCCGGACCGCCGGAGTCCGGGAGATACTCCTTCCGCCAGAAGATGAGCGGTGCGACGGTCTCGGTGATCTCGATCGGCGTGCTGCGGACCCCGGAGGGGAAGGCCGTCGCCGACAGGCCGTCCTTCCCGGGGCGGGCGCCCGTGCCGCCCGCGTGGAAGGGGTTCACGACAAATGCCTCGCCGCCGTAGGGGTAAGCGCCGGTCAGTCCCGGCCCGGCCATGATGACGGGGTTCCAGAGGCACGACGCGCCTTCCGCGGGGACGGCTCCGGGCTCCAGCGCCTGTTCGAGGCAGCCGAGGACGACGTCCGGCAGCATCTGTCCGATTGCGTGGCGCGCGGAGACGGCGGCGGGAGGGGGGGCGTTGAGCAGCGATCCCGGCGGGGCGGAGACCTCGATCGCGGCCAGCGACCCCGCGTTGTTCGGGACCTCGGAGCCGACGATGCAGCGCACGCCGAACGAACTGTACGCGCGCGTATAGGTCACCGGGACGTTGATGCCGCGCGACGACATGGGCGAGGTGCCGTCCCAGTCGATCCTGATGGCCCCGTCGGGCAGGACCGTGAGCGCGCACACGAGGTCGAGGTCCTCATCGTAGCCGTCGATCCGCATCCGGTTCCGGTAGGTCCCGGGGCGGAGCGCGCCGATCCGCTCCCGCATGGCCCGCCGCGAGGTGGAGATGATCGTCTCCGCCAGCGGCTCCAGGGAATCGATCCCGAATTCCGCCATCATCGCCACCAGCCGCTCGCACCCCGTGCGGTTGCAGGCGGCGAGCGAGTAGAGGTCGCCCTGGGCCACGTCCGGGTCGCGCACGTTTGCCCGCACCAGCCGCATGAGCGTCTCGTCCACCCGTCCGCCGCGGATCAGGTATCCGATGGGAAGGCGGATCCCCTCCTCGAACACCTGGTTGGCGTCCGCCCCGAAGCCGCGTCCCCCGACATCGGCGATGTGGCTCGTGGCCGCGAACAGCGCGACCGGACGCCCATCCAGGAATGTCGGCGTGACCACGGTGAAGTCGTTGAGGTGTCCGGTCCCCTCCCAGGGATCGTTCGTGATGAGGACATCGTCCTCGCGCAGCGTCTCCACGGGGTAGTCCCGAAGGAAGAACCCGACGGAGGCGGCCATGGCGTTGACGTGGCCGGGCGTGCCCGTGACGGCCTGCGCGAGCATGCGTCCGGAGAGATCGAACACGCCGGCGGAGAGATCGCCCGCCTCGCGCACGGGAGTCGAGAACGCGGTGCGCACGAGCGTCCGCGCCTGCTCCTCGACCACGGACAGGAGCCGGCTCCACATGATCTGGCCTTCGAGCGCGGCGATTCCGGTGTGCGCACCGGAAGCTGCCGCGCCGGAGGCCGCCGCGCCGCCGCCCGCCGCGCCGGAGGCTGCCGCCATGGCGCCCGCCGCCTCCGCGCTCGCTGTCGCCGCCGCCGACGCTCTCGCCGCCCGCCGCTCGACGAAGAGGTGACCCCCGCGGACCACTCGCGCCTCCCATCCGTCCGGGACCACGGTCGTCGTCTGGTCCTCGGCGATCACGGCCGGACCCTCAACGCGGGCTCCCTCCGAGAGCGCCGCTCGCCTGTGAACCGCCGCGGTCATCGACGCTCCGCCGGGTCCGTCCCACAGTTCGGTCCGGCGCTCCGGCTCCGGTTTCTCCGCGGCGGCCTGCCCCCCGGGAGACGTTCCCGCGGGAACGTCCGCTTCGGCCAGTTGCCCAACTGGCGGGGTCCGTTCACCGACAGACGTTCCCGCGGGAACGTCCGCGGCCGGCGTCGCGGGCGCCGACACGACGAGCGTCCAGCTCAGGACCTCGATGTCCAGTCCGGGGATCGTGCGTCCATACACGGTCTCGTAGCCGCGGTCGAACGCTTCGCGGAGGGCAGCCGCGTCACGGAGGGTTGCCGCGTCACGGAGGGTTGCCCCGTCCCCGAGGTCCGCCGGGAGGTCGACGCCGATCTCGTGGCCCTGGCCCACGTAGCGCATGTAGGCGTGCGCCTTCGCGGTCGTGGCCTCTCCGGGCGCCCCGTGTGATACCACGGCCTCCGCCTCCGCCCGCATCTCGGCGAACACCTCCCGCACCACCTCCGGATCGAACGCCGAAAGTCGCATGTAGCGGCTGCGCACGACCTCGTAGGAGATGGGCGCCAGGAGGAAGCCCACGGCCGAACCCACGCCGGCGTCGGCCGGCACCAGGAAGCGGTCCACGTCCAGCTTGTCGGCGAGCCGCGCGGCGTGGATCGGGGCGGAGCCGCCGAAGGCGATGAGCGTGCGTCCGGCCACACCCTTCCCCCACTCGACGGCGTGCGTGCGCGCCGCGTTTGACATGTTCTCGTCCACCATCTCGCTGATGCCGAGCGCGGCGAGCTTCGGGTCGAGCCCAAGTTCCCTGCCCACGCGAGCCTCGATCGCGGCTTCGCACCGCCCCCGGTCGAGGGGAATCGAGCCTCCGGCGAAAAACTCCGGATCGATCCGTCCCAGGGCGACGTCCGCGTCCGTCACCGTGGGTTCGTCTCCGCCCCGTCCGTACGCCGCCGGCCCCGGCTCCGACCCGGCGCTCGCGGGCCCCACCTGGATCCGCTCCAGGTCGTCGACTCCCGCGATCGACCCGCCCCCGGCCCCGATCTCCACCATCTCGATGACGGGAATCCGCACCGGCAGCCCGCTCCCCTGCTTGAAACGGTAGCTGCGGGCGACCTCGAAGGTCCGGGAATGGAGCGGCCGACCGCCGTCGATCATGCACAGCTTCGCCGTCGTCCCGCCCATGTCGAAGGAGAGGACGTCGCCCAGGTCCAGACTTCGCGCCAGGTGGCCGGCGAGGATCGCGCCCCCGGCGGGCCCGGATTCCACGAGACGGACCGGAGCGGCGACCGCCGTCTCGAGCGTCGTGAGTCCTCCGCCCGAGGTCATGAGAAGGAAAGGACAGGCGAGGCCCGACTCCCGCAGCGACTCCGCGAGTCCCGTGAGGTAGCGGGCCATGAGCGGTTGCACGTAGGCGTTCGCGCACGCCGTCGACTGCCGCTCGTACTCGCGCACCTCCGGGCACACGTCCGAGGCCAGCGTCACCGGGAGCCCCGGCCGCCACGCCTCGAGGATCTCGCCGATCCGCTGCTCGTGATCGGGGTTGGCGTAGCCGTGGATGAGCCCGACCGCGACGGATTCCACCCCCTCCGCCTCCAGCGTCGGCAGCAGCGCGCGCACCGAATCCTCCTCCAGGGGGATGAGGACGCGTCCGCGGTGGTCGACCCGCTCCTCCACCGGGAGCCTGAGGCGGCGGGGCACCAGGGGTTCCGGACGGTCGACCCCGATGTCGTACTGCTCGAAGCGGTTCTCGTGCGCCATCTCCAGCGCGTCGCGGTGCCCGGAGGTGACGATCAGCGCCGTGTGCGCCCCCCGCCGCTCGATGATCGCGTTGGTGGCCAGCGTGGTGCCGTGGATGACGAGACGCACGGCGGAGGGCGGGACGTCCGCCAGCCCCAGCACCTTGTGCACGCCTTCCAGGACGCCGCGCTCCGGGGCCGCCGCGGTCGTAAGCACCTTCGTCGTGACGAGGCGGTCGCCGGTCTCCAGCGCCACGTCCGTGAAGGTCCCTCCGATGTCGATCGCGAGCCGGGCTTCGGGCATGGGGCCGCCGCTCACCCGTCTTCGCGCAGGGGGACGGTGTAGTTCAGCGCCAGCCGTCCGCCGTCCGGATAAATCGTCTCGCCCGTGAGGTAGGAGGCGTAGTCGCTCGCGAGGAAGACCGCCACCGTTCCGATTTCGTCCGGGTCCCCGAACCGCCCCAGCGGGGTGCGCGAGAGGATCGTGCGGCGCGCCTCCTCGTCGGCGATCACCGAGTCGAGGATGTCGGTGACGATCGTCCCCGGCCCGATCGCGTTGACCCGGATGTCATGCGGCGCGAGCGCCACCGCCATCGCCTTCGTGAGCTGCATGATCCCGCCCTTGGAGGCCGCGTAGGCGAGCTGGTTCGGGATCGTCACGACCGCGTTCGTGGACGACATGTGGATGATCGCCCCCTTCACGCCGCGCTCCACCATCTGGCGCGCCACGAGACGCGAGAGGAGGAAGGTCCCGCGCAGGTTGACGCCCAGCACCCGGTCGAAGTCCTCGACCTCGGCATCCAGGATCGAGCCCGCCGCGATGATCCCCGCGTTGTTGAGGAGGATGTCGCAGCCCCCGAAGCGCTCCGTGCAGGCGTCGAGCAGGGCGGCGCAGTCGCTCTCCTCGCTCACGTCCGCGCGCACGGCGAGCGTCTCCCGCCCGGTTTCCTCCGCGATGCGTCGGGCCGTGTCCGCGCAGCGCTCCTCCAGTACGTCCCCCAGCACGACATCCGCCCCGTGACGGGCGAAGGCGAGCGCGCACGCGGCCCCGATCCCCTTCGCCGCCCCGCTGACGATCGCGGTCTTCCCCTCGAGTGTGATCAAACCGGCCCCTTCCTCGTTTGGTTGACGCTACCCCGCGCCGCCTCTGCAGGTAGCCATTCCCACGCTGCCCGCCCGTGATGATCCCGCGTTGATCGCCGTTGCGAAACTGCGGAGGTCGGAGTCGTAGCGTCGCACAACCTGATGCCCTTCTCGCCTGGCGGCGAGACATGAGGAAGACACGGCCGAAACGTGGCGTCAGCACCAAGTAGCCATTAATATATAACTTACCATGGAAAGAGAGATTCCGGGTGGTTGCCGACTCCGCAAGAAGGATACAAGAAGGATGGAGAACGAGACGTGGGTCGAGCGGCAGACGGCCGCTCCGGAGGCTCGGAGACTTTATGAGGAAGAGCGGCTGATCCTCTGGGCGACAGAAGCAATCGTGGAACTCATGGAGAAGCAGGGCCGCACCCGCGCGGAGGTCGCGACGTCTCTGGGTACGAGCCGTCCCAACGTTACTCAACTCCTCAGCGGGTCGCGCAACATGACCTTGCGAACCTTGGCGGCGCTCGCGCACGCCTGTGGCATGCGCGCGGATCTCAAGCTGGAACCACTACCCCGGCTTGCCAGCGAACCTGAAGCAACGGCGCTCGATCGCCTGCAGGACATCGCCAGGTGGAGGCGGCAGGAGTCCGAGAGTGTTGTCGACGCATTCATCGCGGAGCGACGCGCCGAAGCTGCGCGTGAATGAGGCGGTGGCGAAGGCCTTGGCTGCCGGAGAGAGTGCGGAGCTCCCGCGCTCCAAACGCGGCGGCGGCCGTTGTGGTCACGATGTGGTCTTGAATTGGAGGGGTGCGGTGTTGCATACTGAGTTTGCGAAAAACAACCGGGAGCGATCCTCGATGGAACTCGCAATACGTGACGCGAAGGCCCGCCTCTCCGAGCTCGTCGCCGCCGCCCGCAATGGCGAACGCGTGATCATTACGAAGCATGGCCGCCCCGCAGTCGAACTGGTGCGGTGCGACCATGGCGGCGGAATCGACTTCGACAAGCTGGAGGCAGCGCGCCGGCGACTCGGAATCGAGGGCGACCGTGAGAGGTGGCCGAGGGAATACGACGATCCGGCGTTCAGCCGCCAGGTACTCGGTCTCGACAACGAGTAGGCGGACGGACAAATGCGCGTCTTGCTCGATACGTCCTACCTCTACGATTTCATGGAAGCGCCCGGACGATTCCGTGAGTCCGAACGCCGGTTTCTCGCCGCCCGTGACGTCCGCATCCATGTGAGCGCCGTGTCCATCTGGGAAATGCGGCTCAAGCACCATGCACGTCACGCGTCCGGCGCCCGAAAGAACCCCTTCGCGCCGCGAGACGTCCTCGCGGTTCTGGAAGATCAGGACGTGACGTTCCTGCCCATGACGATCCTTCATGCCGCGCAGCCGCTGGAGCCACCCCTCGATCACAAGGATCCGTTCGACGAACTGCTGCTGGTTCAGGCTCAGCAGGAAGGCCTCAAACTGCTCACCGCCGACCGGCGTCTGGCCGACCATCCGCTCGCTGTCGACGCTGAGGGACTCGGCTAGGACGCCTCCCTCAGCCCCCGTCGCGCGTTCCCGCGGGAACGTCTCCGGACGCGCGGCATCCCGAGTGCAGTCCCGTCTCACGGCGCTCGCGAGGTGCAACCCTCCGGGAAGGACCGTTGTCTACAGGGCGTGTTGATTTTTCAGCACACTCGTGCCAGGTTGACCTGGACGGAGAGATAGCGGCCCCCGAATCCCGGCTCCCCAATACCCGGACCTGGGAGCGTTCGTGAGACGTCGCAGGAGAAGGAGACGACCGCAGTGAAGCCACTCCCGGAACTGAGCAGACGAGAGCGCGAGGTCATGGATCTCGTGTACGAACTGGGGAACCCGACGGCCGCGCAGATCCAGGAGAATATGGCGGACCCTCCGACCTACTCGGCCGTCCGCTCGATCCTGCGGGGTCTCGTGAACAAGGGACACCTGGTGAGTGAAGCGGACGGACCGCGCTATCTCTATTCGCCCACGATGCCCGCCCTGCGCGCCCGGCGCTCGGCCATGCGCCGCGTGCTCAAGACCTTCTTCGGCGACTCGGTGGAGGGGGCGGTGGCCACGCTGCTCGAGCTTCGCGAGGGCGGCCTCACGCCGGAGGAACACGCCCGCCTCCAGGAGATGATCGAGAAGGCGGCGGAGGAGGGACGGTGATCTCTTCGGCGGTGCTGACGGCGCAGGTCACGTTGCTGCTGTTGCTGGCGCTCGCGCTGGCATGGCTTGGGCGGCGGGGATCGCCGAGAACCATTCATCAGCTGTGGACCGCGACGTTCGCCCTCGTACTCGTGTTGCCTCTGCTGAGCCTCTTCGGTCCCTCGTGGGAGGTGCCGCTCCTTCCGGCCCGTGGTGGCGACCGTGGTGGCGAGTCGGCCCCGGCCGTGGTCGATGCCGCCGCCTCTCGGACCCTCGACCCCACCCTCGATGCCCCCGGCTCCATGCCGACGCTGGAGACTGGCGAAGCGCGGGAGGCCCTGGTCCCGGCAGCGCGGCCCGGACGGGCCGCGCGGGACGGGCTGGCGGGGCGCGCCGGGCTACCGGGGCGCGCCGACGCGGCGGGAAGCGCTGCCAACGCCGCCACGGGGCGCTCCGCCGTCCGGACCGCGTGGATCGCGTGGCTGGCCGGCTGCGCCCTCTCGCTGGTCTCGCTCGCCTTCGCCGCCCTCCGGCTGCGGAAGCTGGTGCGGACGGCCCGGCCCGTGCGCGACCCCGGCTGGGTGCGCGAGGCCGAGAAGCTGCGGCGCCGGCTGGGCCTCCGTGGCGAGGTCCGGCTCCTCTCCGGCGAGGCGGTCGCCACGCCGATGACGGGCGGGCTGTGGAAGCCGGTGATCCTCCTCCCCGCGGCGGCGGCGAAATGGAGCCCCGAACGGCGGGCTGTGGTGCTGACTCATGAACTCATCCATATCCGTCGAAGGGATGTGCTGCGGCAACTCGTGCGGCGGACCGTGCTCGCCCTCTACTGGTTCCATCCCCTCGGCTGGCTCGCGGCACGACGCGCGGAGATCGCCAGCGAGAAGGCGTGCGACGAGGAGGTGCTCGCGCTCGGAGCGTCCCTCCGACTACGCCCGCCTCCTTCTGCGGCTCGCGTCCGCCCGCGGCCGTCGTCCGAACGTACTCGCGCTCCCCCTCGTAAGAACCTCGCAACTGGAGACAAGAATCGTGGCCATTCTGAACCGCAGCCGCCCGCGTCCCAGCGTGACCCGGACTGCCGTGACCTTGATGATCGTAGGCTCGGCGGCGGTCTCTGTCGCTGCCGCCCGTCCCGTCCCGTTCGACGAAGCCCTGGTGCCGTCTCACGAAGCCGGGTTCGCCCGGGAGAACGCGCCTTCAAACGCAATCGCCGCCCCTTCGGCCGCAATCCCGGCACCGCGCGAGCGAGCACTCGCGGTTTCCGTCCCGGTGGAGCCCCGGGCAGGGGGGTCGATGGGCATGCCCGCTCGTCCGGAGGCGCGGGAGTCCCTCGACCGGCCCGCCCGGCAGGAGATCCAGTGCCCGTGGGCCGGCAGCGATTCGATACGCACGATGCGGGTAGCCGGGGGCCTGCGGGTCACCAGTTGGAACCGCGGAGACCGCACGATCGAGAGATCGGTTGAGGGGATGTACCTGTGCATGCGGACCCACGGAGACGTGGTGATGAGCGACGACGGCACCGAGGTCCGCGCCGTGGGGGCCGACAGTTGGCTTCTTCTCGAGTCGAGGGAGGACCAGACCCGCCGGCTCGTGATCACCGAGGGCCCCGGCGGCATCGAATACGAGTGGAGCGTCGACGACGTGCGCCGGACCTTCGACTCCGAGGCGCGCCAGTGGCACGATCTGATGCTCCGGATCATGAACGGGTATCGGGAGGTGATGACGATTCGGGGGGAGGAGTCCACTCTGCGCGGCCGGATCTCCGGGCACCGGGGTCATGTCAGCGGTCTGCGCGGCCGGATGTCCGGGCACCGGGGCCATGTCAGCGGTCTGCGCGGCCTGATGTCCGGGTACCGGGGTCATGTCAGCGGTCTGCGCGGCCGGATGTCCGGGTACCGGGGTCATGTCAGCGGTCTGCGCGGCCGGATCTCTGCCTACCGCGGCCGGATCTCCTCCTTGAACGCCGCAATGCGGCTGGCGGCGAGAGCCGAAACCCGGGCAGCGCTGGAGGATGAGCTTCGGGAGTTGGAGTCGCGCATGCGGCAGACCGAGGAGGAAATCGCCGCGTACGACCTGGACGGGAAACTCCAGGCAGTTGAGGAGGAGATCGCGGCCTACGACGCGGAGGGCAAAACCCGCGAAGTGGAGCAGCAGATCGAAGACTACGATCTGTCAGGGAAGGTCGCGGCCATCGAAGCCGAGATCGAGGCGTACGATCTTGAGGGGAAGACGCGCGAGATCGAGCGGCTGATCGAGGAACTGGACACGGACCGCCGCATCGAGGAGATCGAAGACTCGCTCGAGGACGAAATCGCCGCGCTCCGCCGCCTCGTGGGCTCGACGGGCTGACGTGTCGAGGAACCGTGCCCTGCTCGCCGTGGCGTGGGTCACCCTCGCCGGGTGCGCCGACAACGCGCCTCCGCCCGACTGGACCACGGTGCGGGACACCCTGCCGTCGGGCACGGTCCGCGTCACGAACGTCCCGAGTGCGGATGTCTCCCCCACCTGGACACTGGTCGAGGAACTGCGCGTCGGTACGGTTGAAAGCGCCGGGCCGGACGCGTTCGGTCGCCTGAAGGGTCTCGTCGTGCTGGACCACGGGGGCTTCGCCGTTCTCGAGTCCCAGGTACAGGAGCTCCGGGTCTTCGGACCCGACGGCGCTCATGTCGCGACGCATGGCGGCAACGGCGAAGGGCCGGGCGAGTTCACGAACGCGAACGGGCTCATGCTGGATCCCGACGGACGACTTTGGGTCCCGGATACGCGCAACGGGCGGATGTCGGTCTTCGATCCCGAGGACGGTTTCGTCGAGTCCTTCCCGTTCGCCGATGCGAACTTCAACGCGACCTGGAGCGGCGCGATGGTGAACGGGAACCGCATCTACCGGCCCTGGCGGTCCGGGAACCGGAGACGACTGCACGTCTACGATTTTATGATGACCCGGGTGGACTCGCTGCCGCTGCCGGGTGAAGTCCCGGAAGACGAAGAGTGGGATCCCGCGAGCCAGCCCGGCGCCTTCTACCAGGAGACGGGCGGCGGCTACATGGCGTATTCGATCCCGTTCTACGCGGCCGAGATCCGATACATCGATCCGCAGGGCGCTTTCTGGTCGACGCGGGCCGGCGACCCGCAATACCGCATCAAGCGGTGGCGGCCCGGTGGCGACACCACGCTTCTCGTCGAGACCCGGCGACCGCCCGTCGCCGTCCCCGCCGTCGAACGCGACTCCGTCATCGACATGATGCGGCAGATGGTCTCGAACATGGGCGTGGGCGAATGGGACTGG
>LXNJ01001008.1_pt1 | contig 17607 bp, 10 predicted proteins | sample 809081 | NCBI WGS metagenome assembly LXNJ01 (sample SAMN04870510, study PRJNA318959) | sponge metagenome | biome: sponge; feature: marine sponge reef; material: water | host: Petrosia ficiformis | place: Greece: Milos, Mediterranean Sea | collected 2013-05-29 | depth 5-7 m
GCCTGAGCGATGCGCGCGCCGCGTTCCACCTCGATCGGGTCGCCGGTGGGGTTCCAGACCTGGACGTGAATCTCGTCCTCGGGTCCGCAATAGTCGCGGTCGATGATGCCGACGCCGTGAGGCGCGACCAGGCCGGTGCGCCGGGCGGTGCTGCTGCGCGCGGCGACCAGGATCATGAATCCCGGGGGCGCGGCGATGATGACGTTGCCGGGAACAAGGCCGATCGACCCGGGCTCAATGCGGGTGGTCTCGCGAGTGATCAGATCGAAGCCGACGGAACCTTCCGTGGCGTAGCGTGGCAGCGGAAGCGTCGGATCGACCCGCGCAATGGGCACGCGCATAGTCGGTGAGTCTAGCGGGCGCCGCCCCGCTCAATCGCCGCCGAACAGGAGCGCCTTCCAACCGCCGAGGTACCCAAACTCGATCGGCTCGGGCTCGGGGGGCGGCACCGTCGGTATCGGCAGCGGCGCCGGTCGGGGACGGTCCTCCACCTGGCCCAGCAGCACGACGGCCTGGTCCCCGGGGTTCACCAGCCCGAGCTCGCGCTTGGCCATCTCCCGCAACGCCGGCAGCGAGCGGGCATATTGCAACTGCTCGTCGAGGCGTTGGTTGTCAAGCTCGGCGGCGCTGATCCGCTGCCGCAACTCTTCGACGCGCTGCTGCGCCACCTGCTGGGTGGATGAACCGCTGGCCTCCTGGATGATCACCACCAGGACGGCGATCAGCGCCAGCATCGCCAGGGACCGGAGCAGGAACTGTGTCCGCGAGGCCACTTAGTCTCGCTGCTTGAAGGTGACGCGCGGTTCCGCCGGGGAGGACGGTGGCCTTCGGCCGTGGGTCGATTTGCCATGGGGGCCTGGGGACAGCCCCCTCACCCCAGCCCTCTCCCTCCAGGGGAGAGGGGGCCGGACGCCGGGACAGAAGTGTGGCTTGCGCATGGGGCTACTCGACCGTCACGGACTTGGCGAGATTGCGCGGCTGGTCGATATCCGCTCCCAGCCATACGGCCACGTGATAGGCCAGCAGTTGGAGCGGAATTGCCGTGACGATCGGCGCGACGGCCTCTGCGGTCTTGGGCACGTAGATCACCTCGTCGGCCGTCGCGCCCGCCTGCTCGTCGCCCTCCGTGGCGATGAGGATCACCGGGGCGCCGCGCGCCCGCACCTGCTCGACGGCATTGAGCGTCTTGTCCCGCAGGGCACCCGCGGTGGCGACGGCAACCACCGGCACGTCGGACTCGGCGAGGGCGATGGGGCCGTGCTTGAGCTCGCCGGCGGCGTAGCCCTCCGCGTGGATATAGGAGATTTCCTTGAGCTTCAGCGCGCCTTCCAGCGCCAGCGGGAAGGCCTGCCCGCGGCCGATGTAGAGAAAGTCGCGATAGCGATGGAAGCGGCGGGCCAGGGCCTCGATTTGCGGCTCGCAGGTCAGCGCGCGCTCGACATGCTCCGGCACGTGCGCCAACGCGATGAGATGGTGCCGCAGCTGCTCCTGGCTGAGTAGGCCGCGGGCGATGCCCAGGTCGCACGCCAGCAGATGCAGCGAGGCGAGTTGGGACGTAAACGTCTTCGTCGCGGCCACGCTCACTTCAGGTCCCGCGTGCATGTACATCACCGCGTCCGCCTGACGCGTCGCCTCGCTGCCCATCACGTTGACGATGGCGACAACCGTTGCCCCGCCCCGCTTCGCGCGCCCAATGGCGGCCAGCACGTCCGCGGTTTCACCGGACTGCGTGATCGCCACGACCAGGGTGCGCGGGCTCAACGGGCTCGCGCGATAGGCAAACTCCGAGGCGATCTCGCAGGTCGTCGGCAGACCGGCAAAATCCTCGATGTAGTCCCGCCCAATCAAGCCGGCGTGCCAGGCCGTGCCGCTGCCAACCAACACCACGCGCTCGATTTCGGCGGCGGGCATGGGCAGCCGGAACGACGGGAACTTCAGTTCGATTGGGTCGAGTGTGATGCGCGGCCGAATCACCGACGCCAGCGTCGTCGGCTGCTCGTGGATCTCCTTGGCGAGGAAGTGCTTGTGGCCGGCCTTCGCAATGGAGAGCGGGTCCCAGGGAATGTCGATCATGGCCCGCGTGCGCGGCCGAAGCCGGAGGTCGGTAAATTGCGCCGCCCGGTCGGCGTGCACCACCGCCATCTCGTCGGCCTCGAGGACCTGGACCTTGTGGGTGTGGCGAATCACCGCCACCAAGTCCGAGGCAATGCAGGAATTTGCCCCGTTGCGGCCCACGACGAGGCCCCCAGCCGAACCCCGGCGCGCCGCGACCAGCAAATCGGGCACGTCGGGCGACAGCGCCACGATGGCGTGCGCCCCTTCGAGCTGCTTCACAGCGGCTCCGACGGCGCTCGCCAGGTCGGCGCCCGCATCCAGCTCAAGTCCGATCAGGTGGGCGATGACCTCGGTGTCGGTTTCCGAGGTGAACGCGTGGCCGGATGCCAGCAGCCGGTCGCGGAGATCGGCAAAATTATCGGTGATGCCGTTGTGGACGATGACCACGCGCCCGGACCCGTCACGGTGCGGATGCGCGTTCGCGTCGGTCGCTGCGCCGTGGGTGGCCCAGCGGGTGTGGCCGATGCCAATGGTCCCCTCGACCGGCTCCGCCTCGACCAGGGTCTCGAGGTCGTGCAGGCGCCCCGCCCGCCGACGCACGCTGACGCCCTCCGGGCCCAGGACGGCAAGTCCGGCTGAGTCGTAGCCGCGGTACTCCAGGGCGCGCAAGCCGGTGAGGATGTGGCCGGAGGCGGGCTCGTGGCCGAGATACCCGACGATGCCGCACATCCGCTTGCTCCAGGAAAGCCGCGCCTGGCGGCGCGGTTATGTCAACTATACCGCCCTGAGGGTCGCTTGAACAACGTCCACGGACACCCAAACCGTGACGATCCCGCGATCCGAGACTTACGGCCAGGCGACGCGTCCCGTGCCGTAGCAGCGGGAACAGCGGTGGGGCCGTCCGCTGGGGAGAGGTCCGGAATGGCCGGCCTCGAGACCCCCTCCGTCGCAGGCCGAACAGCGCCGTGAGAGCACTCGGCGCCACACGGCCCACCACAGGCGCATGATCCAGCCCCCGCCTTTGTAGCCCGGCGCGGAGCCGTTCACTCGGCGGGACGGCCGCGACGCAAGCCCCGACCCGGCGTCGCGCCCGTGTGCCGGCCATCGTCGATAACCGACGTGCCGTTCACGATGACGTGGTCGATGCCGGTCGGCAGGCGCCGCGGCTGTTCGAACGTGGCGTTGTCGATCACGGTGTCCGCATCGAACACCACCACGTCGGCGGCCATGCCGGGCGCGAGCACGCCGCGGTCCACCAGCCCAAAGCGCGCCGCCGGCATGCCCGTCATGCGCCGCACCATGGCCTCCAACGGAACGACCCCAAGCTCACGCACCCAGCGGCCCAGAAAGCGCGGATAGGTGCCATAGGTGCGCGGGTGCGGGGCGTCGCCCAGCAGGATGGCGTCGCTGCCCACCATGTGGCTCGGATGGCGCATGATTTGCGCAAAGTCGTCGTCCGTCTGGTCGTTGAAGAACACCGACGCGGCGCGCCCGCGCTCCTCCCGCACCAGATCGACCAGGAACGCATGCGGCTCCCGGTCCCGCTCGTCGGCCACCTCGCCGAGCATGCGGCCCTCCAGGTGGCGGTTGGGACCGGCCGGCATGCTCGACAGCAGCGCCCGGTCGACTTCGAGCGCGTTGTCGCCGGCGCGGTTGGCCATCGCCGTCGCGATCCGCGCCCGCGTATCCGCGTCCTCGAGGCGGCGCAGCATTTCCTGCGGCCCGCCCTCGAGCGCCCAGTCGGGGAACGAGAAGTGCAGCAGCGAGCTGCCCGCCGGATAGGCGTAGGTGTCGAACGACAGCGACACGCCCGCGCGTATGCCGCGGTCCGCCTCGTCCAGGTTCTCCCACCAGCGCTGACCGCTGCTGATGTAGTGCGAGATGTGGACCGGGCATCCGGCCCGCCGGCCGATCGCCATGGTCTCGCGAATGGCGTCGCGCATGCCGAGCACATAGCGCATGTGCGGCACGTATGGCGCGCCAAACTGGGCCGCCACTTCGCTCAACGCCACAAGCTCATCGGTGTCGGCAAAAGCGCAGGGCTTGTAGTCGAGGCCGGTGGAGAGGGCGACCGCCCCGTCCTCGAAGGCCTCGTGCGTGATCTGCTGCATCGCGCGCAGCTCCTCGGGCGACGCGCGACGGTCCTCCCATCCGACCAGGGCCGCCCGCACGCATCCGTGCGGCACGTGATGCGCCGCGTTGCAGGCCGCCGCGCCCTCGAACGTGTCCAGCCAGCCGGCGACGGTGGACCAGTCTTGACTGATGGGCGGGTCGCCGTTGAGGGCGGCGAAGTAGTCGCGAAAGGCCGGCTGCAACTCGTCGGCCAGCGGCGCGTAGCCGATGCCATCCAGGCCCAGCAGGTCCGTCGTGACGCCTTGGCGCACCTTGGGCTCGTGCGCCGGCTCGGCCAGTAGCATCAGGTCGGAGTGCGTGTGCACGTCGATGAAGCCGGGACACACCACGCGGCCGCCGGCATCGATCTCACGCGCGCCCTGATCCGGGACCAGCCCCACGGCGGCAATTCGGGTTCCGTCGATGGCCACGCTGCCGCGGTAGCCGGGCGCTCCGGTGCCGTCGACAATGCTCGCGTTGCGGATCACCACGTCATGCACGGGCATCTCCGGATGCGGCGGGCGGCGCGGTCTCGAAACCGGCCCGTAGAGATGGCGAATCGTAGCGCGCCCCGTCGCCGCGCTCGTAGGCCGCGAGGCGACGATCGATCTCCTGGGCGGCGCGCACCGCAAAGCGCTCCCCCACGTCGTCGCCGAACAGCTTCCGCCCGGTGGCCACGCGCTCCGCGGCGACGCGCTCGGCCTCGGCCGGATCGTCCGGTCTTCCGTCGGCACGGGCGAACACGCGCACAATCTCGGCCGGGCTTGTCGCGAGCGCCAGCAAACCGGCCCACTGCGTCAGGTCCGACAGTGGCTCCGCCTCGACGATCAGGTCGATGCCGCCCGGATCGAATGGATGCAGCGCCGCCGCCGCCCGCGCCAGCGCCCCCGACGGGTCGCTCCAGCCGCGCTCCAGGGCGTAGGTGAGTCCCACGGTGGCGGCCCGGTCCGCGCGCCGCGCATGCTCCCCGCAGAAGAGGACGAAGACCTCGTCCACGGCCAGATGCGCCACATAGCCGGCCACATAGGCGGCTTGGGCGGCGGACACGGCGTCAGAGCGCGCCAGCGCGGGCCGGACTGCGAACAGCTCCGCCGTCGCGCGGCCCCACGTGGCCGGCTCGCGAAACTCAAAGAAATGGGTGGCCGCGCGGCCGGTCGCGCTGCGATCCCGCGCGTCGGGAGCTACGGCCCCCACGCAGAAATGACTGAACTGCTGGTCGATCGCCGCCCGCAGCGGCCCACTCGCGCGGTCCGCCGCCTCGACGGCAAGCTGCAGGTGCGCGCGCGACAGGGCCATCAGGCAAGCCAATCCCACCCGCGTGCGCCACAATGGCGGCACACGGGTGCAGGAGGAACGCTGTGGCAATCACGATAGGGCATACGGGAGTCGTCGTGCGCGATCTGCCGCTGATGGAGCGGTTCTACGGCGAGATCCTCGGACTGGAGGAAACCCGCCGCGTCGTCCGCGAGGGACCGTTCATCGACGGCATCACGGGGCTGACCGGGGTTGTGCTGCAGGCCGTGATCCTGGGGACGCCGGAACACCCAAACGGCGTCGAGCTGATCAAGTATCCGAATCACCCCTCGGCCATCGTGCCCAAGGGGCCCAACGGCCACGGCATGAACCACATCCACTTCATCGTCGACGACCTGGACCCGATTCTCGCCGCCCTGGAGGGTCTCGGCTTGGACTATTGGGGATCGCCGCAGGACTGGCCGGACACGTGGAAGCGCGTGCTCTACGCCAAGGACCCCGAGGGCAACGTCATCGAGTTCACCGAGCGCCTGCCGAGCTGAGTCAGCGGCGCTACCCGGCGGACAGCTCCTCCGCGTAAGCGAAGATCAGCGGCGTGCCGCCGGTGTGCATGAAGGCCACGGCGTTTTGCTCTGTCAGGTCGCCGCTCCGCACGTCGTCCATCAGCGCGGCGAAGGCCTTGGCCGTGTAGACCGGCTCCAGGAACACGCCCTCGGTGCGCGCGAGCAGCTTGATCGCCTCGATGCCGTCGGGCGTCGCCCCCGCATAGACCGGACCCATATAGGCATCCGAATTCGAGATCTCGGTGGGATCGAGCGTCAGGTCCAGTCCCAGAAGCTCCGCCGTCATATTCGCCATGCGGGCCTGCTCGGGTGCGCGCCCGCCGGGCACTCGCAGCGGCGTGTATCCCCGGATCTGAAGGTCCAGACCAAGCGCGCGCACCCCAAGCTCCAGCCCGGCCTGCGTGCCGCCGCCGGACGCGACGTAGACGTGGCTGAGGGACACGCCGCGCTCGGCCGCCTGCTCCACGGTTTCGATCAGGCACTCGACATAACCGACGGCAGTGAGCGGCCCGTAGCCAACGATGTAGGGACGGCGGCCCTGGGCCCGAAGCTCCCGCTCGACCCGATCCATCTCCCCCTCGACGCCGAACATCTCGTCGCTGTCCACCTGCCGCACGTCGGCGCCCAGCAGCTCGGTGAGCAGGCGGTTGCCCTGCCGGTCATCGCCGTGGATGCCGCGGTTCAGCACCAGCACCACGTCCAGACCGGCCTTCCGCGCCGCCGCCGCGCACTGGCGCGCGTGGTTGGATTGGCGCACGCCGCCGCCCCACATCATCACGTCGCATCCCTGCTGCAGGGCGTCGGCCACCTCGAACTCGAACTTGCGGTTCTTGTTGCCGCCCAAGGCGCTGTGGGTCAGGTCGTCGCGCTTGATGAAGACCCGAGGCCCGCCCATGGCCTCCCGCAAATTGGTCAGCTCCTCGAACGGCGTGGGCAGGTCGGTGAGGTGAAAGCGCGGCAGGGCCGCGATCCGCCGTCGCAGATCGGCCACCGACACCGGCACCGGGTCGCGGGTGTTCATGTGTCCAGATTCCCGATTTCGCAGACTCCAAGTATGCGCCGCGCGCACCTCGGGCGCCTGAAGGCGATGGAGTATGCTACGCGCACCCGCCGGGCGGTTTGCGCCGCGGGCGCGTAGCTCAGCTGGTTAGAGCGCCACGTTGACATCGTGGAGGTCAGAGGTTCGAGTCCCCTCGCGCCCACCATACTTGACGATAAACAGAACCGTCTTCGAGATGTGGCTGGTTCTGTGAGTCTGCTGCGTTCCTTCTCCAAAGTATCGATCTGCAAAGCAGAATTGACTCGTCCCAGTCGCTCCAAAATCGCTCTTCATCTTTCGAGTGATTTACGCTGGGCCCTGACCCTTACCACGTCCGAGGGGACTGCATTGTAAGCTCGATTCCGTGAGCGTACATTTCGGGTTCCGACTGTCTAGCGAAAGACGGCAGCATCGAAATCATCGCTTCCAAGGACGTGCCCCTTCTCGATGGTGAGAAGAATTAATTCTTGGAGAAGAGAAAATGATTCCCTCGTAGCCCTTTTCAGATTGTCTTCCGGAATATGTTCGCCATGGACCGCTTTGCTTCTTACCCCGTACAAACGGCGAAACGAAGCGAACCGAGTTTTTCGGGCTTCGCCACAAGGCTCAAGTAAGCTAGCCGCAAGCAGAGACATTCTATAGACTAACTCGGTGTTTAATCCAAATAGCCCCTCAATCGCGCTCCAGATTCTGGCGATTGCCGACCGAAGGTCGATGGCATATCTCCAATCCATCGCTCTTTCCAGAGCAAACCTGAATCGGTCGCTCTCTGCTGCCAGGGTGTTGAAAGTCGCGAAATGAGTTTGGCACCACTCCGCATCCGCTTCATTCACTGGGTCTTGTCTAGACCCGCCTACAGCGAGAGTCTGAAGGTGGTAGTCCAAGAGGTTTCCGTGGAAAGGCGGCAGGTGCCGTTCAGGCCGATACACGGCGGCCTCGACGCCTTCACGAATGAGTTGTTGCCGGAATACATCGGAGGTTCGTGCTTGGTGCCCAGCGATGGTTGACCAGGAATACGAGCTACACGCCAAACACACATGCTGGCTAAACCCACGAAGAACCAATAGGGCTGAGGCCAACCATGCGCGATTTAGGGTGTCGTAACCAGGTGACGTATCGGAGTCCTTAGCCGACTCTATCTCGCAGGTACACTCTGTTACAAGGGGTTCTAGGGTCGCCCATTCACGGAAGCCTACGCCTCCTGCCGCAGCTAAGTGAAGACCGTGAGTTCGGAACTTAAGGGAACGGACGGACAGGCCGGGTGCGAGCACTAGCGGTTTCGTCGGTGAGGGCAATCCTGCGGCTAAAATGTACCAATTGCCGTCGGAGCGGTTGGACGGGTAATTATCATGCATGCAAATCCACCATCCAGAGTGGTCGCTGCCACTCGACGATCGTCCGGCATATGCTGCTCGACTGTTGATCCGCCATGAGATTTAGGGGCGATGCTCCCAAACGCCAAGGTGTCGCGACCATTGCCAGCCGATAGTGCACAAGGTAAGAACGTCTATTGTGGGAAATTATAGAGGAATATCTAGATGACAAGAACTCGGGTGCCGGGCCGCCCTAGAAGCATCCCTACAGAGGATTTTGACACTGTTTTGAAACTATATTCCGCCGGTGAGGGGTATCGTAGGATTGGCAAGCAGCTAGTATTACAACGACGGTTCAAGGAGGGATGTGCGGGGAGGCACGAAGTGCGGCGCGGTGCTTGGCATGGGAGCACCTGGCATTGGAGCACCGGCGCCCGACCAATGAGTTGGGGAATTGTCCCATTGCTGGCAACCGTCGCAAAGCAGTAAAATACAGGTGTAGAAGTATATGCTTGGAAAGGGGGCGCATGAGAGATACAGAGACACAATCCCGCCAGCGCAGGCCCCGCGAGGAGGCCGTTCGCCTGGGCAAAGAGATGTACCAGCGGGACATTCTGCCGCAAGTCGAATCCGACCATTTCGGTGAGTACGTCGCCATCGACGTGGACAGTGGGAATTGGGCGGTTGCCGACAACGAGAACAACGCACTGGAGCGCCTGCGAGGGGTGTGCCCCGACGCTATCAATGTGTTGATGGAGCGAGTCGGGTATCGGGCGCTGCGCAGCTTCGGAGCCGGGCCTCTGCGGAGGACCGGGTGATCCAAGGTGTGGTGAACGCCGCCTACGAAGCCGTCGTGACCCTGCCCCTCCAGGACCCGGAAGGGCGGACGCGGGATATCGAGGCCGTCATAGACACCGGATACAGCGGATTCCTTACGCTGCCGCCTGGGTTGGTTGATGAGCTGGGACTGCCCTTCGCCTACATGGGCCAGGCGTTTCTGGCCAATGACGCTGTGGTAGATTTCGACGTTCACGATGTCACGCTTCTATGGGACGGTCAGCCGAGACGAATCAAGGCTGACGCTACGGGCAGCACCTCGCTTGTAGGCATGGCGATGCTGGAACGCCACGACCTGAACGTCGAAGTCGTGAACGGCGGGCGCGTCGTCATTCAGGCCAGGCCATAGCCCTATTGGAGACGGGACACGACACCGTTGAGCAATTCCGCGCTTAGGAGCTGGAGGAAGTGAACGACCTGAATTCACTGGTACGTACAGTCACGGCGGAGGCATACGAACTGGCTGATAAGAGAGGCCGCCTGCCCGAACGAATCGAGGTCAAAGCCAGCTTCGACATGGACCATTCTGGTCGTCTTGAGCTCAATCAGTCCCGTAGGTTCCCCGGTCTAATCAACGTTGAGATGGTACTGGCTCCCCAGGCAGCGCCCCCCGGACTTCGGCTCATAGCGGACTACGCGGCGAGCGAAGCGACACGAGGGCACAAGAAGAACACGCAGAAGCGAGTAAAGCATGCCATCTTATACCGAAGGCAAGTCGGGTACTGCGCTGGATGCGATCACCACTTCCAATCGAGAAACCTGACAATTGACCATGTCGTCCCAAGCTCGAAAGGCGGAGGCGACGACATTTCCAATCTCCAACTGCTCTGTCATGCCTGCAATCAGTTGAAAGGGGACGGCTCGCAGGAGCAGTTGATGACTGAGTTGCAAGCCCGCGGACACGTCAACCGGGGGCTGAACGCAGGCGAGAGTTAGACTTGGGGTTCACTCCGTCAAGACCGCCACGACGTCTTGACACGCCGCCCTGCCCTGTGGGGCCACATAGCTTGCAGGGGGCGTCGTGCCCTTCATGGGCGGGCCAAGCCACATCTCGAAGACGGTGCCATCTACCGTCCCCTTCGGCCCACCACCCTAGACACATCCAAGAGCCTTCGATCGTCGGTTATCGTTGGTCGCGGTTGGCCGACTGCAGGGGTTCTTGACTCCTGCCGGAGCCTTGAACAAGCCTTGACGACGTGGTCGAGAGCCGACGTGCGAGGAAGCAATGGACCGTCATCGCGGTGAAAGCGGCCGAGCATGCACGCTCCGCCCCGCCGCAGAGCTTGCGCACTCTCGGACCCAGACTGACTGCCCCGCCCTTCTGAACCAATTGAAGATCAGCGGATGTGCGCCAGTCGCGATGGGCGAAGGCGCTGGTTGGTCGTGACGTCCGCGCCTGGCGACGAAGCATGATGCGAGCAGACACGCACTCCGGTTCTCCCGTGGAACCCATCGCCATCGTGGGCATGGCGTGTCGCTTCCCGCGCGCCCCCGGCGTGTCGGACTTCTGGCGTCTGTTGGAAGCCGGCGAGAGCGGGGTCATCGAAGGCGTTCCGGGTTCCGGCGTGGGGCGCGTGGGCGAGCTGTTCCCCGACGCCGAGGTGCAGGCCGAGGCCTGCCGATTCGGCGCCTACCTCGACGACATCGACCAGTTCGATGCGCCGTTCTTCCGCATCTCGCCCGTCGAGGCGGACCACCTGGACCCGCAGCAGCGCATGATGCTGGAGACGAGCTGGCGAGCGCTCGAAGACGCCGGCATGGATCCGGAACGGCTCAAGGGCAGCCGAACCGGCGTCTACGCCGGCATCAGCAACAACGAGTATCGCGGGCTGATCCTGGAGGCCAGCCAGACCGCCGAGCCCGCCGCCAGCCTCTATTCGGTCAGCGGCACGTCGTTCAACACGGCGGCGGGCCGAGTCGCCTTCGCGCTGGGTCTCCAGGGCCCGGCGATGGCTATCGACACCGCCTGCTCGTCCTCGCTCGTTGCGGTGCACCAGGCCGTCGTCGGCCTCCAGCGCGGCGAGGCGGACCTGGCGCTGGCGGGCGGGGTGCACACGATCCTGTCCGGGCGGCTGCTGGAGCTGCGCGGGAATGCCGGCATGCTGGCGCCCGACGGACGCTGCAAGACGTTCGACGCCGCCGCCAACGGCTATGTGCGGGGCGAAGGCTGCGGAATCCTGGTCCTCAAGCGGCAGTCCCAGGCCGAGGCCGACGGCGACCGCATCTGGGGCGTGATTCGAGGCTCGGCGCTCAACCAGGACGGGGCGACGCCGGGACTCACGGTCCCCAGTCAAGAGGCCCAGGAGCGGGTGATTCAGGATGCCCTGTCACAGGCGGGCCTCGCGCCGTCCGACATTGACTACCTGGAGGCGCATGGCACTGGGACGGAAGTGGGCGATCCCATCGAGCTGCGTGCGGCCGGGGCCGCGTACGGCCGGGGCCGCGCGACGGATAACCCCCTGCTGATCGGATCGGTCAAGACGAATTTCGGCCACCTGGAGTCGGCGGCGGGCGTTGCCGGCCTGATGAAGGTGCTGCTGGCTATGAAGCACGGGGTAATCCCCAGGCACCTGCACTTTCGCAATCCGACGCCCGAGGTCGACTGGGACCAACTGCCGCTGCATGTGACAGCCGAAGCGACCGCCTGGCCGGCTGAATCCGATCGCCCGGTGCGCGCGGGCGTCAGCGGCTTCGGCTGGTCGGGCACCAACGCGCATGTCGTGCTCGAGGCGTACGCCGGGCCCGAGGACCCATCCGAAGCCATCGACGATGGCGTTCAGCCCGCGGGTTTGCCACAGCCCATTCCTGTCCACGACACGGCAGCGGCCGCCGACGGATCGGCGAGCAGGCCGGCCCAACCTCGCACCACCCGCCTGCTGCCCTTGTCCGGAAAGTCGGACCAGGCCCTGCGGGATCTGGCGGACCGCTATCTTTCCTGGCTCGATGCGCGCGCCGACGCGCTTGATCCCGCGGACACGGCAGCTCCGCTGCTCGCGGACACGGCCTGGACGGCGAGCGTTGGGCGCAGCCACTTCGAGCACCGGGCCGGTCTCGTGTTCCGCGATGCCGGATCGCTGCGGGACGGGCTGCGGAACCTCGCACAGACAACGGACAGGCCCAGCCCGGCAGCACCCCACAAGGTGGCGTTTGTCTACACCGGGCAGGGCAGCCAGTGGATCGGCATGGGCAAAGATCTGTATCAGACCGAGCCGGTCGTACGCGCGGTGCTGGACCGCTGCGAGGCGGTGTTCCGGACCGAGCGGGGCGTCTCGCTGCTGGACGTGATGTTCGGGCGCCCGGGGGCGGACGGCGACCTCAACGACACGGCCTGGGCGCAGCCGGCCATCTACGCGCTGGAGTGCGCCCTCACGGCGCTGTGGGACAGCGTGGGCATTCAGCCAAACGTGGTCATGGGCCACAGCCTCGGCGAAATCGCCGCCGCGCAGGCGGCCGGCGTGTTCAGCCTCGAGGACGGCATGTGCTTCGTCACCAAGCGCGGCGCGGCGCTTGCGGCGCTGCCCGGCGGTGGAGCCATGGCGGCCATCTTCGCCCCGGAGCCGCAGGTGACGGCGGCGATGCACGAGGTCAACGCGGCGTCCGACGGCCTAGGGCTGAGCATCGCGGCGGACAACGGCGCGCACCAGGTCGTCAGCGGTCCCGTGGCGGCCGTGGAAGCGATGGTGGGGCGCTTTGAGGCGGAAGAGGTTCGCGTTCGGCGCTTGAACACCAGCCAGGCGTTCCACAGCGCCTTGGTCGAGCCGGCGATGGACGACGTGGCATTCGCCGTGGAAGGCATCGCCATCGCGCCCGCGACGCTCGACCTCGTAAGCAATGTCACGGGTCGGGTGGTGGCGTCGGGCGAGGTGCTTGACGGCGCCTACTGGCGGCGGCACGTGCGGCAACCGGTAGCGTTCCGCAGCAGCGTCGATACGCTCGCGGCGCTGGGGGTTGGCCTCGTGCTGGAAGTCGGCCCACATGCCGTCCTGGGACCCATGGCGACCCTGGCCTGGCCGGAGGAATCCGCCGAGGCGCCGGTGGCGCTGGCCAGCCTGCGGCGGCCTCCGCGGGACGCGCCGACGCCCGAGCCTGAAACCGGCTTCGTCGACGCGGTGGCGGAAGCCTACGAGGCCGGGCTTGACTTGGCGTTTGAAGGACTGTTTGCAGGCGAGACCCGACGTCGCATTTCGCTGCCGGGCTATCCCTTCCAACGCCGCCGTCACTGGGTTGAAGGGTCAAGCCGGCGGCGCGCCACCGACGGCCATCCCCTGCTCGGCGCGCGGCATGAATCTCCTCGGGGCGAGGTTCAGTTTGCAACGGAGCTGTCGGGAACAGATCCGGCCTGGCTCAACGACCATCGCGTGTTCGGCCGGCTGGTGGCGCCCGGCGCCCTCTATGGGGCCATGGCGCTGGCGGCGGTCAGGCCGGACGGGACAGGTCCGGTGGTGGTGGAGGACCTGCAACTGCACAGCCCGCTCGTTCTGCCCGATGCGGACCCGGAAGCTGGGTCCCGTCAACCAAGCCAAGCGGTTCAGCTTCTTCTCGATGACGCCGAGGGAGGCGCGCCGCGTCCCTTCGAGGTGTACAGCCGCGCGGAAGACGACGAAGGCTGGACGCTGCACGTCGAGGGCCGGGCATCCACGAGCGGCGAGCCGCAAGCCCCTTCCCGAATGGACCTGGATGGCCTCAAAGCTGGTCTGACGGTGGAGGATGCGTCGGCCTTCTACCGCGCCCGCGCCGACGCCAGCATCAACCTCGGTCCGCTGTTCCGCACCCTGCAGGGGCTCTGGTCCGGCGAGGGCGAGGCGCTGGGCGAGGTCGTGCTCCCGGAAGCCATCGACCCAAGCGGACTGCACGCGCACCCGATCCTGCTCGACGGCTGCTTTCAGGTCATGGCGGCGGCCCGAAATGTCGCCAGCATCGACGACGGCGTCACCTATCTGCCCTTCGGCTGGGAACGACTGTGGCTGACGGGGCCGCTGCCCAAACGGCTGGTCTGCCACGCGCGCATGCGGCCCGGCGCCCGCGACGCCGAGGCGAATGGCAATGCCGCGGGGCCCGCCGAAGTTCTCGCCGGCGATCTGCGCCTTTACACCACCGACGGCGTCGAGCTTGGCGGGTTGAGCGGCTACACGGTCAAGCGGGCCACGCGGGCGGCCCTGCTGTCGGGCACCGAAGGGCTGGAAGACCTCTTGTACGAGGTCGTCTGGCGCGATCGCCCGCTGCCGCCGGGAATGCCGCCGGCGGACTTTCTCCCAAGTCCCGAAGCCCTTGCCGCTCGCTCGGAGACGTTTTCCCAGTATCTGGCGGCCGAGGGCGTGGCCGCCGACGAACGAACCGCCTTGCTCACCGACCTGGAGTTGCTGTCGCGCTCCTACGCGCTGGCGACCCTGGAGACTCTCGGCTGGGAACGACGCGCGGGCGACGCGGTTGAGCCCGAAGCTCTGCGTCAGGAGCTCGGGGTCATGGATGAGCACCGGCGCCTGTTCCGCCGGTTGCTCGAGATGCTGGCCAGGTCCGGGGTGCTGGAGGAAGCGGGCGCAGACTTCGTCGTGGCGATCGGGTCGGGCGAGTCGCTACCCGAGGAGGTATCGAGCGACCCCGACGCAACCGCCGCTCGAATGGCCGACCGCTATGCGCATGGCTCCAACGAAATTGGGCTGTTTCGGCGCAGTGCCGGGGCCTTGACGGAGGTCCTTCGCGGTCAGGCGGACCCGCTGACGCTGCTCTTCAGCAGCGGCGAGCCCACCGCGGCCGACCTCTATCTCAAGGCGCCCGTGGCGCGCGCCGCGAACCGCATGTTGGGCGACGCGGTAAAGGCGTTGCTGGCCGACTTCCCCGATGGCCGACGGCTGCGAGTGCTGGAGGTCGGAGCCGGAACGGGCTCGGCCACCGCTTCGGTGCTGCCGGAGCTTCCCGCGGACCGATTCGACTACACCTATACCGATATCTCGGCGGGCTTTTTCTCGGAAGCCGAGGCGCGCTTCGGCGGCGGCGAGGCTTCGATCGACTACCGGGTGCTGGACATCGAAGTGGACCCGTTGGCGCAGGGCTACGACCCCCACGGCTACGACCTGGTGATCGCGTCCAACGTGCTGCACGCCACGCGGTATCTCCAGGAGACGCTGGCGCACTGCCGCGACCTGCTCGCGCCGTCAGGTCAGGTCGTGGCGCTTGAAAACCTGCGCGGGCAGGGCTGGCTGGATCTCACCTTTGGGCAGTTGGACGGCTGGTGGCGCTTTGCCGACGACTACCGACCGCACCACGCGCTGGCCGGTCCCACGGTGTGGCGGCAGGCGCTCACCGACGCCGGCTTCGAGGACCCGGTCGTCCTTGGCGTGGGCGCGCTGGGTTCGGGCGAGGAGCCCGACCGGGGCGTGATCATGGCTCGGGGTCCGGCCGAAGTGGCCGAGCCGCCCGGCGCGTGGGTGCTGGCGGCGGATCGCGCGGGCGTGGCGGAGCAGTTGGCCGCCAATCTCGCAGCGCGCAATCAGACCGTTTTCCTGGCAGGCGAGACCTCGCCAAACGAGGTGGCTGGAGTCACCAGAGCGCCGGTCGAGTCGGAGCGTCGCGAGTCCTGGCAATCACTCTTGGAGAACCTGCCCGGAGACGTGCCGCTCAAGGGCGTGGTCCATCTTGCGGCGCTGGACGGCCACGGGGAGCAGGCGACGGCCGACGAACTGGCATCGGATGCGCGCCGCGCCACGGCCAGCGCCTTGGCGTTGGTGCAGGGCATCGGCGACGCCGACGTAACGCCGGAAAACGGCGCGTGGTTCGTCACGCGCGGGGCGCAGGTGCTGGAGCATGAGCGGGGCGGACAGCTATCGGGCGCGCTGCTCTGGGGCCTCGGCAAGGTGGTGGCCCGAGAAGCGGTGCATTTGCAGCCGCGAATGATCGACTTGGACCCCGGCGCGCCCGCGCCGCTGGCCGGCCTTGCCAACGAGCTGCTGTACCCGGACCCCGAGACTCACACTGCCTACCGTTTGGGCGTTCGCCAGGTCGCCCGCCTCGTTCGAGCCGGCTCCGACACCGAGCGCCTGACCCTGCCCGACGCCACCGATTGGCTGATCGAGCCAGACGCCGGCGGCGACCTGGAGCGACTCGAGGTACAGCCGCTGCCGCCGCGGACCCTCGAACCCAGGGAAATCCGCGCGGAAATCGAGGCCACTGGCCTCAACTTCTGGGATCTCTTCCGCGCCCTTGGCGTCATCGACGAAGGCCTTTTGGGCGGCGAGTTCTGCGGTCGAGTGCTGGAGATCGCACCCGAAGTCTCAACCGTCGCCGTGGGCGACCGCGTGGTTGGCCTGGCGTTCGGCACCTTCGGCTCGGACGTGGTGACCCGCGAGGAGATGGTGGCGCCCGCGCCGTCTGGCATTTCGGCGACGGCTCTCGGGACCATGCCGACCGCGTTTGTCTCGGCCGCCCTTTCATTCGACCTGTCCGGACTCGAGCCCGGCGAGCGCGTGCTGATTCACGCCGGCGCTGGCGGGGTGGGCATGGCGGCCATCCAGTTGGCGCAGGCCGCCGGTGCGGAAGTCTTCGCCACGGCCAGCGCTCGGAAGCAGGCATTTCTCCGGTCGCTCGGCGTGGAGCACGTCTTCGATAGCCGGCAGACGACGTTCGGCCAGGAAATTCTGGACGCAACCGGCGGCGAAGGCGTTCACGTGGTGCTGAACAGCCTCACGGGACCGGGTTTCATCGACGCGAGCCTGTCGTGCCTGGCGAACGGCGGCCGGTTTGTGGAACTGGCCCGGGTCGACATCCTCAGCGAAGAGGAAATGTCGGCGGCGCGACCCGACGTGGCCTACTGGATTCTGCAGCTCGATGTTCTCAAGGAGCATTATCCGGCCGAGCCTGGAGACGCCTTGCGCCGCGTGATGCAGCAGCTGGCGGCCGGCGAAGTCTCACCGATCATCCACACGCGGTGGTCGCTGGCCGAAACCGGACCGGCGATGCGATTCATGGCAGCCGCGCGGCACATCGGCAAGATCGTGCTCACCGCGTCCCCCATCGAACGCGGGCGGTTGCGCGAGGACCGAACCTACCTGGTGACGGGGGGGCTCGGCGGGATCGGCTGCGCCGTGGCCGAGTGGTTGGCGGACCGGGGCGCCGGCGCCATCGTGCTCAACGGACGGCGCGATCCGGATCCCGAAGCCGCGCAGGCCATTGCCGCCCTGCGGAACCGCGGGGTCCGCGTCGAGGTCGAGCTTGCGGACGTCACGGATGGCGCGGCCATCGACAACATGCTGGCGCGCATCGACGCGGCGTTGCCGCCGCTCGCGGGTGTGATTCACAGCGTGGGCGTGCTGTCCGATGCCGCGCTGACCAACCAGAGTTGGGATCGGTTCGAGCGCGTGCTGTGGCCCAAGGTGCTGGGTGCCTGGCAGCTGCACCGGGCGACCGCGCACCTCGACTTGGACATGTTCATCCTGTTCTC
>LXNJ01001010.1_pt1 | contig 17541 bp, 14 predicted proteins | sample 809081 | NCBI WGS metagenome assembly LXNJ01 (sample SAMN04870510, study PRJNA318959) | sponge metagenome | biome: sponge; feature: marine sponge reef; material: water | host: Petrosia ficiformis | place: Greece: Milos, Mediterranean Sea | collected 2013-05-29 | depth 5-7 m
AGCTGTCGGACTCCACGTTGCAAAATCAGGAGTTCACGGCGCCGACGCAGCTTCTGTCGGACGCGTCGCTCGAGTTCACGCTGACGGTGAACGACGGGGCGAACGACTCCGCACCGGACACGGTGATAGTGACGGTGACGGCGGGGGGTAACACGGAAGATCCGGAACTGCCGACGGAGGTTGAACTCTCCCAGAACTACCCGAACCCGTTCAAACTGCAAACGACCATCGACTACGGCTTGCCCCGGGCAGGCGATGTGCGCCTGATCGTGTACGACATGCTGGGGCGCGAGGTGGACATGCTCGTCGACGGTCCGCAGGCGGCAGGTCGCCACACGGTGCGTTCCGGCGCGAACGACTTGCCGGGCGGCGTCTACGTGTATCGCCTCGCGGTGGGCGAGAAGACGATCGTGCGCACGATGGTTCTTGTCAAGTGAACGACAGCCGAAGTTCTCTCTCGGCTTAAGCTCGACAAAGGATCCCCGTCGCCGTACGAAGGCGGAGACCCTTGCCGTTTATGGGCGGCGGGATGACCAAAGGCGGCGCTCATTTTGTACCGGGCGGGGGCACCCACTTTTTCCAGATACGCTGCCTGCCTTATACGCAACGATTGCCCATCGTTTTCCTATGCGTTTCGGGGAATATCGTCTCAAGCGATATGACAAGCAAGATGCACAATGGGGCATCGTGGCAAGAGCCCTGAGTTACGAAGCATGATCTCCAGACCGATCGGAGGACAGCCCCTGGGATAGAAAGGCGCTAATTCCGAGAGAAAAGCCTTCCATGGAAGCATCCCATCCATCTGCTCCGGAAATCGCCGGTTATGCGTTTTTTTGCAACGACTTTGGTAGCTTGCCTCCTCGAAAGAAAACCGGAGCATCGGATTTCCTCGATTGTCGATGGGCAATACCGTAAGACAATAGACCGGGTATTAATCAGAGTGTCCTTTAATGTATTTGCGTCAGAACTCCCTGACCTGCTCATCTTCCCGAATGCGATCCAGCATAAATTCATAGACATTCACACAACAAGGACGCCGACTTCCTGAGGAAAGCTGCTCGACGGTCCGTGTAATCCGACGGGCCCGGGTTTCAGGTTTCCTGGCCGATTCGATCCAGCGGACCCAATCGAGACGCCCCATGAGGGTGAGATCCCGCCACAATATCTCCGCATCGCGAGAAGCGGTAAGGGCGGCCCGGAAATCGGAGGGGAGCGTCGGTTCGGGCTCCGGTCCCAGGATGGCGAGTTGCACCGTGTCGCCCACGTCGGCGGCGGCGCCCTCACGCATGGCCTTGTTCACATGCAGCCGGTACCCTCCGGATGGGTCGGATTCCAGTACCGCCCGGAAAGGCTGACCGTTCATGGCGCCTTCGACCTTGGTCGCGCCGCCCGGGGAAAATTGCCTGCCGACCCAATCCGGGACGTTGAGCAAGGCCTTGGAATTGACCTTTGCCTTTTGAGGATGCCGAAAAAGCCGGGCCTCGAAGCGTAAAACCGATGGGCCGGCGCTATTCCTGTTCCGATACCCCATCCCGCCGTTCCGTTCAGAACCTTATGCGTTCCGCCTTAGTGCCCAAGAGAGGACTCGAACCTCCACGCCCTAACGGGCACATGACCCTGAATCATGCGCGTCTACCAATTCCGCCACTTGGGCCCGGTGCGCAGCTGATGCGACGCTCGCCGTATACACGTTCGAGTCTTCGTATGGGGTGGATTTGCATCCCGAAACCAGGAAATACGTCGCATCGAATACCCGGCGTACTTTCAATGCTTGCTGCAGCGCGAAAGTTCCTGTGTTTACTGCGACGCGGCGGCGGCGTCAAACACGCTGCGCCGATCCTCCCGGAACCTGTTCCATTCCCCGGGGTTTTTGTAAAATAGGCCATTTTCGAGGAGCAGGCAGGCCTGATCCCGTCCATGGCGCAATGGCAGGGCAATGCGAAACGAGTCATGCATGGTGTGGCCGCCCGCGCCCTTACCCTCCTCGGTAGCTCAATGGTAGAGCATGCGGCTGTTAACCGCAGGGTTGTAGGTTCGAGTCCTACCCGGGGAGCCATTTTTTCGAGCGCGAATTACGGCGCCGCGATAGTTAACGCGACGCCCCGCAGGATCACCCTGTGGAGAACCAGGCCGATGGCCTGCTCTGCAACGATTCCGGCTCTTGAACGAGCTGACCTAATCCAGAGGCGGTCGGCTCCGCTGACTACGAGAACGATCATCGGTTTGTGCTTCGACCCGAAGCCGATTGCGTCTCAAACCGGGATGCAGTTACCAGGGAATCGGGAAACGTCATATATGGAAAAGAAAGAGGGGCGGCGTCATGAAAAAACTCTTCGTGCTCATGGCGATCTCTTTGGTGGTCTCCTCCGACCCGGTATTGGCCCAGGACGGCTGGTATATGGGTATGGAACTGGGGGTTGGAGTAGCCCCGAAAATGGACGTGAATACCGGGGGGGTGGACGATTGGATATCGAGTGCGGATGCGGCGCATTCAGCGATCCGATGCGACAAGACCATAAACCCGGACGGTTTTCAAGTAGAGGAAGGAGCGTGTGGCAATACTCCTTCGACTTGGGGACCCATGGACGAGTCGTTCGATGGCGGCAGGGGGATCCTGGCCGGTTTGGCCTTGGGGTATCGCATGGGAAACTTCAGGGCCGAGGGCGAATATTTCTATCGAAGCGCAACCCATGAGAGCACGGATGTTCCCTACGATTCCGCAACAAACTATGACCCCGGGACGGATCCGGGATTCCAGACCGTCATGGATGCAGTCGATAACGTGTTGTCGCACAACGTTTTCGCCAACTTGTACTACGACTTTCGCTCTGATTCGAAGTTGACGCCGTCTCTGGGGATTGGAGTCGGATTTGCGAAGGTCTCGCTTGCGTACCGGACCCTCTGGCGCCGGACGAATGACCCCGAGAACATCACGGTATTCGATACGGAGGGATTGACTGGCGACGATCTGGCGAAAGCCCAAGCGTTAAACCGGGAAATTGCAGGCGCGATCACCACGGACAGGGCTAAATTGTCGGATTCGCTGCTCGGCTACCAGGCGGTGGCGGGCCTGGACTATCAGGCAAGCGACCCGGTCACCATCGGGATTAAGTTCCGATGGGCGAGTTTCGGCGAATTCGATGACGAGTCGGCATATGACTCTCTCCGCAATCATGCGTCGGTGGCCGGTAACCCGCCGGTCCCCGTTACCTACTATGTAAAGACGGGGGACATTCGGTTCCGGGGAATCAGTCTCAACATGAAGTATCGGTTCTGACCGACGGCTGTGGAGTTAAGGCAAGGATCGCCGTAAGCGTAACCTCGACCGAGTTGTACCCAAGCGGAAAGATCGTCAGCGTGGCCCCGGATCGATCCAGCCTCAACTCCATGGCCGAGGTAATCGAACAGGTCAACGCTCGCCAAAATCGTCATCCGCGAATCCGTCGCCCAGACTACCGATCTTTCGGTTATTACGCTGCTATTGCCCGCGGGAAACACAAGGTTGTGAATTTTTTTGCAATTTTGCGAGGGAGATGATATACTTTGGCAGTAAAGCGGCTGCTCTGTACCCGTCACGGCTGTGTGATGGTGCAGTCCGTGACCCACCCACTTATTCCAAGGAGGTAAAAATGGTAGTCAGAATTATTGTCGGTTTGATCACTCTCCTGGCAGTTGTAGAGGGCTTGGCGCCCGACGCAATCCCCTCGGGGATTGTGGCGCTTCTGCTGGTCATTCTGGGCCTGGCCTATGCGGCGATGGCAATTGACGCCGAGGATGCTACAGCCTACCTGGTGGTTACTTTAGCGGTCGGCGGCGCTGCGACTATGGATGTGATGAGCCATATCCATGTGGTTGGCTCCTACCTGGACGCTATCGTCGATCAGGTAAGTATAGCGCTGTTTGCCGGGGTTATCGCCATACTCGCAGTAAGGGCGTTAAACCGCCTCAAAGGTTAAACGTTTATGAAGGGCGGATGAGCGGCCTGCAACCCCATGCAGTCGCTCATCCGCCTGGAGAACCGGCTCCATTCCGTTCACCATCCTACTGGTGGCCCGCGTAGCGTTGCCGAGAGGTTGGTGAATAGTACCCGCGACGACGACCCCGAACATCCCGGTCTCGATGCGGAAAGGAGAACTTTGGCCCGAAATGGCGAAAATTCTCTTGTCATCGTTTTCCCTCTACATTCATCTCTTTTCTCCCGAAACCGGCGATCTGCCGACAAAATATCATGTCGGCATCTATCTGTTCGGTAAACGAATCCCGGAGGAAATGCGGTCGCAAACTCATCTGCGAGCAACGCCCGCATCGACACAACATGGCGCGGCGCATTGCACGTGGGGGTTATCTTTAGGCTTCTACCCGGCGATGCTATGGATCCCGGCATGCCGGATCCGGTTAGCATGCGTGATCTGTGTTGCTGCGTTGGTCAAGATCCAAGTCCATGCCCGAAATCGACTACCTCAAGGATCTGGTCATCGTGCTGGGAGCGGCGATTGTGGTCGTAACGGCACTGCGTCGCGCAGGAGTCCCGTCGATTGCCGGGTTTATTTTAACGGGCGCTCTGGTCGGGCCCACTGCGTTGGGTCTCGTGGACGATACGCATCAGGTTGAAGTCCTCGCTGAAATCGGCATCGTCCTGCTGCTTTTCGGAATCGGTCTGGAGCTCTCTATCGATCGGCTGCGGCGTTTCTGGAAAGCCGTGCTGCTGGGCGGAGGCATTCAAGTAACGCTCACGGTTTCATGCACCGCCGTACTGGCCAGTTGGTTCGGTCTGGCGCCGGGACCTGCGATATTTCTCGGTTGCGTCGTCGCCGTATCCAGCACCGCCGTCGTCTTGCGAGGTCTCTCCACACGAGGTGAACTGGAAGCGCCTCATGGCCGACTGGCCGTCGGCATTCTTGTCTTCCAGGACTTGTGCGTGGTTCCGATGATCCTGGCCGTTCCTATTATGGCCGGAGGAGGCGGAACCGTCCGGGAAATCCTGCTTGCGGCCGGCACGGCGCTGGCTATCCTCGCGGGCGTGCTGGTTGCAGCCCGTTATCTGGTCCCCCGCTTGCTTGCATTCGTGGCCAGAACAAGACAGCGGGATATCTTTATTCTTGCGGTATTTCTCGTGTGCTTCGGAATCGCATGGGCCCTGTCGTTAGCGGGAATCTCGCTGGCACTCGGAGCCTTTCTGGCGGGAATGATCGTCGCCGGAAGCGAATTTCGTCACCAGGCGATGTCGGACCTGATTCCCGCACGCGAAGTGTTCGCCAGCCTCTTTTTCGTTTCCGTGGGCATGCTGCTGGACGTTTCGGTCGTGCTTGAGCACCTGACGTCAACCGTCGGGCTTCTCGGTATCATCCTCGTGGGGAAATTCACGATCATCCTTGGAGCCGCACTGATCCTGCGGCTGCCTCTTCGCGTGGGGATCCTGTCGGCGGCCACCCTGTGCCAGATCGGCGAGTTCTCGTTTGTACTTTTAAGCACGGCCTCGGATTTTGAACTCCTTGACGCCACGCTATCCCACAACCTGCTGCTGGCGATCATCCTGTCCATGCTGCTTACGCCCGTAATCATTGTGCTCGGTCCCAGGTTGGCTCTCAGCGCAGCCCGCGTCCCATGGCTGAATCGGGTGCTGGATGCGGAGCCTCCCGGCGTCGACATTCACGAACCGCACAGCGGGCACGTAATCATTGCCGGCTATGGGTTGACAGGCCGGGAAGTTTGCCGGGCTGTCCGGGACACCGGGGTTCCTTCTATTGTCGTCGATGTAAACGCCGATAACGTCCGGGCGGCGAAAGCTGCCGGAAACCGGGCGGTGCTTGGAGATATTACCCAACAGGAAGTGCTGAAGACACTTGGATGCAAGGACGCCCGGCTGGTGATAATAAGCATCAATGACGCCAGAGCCACCGGGCTTGCCGTCGGCGCTATTCGTAAAATAGCTCCCGACCTCGCCATCATCGCTCGCGCCTGGTACGACATAGACAAGGATGCCCTGTACGACGCTGGCGCCACGGAGGTCGTTACGGCGGAAAACACCGCAAGCGGCGTAATCGTCCGGTCGATGATTATGGCATTACATACCGCAAAAGCAGAAACGCAGGGCGTATCCCCTGTCCACTAAAATCCGAACCGGATGATTTCAGCAGTTGAAGCCCTGGAACGTCTGCGAGAAGGCAATAGCCGCTTCATAGACGGAGTTCAGCATATCGAAACACCCGCAAGCCGGAATAAGCGGAGTGATTTGCTCGCGGGCCAAGCGCCCTTTGCAACGATTCTGGCATGCTCCGATTCCCGGGTTCCCGTCGAGCATATTTTCGATCAGGGGCTTGGAGACCTGTTCGTGATCCGCGTTGCCGGAAACATCGTTGCGCCGTCCCAGATGGGCAGCGCAGAGTATGCGGCGAAGCAACTTGGCACGCGGCTTCTTGTCGTGTTAGGCCACACCCGATGCGGTGCGGTCGGAGCCACGTTGGAAAGTCTCCAGCAATCCGACGAGAAACTATCGGAAAATGTGGCGTCGATTGTGGATCGAATTCGCCCTGCAGTAGAGACCTTGTTGAAGACGGAACCCGGATGCGACCCGGGTACGTTGATGCGCCGGGCAGTGCGGGCAAACGTCCGCAGGTCCGCGCATGCGCTGCGGAACGGTTCGGAAATCCTTGAGAATCTCATCGATCAGGATGGCCTGCTCGTCGTTGGAGCGGAGTATTCCCTGGAATCCGGCAAGGTCGATTTCTTCGACGGCGCGCCAACCTGACAGGACAAGGGATGCGCCATCGCCAAATGCCGCCGGGATGAATCCTTCTTGATTTTGACCATACCACCTCTTACTCCCCGAAGATTCCCAGACAAGCGTACGCACCAGACACGGTACAAAAACCAGAAGCAATAAGATGACACCGGAATTCAAAACCAGACAGATCGACGCGCAATCCATCCTTGGCATCCGTACTACGACCACGATGGATAAGCTCGCCACCATCATGGGATCGTTGTTCGGAGAGATATACGGGTACATTCAAAAGAGCGGGCAGCAACCGGCCGGGATGCCCCTCGCTATCTACCACGCCATGGACGGCAATACCGTCGAGCTTGAGTGTGCGATGCCCGTTTCTTCGCCGATGGAGGGAACGGATCGCATCCGGCCCGGAGAACTTCCTGCCGGAACCGTGGCGACAGTCACCCACATCGGACCCTACGACGACCTCGGGGGAACCTGGACCGCACTGGTGCAATGGATCGAATCCAATAAGCTCCAGCCCGCACATGCCCCTTGGGAAGTGTATGTCACCGATCCCGGCGCCGAGCCGGACCCGTCCAAATGGCGCACCGACATTTTCTTTCCTGTGCAGGATTGTCCGTGAATTCAGGGAATGCGGCGAAAACCCGTTCGTGGTGCGTTTATTCGATATATTCAGGTCCATTAAGGACGTTCTTTACCCTTTCGATGGGGCACTCGATGCGGTGCCTCCTTGCATCTTTTTTGCAAAAAAACAATCGTCTCATGCGGAATCCCGTTCACAAACCAGCACTCCTTCTGGCGCTTTGCGCCCTGATTCTGACCGGCGGCTGCGCCGGAGAGGAAGATGCTCCGGAGCCTGCCGATACGCAGGCGACCCCGGCCATACGCATCGTCTTCTTCGGGGACTCCATCACTGAAGTGGGCGCCTTCCCGGGCGGATACGTTACGCTGGTGTCGGAAGCCCTGGCGGAACGATACCTCGGCGGTAGGATCGAGGTGATCGGCGCGGGCATAAGCGGACATAAGGTACCCGATCTGCAAGAACGCCTCGACCGCGATGTGTTGGTCCATGACCCCACGCATGTGGTGATCTATATCGGCATCAACGATGTCTGGCATTTCTACGAATTCGATCATGTCACGGGCACGGAGCGGGAGGTTTTCGAGGAAGGATTACACAATCTGATCTCGACCATGCAGGGTGCGGGCGTGCATGTCTCCCTGTGCACCCCCAGCGTGATTGGCGAAAACCCGGGCAGCGACACGGAGGTCAATCGGGCGCTCATGGAATACGCGGATATTTCGCGCGCCGTGGCGGAGGCTTCCGGAGCTGCCCTGTGCGACTTGCGGGCCGCGTTCGAGGACCATCTCGCCGTACACAATCCCGATAAACTCTACGAGGGCGTGCTCACCACCGACGGCGTGCACCTCAACGAGGAAGGTAACCGGTTCGTCGCCGACCTGATGCTGGAGCACCTGGAACGGCTGCTCGAGCAGTGAGGCGTCTGATATGTTTCCCGCGAAAACCGTTCCGGCGCTGGCGGCCGGCTTCACTTCGGGCCTCGGTCTGCTCGTCGCCCAGGTCGCTTTCGGGAGTTTCATATTCTCCGGCCCGCTCGCGGCGTATTCCTCCCAGGGCGTGGGCCTGGTGCTGTTCGGAAACTTCGCCGCCTGCCTCGTCATCGCCCTCGCGGGCGGCTATCGCGGAGCGATTGCGGGACTGTCGCCCGCGCTGGTGATCGTAATGGCCCTGATCGGCTCCACCATGGACGCCGAAGGCGACACGCTGTTCGTCACCACCGCGATCGCACTCATGATCGGCGCTGTCGCCACCGGCGTGTGCTGCCTCCTGATCGGACAATTCCGACTCGCCAACCTGGTGCGCTTCATCCCCTGGCCGGTGGCGGGCGGTTTCGTGGCCGGAATCGGAGGAGTGGTATGCCTGTCGGCCATGTCCCTGATGGACGCGGATACGCACTGGCGGGCGATTCCTGCGCTTGTGGAACCCTCCATGCTGTGGAGGTGGGGGCCAGGCGCGGTGTTAGGAATCGTTCTGTATCTGGCGATGAAGCGCTGGGGCAATCCACTCATTCTGCCTGTGAGCGTCGCGCTCTTCGTGGGCGCTTACCATCTCGCCCTCGCTGCACTAGGCATCTCCGGCGACGAAGCGAGAATAGCAGGTCTGTTGCTGCAAAGCACTTTTGGAGGCAACCTGTGGCCGGTGTTGCAGCCCGCCGATCTCGTCAACGTGGACTTCGCCGCGATGGCGATGCAGCTCCCGACCCTGCTGATGCTGGTGCTGATCGCACTCATCGTCGTGATCATGAATATCGCGGGCCTCGAGATGGCGGCAAACCAGGATCTGGACTGGAACCGCGAGTTCAGGGCAAGCGGGCTGGCAAGCGTAGCAGCAGGCCTGGGCGGCGGCACAGCCGCGAGCCTGATCGTGCCCGCCTCGCTGCGCAGCAAGCTGTTCGGGGCTTCCACCCGGCTGACGGGCGTCGTCGCCGCTCTCGTCATCGGGAGCGCATTGTTTCTGGGCGACGGGATGCTGGAGCTGGTTCCGGTTCCGCTCGTCGGGGGCATTCTGTTCTTCGCCGGCCTCGGTATGCTGGACGAAGGGCTCCTGAGAAGCCGGAAGCGGCTTCCCTGGTCGGAGTACGGTATCATCGTGTTGATCTTCATCGTTATCATCGCTTTCGGGCTGTTCGAGGGGGTAGCCGCAGGAATGCTGGCTACGCTGGTGTTCTTCGCCGTACGATTGAGCCGCGTGGACCCGATCGCATCACGCTTCACCGTGCGCGAGCGCCGCAGCAGTAAGGCGCGCTCCGTTCCCGATCGTACCATCCTGCTGGAGGAAGGCGGGCGCGTGCTCGCATACCGGCTGCGCGGCTACATCTTCTTCGGAAGCGTCTGCCCTCTGGCCGATCATCTGGGAGAAACCCTCAAAGGGAATTCGCGGCCCGCCTGTCTGATGCTGGACTTCGCAGCCGTCTCCGGCTTCGACTTCTCGGCAGTGAACGTCCTGGCAAGGTTCCTGCGATCGGCAAATGCGGCCGGGGTGCAGGTGGTCTTGAGTGCACCGCCGGAGCAATTGAGGACCGGATTGCAACGCAACCTTCCGCCTTCAGACTTCACCGCTTTGCGGCTCGAGCCGAACGTGGACCGCGCACTGGAGCGCTGCGAGGAATTCGTCATTGCGGCATGGAGGGCGCAAGCGAGTAGGTCCGAAGACCGGCGCGCCTCGTTACTCGAGCGCGCCGCCGACGACCTCGAGCGCTACCTGGACCGGCAGGTCCGCTTCGAGGAACTGATGGACGAACTTCGAGGCTGGCTGCATCCGTGCCGCTACGCCGCGGGGGAAGCCCTCGCGGGGCCGGGTGTACGAAGCGAAGGGCTGCAACTACTGACATCCGGCCGGGCTTCCTCCCACGAAGCCGAGGGCGCACGTTCCTGTCAGTACAGCCCCGGCGATGCGATCTGGCCGGTAGACCCTTCAGACAAGAAGGCGCCCTGCGTGACCGCCGACGAACCCTGCGAGACCATGGTGCTGACGCCGACCAGTCGATGCAGGCTGGAGGAGCACGAGGAGCGACGTGCGCTGCAACTGTATCGATACCTGCTCGCCGGGCGTTTCGAGGCCGAGCCGGGAACCGGCTAATGGCGGACGGTTTGAATGCCGTGCAATCACTGCACGTCCGGATAATTCTCGAAGCAGGCAACGGCGAGAAAAACGGTTCTTTCGCTCCGGGCGATTTGCTGCTCTGTCAGCACAGCAATGGCAAGATCGGCATCTTGAGAGCCAGCGCCCTTCGAGGGTACGCCGCAAAACCGGGCGCCTGTTACCAACCAGACTCTCCTCCCCCATCTACTTGACGAACACCATCCTTTTCGTCAAAATCGTTTCGGGCGTGGACAGAACGTATACGTACATACCTGTCGGCAAGCCCGGCGCCTCGAAAATTTGCGCGTGGGTTCCCTGCACCCGCACCCCATCTATCAGCACGGCCACCTCCCTGCCGACCGCATCGTATACGGCAAGGCGGACATGGCCCGTGCGAGGCAGCGTGAAACGAATGGACGTTTCCGGATTGAACGGATTGGGATAGTTCTGATCGAGCCGGACACTTCCGGGCGCCTCGTCGGATTCGGCGCTAACCAGCTCGCCGCAAGCGTACACGCGTACGTAATCGACCTGCAGACGCTGGGGCCAGATGTTCGGATCTATCCCCTGCTGCCCACCCCAGGTCCCGCCCACGGCGATGTTGAAAATCAAATGGAACGGGTGATCGAACGGCCAGTGCCGATCGTCGGCTTGCGGATTGGTCAAGCGTTCGTTCCGGAACGTAAAATAATGCGTGTCATTGACATAGCCGCGTATCTCGGACGGCGTCCATTCCACCGCATAGATATTGAATTCCGAACGAGCTGTCGGCACCATGATGGACGCGCCCCGCTGTGTACCCCTCGTATGATTGTATGCTTCCGTATGCACGGTGACATGCACCCGGTCCGGATCAAACCCCACATGCTCCATGATGTCGATCTCGCCGGCCCGGGGCCACCCTCCATATTGCCTCAGATCCGGCAGCATCCATATGGCGGGCCATGTCCCCCTGCCGGACGGCAGGATGGCGCGGGCCTCGAACCGGCCGTAGGTCCATTCCTGCCTCGAAAGCAAACGGGCGGACGTATAACCGCTGCCTGAAAAAGACTCCCGGTGCGCCTCGATGATCAGGCTTCCGTCCTCGACCCGAGCATTCTTTGAGCGTGCCGGAGTGTAAAACTGCAACTCCTGATTGCCCCATCCGTGGCCTCCTGTGTCATAGCGCCAATTCGAAGAGTTCGGAAGGCCATCCTCGTCGAATTCGTCGCTCCATACCAGATCGCCTGGTTCACAAGCGCCTGCTCCGGACCTGGATACCGGGTCGGACGCTTCCACCGGCAGGGCGTTTACACCGCATAGACACGCCAGGACCGGCAAAAATAAATACCTTGTACAGTTATATCGAGTCATTTTCCACCTGCCTCATATAGGGTTCGCCTCTACCGGGGATACCTTTTCATATCCTTGCCAACCCGCACCAGTTCCGCCGAGTATTGTTTGCTGCGCTCCCGGGACGCAGCGATCCGGGCCGCTTGCGATGCGCCCTCGATCAGGTTGCGCTCCTCTGAAGGATCGTTGACCAGATCGGAAAAATGCTCGAAATCCGGCGTTCGCCCCTCGAAATCGACATCTTTTGCGGTGTACTGCGACGTATCGCTGCGGAAGTAACGGGCGTATTGCCAGTCCTGCGTCCGGACGGCCTCGATGAACAGGACGCCGTCCCGCGCAAGCCGGTCGATGTGGGGCGTCTCAAGCACGGAGTGCCCGGAAATCCCTAGGGCATTCGCCCGCTGATCGTCGGTCAGTAGAAAAATGATATTCGGGCGGAATGCGGCGGCAGGCAAAGGCGTTTGCGCCCGGCAGGCCGCGCCTGTTGCAAGGAGAACAAACAATGCGGGAATCGAACGCAAACTGACAGGCAAGCGGTACATCGAACGCATGGCGCAGCGTCGTTTGAACGGACGTGGAGCAGTAATATTCTGACAGGTAGTTGCATAGGGGATGGACTGATGTTGCACTGGAGTTGCTCACGAATTGCGCCGAAAATGTACTAATTCAGCACAAAAAAGGTGCTATTTCGGTATAGAAAAGGTGCCAACCCGGTGCCGGAATGGCCTACTGCCGCTTTCGAGGAGGGAAATCGAAAAACAGCCGCATCGCGTCCTGACGTGGGAACGTACGGAGCGTACGACGCAGGAGGCGCCCCCGCCTCCGCCCCTCGCCTTCGGGCCTCTGTGGCAAAGCTTCCTGCGGGGCGGGTATCCGGAACTCGCAGCGCAACCCGGGCGGGATAGCGCAATGTGGCATGCCAGTTACATCCAGACGTACCTGGAACGAGACATACGAACGATCCGGCAGGTCGGCAACCTACGTCAGTACCAGCATTTTCTTCAACTTCTTGCGGCCAGAAGCAGCCAACTTCTGAGCTTGACCGACATTTCCAGGGACCTTGGCATAGCGGTCAACACGGCCAAGGCATGGCTTTCCACGCTCGAATCCACGTTCCAGGCGATCGTGCTCTACCCGTACTTCGCCAACATCGGGAAACGGCTCGTCAAGACGCCGAAAGTGTATTTCACGGATACTGGCACGCTATGCTATCTGGCCGGTCTAAAGGATCCTGCCCATGCCGGCTCAGGCCCTATGGGAGGCGCCATCATGGAAACGGCGGTGCTTGCCGAAATACTCAAGACGCTAACGCACCGGGGTATGGGCCCGCGCATCTGTTTCTGGAGAACCGCGGCAGGAAAAGAGGTGGACTTTCTTGTGGAAACCGGAGGCAAACTTGTACCGATCAAAGCGAAGTTGTCTGCCACACCGCGTCTGGCCATGGCCGCTTCCATCAGAGAACTCCGGCGGGATATGGCGGATGCGGTCCTGCCGGGGTACGTGGTGCACCCTGGGGATGTACGCCTTGCTTTAGGGGAAGGAGTGACGGCAGTGGGATTGGGGGAGGTGTAGGAAAGGTGGAGAATTATGGATACTCCGTAGTAAACCCAAAACGCAAATGACCGGCATGGGATATTTTTCACCGGCCATTGGTACATGGCAAGGCCCAAGGGAACCGCTGAAAGAAAAACCCCGGCGCAAACCCGCAGGATGCGCTCGCCCCGCAGCGGCTCGAACTCGATCTGTTTACGGGAGAAATCTCATAAGTAAAGATGAATCCTGAAAGTAAAGACAAATCTTACATGCCGTACATACCTTCCCGACAGCGGCGGACACCGTGCCGCATCCTTTGCCGCCTGCTCCTTTGGGGGTGTCTTGCCCTCCCTGCCTCGCTGTCGGCCCAGGACATTTCGTCCGACACGTTGCATGCCGCCCTCCCGGCAAGCAACGCATTGCGCGTCTATCTGGATTGCGACCGATGCGATTTCAATCACATCCGCAGCGAAATCGCCTTCGTGAACTACGTGCGCGATCCGGAGCAGGCCGATGTGCACGTATTCATCACCGATCAGCGTACGGGAAGCAACGGAAGGCAATACCAGCTTTCGTTTCTGGGACGCGGCGATTATGCCAGCGTCGAGTACACGTTCGAGCACACGGTGGACCGGAACGCGACGAACGACGAGGCCCGGGAGGCTGTCAACGCAGCGATCCGGCTGGGCCTCGTGCCGTACGTCGCGCAGGCGCAATCCATCTCCGGATTTTCGCTCGACTACTCCAGGGAAAATCAGGGAACAACCGGCGTGAATGGGTCCGAAGACGCCTGGAGGCACTGGATATTCACGGCCTACGTGGGAGGCATCGAACTGGAAAAAGAATCCAACCGGACGGTGTTCGACTCCCGCTGGGGCTTTTTCGCCGATCATGTAAGCGAACAGTGGAAAATACGCCTGCGCTCCTACTTCAACTACGACCTGGTGAAGATCAAACGGGAGAATCGGCCTGATGTCAGAAGCGGCATCTCCCGGCACGGCTTCGACAGTTACGCCATCCGGAGCCTCGGCCCGCATTGGTCGGTGGGTCTCTTCGGGGACTACGTAACCCGCAACGACCGGAATCTCCGGCACCGGTTCGAAGTGGCGCCGGGCATCGAGTACAGCGTCTTGCCCTACGAACAGGCCACGCGCCGCGCCATAACCGTCGTGTACAGGCTCGGTCTCGCTCGGGTCGATTATTTCGAGCGAACCATCTTCGACCAAACCAGGGAAACGCTCCTGCAACAGGAACTGGAAGCCTCCGTGGCGATCCGGCAACCGTGGGGCGATATTTACGGAGGTATAGAAGGCTCCCACTATTTCCATGACGCGACCAAGCGCAGCGCCGAGTTTTTCGGGGTCGTTTCGGTGCGGCTGCTGGAAGGGTTGTCGCTCCGCATACAGGCCGATTTCGAAATGATCCAGGACCAGTTGGCGCTCCCGGTCGGCACGGCCTCGCTGCAAGAAATTCTGCTGCAACAACGCGAACTGGCGACGGATTTCGAACTCTCCGGATCCATTGCTCTGTCGTACACGTTCGGATCCGACTTCGCCAACATCGTTAACACGCGATTCTGAGCCGTTTCGTGCAATGCCCATGCCTGAAGCGCAAACATCCGGGAATGCGGTATATTTTGCGGAGCATGCCGATTGTCGCCACATAACATCATGAGCATCCAGCACGACACCTCCGGTCGCCGGTCGATCCAGGTCGAGGTCGAGGTGCCGGGAAATGCAGAGGAAGTCTGGAAGGCTGTCGCCACCGGACCGGGGATTTCTTCCTGGTTCTGCCCCACCGAAGTCGAAGAACGGGTGAGTGGAGTAATCCGAACCCTGATGGGGCCGGGGATGGAAAGCACGGCTGCCGTCACCGTTTGGGATCCGCCGGACCGGCTCGGCGCGGAGGGACCGGGCGCGGGCCCGGATGCGGCACCGATGACCACCGAATGGATCGTGGAACCCCGATCCGGAGACACCTGTCTCGTCCGGGTGATCCACAGCATGTATGGGGCAACCGACGATCAGGCAGAACAACTTGAGGGTATCGAGTCCGGCTGGCCCTACTTTTTTGCTATACTGCGGATTTATCTCGCCCACTTTCGCGGACAGCCTGCGTCGATCATCCGGACCATGGGACAGGCTTCCGGTTCAGTAAACAATGCCTGGAGCACGCTGACCGATGCCCTCGGCATGGCCGACCTCCGGAAAGGCGTCCGCTGGACCTCGCCCCCCGGTACGCCATCCCTGACAGGCGTCGTGGAACAGGTACACGGCCACAGGCAGCCGTACGCCGTGATTCGTCTGGACAAACCGATTCCCGGGATCGCATCAGCCACCGCGTTTGCAATGGGCGACTGCGCCATGGTCACCGTCGGGATCTACCTGTACGGCAGCGAGGCGTCCGCCATCGCGGCCCGCGACGAATCCGCGTGGCAGAAATGGATGAAAGAACGCTTTTCGTAAACCCCCGCTTACGCGCTACCGGCGGGTGGTCGCGACCGTAGCCGGAGCATCCTGAACAACCCCGGACACACCGAGACGCAAACGAAGCACCTTGACCGTATCGTCGTTACGCGCGACGAAGAGTAGCGGACCGCTCTCGTGCGGAACGAGGCGCAAAGCGCGCACTTCCCCCTCCAGCAACAGATTGCTCTCGGCAAGATCGACCGCCTCGAAACCGCCCTTTCCGTCTCCCCGGAGCAGGAGACCATAGCCTGCATCGTATCGTCCCCGAGAAGGCCGCACCCCGTAAAAATTACCGCCGAGTATCAGGTCCTTGCGCCCATCCCCGTCGAAATCTCCCGGGAGGATGGCGTATATCGGCGAAAACTGGGCCTCCGGTGGCAGTTCGTGCAGGGTGAACGAACCGTCGCCGCGGTTTTCCGCCCACGAGCTGGCGAAGGTGTTCGCCTGCCTGACAAGCGCGCCCGCGCGCTCGTCCTCCGTGAACATATCCTCATAGCGTCCTTCCCCGAAATGGGCATACGTGGGAAACGTGCGCAAAAGCGAGGGCATATGAAGGATGATCTCGTCGCGGGTGGCAATGGGGTATCTGTCCCCGTCCCGCATGACCGTCAGGATATGATCCGTATTTCCGTCGCCGTCGAAGTCCCGGATGTACAGAAGAGCCGGCGCTTCTTCATGTGCCCGCACGGACGAGTTGCGTCCGAGGTTGCCCAGAATCAGATCGAAATCGCCGTCCTCGTCCATATCCTCGACCGCGACGCTCTGCCACCAGCCTTCGGAACCGTCCAGGCCAGAAACAGGCTGCTCCACAAACCGCCCGTCCCGCTGCGCAAACACACGCACGGGCATCCACTCGCCCACTACGATCAGATCGTCCTGCCCGTCACCGTCGTAGTCGGTCCAGGCGGCTCCGCTCACCATACCGGCCTGCGACAGACCCGGAGCATAGGCCTCGGTGATATCGGCGAATACCCCCGACCCATCGTTTTCCAGAAGATAACTGCGCGGAATCTCTCCGTAGTCATTGGCCTCTACCCGCCCTCCTGTAAACAGGTCCATATCCCCATCCCCATCGAAATCGCGGGGCGCGACGCAGCATCCGTTGACATAGTTAATAGGCAGCGCACTGGAGTCGCGCACAAAACCGCCCGTTCCGTCGCCGATATACAAGCGGTCGAGCAGCGCCCCCGCCTGTCCCCAGTACTCGTTGCCCCCGCTCACGACATACAGATCCAGAGTCCCATCCCCGTTGGCGTCGAAAAAAGCGGCATCCACATCTTCATGCAGGCTGTCCGCCCGCCACAACGCTTCGGCAACGGAAGCAAAACGCCCGTCGGCCTGCTGCAGAAAAAGGCGCGCCGCCTGCCTTTTCGCCCCGCCTGCGAAAATGTCCGCACGCCCGTCCCCATTGACGTCGCCCACGGCAAAGGCAGGCCCCTCCGTCGAGATTTTGTGCGGCATCAGCCCCTCCCGGTTGAAATCGAAGTACACATTCTCTTCATGCCGGAAGGAAAAATCCAGCGACGAGGTAACATCCTCGAAAAGCGGGGCGGATTGCGGTGGTGAGCGGTGCATTTCCGTAGCGTTCCCCTGTCGCAGCACGAGCATCCGATCTGCCGCCACGTCGGTCAGGGTCTGGCGGCGGCCATCGGGCCAGATCACAAGCAGGGTATCCACGCTCGTTGCGGCGCCAAGGCCCATATGCAGGCGGGGATCCACAGAGGATTGCCATCCCCGGACAGGCATGTGCTCCCGCACCTGCATATCGCCCCCGGTGTAGAGAATCACTTTCGTCCCCATGCCCGCCGTAT
>LXNJ01001011.1_pt1 | contig 17531 bp, 11 predicted proteins | sample 809081 | NCBI WGS metagenome assembly LXNJ01 (sample SAMN04870510, study PRJNA318959) | sponge metagenome | biome: sponge; feature: marine sponge reef; material: water | host: Petrosia ficiformis | place: Greece: Milos, Mediterranean Sea | collected 2013-05-29 | depth 5-7 m
CCTGCGCTCCGCCCCGGTCTTCGACGGCCTGGGAGGCGCTGCCGAGTTCCTGCGCTTCATCGAAGACGAGCTGCACCCGCGCATCGTCGCCGACTACCGCGTCGAGACCGAGGGAGTGGGCTTCCTGGGCGACTCCTTCGGCGGGCTGTTCACCGCATACGCCTTCCAGCAACGGTCACCGATCTTCGACCGCTACTGGATGGGCAGTCCCGGACTCCTTCCGGCCACCGAGCTTCTCGAAGGGCTCTCCGCCGCGATTGCGCAGGGGTTCGAACGCGACACGCGGGTGTTCATCACGCTCGGCGAACTGGAGGAGACGGGAGCGGTCGACATCTACAACGATCTCGCCGTCGGGACACGCCGGCTCATCGAGATCTTCGAGGCCAATCCCGCGGACAACCTGACCGTCACATGGAAGGTCTACCCGGACGCGACCCACATCACGACCGTGCCCCCCGCGCTGACGGACGCGTTTACGGCCCTGTTCATGAACTGAAGCGCCAAGATTGCATAAATTACGCATATTACGTATTATCCGGGCATGTCCAAGCCATCAGGTCCTCCCAGGGGCCGCGCCGTCAGCGCTACGTACGCGGCAAGGAACTTCGCAACCCTCGTCAACCGGGTTCGGGAGGAGCGCGCGGCCTACGTCGTAGAGCGCAGCGGAAAGCCGGTCGCCGAGATCCGTCCCGTGAAGGACCGCGTCGTCACCATGCGCGAGTTCGTCGCGCTTTTTCCCGCAGAGACCCGCGGCCCCGCCGACGAGGAGTACCTGCGGGCCGTGGAGGAGGGGATCGCCTTCCTCAACCGGGCAGTGATTCCGGAGAGTCCTTGGGACTCCTGATAGACTCGAGCGTGCTGATCGCGGTGGAGCGGGGCCAGCTCCGGGCGGATACCGTTGCAGGGGCAGCCCACCCGGAAGAGCCCGTCGCGATCGCGGCAATCACCGCTTCCGAGTTGCTCCACGGCGTTCACAGGCTGGCAGGAGCGCGGCGGGTCCGGACCGAGCGGATGGTAACAGGATGGCTCGCGGAGCTTCCGGTCGTTCCCTTCGACGTTGAAGTGGCAAGGGTCCACGCGACCCTGGCGGCCCAGCACAGGCGCTGCGGGAGACCGGTCGGAAGCCACGACCTGATGATCGCGGCGACGGCCGTGCATCTGGACTACCGGGTGGCCACGCGGGACCGCCGCAGCTTCGCGCGCATCGACGGGCTGGCGGTTGAGTACTTGTGAACCGCTTCACAAGCGCCTGGTCCGCGCCGCCTTCCTCCGCCTGCTTCTATCCAGTTCGCGCTTTCGCAGCCGGATCGCGTCCGGGGTGATCTCGATCAGTTCATCGTCGTCGATGAAGTCGAGCGCCTGTTCCAGGGTCATGCGAAGGGGCGGCTCGATGCGGACTGCGTCGTCTGCAGCGGTGGTTCGCATGTTGGTGAGCTTCTTGGTGCGGGAGATGTTCACGTCCATGTCGCCGGGGCGGGCGCACTTGCCGACGATCATGCCGCCGTAACAATTGAGCCCCGGCTCCACGAACATCGTGCCGCGCTCCTGCAACCCGAAGATGGCGAACGCCACCGCCTTGCCCGCGCGGTCCGCGACCATCGCCCCGCGTCCGCGCCCGCGGATATCGCCCGCCCACAGGTCCCACCGCTCAAAGCGATGGTGCAGGATGCCGTCGCCCTTCGTGTCGGTGAGGAACTCGGTGCGGTAGCCGAAGAGTCCCCGCGCGGGGACGCTGAACTCGAGGCGGGTCGTGCCCGAGTCGCCCATCGGCTTCATCGAGACCAGTTCGCCGCGCCGTCGCGCGAGCTTCTCGATCACCGTCCCGGAGAGCCCTGACGGGACCTCCGCCACGACCTCCTCGAAGGGCTCCCGGCGCGCCCCGTCGCCGTTCCTGCGCAGGATCACCCGCGGCCGCGAGACCTGGAACTCATAGCCCTCGCGCCGCATGGTCTCCATCAGGATCGTCAGGTGCAGTTCGCCGCGGCCGCTCACCGCGAAGGTATCCGGACGGTCCGTGTCCTCGACGCGCAGGGCCACGTTGCGCTCCAGCTCGCGCCGCAACCGGTCCCGCAGCTGCCGGGTCGTCACGTACTTCCCCGCCCGCCCCGAAAAGGGGGAATCGTTCACCACGAAGTCCACCGAGATCGTGGGCTCTTCGACCGTGATGCCGCTCAGCCGCTCGGGGAAGCGAGGGTCCGTCAGCGTATCGCCGATCTCGACGCCATCGGTGCCCGCAAGACCCACGATGTCGCCCGCCCGGGCCTCGTCGATGTCGACGCGGTCCAGCCCGGTGAAGGTGTAAAGGCCGGTGACGCGCGCTGCGTCGCGGGGATCCGGCGCGGTGGTGGCGGTGGCGGCCAGCCGCAGCGCCCGCTGTCCCACCCTCACCGCACCCCGCTCCACCCGCCCGATCGCGATCCGCCCCAGGTACGACGAGTGGTCCAGCGTCGAGACCAGCATCTGGAACGGCCCGTTGGCGTCGACCGGAGGCGGCGGGATGTGCTCCACCACCGCGTCGAAGAGCGGCGTCAGGTCGTCCCCGCGCACCCCGGGCTCGGCCGCGACCCAGCCGTCGCGCCCCGCCGCGTACAGGAAGGGCGCGTCGAGCTGATCGTCGCTGGCCTCCAGGTCCATCAGCAGCTCGAGCACCTCGTCGTGAACTTCCTCCGGGCGCGCGTCCGCCCGGTCCACCTTGCTGATTACGATCAGCGGGGTCAGCCCAAGCGCCAGCGCCTTGCGCGTGACGAAGCGCGTCTGCGGCATCGGTCCCTCGGCGGCATCCACCAGCAGGAGCACGCCATCGACCATGCGCAGGATGCGCTCGACCTCACCGCCGAAGTCCGCGTGGCCAGGCGTGTCGACGATATTGATCTTGGTGCGCCCCCACTTCACCGCGGTGTTCTTGGCCAGGATCGTGATCCCGCGCTCGCGTTCCAACGGGTTCGAATCCATGACCCTCTCGACCACCTCCTGACCCACCCGGAAGATCCCGGCGTGTCGGAACATCTGGTCCACGAGCGTCGTCTTCCCGTGATCCACGTGCGCGATGATCGCGATGTTGCGCAGGCTCATCCGCTCACCGGCGCGTGAATGTGTACGTGCCGATCGGTTCGTCCGAAAAGGGACTGATCCCCTTAAGGTTCCTGATCGGCTGCCTGGGCGACGAGTCCGCGTTGGCGGAGCGGTATGAAGCGCCGTCGTCCGTGCCGGAGTCGTAGGGGTAGAGCACGACCTGCAACTCGTCCACCCACTGCCCGAATTCGTCCTGAAGCGACTGGCCCGCAACGCCCACGAACCAGTCCGGACTGGGCGCGATCATCGTGACCAGGGTGATGAGGGGGTGGTCGAGGCTGACACGAACATCTTCAATGGTAGTGCTCGCCGGGCTGCCGATCCCGCGGCCGTTGATGACCGAGAGCGCGTTTCCGGGGATATGCGCGCGCATCTCGCGGGCCAGGATGCTCGTCCCGCCGGTCTCGGCCATCTGCTCGATTCCCGGGCTCGCGATCTCGCCGGAGGCCCAGAAGCTGACGCTGTCGTTGTGGACCGCTCCGATGAGCGGGGAGAAGTGCGCGCCCGGCGGAAAGTCGGTGGGGTGCGTGGTCGCGCTCCAGGTGGCGTTGAAGACCACCCGGTAGACGGCGGTGTCCGAGGGCGGGGGGACTTCCCCCGCGACGGCCCTGACCTCGGCGGAGACGCCGTCGGCAGCGGACGCCATGAGGGACTGGATCCCCGAAACCTCGCCGAGCGTCCAGTGGGTGCTCGCCATGCCGGCCGCATCGGTGACGGCCGACGGCGGATCCGCGGCGCCGTGCCCCTCGGCCGCCGTGAACGATACCGTGACGTCCGCGACCGGCGAGCCGCCCGCGTCGTCGACGCGCACGACGACGCGTTCGGGCAGCGCACGCCCCGCGAGGCCCTCCTGGGCACCCCCCGACGCGACCGCGACCGCGGCCGGAAGCTGCGCCACCGTGACCTGTGCCGTCGCGCTGAGCGCCTCGACGGCCGCGGTGAGGCTTCCCGACCCGTTCGCGACGGCCGTGACCTCGCCGACGAAGGACACCGTGAAGACCTCGCCGTCGTTGCTCGACCAGGTGATGGGCGCGGCGAACGGGTCGCCGTACTGGTCGGTCACCGTCGCCGTGAACGAGGCCGTCTCTCCCAGCGAGGACAGCGTCGCCGACTGGGGCGAGATCGCGATGGCGGCCGCACGGGGCGGATCCTGCACCGGCTCGCTCCCGGAATCGCCGCAGGCGCCAAGCGCGGCCACGGCGAGCAACGCGTACGCGCCGCCTTCACGTCGATGAAGCCGCACCCCGACCCGCATTTGATCCACTTGCTTTGCCATTTCCGAAGCGACTCCTACCAGGCGTGTCCCTCTCCGGGCGTGGAGAAGATCCTCTCATACGGCAGAGCGTCCAGATCTACGACCCTGCCGTTCCGTATCACCACCTCGAGGGCCCGGATGTTCCCGATGTCCTCCAGCGGGTCAGCACCGAGCAGGAGCACATCTGCATGTTTGCCGGCCTCCAGCGTGCCCAGCTCGTCCAGCATGCCGCTCGCGACGGCCCCGTTGCGTGTGACCGCCACAATCGCCTCCATCGGCGTCATCCCGAGTTCCACCAGCGCCTCCGTCGCGATCACGCTGCCGATCCCGAACGACTGGTTCTCCAGCTTCCTCTCGCGGCGGAACTCGGGCGCCGTGCCCAGGTAGTTGTCCGTTCCAATCGTGGTCACACAGCCCCCGGCGATCAGCTTCTCCGCGTTCCTCCGGCGGGTTTCAAGGGACTCGCCCCGGGCGCGGCGCTCGGCCCTCAACTCGGCCGAGGTCTTCTTCAACCCGACGCGGCGGCGGTCATCGGCCTCGCTCGACGTCTCGCTCCCACCCTCTCCGCGCGCGTCCAGGTGCCGTTGCCACGCGGGTCCCGCAATCGTGTTCGAAAGCATCGCGCAGACGATCCCCCGCTCCGCGATCTCCGCAACCAGCGCGTCCGGCATCTCGTCGGTGAGCGCCTCGGGGTGCTGGATCAGGTCGAGTCCGGCCCGAACCGAGAGCCACAGTCCCTCGACGGACGTGGAATGGGTCTCGGCGATCAGCCCGCGCCTGTGGGTCTCTTCGACCAGCACGTGCTGCGCCGCGGGCGAGAAGCCGATCATCACCGGATTCGAGAAGTGGCCCGTGCCGCCGTATTTGATGAAGTCGGGCCCCAGGTCGAGATAGTCGTTGACTGCGACCCGGAGATCCTCCGGCTCCATCTCCATCCACTCCTCGCCCGACCCCTGGGTGATGAAGTCGTTGAACTGCTCCTGGAACAGCGTCAGCCCCTCCTGCCTTGTCAGCGAGAACGAGACCGAGTAGGGACCTCCCCAGCCGACGATGTTACCGGCGACGAGCATACGGGGCCCTACCGTGTCGCCGCGCGCGACGGCGTCGCGGATCCGCATGAGCGGCAGCAGCGAGCCGTAGCTGTCACGCACGGTCGTGAAGCCGTGCTTGAGCTGCATCTGGGCTGCCTCCAAGGTCAGCGCCGCGTTGCGCGGAGCGTAGCGCACGATGGTCTCGTGCAGCGACAGATAGCGGGCGGCGGGTCCCGATCCGTACAGCGACAGGTGCACGTTGCTGTCGATGAACCCGGGGGTGACGTACTTGCCGGTTCCATCAATCACGCGGGCGCCGTCGGGGACCGTCACCGAGCCCCTCGGGCCGACGGCGGCGATGCGGTCGTCCTCGATCACGAGCGTCCCTTCCGCGAGCGGCGGGCCGCCGTTGCCGTCGATAATCGTCGCCCCGACGATCGCCAGGGCCGACCCGGCGTCTTGCGCGCCAGCGCCGGCCGGGACGGACAGGGCCAGTGACGCTGCCGATGCGATGGCCACGGCTGCTCTCAGGGGAATCGTGATTGGTGTGGCCATCCGGTTGACTCCGGCGGAAAGCGGGTGCTGCCTGGCGAAGGCGGCAAAGCTAGCCGGATTGCTCCTCGATTGCATGCCTGAAGGGACGACAGTCGGCTCCCGGCCCGCCGTCCGCGACCAGGTCGGCTTGCCCCACCCCGCCGTTCATACCATATGACAGTGCGATTCATAGGAACACTCGAGCCCAGAGCACGGTTATGCCCACGCCATCCACCCCGTCCCGCCGCAGGCAGGCGCTCCTGCTCGCCACTGCCGCCATCCTCATCACGGCCCTTGGCATCTACGCCACCACGCGCCAGTCCACCCTGACCGGCTTCACCGACGAACGCGCCGAATGGCAGCTGGCGTGCGAAGCGCGTTTCCTGGAACTGCCGCGGAGCGAGTCCTTCCGCGAACATCTCCGCACGATCACCGCGGAACCCCACCCGGCAGGTTCGGCCGCCCAGGCCCGCGTCGGAGAGTACATCGCGGGCGCCATGGAGCGCGCGGGGCTGGAGGTCACCCGTCATCCCTACGACGTGTACCTCCCCGAGCTCACGGACGATGTCGAGGTCCACATCGTCACGCCCGTCGCGATGCAGCTCTCCAACCGCGAACCCGCGCTCCCCGAGGACCGCTTCTCCGGCCACCCCGACCTCCTCAACGGCTGGAACGCGTTTTCCGGCTCCGGCGACGTGACCGGCGAAGTCGTGTACGCCAACTACGGGCGCCGCGAGGACTACCTGGCGCTGGACTCGATGGGGGTGTCGGTCGAGGGCAAGGTCGTGATCGCCCGCTACGGGGGGAACTTCCGCGGCTACAAGGTCAAGTTCGCCGAGGAGCGCGGCGCGGCGGGCGTCGTCATGTTCAACGATCCCGGCTTCTCGGGACTCGACGTCTACCCGGAAGGCCCGATGATGAACGGGCAGACGATTCAGCGCGGCTCCGTCCTGACGCTGCCCTGGACCGGCGACCCGCTCACTCCCTTCGTGCCCGCGCTGCCCCTCGACGGGGACACGCAGGTCGAGCGCCTCGACCCCTCCGAAGTGCCGCTGCACACCATCCCCGTGCTGCCCATCGGCTACGAGGCGGCGAGCGAGATCCTGACGCGCATGACCGGCAGCGAAGTTCCGCCCGGCTGGGACGCCTCCATGGAGCTGGACTACCGCCTGACCGGCGGCCCTGATCTCACGGTGCGCGTGCGCGTCAACCAGCCCAAGAAGCTGACGCGCGCGACCAACGTGGTCGGGACCCTGCGCGGCACCGAGTTTCCGGACGAGTGGTTCATCCTGGGCGCGCACTACGACCCGTGGGGCTTCGGCGCGATCGACCCCAACGGGGGCACCGCCATGCTCCTTACCCTGGCCGAGGCGCTGGGTGAACTGGCCAACGATGGCCAGTGCGCTCCCCGCCGCTCGATCATGATCGCCCACTGGGACGCCGAGGAGTACGGGATCATAGGGTCCACCGAGTGGGTGGAGGAGTTCCGCGAGGAGCTGGAGGCGAACGCGGTCGCGTACATCAACGCGGATGCAGCGGTGTCGGGATCCAATTTCGGCGGCTCCTCGTCGCCATCGCTGAAGGGCCAGATCCTGGAGGCGACGAAAGCGGTCACCTACCCGGAGACCGGCGAGCCGCTCTACGACTGGTGGTTTGAGCGGGCACCGGCCGACGCCGACGAGCCGGCGCTGGGCAACCTCGGCGGCGGGTCGGACCACGTCGCATTCTACACCCATGCCGGCGTGCCCTCGGGCGGCCTTTCCTCGGGGAATCCCAGCGGCGTCTACCACTCGAACTACGACAACTTCGCCTGGTACGAGCGCTTCGGGGACAGCGAATTCGTCTACGGGCCGATGATCGCCCGCGTCGACGGGATCCTCGCGCTGCGCTTCGCCAACGCCGACGTGCTGCCCTACGACGCCGCACGCTACGCCACCGACACCCGCACCCACGTGGAGACCCTGTATCGCGTCGCCGATGCCCGCCGGCTCGAGGTGGACCTCTCGGTGCTGGTGGAGGCGAGCCGCGAACTGGACGAGGCATCCGCCGATCTGGTAGCGGCCCGCGACGAGTGGATCCGGTCCGGCGACGTCGATCCCGCCACCGCCGAAGCCGTGAACCGGGCGCTGATCGGCCTCGAGAAAGCGTGGCTGAACGACCGGGGGCTGCAGGGGCGCCCGTGGAGCCGTTCGATCTACGTCTCGCCGGACCCGTTCAGCGGCTACGCGTCGTGGATGCTGCCCGGACTCAGGTACGAGATCGAGACCGACGACCGGGCCGACCTGCCGGGCTGGGAGCGCGTGTACGTGAACGCGATCGGCGACCTGGCGGAGCGGATGCGCAGCGTGGCGGGGATGATGCGGTAGCTCGGTATCAGTCCCTGGAGACCGATCGGTCTCCCGCACCGGACGCTGCCAGTAGGAGCCGGGTCTGCGTCACGGCCCGACATCCACCACAAACGGATACACCATCTCGACTACCCGGCGGGCGCTGTCCCTGGCGCCAGGCGGGGAGCCCGAGGCGCCGACCCACGCGCTACGTAATCGTCCGGCCCGTCCGCTCCCGCAGCAGCTGATTGTAGCGCGCCAGATCGTCCGCGAGCACCGCCTCCAGCGCCCTTGCGACCTCCTCCAGCTGCTCGCGCAGGATCTCGGCGACCTGCATGTGCTGGTCCGGCGGCGGGAAGTCGGCGACCGAAACGACGTCCTGCAGGTAGCGAAGGCGCCCCACGATCATGGACGGCCACCGCACGCCGTCGCTGCCGGTGTCCCTGAGCTGGATGAGCTCGCTTTCGACCTCGATCAGCCGCGCGTCTAGTGCCGCGCCCGCCTCGATCACATCGGCCGCGTCGCCACGCTCCTCGAGCACGGGGCGCAGGTCGTGAATCTGGCGGCGCAGGAGCTCGATCCGGTTCACCAGGTCGGCCGCGCCGTTGCGGTCGGCCATCAGCTCCTGAACAAGCGCGAACTGCGCGTCGATGTCCGCCAGGGTGCCTTCCGAATTGGGGTCCTTCACGACCGTCAGTCCCTCGCTGCCCACCTCCGCCCCGTCCACCAGCAGCGTCACCGTGTAGGTGCCCGGAGGCTGCAGCGGTCCCCGTACGCCGAAGAAGCCCCCGCCGGCCACGCGGTACCCCTCGTCGGGCATGCGGAACCAGTCCGAATGGAGGGGCTTGGTGCGCAGCCGGATCTCGGTGGGGGGCTCGCCGGTCAGATCCCACCACAGCCGATTGAAGCCCTCGTGAGTCGTCCCGTCCAGGGTCTTCACCGTCTCGCCGGCCGCGTTGTCCACGCGGATCTGCACCCGCGCGCCGTCAGCGGGGCCGCCGTCTGAAGTCACCCCGCCCAGCCAGTAGCTGATCGCCGCGCCCGCCGGCGGGTTTTCGCCATCCGACCAGTCGCCCAGCATGGTCGACGGTTCCGTGATCGGGAGCAGCCGGTACGTTTCGCGCAACCGGAACAGGTGCGCGTCCGACGCCGCGATCTCCTCGGTCAGTTGCTGCACCGGGCCGAGGTCGTCCAGGATCCAGTAGCCGCGGCCGTACGTGCCCGCGACGAGGTCGTTGAAGTGTTCCTGGATGAAGAGGCCGTAGTAGGGCGCCGGCGGCAGTCCCGGCATGAACCGGCGCCAGCTGTCGCCGTCATCATGGCTGATGTAGAGGTAACTCTCGGTTCCCAGGTACAGGAGGCCGGGGCGCACGGCGTCTTCCAGCAGGTAGCGCGTGTAGTCGACCGGGTCGTTGTCCACGCCGTCGGTGATCCGGGTCCACGACTCGCCGAAGTCGTCGGTGCGGTACGCGCGCGCCTCGAAGTCGCCCACCTGGTGATGCTCAATCGTGATGTAGGCCTTCGCCACGTCCCAGCGCGACGCGTCGATGCTGCGCACCACGCCGTCGGGCGGCAGGTCCGGGATGTTGGCCGTCACGTCCGTCCAGGTGGCGCCGTCGTCGCGGCTGACGTGCATGAGTCCGTCGTTGGTCCCCGCCCAGAACACCCCCTGCTGCACGGGCGACTCGTCGAAGGCGTAGATCACGCAGCAGAACTCGACGCCGATATTGTCGGGGGTGAGGCCGCCCGAAATGGTCTGCCGCGACTTGTCGTTGGTGGACAGGTCCGGGCTGATCACCTCCCAGCTCTGCCCGCCGTTGCGGGTGCGGTGCACGTGCTGGCTGGTCACGTAGATCGTGTTGTTGTCGTGCAGCGAGATCAGCAGCGGGAAGGTCCACTGGAAGCGGAACCGCATGTCCTCGGCGGGCCAGCCCAGCGTGGACATCGGCCAGACCTCGACCTGGCGGAACTGCCCCCGCGCCACGTCGTGCCGCACCACGATCCCGCCCGCCGCCCCGGCCCCCGACGCGCTCGACCACACGATGTTGGGGTCGGTCGGGTCGGCGGTCGCGAAACCGCTCTCGCCGCCGCCCACCCCCCGCCAGTCCCCGCGCGGGATGCGCCCACTCGCGAACAGCCCCGACAGCCGCGAGTTCGACGGCCCGCGGAACGACGGCCCGTCCTGCCGGTTGCCCAGCACGTTGTACGGGATCGCGTTGTCGGCCGTGACGTGGTACATCTGCGCGATCGGCAGCTGCACCCGATACCACGAGCGCCCCCGATTCTCGCTGATCGAGAAGCCGCCGTCGTGGGCGACCGCGATCCGGTCCCCGTCCATCGGATCGATCCAGATGTCGTGGTGGTCCCAGCCGGGTCCCTCATTGCCACCCAGCAGGTACCGCACCGTCGTATGGGACTCGCCGCCGTTCGTGCTCCAGCTGAAGCTCGACGACAGGAAGTAGATCTCGTCGCGGTCGTCGGGTGACACACCGCAGCGCGTGTAGTAGGCCTGCCGCGTGGCGAGGTCGTGGCTGTATGACGTGATCCGCCAGGTGTCGCCGCCGTCGCTGCTGCGCCACAGCTCGCCGCTGTCGGTCTCCTCGCCGTCGATCGGGACGCCGTCACCGGTCTCGATGAGCGCGTAGATGCGGTCGGAGTCGCCAGACGACATGCAAACCGCGATCTTGCCGATCCTCCGCGTGGGGAGGCCGTTTCCCTCCAGCCGACGCCACGTGTCGCCGCCGTCCATCGTTACATGGAGGCCGCTGCCGGGGCCGCCGCTGTCCCGCTTCCACGTCTTGAGGTCCAGGTCCCAGGTAGTGGCGATGATCTTCCGCGCGTTGTGCGGATCCATGGCCATCTCGTAGGCGCCGGTGTTCTCGTCGACGAAGAGCACGCGCTCCCAGCTCTCGCCCCCGTCCATCGTGCGGAACACGCCGCGCCGTTGCGCGGGAGCATAGGCGTGCCCGATCGCGGCCACATACACGACATCCGGATCGCGCGGGTGCACGATGATCCGGCCCACGCGCCCCGTCCCCTCCAACCCCATGTGCACCCACGAATCCCCACCGTCCGTCGACTTCCACACGCCGTTGCCGATCGAAACGTTCGAGCGAATGGAGCTCTCCCCGGTCCCGGCCCAGACGATGGCCGGATCCGTGGGCGACACCGCCAGCGCGCCGATCGAGTGCACCGGCTGGTCGTCGAAGACCGGCTCCCAGTTCAGGCCCGCGTCGGTGGTGCGCCAGACTCCGCCGCTCGCCGCGCCCGCGAAGTACGTGGAGCGGTCGCCCGGCACTCCCGTCACCGACGCCACCCGGTTGCCCACCGGGCCGATGTGGCGGAAGCGCAGGCCCTGGAGCTGATCGGGCCCGAGCTGCTGGGCAGCGAGGGGTGCTGGGGCAAGCGCGAGGGCAAACACGGCGACAAGGCGAAACTTCGACATGGTCCTTTTCCGCATGAAGTGAGCGTGGAAGCGTCTGGGTACCGTCTCAGGTAAACAGCCGTTGGTCCCACCACACCGGCGCTTCCGCACCTGGCGTCATTCGCGGGAACTCCGGGTGACTCGCGTTGATGATGACGTTCCGCTCCATCCGCACAACGACGGAGGGCACGATCAGGATAGCGCTCCGCCCCTCGGCGTACCATTGATGGCCGAACCGGCGGGCCGACGGACTGTCCGGAAGTTGCCAGCCCGGAATCGTGTCGGCATCGGCCGCTTCACAGCTCGTACCCGCCGGTATCTCGATCCTGAGGAAACGCTGGTTTCCCGGCGGAGGACCGTTCCATCGAACCAGCGTCTCCAGCATCGCGGTAGCATAGCGCTCCGAAGCGTAGATGACCTGGTCCCCGACTTCGTGCCAGCGCCCGGAGACCCGTCGGGCACCCTCGGAGCTGAAGACGGGCCATCGGCCCTGCGAGTCACCGATTCGATAGGCGTAGAGGGTCTCTGCGAGCCGACGCGGAGCGGTCAAACGGCGACGCCGGCCTCTGCCCGCCACACCAGATTCAGCACGGCGTCTGCACCGGGCGAAGACGCAAGCGCCAGTTCGAGGGGCGATTCGCCACCCAGCAGCGGGTGGGGCCGAAACAGGAAGTCATGAATCCGCGGCACGTCGCCGTGAAACGCCGTTCCGATCGCGTCGAGCACCCGCACCGCGTCGTAAAGCCTCTCGCTATGGGTCCGGGACAGGGGTCGGCCGCTCCTCCTGTGCCGATGGAGCGTGGCCTCGGAAGCAACCTTCCCCTCGATTCGAGCGCGCCCGACGAGTTCGCCTAGTGCATTCACGGTACTGACCGGCAACCCCTCGGCGACCATTCTTGCAAACGCCAATTCATCCAGCTGTTCCGGTTCCTCGAGATCCAGGAGCCGGGCAAGCCTGCGCGAGGCGGTCGGAGGCAGGCAGCCGGGATCAGCGTAGGCGGCAAGGGCGTTCAAACTCGCACTCCCTTTCAATACGTCATATGACTAGTATGATACTATTCACTTGACAGTTGGGCAATCCGGCCGAGACTCTACCACGAAGCGTGATGGCGGCGAGCCCAACCCGCCCCTAAACTACCCCTCCGGATTCGCTGCTTGTCACCCCAGTCGAGAGGTCTTCCATGTCCGGCATCCGCGCCGCCCTCGCGCGCCTGTTCGCCCCCGCCGTCCTCGCACTCACGATCCTTGCTGCTGCCGCGCTCGCGCCCCGCGCCGTGGTCGGCCAGGAGGCCGATGAGCCTTTGGTGAACCAGAGCGACGACCCCGTTCTGCGGGCGTTCTCGTGGCGTTCGGTGGGTCCCTTCGGCCAGGGAGGGAGGGTAGACGACCTCGCCGTGCACCCCGACGACCCCCACACGTACTACGTCGGCTTCGCGACGGGCGGGCTCTGGAAGACCACGAACAACGGCACCACCTTCGAGTCCATCTTCGACAGCCACGGCACGCACTCGGTCGGAGACCTCGCGATCGCCCCCTCGGACCCCGACATCGTCTGGGTCGGCACGGGCGAGCCCAACAACCGGCAGAGCTCGTCGTTCGGCGACGGGATCTACAAGTCCACCGATGGCGGCGAGACCTTCACGCACATGGGGCTGCGCGAGACGCAAACCATATCGCGCGTGATCGTGCACCCCGAGAATGCCGACGTGGTCTGGGTCGCGGCGAACGGGCACCTCTTCGGCGCCAACCCCGAACGCGGCGTCTACAAGACCATCGACGGCGGCCGCACCTGGAACCTGACGCTGAGTGTGGACGACGACACCGGCGCGACGGACCTCGTCCTCAATCCCTCCAATCCCAACACGCTCTTCGCGGCCACCTACCAGCGGCGCCGGACAGCATGCTGCTTCGTCGGCGGGGGGCCCGGCAGCGGCATCTGGCGCTCGGAAGACGGCGGCGACACCTGGACCCGGCTCACGGGCAACGGGCTCCCGCGCGGGACGATGGGGCGCGTGGCGCTGGCGGTGACGCCCGCCGACCCGGATGTCGTGTATGCCCAGATCGAGGTGGCGGCGGACAGGGAGGAGCCTCTGACAGCGGACGAGCGGCGCCAACTCGAGAGCCTCGCCGAGCAGGACGAACCGCTCCCGCTCGATCCCGAGTACAACGGCATCTGGCGCTCCACCGACGGCGGCGCCAACTGGGAATTCCGCAGCAACGAAAACGGACGGCCGATGTACTTCAGCCAGATCCGCATCGACCCGAACGATCCGGACCTCGTGTACGTGGTCGATCAGCGCGTGCACAAGTCGAGGGACGGCGCGAAGACGTTCGAGGTGCTGAGCGGCTACGGGCACGTGGACCAGCACGCGCTCTGGATCAACCCGGCGAACAGCGACCACGTCATGATCGGCAACGACGGGGCGATCGACGTCAGCTACGACCGGGGCGAGACCTGGGAGGCGTTCCGGCGCTGGGCGGTCGGGCAGCCCTATCACGCGTCGGTGGACATGCGGCGGCCGTACTACGTCTGCACGGGACTGCAGGACAACGGCAGCTGGTGCGGGCCGAGCGCGGTGCGGACCGGCGACATCCTCAGCGAGGACTGGTACCGCGTCGGCGGGGGCGACGGCTTCTACACGGCCGTGGACCCGACCGATCACACCGTCGTGTACTCGGAGTCGCAGAACGGAAACCTCCGGCGGCTCGACCTTGCGACCGGCGAGCAGGGCAGCATCCGGCCGCGAGCGCCGACCGACAACAACTCGCGCACCAACATCGTGCCGGCGCCGGAGCTGAACACCGAGATCCGCTGGAACTGGAACACGCCGTTCATCCTGTCTCCGCACAACCCGGACGTGGTGTACGCGGGCGGAAACCGGCTGTTCAGGTCGATGGACCGCGGGGACACGTGGACGATGAGCCCGGATCTGACCCGGAACCTGGACCGCGACCGGGTCGAGATCATGGGCTACGTGAACGCCCTCGGCCGTTGCAACCGACTGGATCGGGGCCGGCAGTGCATCCTGTCGCGGAACGACGGCGTGAGCCGCTTCAGCACGATCGTGTCGCTGGCGGAGTCGCCCCTTGTGCCCGGGCTGCTGTGGGTCGGGACGGACGACGGGAACATACAGGTCAGCCAGGACGGCGGCGCGACGTGGAGCGAGGTGGGCCGCAACATCCCGGGCGGGACGATGGGCTACTACGTCTCGCGCGTGGAGGCGTCGCACTTCGACGCGGCGACGGCCTACGTCTCGATCGACGGTCACAAAAGCGACGACCTGAGACCGTACGTGTACGTGACTCGCGACCATGGTCAGAACTGGACCGACATCACGTCGAACCTGCCCGAGTACGGCAACGTCAACACGGTCCGGCAGGATCCGGTGAACGCTTCGCTGCTCTACGCGGGCACCGAGTTCGGGTTCTTCGTGTCGCTCGACGAGGGCGGCACGTGGAGGCCGTTCATGAACGGTCTGCCGGTCGTGCGCGTTGACGACGTGGTCGTACATCCGCGCGACGGGGACCTCGTGCTCGCCACGCACGGGCGCAGCGTGATGATCATGGACGACATCACGGCGCTCCAGCAGCTCGCCGACGAGGTGATAGCGCAGGAAGTGTTCCTGTTCGAGCCCAGGGAGGCCGTCCGCTGGAAGCAGGACCGCACGCTGTCACGCTCGGTCACGGGCGACAAGGTGCTGCGTGGTGAAAACGCGGCGCCGGGCGTGGCGATCCAGTACTGGCTGCGCGAGGCGTCCGGGGACGTGCAGCTCACCGTGACCGACGTCGCGACGGGCGAACTCTTCCGCGATCTGACCCCGATCGGGAATTCGGGAATCAACCGCGTGCAGTGGAATCTGCGCGGGAATCGCCGCGAGCAGCCCGGTGGCGGCGGCGGCTTCCAGTTCGGCGGAGGTCAGGGGCCGATGGCCCAGCCGGGGCTGTACCGGGTGACGCTGACCGTGGACGGGCAGGAGACGTCGCGGGTGGTGACGGTGCTGGAGGACGTGTGGATGGGGGTTGGATAGAAAACCGGAGTGGCCGCCACCGCCACGGCGGCAGTGGCGGCCACCCCGTGTTTCTAGGGTAGGCCGCCGGCTCTCACGAGCTCGCCGTCCACAATCAGCCGAACCGGACCTCGGAACCTGAAGAATCGTCGCACGACCTGATCCGCCGCATCGCCCGCGGTGTCCCCGCCACTGTCCTGGAGTACCGTGATCGATGCCGTCCCGACGTAGTTGCCTCCCGCCCGCGTGGCCCGGACCTGGATGGTCCCCGATCCCTTCCCGGTCGCGGTCACGAGCCCGTTGTTGTCCACCGTCACGATGTGCGGGTGGCGGGCGGTCCATATGTAGTCCGTGTCCTCGACCTCGTATCCGTTCGCGTCACGCGCCACCGCTGTCAGCGTGAGCGTATCTCCGACGACATCCAGCGTGTCCGTCTCCGGCGTCATTTCGACTCGCACCGCCAGTTGCGCCACGCTGATCGCGGCCGAGTCCGCGAGCGCTCCAGCTTCCGCGTAGATGTTCGTGCTTCCGGTCCGCACCGATGTGACCAGCCCGGACATGTCGACGGTCGCGATGCCGCTATTCTCCGAAGTCCAGGTGACGCTGATGCCTGGGACCGCATTCCCGTTGGTGTCGACGGCTTCGGCCGACAGGCGCAGCGTGTCGCCAATCGAGAAGAGCGTACGGGCGGACGGAGTCACCTCCAGCCCGACAGCCTCGACGGTCACGGTAAGCTCCGCCGCGGCGCGAACACCTCCGGCCCCGGCCGCGATTTCAGCGCTTCCGGTGCCCGTGGACGTGGCAAGCCCCGCGGCGTCCACCGTCGCGACGGACGCGTTCGACGAAGTCCAGGTGAAGGCGACGCCGGCGACCGAGTGGCCGTTGGCATCGAACGCCTCCGCCGTGAATTGCACGGTCTCGCCGATCGAACTGAGGGACGCGGTGCCAGGCGCCACTTCGACCCGCACCGGCTGCTGCGCTACGGTCACGTTGGCGGTGCCGGATGCACTGCCGGACGTCGCCGTGATCGACGCGCTCCCGTTTGCGACCGCGGTCACGGTCCCGTTGGAACCAACGCTGGCAACGGAGGCGTCGTTGCTTCCCCACGTGACCGACACGCCGGCCATGGGCTGCCCCCGCTGATCCAGCACGGTGGCATTCAACTGGACCGTGGCCCCGATCGACGCCAGCTGGGCGGTCGCGGGGGTGATGTTGATGGTCGTGGCGACCGGAGGCTCGACCGGATCCGTCGGCGGTGCCGGACCGTCGCCGCCGCCGCAGGCGCCGTTGAAGGTCAGGACGATGGCGGCGAGTGCGCCCGTCCACGGCTCTACTCTACGCATTCCCTTATCCCCCTGGTGATGAGACGTCACGGGGTTCGCAGGTTGCGCCCCTTAACTATAACCCTCATGCCCAGACGTGTGCCCTCTTCCGTTTTGCCGGTGATCGGCGGACGTGTCCAGGCAGTTGGTTTCAGGGGTTGCGGGCGGGCCAACGGGACCGCATTCGCCTCCAAGACTGTCGATCTGCATGGAAGATGCCCCGGTTCAGCGGCTGGTAAGACGCTGCTGCACGGCCTTCGAGGTGGGCCGGTGCGCGGGCGGGTAGACCGGGCGGGCGGAGCGGGCGGGCGAGCGGGCGGGACGGAGCGTTGGGCGGGCGGGCGCCAGGCGGGTTGGCTGGTTGAGCCGACCGGTCGGGCTGCCCAATCGGGGGCGCCCAATCGAGCATGCCGGTGTCCCGGGATTTGCCGCGGAAACGTGGTGAGCGCTCCAGCGCGCGGTTCAATCCCCCACAGGTGCCCGCGGGCCCGTTCTCCAGCCGATGCCTGTCCCAAAACGCCGGAACGCAGTCCCATCCAGCTATGGACGGGTTCTGAAA
>LXNJ01001012.1_pt1 | contig 17531 bp, 13 predicted proteins | sample 809081 | NCBI WGS metagenome assembly LXNJ01 (sample SAMN04870510, study PRJNA318959) | sponge metagenome | biome: sponge; feature: marine sponge reef; material: water | host: Petrosia ficiformis | place: Greece: Milos, Mediterranean Sea | collected 2013-05-29 | depth 5-7 m
CAAGCTAGCTTGCAGACATGACCTCGGGATACGGGCCGGCACTCCGCTTCTCACGCAGCTTCATGACGGGCTGGGCTCCCGTTATGGAGAGGGAGATTCACATCGAGCGCAACGGGCGCCGGCTGCCTGCCTCCCTGCTCCTCCCCCGCGCGGCGGCCCGGCGCGCCCCTGCAGGCAGGCGACGTCCGGTCCCCGTGTGGGTGGTCCTGCACGGCATCACGCGCTCGGGCCGCGGCCACCCCTACCTGGTCCGCTTCGCGCGCGCGGTTGCGTCGACCGGGCAGGCGGTGCTGGTGCCGGAAATCCCGGAGTGGCGGGGTATCCGGCTCTCCACCGGGGCCACCACCTCCACCGTCGCGGCCTCGCTGGAGGCCCTGGAGGGGCGGCCGGAGCTCGCATCACGACAGGTGGGGCTGGTCGGGTTCTCCTTCGGGGCGCCCCAAGTCATCATCGCCGCGGCCGACCCGTCGCTGGCCGGCCGCATCGCCGGGGTGGTGGCGTTCGGCGGCTACTGTTCGGTGGAGGAATCGGCCCGCTTCCAGTTCACCGGGGTCCACGAACTCGACGGCAGGGAGGAATCGCTCGCCCCCGACCCGTACGCACGCTGGGTCGTGGGCGCCAACTATCTCGATCGGATCCCGGGACACGAGAGCGCGGGAAGGGTGATGGAGGCACTGCGGGCGCTGGCCGCCTACACCGGCGACAACGCCCTCCTGGCCACAGACCCCGGGATGGAACCCGTGCGGCAACGTCTGGCCCGAAGTCTCGACGCCGGCGAGCGGTCGCTGTTCGAGGCGATGGCGCCACCCACCGGCTCCCTCCCCGAACCGGTCGTGGGCGCGCGCCTGGCCGAGGGCCTGGGTGGGGTGATGGCGCACATCCCGGAGCTGAACCCCGTACCGTACCTGGAGCGCGTCACCGTTCCGGTGCGCCTCCTGCACGGGGCCGGGGACCAGCTCTTCCCGTACACCCAGACCATCAAGTTGAGCAGGGTCTTCCCGGCCGGCGCCGACGTCACCACCACGATCACCGGCCTGTTCGCCCACTCCTCCGGGCGCGAGCGCACGTCCCTCCTGCATACGACTTCAGAAGCGTTGCGCTTTCTGAACGCGCTCGCCAGCATCTTCCGGCTGATGTAACCCGGCCGCTTCCCCCCGAACCCCGCACCGATCCGTGACTCGCCCGCACACCCCGGCCAACCCCCGGCGACCGACGCCATCCGTCGCCGGCTGGGTGCGGCGGGCGGGCGGCGTCCGCTGGTTCCTCCAGCGCTTCGGCTTCGCGCAGCTTTTCCTGAAGCCGGCGCGCCGGGTACTGGCCCCGCTGATCATTCCGATGCTCCGTGAGCGTTCTGTCGAATACCGCGGCGCGTCCCTCCCGCTCGTCTACGCCCGCCACAACGTGACCTGGGCCAACGAGCGCTGCGTGGAGCTGGCGCTGGCCCGCGCGCTCATGGCAGGGGTCCGGCCCCGGCGGCTCCTGGAGGTGGGCCACGTCACACCGCACTACTTCCGGAGCGGTCACCTGGTCGTGGACAAGTACGAGCCGGGTTCGCTCGGGGTCGACATCGTGGACTTCGAGCCCGCCGAGCGCTTCGACCTGATCCTTTCGATCTCGACCTTCGAGCACATCGCCTTCGACGAACCCGGGGCGACCCCGGCGCTGGAGACAGTCGCCGCCAAGGTGGCCGCCGCACTGGACAGATGCCGCAGCCTGCTTGCGCCGGGCGGACTCCTTGCCATCACCGTGCCGCTCGGCTACAACCCCGCCCTGGACGCCATGATCGCCAGCGGCGAGCTGGGCTGGGATCGCGCAAGCTGGTTCAAGCGGTTTCCGCGCCGGCGCTGGCGGCAGGTATCCCCATCCGAAGCGGCCGGCTGCCGATACGGCAGCCCCTACGCCTTCGCCAACGCCATTCTGCTCGCCGAATGGGACGCCGCAGGCTAGCCGGCCGTCCTGCCGCCGCGGCGCTCTCGCCCCGCATTATATTGTCAGTAACTCTACAGTTATTTCATCAGTAGTCACCAGTCGCGTTCCCGCCGCCCGGGAGCGCATGTCTTTCACTGGAGGAGTTGGACGCGCGATGCCTTCGGAACCCGCATACCCCGTGACGTCCCGAATCAAGTCCCTCATCCGCATGGTGCCGGACTTCCCCAGCCCCGGCATCCGCTTCCGCGATGTCATGGGACTGGTCGAGAACCCCGAGGGTCTCGAGGAGGCCACCGAGACCCTGACACGGAGGTTCGCTCCGGAAGCGCCCGACGCCGTGGCCGGGATCGACGCGCGCGGCTTCATCTTCGGCGTCCCGGTGGCGCAGCGGCTGGGCGTCGGGTTCGTGCCGGTGCGGAAGGCGGGGAAGCTGCCCGGCGAGGTGGTGGGCGTCGACTACGCGCTCGAGTACGGCACGGGACGCCTGGAGATGCAGACCGGCTTCATCCGCGAGGGGATGCGCGTCCTGCTCATCGACGACCTGGTCGCCACTGGCGGGAGCGCGGCGGCGGCGATCGACCTGATTCGCGGCATGAGAGGCGAGGTGGTGGGAGCCGGCTTCGTTGTGGAGCTGCCCGAACTCCCCGGGCGCAAGCGGCTGGAGGCGCTGGATGTCGAGGTCTTCGCGCTGTGCACGTTTTTCGACGCCGATCCCTGAGTCGTCCGGCGCCGCGATGCGGCGAGGCAAGCGCGCATCGTCGACCGGCGCCGCCTGAATGTCGCGGATTCCCCGTCGGCTCCGACCGAACCTCGATCGCCCCGCCGGCTGTCGCCGCCGGGCAACCCACCGGGTCGCGACTCAGCGGGCCCGCGAAAAGATGTCCGGCGGAGGCACGTGGAAGGCGCCGGGGAACCGGTCTTCCACCAGCTTGAGTTTGCCGGTCCACTCCTCGATGTCGATCCGGCAGACGCTGGTGCGCTTCAACTCACCCTCGGTGATGGCGCGGTAGTCGCGGCCCGGCCGCAGCTCGGGGGCGTACTTGTCGAGAAGCATCTGCAGCGCCGCGCGCGCCTCCGCGGGATCCTCCACCAGCCCTCCCGTCCCGAACGCCGTCGCGCTGGCGAATTCGACGCTGAACTCCAGCGCCTCGTCCGCCGGCAGCAGCCGGCCCATCTCGAAGGCCGAGAAACACACCGGCGCCGGGCGGGACAGGTTGTCACGGGTCAGCCCGGTGCGCGCGGTGTGGATGTAGATGGCATGGCGGCCGGGATCGTACACGAACAGATTGCTGTTCACGAGCGGCTGCTCGCCGCGGATCATCGCGAGAACCCCGACGCGCGCCTGCCTGATGAAATCCCGGATCCAGGCGTCGTCCATGGCCCGGTCGCGCCGGCGGATTTCCGTCCTTCCCCGTTCCGGCACCCCGCTAGATCTCCAGCTCCACGCCGATCCCCGCGGCGCGCGCCCTGTCGTAGATGAGCCTCGCCGTGGCCATGTCCTCGAGCGCCAGCCCCAGATGGATCGCAATGATGCGGTCCCCGTCCGCGCGGCGTCCCGGGGCCTTGCCCGCGATGACGTCGCTCAACTCGGCGTGGGGCGTGGGCGTGTCGCGGAAATAGCCGCTCCCGCTCTGGTAGTAGGAAAACTGCGCGGTATCGTCGGTGGTCAGCAGATCCGCCTCGCGAAACGCGTCCGCCTGCCAGTAGGAGTCGAAGTCCAGGGGGCATGCGAAGGCACCGGGCGAGAGCCAACCGGGAGGGATGGCGGGGTCGGGATCGAGCAGGATGGGGCCGCTGGTCACGACGATGTCCATCCCGCGTACCGCCTCCGCGACGGTTGCGACCGGCCGCACCTCGACGCCCATGCGCTCGCCCATCTCTTCGGCATAGGCGTGCAGGGCGGCCTCGTCGATGTCGTAGGCGTGTACGCGCTCCACCGGGAACAGCGTGCAGAAGGCCTCCAGGTTGCTGCGTCCCTGTACGCCGCAGGCAACGATGCCGACGCTGGAGGCGTCCCGCCGCGCCAGGTACTTCCCCGCCAGCGCCGATGCGGCCCCGGTGCGCATGGCCGTGATCCAGGTCGCGTCCATCACCGCGAGCGGGAGCCCGGTGTCCGGGTCGTTCAGGAGGATCAGCCCGGTGATGTAGGGCAGTCCGTTCGCGGGATTTCCCGGATAGGCGGAAATCCACTTGATCCCGGCGGCGTCCTGCCGCTCGACGTAGGCCGGCATCGCGTGCAGGAACGAGTCCGGGCGCGGATGGATTCCCGGCTTGGGCGGCATCTCCACGCGTCCCGCCGCCTTCTCCCGGAACATGAACTCCAGCGCGTCGATGATCTCCGCCATGGAGACGCCGACGTGCTCGACGTGGACGCGCGACAGGTAGAGGATGTTTCGCTGCGACATGAGGCTTGTCTCGGGTAAGGGCGGGGGCAGTCTACTCGGGAGGTGCCAGGACGGTTACTTCTTCCATGACGGCCCCCTCCAGCACGCCGTCGACGACCTCCATCCCTTCCACCACCCGGGCGATGATGGTGTAGTTGTGGTCGAGACGGGGGTTGTCCACCAGGTTCACGAAGATCTGGCCGTCGCCGGTGTCTCGCCCCCGGGTCGAGATGCCGACGGTGCCGCGCACGTGCGAGCGCATGGTCAGCTCGTCGCGGGTGTAGGGTCCGTCCCCGTGGTACTCGTTCGCCCCCGGGCTGCCTCCCTGGATGACGAAGTTGGGAACCACCCGGTGGAAGGTGAGACCGTCGAAGTATCCTTCGCGCGCCAGGCGGACGAAGCGCGCCGTGTTGGCGGGTGACTCGAACGGGAGAAGCTCGAGGACGATCTCGCCGCCCCCCTCCATGCGGATCACCGCCCGGGAAGCGGCCATCTCGCGCATCTCCGCCAGGGTGGGCATGGGCGCGCGCTCCGGGGGCGACGGGCGAGCCCAGCGAAGGTCGCTTCCGGTCCAGTCGTTGCGGAGGAATTCGGCGACCCGGGCAACGACCGGATCGTAGTCCTCCATGTAGGGCTGCACGCGGTCGAGGTGCTCCACGTCACCCAGCTCCCGTATTCTCTGCAGGAGTTCCAGGCGCACGTCCCGGTGGGTTTCCCTTCGGTCCGCGCTCATGCGCTCGAGCGCATCGAAGGCCGCCGGCAGCACATCCGGATGCGTGCTCCCCGCCAGCGATCGACTCGCGGTCAGCACCAACTGAGGATCGTCCGCGCCCAGTGCGTCGACGTATACCGAGTCGGCGTCGTGGCCCACCAGCGGCGCGAGCCCGGCGATGGCAGCCTGACGCACATTCCAGTGCTCGTCTCCGGCCAGCGTCAGCAGGTCGGGGACGAGTTCCAGCCGGGCCGCGGCGCGCGCGGCATACATGCGCATCTGCCAGACCGGATGGGCGGAGAACGACGGCAGCCGGCGGCGCGTGGTGAAGGGGGAGACCCCGGCCAGCGCCACCAGGCCGTGCGCTGCCCGGTGCCAGTCCCCGGCCGAGACGGAATCGCCCCGCAGCACCAGTGCATCGAGAGGCGCCAGTGCGGTCTCCGGCGGACAGCCGGCGAGGCGGTCGATGGCCTCGAGGGCCACGTGCGCGCCGGGGTCCTGCACCAGCGCCACCAGCTCCGCACAGGCCTGGCTCCCGTCCACCCGTTCGCTCAGGGCTCTCACCGCCTCCACCCGCACAAGGTGGCTCGTGTCGGCGAGCGCCCGGGCGAGGGGAGCCCGCACCTCGTCGAGCGCGCCCTGCCCGATGGCGAGCACGGCGAGGCGGCGCACCTGCGCGTCCTCGTCGGCCAGCGCGGCCGCGACCACGTCGTCCGCAGGTCCTCCCGCGCCCACGAGTGCCGCCACCGCGAGCCGGCGCACCTGCGCCCCCTCCTCGCCCTCCGCCCCCCGGTAGCGGGCCAACTGCCCGAGCGCAGCCACGACGGGCGGGGGCGGGGCGAACTGCGACTGCTGCGTACGAACCAGGTTTTCCAGCGCGCGGGACCCGCCAAGGATGACGGGGTGGGGCACGTTGCGCAGGGTGGCGGCGCCGCCGCCGGCCAGCCCCGCGACCAGGTTCTGGAGCAGCAGGTCGTAGGCCTGCCCCACGTCATCGGGATCCTGGTACGAGAGCCGGCCCATCGCCTCGAGCACCGCGCCGCGCACCTCCGGCTCCCTCTCGTGGGGCAGGTAGTTCATCAGCGCAACCATCGCCCGCCGGGGATCGCTGCCGGCGACGGCCTGGGCGCTGGCGTTGACGGCCTCGGCCCGAATATCGGCGTACGAGCTCTCCAGCATGGACCCGATGTCCACCAGCACCGAAGGATTCTCCTGGCGCCCCAGCGCGCGCACGGCGATCCGCTGCACCTCCGGGTCGGGCCAGGAGATGCCCTCCAGGAACGTGAAGTGCGCGGCGGGATCGTCGGCCCGGGAGTCCTCGGTCTCGAGGACGCGGTGGAGTATCTCTTCGCTCCCGGCGAGCAGCCGGAGATCCGCCGCATCCTCTCCTTCCCCGCACCCCGCGGCGAGGACGCCAAAAAGGGCAGCCGCGCAGGGGAGGAATCTCCTTCGCCGGAAGCGTCGCTGTAGTTCGAGCATCCCGTCTCGCCTTGTCGTGGTTCGTTCCTGCCGGCCCGATTGCCTTTCTTCGCTCCCCGGCCGGGTACCCTGCATCCCGGCGCAGCGTTCGCCTGTAGCGAAACACGGGATAGATTAGAGTACGTAGCCCCGTTGACAAGAATCGCGCGCGCTGGTCCCGCGACCCACGATCCCCGAAACACCGGACGCGACACGATGGCGACCGCTACCACGGCCACCGGTCTCGACACCTCACTCGCCGATTCGCTTCGCCAGGCACTACGCCGCCTGCGCGGCCGCGCCACGGTAGGCGATGTCATGGCCTCCACCGGACTCGCGCAGGCGGACGCGGAAAGCGGCCTCAGGAAGCTGCTGGAAACCTATCAGGGACACGTCGAAGTCGGCGAACAGGGCGACATCGTGTACGCCTTCCAGCGCCGTCTTCTGCGGCGCGACCACACGCCCCTCTGGGTCCGCTTCCGCTCAACCGCCGCCCGCGTGCTCAAGACCGCCTTCAAGGTCTGGATCGTGGTCATGCTGGTGGTCTATTTCGTCGTCTTCGTGACCCTGCTGATCGCCGCCCTCATCGCCGCATCGCGCGGAAACGATCGCAACGGCGGCTCCATTCTGGGCGGCGGACGGCACCGCGGCGGAGGGTTCAACTTCCCCTTCCTGTTCTGGATCTGGGCCCCGGACTGGCGCCTCGGCCAGCCCTACTACGGCAACCGCTTCGAGCGCCGGAGCGGGAAGAAGGTGCCTTTCTACAAGAAGGTGTTCGCCTTCGTCTTCGGCCCGGACCGGCCGCGCCCGAGTCTGCGCGACCGCGACCGCGGCGTCATCCGCCTCATCCGGGCGCGCAAGGGGACGCTCACCGTGCCCGAGCTCGTACGCCACACCGGGCTGCCCGCCCCGGAAGCGGAAGAGGAGATGGGCCGGCTGATGGGAGCCTACGGCGGCGACGTGCACGTCTCCCGGGAAGGCGAGCTGGTCTACAGCTTCGCCGATCTGCTGGTGAGCGCGCATGGGCGGGTTAAGGTGCGCGAGCCCGCTCCGGCGTGGCAGCGTCTCGAGAAGGCCGCCGACTTTACCGGCAACAAGACCGGGACGAACGTGCTCGTCGGTTCGCTGAACGGCTTCAACCTGCTGGCCGCGCTCACCGCGCCCGTGCTCATCTTCCCGCCGCTGGGGCTGGGCGGGCTGGGGGCCGAAATCGGCCTGATCTGGGTCCCGGCGGTCTTCAGCACGCTCTTCTTCGCGGTGCCGCTCGGCAGATGGTTCGGCCACAGGGCCGAAAACGCCCGCCGCCGTCTGCGCAACGTGCGCAAGGTGCTGCTGGGCATGGTCTTTCGTCAGAGCCTCGGGGGCGCGGCTCCCCTCTCGGCGGAGCGCGCCACGGACGATGTGCGCATCGCGCTGGTGGACCCGGACATCGGCGCGGCCGACGTGCGCAACCAGCTCCAGAAGATGTCCGCCGAATTCGACGCCGAGGTCGAGCCCGCCGATTCCGGCCAGATCACCTATTGCTTCCCCGCGATCCGCTCCGCCCTCCTCGGAGGGGAAGAGGTGCGGTCCGCGCTCCGCCTCGACAAGCGCCGGGTGGGCCGGGTGGTCTACTCGAGCGGGGACACCCCGGAGGAGGAATCGGCGCGCGCCCTGGCCAACTTCGACCGCGAGCTGCGCAGGTCCGTGTCCGCCTCCGACAAGGTGCGCTACCTCGACGACTTCGAGCTCGCCGGCATCGACGCTCCTTCCCCGACCGGACATCGCGTGAAGCCGGGGCGTCCGGCGAGGCCGAAGCGCTCCCGGAGGTGGTAGTCCGGTCCGGCGCGACGGGTCTGCGGATGCCGGGCGGCGTCCACCCCTCCGGATGCCCTGCGGTCCGTTCGCTGGCCATCTCCTTCGCGCTCCTCCTCCTGCCCGCGTCGCTGGCCGCCCAGCAGACCGACGACGGCGGCGTCCCCGTGCTTGCCGTGCTGCCCCACGCCGAAGCCCCCGAAGCGCGCGCCGTCCGGACGCCCGGCGAAATCCGCATCGACGGCCGTCTGGACGAGGCGTCCTGGGACAGCGCCGCACCGGTAACGGAGTTCACGCAGATGGACCCGGACGAGGGGGTTCCCGTCAGTGAGCGCACCGAAGTCCGGTTCCTGTACGACGACGACGCCCTCTACGTGGGCGCGCGCCTGGCGGACTCGGCCCCGGTCACCACCCGGCTCGCCCGCCGCGACGCGGGCGTGCCCGATTCCGACTTCTTCACGGTGACCGTGGACAGCTACCACGATCACCGCACCGCCTATCGCTTCTCCACCAATCCCTCGGGGATGAAGCGCGACGAGATACTCAGCGGAGGATCGGGCATCTTCGGCGGCGGCAGGGGGGACGGCCGCGGGGACGGTTCCTGGGATCCGGTCTGGGACGTCACCACCTCGGTCACGGCCGGGGGCTGGTACGTGGAGATGCGCATCCCCTTCAGCCAACTGCGCTTCAGCACCGACGCGGACCAGGTGTGGGGGCTCCAGATCGAGCGCGTCATCAACCGCAACCAGGAGCGCGCGGTCTTCTCCTTCACGCCCAAGCTGGAACCCGGCGGCGTGGCCCGCTACGGACATCTCGACGGAATCGAAGGCGTCGCTTCCGGACGCAGGCTGGAGATCCTGCCCTACGGCGGGCTGAGCGCCGAGTACATCCGCCAGACGGCCCCGGCCGACGTGTCGTTCGCCAACCCGTTCCGCTCCGGCTCGGACTACTTCGGACGGGCGGGCGCGGACCTCAAGTACCGGCTCGGCTCGAACCTCACCCTCGACGCCACCGTCAACCCCGACTTCGGCCAGGTCGAGGTGGACCCGGCGGTGATCAACCTGACGGCCTTCGAGACCCGCTTCGACGAACGGCGCCCGTTCTTCGTGGAGGGCGGGGAGATCTTCCAGTACGCACGCGGCGGACCCGGGGGCAGCACCGGCCGCCCCCCCACCGTCATGTACTCGCGCCGCATCGGCCGCAGGCCGCAGGGACCGATGGCGTCGGACGCCGTCTTCTCGGACGCGCCCACCTCGACCACCATCCTCGGGGCCGCCAAGATCACCGGGAAGGTGGGCGACGGCTGGTCGGTCGGGCTGCTGGAGGCAGTGACCGGGCGCGAGATCGCCCCGTACGTGGACGCCGGCGGGGTCCGTGGCGAAACCGAACTCGAACCCGCCACCAACTACCTGGCGGGACGGCTGCGGCGCGACCTCCGGGACGGCCTCACCCAGCTGGGCGCCATGGCCACCGCCGTCAACCGCGGCCTCTCGGGCAGCATGCTGGGCGATCGCCTGCACTCCTCCGCGTACGTCGCCGGTGTGGACTTCATCCACGAGTGGGACGACCGCTCCTGGCGCATCAACGGCGCCTTCTCCGGGAGCCTCGTCTCCGGCAGCGAGACGGCCATCCTGCGTACCCAGCGTTCGTCGGCCCGGTACTTCCAGCGCCCCGACGGCAACCGCGTCCTGGACTCGGACGCCACCTCGCTGGGCGGCCACTACGCGATGTTCGACCTCAACAAGCAGTCGGGCTCGTTCACGGCGCGAATCGCCATGGCGAGCATCAGCCCGGGCTACGAGGTCAACGACATCGGCTTCCAGACCGAGGCCGACCGGATCATGCTCGACACCCACCTCACCTGGCGCCAGCCGCGCCCGGGAACGTGGCTGCGCAACTGGTCGGTCTCCGGCGGCCCGGACGGCAAGTGGAACACGGCCGGCGACCGCCTGCACTCGGAGTTCAACGTCAACCTGAACTGGCAGTGGCTGAACTACTGGGGCGGCTCGGTCCGCGGCGTGATCCGGGCGCCCACCGACAACGACCGCCTCACCCGCGGCGGCCCGCTCGCCCGCAATCCACAATACTACGCGGGCAACGCAAACCTTTCCTCCGATTCGCGGCAGCCCGTAAGCGGAAGAGCCAGCTACAACTGGGCCTTCGACGAAGTCGGATCCCGGAGCCACACCGGGTCGCTGAACGTCACCTACAAATCGGGCGAGAAGCTGGAGCTGCGTCTGGGTCCCAGGCTCACCCGCAGCTACGCCGAAGCCCAGTACGTGACTTCCCGTGACGACCCGCTGGCCACCGCCACCTTCGGCCGACGCTACATCTTCGCGCCCATCGATCAGACCACGCTCTCTCTCGACACCCGCCTGAACGTCACCTTCTCGCCCACGCTGACCCTCCAGGTCTACGCCCAGCCGCTCATCTCCAGCGGCGACTACGGTGGCCTCAAGGAATTCCGTACGCCGGGGACCTTCGACTTCCTGCGCTACGGCGAAGACGCCGGCACGATGTACCGGCTGGAGAGCGGCGGTTTCCTGATCGATCCCGACGGCACCGGCGCGGCCCCCGAGATCACCATCCACGACCAGGACTTCAACGTGCGCAGCCTGCGCGGCAACGCGGTGCTGCGGTGGGAGTGGAGCCCCGGCTCGACGCTCTTCCTGGTCTGGCAGCAGCGGCGCTACCACCGCGCGCTGCGCGACGCCTGGGACCCGCTCGCGTCCGACGGCGTCGGCGACTTCGACTTCCGCTACGACGCCGGCGAGCTCGTGCGCATCCGCCCGGACAATATCTTCCTGGTCAAGGTGAACTACTGGCTGAATCTGTGACGGAGGCGGCGTCTACCCGAACAGGCGCTCATCCCATCGCACCGGCATCTCGGGACCGGCCTGGAGTTGTGGAAACTCGGGATGGTCGGCGTTGATGATCACGTTCCGCTCCATGCGCGTCACAACCGAGGGCACAAGCAGGATCGCGCTCCGTCGTTGCACATACCAGTCATGGCCGAATCGGCGCGCCGAAGGGCCCTCGGGCAAATCCCAACCCGGCACCGTACTCACGTCAACGACCTCGTAACTGGCACCGGCCGGTACAAGGATCTCGATGAAGTGCTGGTTCGCGGGCGGAACCCCATTCCATCGAACCAGCATCTCGAGCATGGCGGTCGAGTAGTGCTCCGAGGCGTCGATGACCCGGTCACCTCGCCTGTGCCAACGGCCATCAACGCTCCGAGCGCCGGCAGCGCTGTAGATCCTCCACCTGCCCTCCGGATCGCCGATCCTGAACGCGCATAGCGGCTCTGACAGTCGCTTGGAACCAGTCAAACGGCGATGCCGGCTTCCGCGCGCTGCACGAGATTGAGTACGACATCCGCGCCGGCGGAGCAGGAGACCGCCATTTCATAGGGCGTGGCCCCGTCGAGCAGTGAATGGCGACGGTGGAGAAAGGCGTCCATTCGTCGCTTGTCTCCGTGGAGCGCGCGCCCCAGGGCATGGAGCACCCGCCCGAGCTCGTATATCCTCTCACTGTGCCGGCGAGAGAGAGGCTTCCCGGCCTTGCGGTGACGACGGAGCGTGGCTTCCGAGACCACGGTGCCGATGACGCGGGATGACCCGAGCAACTCGTAGAGCGCGGAGACACAACTCGTCGGGAGCCCTGCAGCGATTCGGCGGGCCAGAGCGACCTCGTCCAGGCGCTCGGCGTCATTCAACTTCAACAACCGACCGAGCTGCACGGTCTCACTTCCCTCCATGCAGTCGAGGCTGGCGTAGGCTTCGAGCACGTTCACGATCGGCTCCATGTGGCGAAAATGTCAGATGACGCCAATATAGCGATCATGTGACGGACGCGCTACCTGGCATCGTTGCAATGTGCTGGTGGGCTCGGCCCCTCAATCCCGCGTGACCACCACCCGGAACCCGATGAACTCGCGGCGGACATCCGGCCCCGCAGCACCCCGGATGGCAGCGCGCACGTTGCGGATGGGGTCGGTGAACGAGCCGCCGCGCATCACCCAGAGCGCTTCTCCTTCCAGCCCCTCGCGGTCGTCGGCTTCGTCGTAGGGATAGGGCTGGTAGGGGCTGCGGGTCCACTCCCAGACGTTACCGCTCATGTCGGTGAGCCCGTGGGCGCACTCCGGGCACACCAGTTCACCCACGGCCGTCGCGACGCCCGAAGCGACGTTGGCCCGGTCGGCGCGCAACTCGTTTCCCCACGGAAAGATGCGCCCGTCGTCGCCACGAGCGGCCTTCTCCCACTGCGCCTCGCTCGGCAGCGTCACGCGCCAACCCGAGGCAAGGCTGCTGGTCAACTCCGGGGGCGTCGCCGGGGAGTCGCGCAGCAGCTCTTCCAGCCAGCGGCAGTAGGCCAGGGCGTCCGGCCAGGAGACGAACGACACGGGATGGAGCGGTGCCCCGGCCACCGCCTGCGGGTCCACTTCGTAGCCGGTGGCTTCCGCGAAGGCGCGGAACTGGTCGATCGTCACCTCACTCCGCCCGATCAAGAAGGCCGGCACATGGACCGTACCCTGCGGCTGGCCTGCACTCCAGCGCTCGACGTCGTAGGAGAGCGTGTCGAGGCCCGGGTCGCTCCCCATGAGGAAGGACCCTTCAGCGATCTCCACGAAGCCCAGCAGTGGATCGTCCGGGAGATGGCCGAGATCGGCGCGGTAGCCCGGAAGCCCGGGAGAGGGGTCCGCAGATTCAGCGGGAGCGGACGCGAGTCCCTCCGAATCCAATGCCCCGGATCCGGCCCGAGCCATCTGATTCCGATAGTCCAGCCACACGCCAGCGAAGATCAGGCCCACTACCGCAAACACCGCCAGAAGCCTCATGGGACCCCGCTCCCGAACCTCATCGGGCGTCGCTCCCAAGACGCATCAACGTCTTCGTCCCGCTGAGCGTGATCCTGTCTCATACTTTCGAGCCTCACCGCGCCTCCGTCCCGAGCCGCTCGCACGCAAACGCCCAGCGGTGGGCGCAGGCGCGCGCGTGGAGTTCGGTTTCCGGCATGTCCATCAGGTTCAGGCCTCCCTCGCGCAGAAGCAGCCTGAGATCCAGCGGGCGCGGCGGCGCGCGGCTCACCACAGAAGGATCGAGCAGGTTCACGCAGCCGGCCTGGAACTGCGCTTGGCACGCCCGCGCGAAGTAACCGAGCGCCAGCTCCCGGTCAGGCTCCACGATCCGGCCTTCGACGTAGTGCGCGCCCAGCTCGTTGCACGCCCATCCCGCGTTGTCGGCGCAGTAGCTCGCCTCGATGCGCACCAGCCGTTCGCAGGCGTGGGGCCGCCCTTCCGCGCACGCGTCCTGCCAGAACGGCAGCATGTCGCCCCGGTGGGGGCCGTCGGTGCGCCCGGTCGCGGCCATGGCGCCGAAAAAGACGATCCACACCGCCATGTGGGCCAGGTTGGCCGCCGCCCAGGGCGCGCGTGAGAGGCGCCGGACGCCCGGACGCCTCTGGAGCGCGCGCACGAAGCGATCGATCAGGGGCACGCTCAGGTTGAGCAGCGGCACGCACAGCAGCTTGTCGTAGAAGGTCGGCGCGCCCACGGCCTCGAGGAACCAGAACAGCCCGAAGACCCCGGCCCCGTAGAGCGCCCCGAAGATGGCCTTACCCGTGCGCGTGCGCGGGGAAGTCGACGGGTCCGTGACCAGCAGGTGCAAACCCAGGAAGACCGCAGCCGGAATCTCGGAATCGATGAAGTACGGGACCCCGGCCGCCGCTCCGTAAAGCGCGCTCAGCCCGAAGAGCGCGGCCGCCGCAAACGCCGACACCAGGGTCACCCGGAAGAAGTACATCACCACCAGGCCGAGCCCGAAGAGCAGCAGGTAGATCGCGGGGACGAAGGTGAGGGTGGTGGCGATGTCCTGCCCCCACGTCAGGTCGCTGGTGCCCGTCGCGATCAGCGCCAGCGAAAACAGCCCCAGCGAGAATGCCGAGGGGTTGAAGATGTGCGTGCGCCTCCCCTCGCGCCGCCACTGCACGAACGCCTTCCCCAGGAATCCCGCTCCCACCATCAGGAACTGCAGGTAGAACCAGTCGTCCGTGAACCAGAGGAAGAGGTTCGTGCTGAAGATGATGGGAAAGGGCCCGAAGCCGAGGACATAGCGCTCGCCCCGCGACCAGGCGAGCAGCATGTCGAAGGCGTATGCGAAGATCAGCTGCGCCAGCAGAAGCCCGGCGAAGTCGTAGACCGGCCGCCAGTACCAGCCCCAGACGGCGAACACCGTAAGCTGCATGAGGGCCTGCAGATAATGCTGCGGGCGCAGGACGACCTGGAAGCCGCGGGACGCCCCGGCGCGCGACAGCCTCGCGAACAGTATTCCCTGCCAGATCAGCAGCCCGGCAACCGCCGCCAGGAACGCGAAGCCGAGCCGGGCGTTGTCGGCTACCCGCGGCGCAAGGGAGAGGAGCAGGAGGCCCAGCGTCAGGAAGAGCGGGACGAGGAAGACGCGGCGCAGCTCCCTGCCGCGAGACCGGGGTCTCGTTCCCGGCTTCGGCGGCTTGCTCCCGGTCGGAGGGCTCTCGCTGCGGCGCGGCCCGTGCCTGCGTTTCCTTGCGGCCATGATGTAGGAGGCTTCTACGTCACCCGTTAGCTTGCGTGGCCCTGAAAGGCGGATTCGTCGGAGGAGAGATGATGCACATCAATCGACGTAACATCCCTGCAAGTCGACCCGCGCCTGCTGAAGAGGCAGACCGGGTTGGCGTCGCGCAAACGATCCAGCGGCTGCGTTCGCTGCGCGAGGGTGTCGAGCTTCGCGACCTGAACTGGAAGGAACTTCGCGACCAGGGACGCCGCTGACGGTACCCCCTCCCCTCAACCCGGCGGGCGCTGCGGCCCCGTCTCCGCGGGCAGCCCCAGCAGGCTCCAGTCGTTCCAGGAGCCGTCGTAGAAGCGGGTCTCATGGCCCATCAGGCGCGAGACGAAGTAGTTCACGCTGGCGCGCATCCCGATGTAGCAGTAGCTGATGACGGTCTCGCCCGGATCGATGCCCGCGCGCCGGAACAGGGCCTCCATCTGCTCGCGCGAAACGAAGCGCGGCTCTTCGCGAGAGAGGATGAACTCCTCCCAGTAGACATGCCCGGCGCCGGGGATGTGGCCCGGCCGGTAGGTGCCGTCGCGCCCGTTGTCGGCCCCGGTGTACTCGTTGTCGGGGCGGCCGTCCAGAAGGGCGTACCCGGCGCTGTTGCGGCGTTCGTCGACCCACTCCGCGTCCACGAAGACGTCGTCCTGGACGCGAGGCTCGAAGGAACCGCGCCCGCCGGAAACCGGGCCGGTCGCGACCTGCCGCCCCGCGTCCCGCCACGCGAAGATCCCGCCGTTCATTATCGAGACCCGCTCATGGCCGAGGTGCTCGAGGGTTACGAACGCGCGCGCGGCGGGGATGGGGGTTCCGTAGAGGACGACGTACAGGTCGTTCGAGATGCCCGCCTGCCGGAAAGCCTCGACCACCTGCTCCAGTGGCGGGAGTTCGACCAGCCGTTCACCTACCTGGGTCACGATCTCCTGGTAGGGCAGGAAACGGGCGCCGGGGATGTGGCCTTCCCGGAAGGTAGACTCGTCGTACTCGACGTTCAGGAGCAGGAGGTCGGGGTCGTCGAGACGGTCCGCGAGCCAGTCCTCGGTGACGAGGAGAGGATGGGTTTGCTGTGCCAGGCCGGAGGCCGGCAGCAGCACGGCCGCCAGCACCAGCACCCGTCGTACACCGCGTCGCTTGATCCTCATGGTCCTGCTCCGTGTCAGGTGTGATTTCGTCCGGTCGCGGCGGGGCGCCGCTTGCGGCCCATGTACGAACGCAGAGCCGGAGGCAGCGAACCGATGCGCGCGGCACGCTCGACCTGGTTTGCAACCGCGTCTTCGTACTCGCCCAGCCGTACGAAGGCGCTCCCTTCGTGTGCCGCCACCGGGACGCCGTCCCGGTAGACGACGCGGCTTCTGGTGCTCTTGGCGATGCGCGGCCCGGGCGTGAGGATGCCGGTGAGGTTGAGCGGGTCGGCCGCGCTCACCGGGACCAGGCGGCCGGAAGGAGCCTTCCGGCGGATGCGGCGCACAAGGCCGACCGCCTCGGGAAGCGCGAACTGCTCGCCGGACACGCCGGTGACGAAGCGGCCCCCGCGCACGTCGCCTCTCGCCTCCATGCGGCGGAGCGCGCGCACCAGCCGCCACCACGGCAGCGTGCGCGGCTCGTTGTCGAGCAGCCTGCGGAACAACACCCCGTAGCGGCGCAGCAGAACGCGCGCGATCGCCATGGCCACCGCTTCCTCCCCCTCCCCCTCCCCGCCCCCGCGACCGGTCAGGTCGCGGCGCAGAAGCGACCACCGCCCCGCCGAGTCCACCCCGAAGGCGACCGACGACCGCCGCCGGTTGCGACTGCCCCGGCGCCCCGGCCGGCCTTGCGCGCCGACTGCATTGGCCGCCAGGGACGCGTGCGGCGCCGGCCCGAGCGGCTTGCGCCGGTCGGAGGGTACGAGCAGCGCGCGCAGGCCGGTGAAGCTGTCCGCTGTGGCCAGGCCGGCGGCGACCAGTTCGCCCAGCGCCTCCTCCACCCGGGTGGGGAGCAGGCCGGATGCGCCCACCAGCTCGTGGAAGAAGGAAGCGCCGCGAGCGGCCAGCACGTCGTGCACGGCCCGACCGTGGGCGGAAAGGAGGGAGGCGGCGCCGTTGGCCGAGGGATCTCCGCCTGCTACGGGGTCGGCGCTGACCGCGGAAGGACCCCCACCGGGGCGCAGCCACACCTCCATGCGGCTGCGGTCCAGGAAGGCGATCGGGGTGGCGGGAAGCGGGCCGCGCACCGGGGGACCGTTGCCCGCCGGCGGGGAGATGCGCGCCCAGGTGACGCGGCCCGCCATGCAGACGGCGTCCAACAGCCCCGGGTCGTAGCTCGCGACCCGCCGGCCGAGCACGTCCGCCTCCCACGCGCCCGCGCAGGTCTCGAATCCCTCGAGCTGGGCGAGCACGCCGGCCAGCCCCTCCACCCCCGCCGCCTGCTCGCCCTCCGCGACCCGCTGCCACGCGAACAGGAAACGCATGAAGTCGGCCTGCGACACCGGCCGGATCTCCGCCCGCAACCGGTTGAGCGTGTAGCGGTGGATGCGGGCCAGCAGGCGGCGCTCGCACCACTCCACCCCGGCGTCCGGGCTGGTGAAGGCACCCCGCAGCACGAAGCCCTCGCCCTCGAGCGCGAGCAGCGCCGCCTCCACCTCCGGTGCGCCCACCGCGAGCGCATGCGCCATCTCGTCGGCCGTGA
>LXNJ01001013.1_pt1 | contig 17527 bp, 17 predicted proteins | sample 809081 | NCBI WGS metagenome assembly LXNJ01 (sample SAMN04870510, study PRJNA318959) | sponge metagenome | biome: sponge; feature: marine sponge reef; material: water | host: Petrosia ficiformis | place: Greece: Milos, Mediterranean Sea | collected 2013-05-29 | depth 5-7 m
CGAACCCGAACCCGAAACCGAACCGCAACCCGAACCCGAACCGCAACCCGAACCCGAACCCGAGCCGCAACCCGAACCCGAAGCCGAACAACCACAACCCGAACCCGAAGCCGAACAACCCGAACCCGGGGCGGAGGCTGGAAGCGATGAACAGTCCTCGGACCATGCGCCGCCTGAGTCCGAGGCCGAGCAGGCGGAGGGCGACGACGAGCCGTCCTATGACCGTGTGTGGGTTGTGGATGATGCCGGATACGCGGAAGCGTCGGCCGCCGCGTCCAACCAGACCGGAGTGGGGGTGGTGGCAGCCACCAGCGACCTGAGGGCATTGCCGCGGTCGGCACGGAAGGCGATAGCTGCGGCTTCCGAGGTGGAAGTGCTATCGGATCTCGGCGAGGACGCGGCCTGGCAACTGGAGGTGGTCCGCCGCGGCGCAGAGCTGCCAGGTGGCGGCCTGCTCCTGTTCGAGCCGGGTGACGAGAGCCCTGGCCGGCGCCTGGTGGCTGCATACGGCCATCCGTCGACAGGAGCGCTAGGCGTCTTGGGTGAGCAGGGGCCTCAGGCCGCGGTGGAGCGCCTTCGATCCATTTCCGAGGGCTACGGGGCGGACGGATTGGCGGTGCTGCCCACCTTCGAGATCATCGCTACCGTCGCCTCCGCCTCCGCGGGCGCTGACGGGGACTACTCGAGCACGACCGATCGAGAGGTGATCAGGCCCTGGATCGAGACGGCGGCAGCCAACGGCGTGTACGTGGTGCTGGATCTTCAGCCGGGACGATCGGACTTCCTCTCGCAGGCCAAGAAGTACGAGGAGTTCCTGCGCCTGCCCCACGTCGGGCTCGCACTCGATCCGGAGTGGAGGCTCAAGCCGGACCAGGTCCACCTGGCTCAGATCGGCACCGTGGACGCGGCGGAGATCAACCGGGTCGTGGATTGGCTGGCCGGGATCGTCAGGGAGGAGGCCCTTCCCCAGAAGCTGGTGATCGTTCACCAGTTCCGGTTCTCAATGATCACCAACCGGGAGCAGATCAAGACACCCCTGGAGCTGGCGGTGATGATCCACATGGACGGCCAGGGTTCCCTGTCCGCCAAGTACAACACCTGGAACTCGCTGACCGGCCTGGCCGACGCTGACCGCTTCTACTGGGGGTGGAAGAACTTCTACGACGAGGACAACCCGATGGCCACCCCGGAGCAAGTGCTGGCGCGGTCACCCAAGATCGTGTTCGTGTCCTTCCAGTAGGCCGACGCTTCAGCCGACCGCGGGATTCTCGGCTCTTGGTGCCGCCGCCACGAGGCGAATATGGCCGGGTGATCCTGCCGTTGACGGTGTTGCGCCGCTTGGACCGCGTGCTGGAGCCGACCAAGGCCGAGGTGCCGGAGACGCTGCGCAACCGCGAGCCGCTGCTGCAGCAGGTGGCCGATCAGCCGTTCGTGAACATGTCGAGCCTGCGATTTCTCTGGAGACTAATGCGATTTGACGCGCACCGCGCCTCGGCCTGGCACGGCCGTGAACCATCCCGCCAGGGAAGGCGCGACCGTCTCTTCAGGGTGGCGAGGGTAACGGCGTCGTGGTTCTTGACCGCGAACCGTCTCGGTGTCGATATCGCCAAGACACTGGTCACCGCGATCCGCGCCGGCAGGGCCCGCGTCGAGGTCGTCACGCTCGCCGATCTTGAGATCGCCGCTCACATCCATGACGCGTTCGCGGACCAGCAGTTCTCGATCATCGATCGCACCAGTTGGTCGATCATGCAGCGACTCGGCGTGCACGAGGCGATCTCGTTCGATTGGGACTACTCGATCTCCCGGTTCGGCCGCAACCGCCGCCAAGCCTTCACCGTCCACGCATAGCACATCGTCCCCCCGGGGGGTTCTGCTCTTCGATCTGCTGCTGCAGTCGTGCCATCAGGTCGACGCCCATCTGGCGGCACAAGTCGATGAGATCGATCGGCACCCAGTTCTCGATGAGGAACTCCCCCTCGCGCTTCCACCAGTCGAAGTCGCGGATGGTGATGAGCTCGTTAGTGGCCGGAATGCCCGCATACTCACCGTTGTGCCGGGAGAAGACCACATCCCAGATGCCACCGCAGGAATAGCTGCCCTCGCCCACGAACCCCATCACACGGCCATGGTCGGCGTTGTGGCTCAGTCCCCGGTCACCGAATCCATGCAGCCAGGGCCGCTGGTGGAAGTCCTCGAACTCCTCCAGTGTGCGGCACATCCCGATCCCGGAGTACCCATACCACTTCATGTCTCGGGACCAGTAGCGCCACTGCTGCATGCGGGTCATGTCGCCGCCGTCCCTGGATCGGACGTAACGCTCGAGCCCGCGGCCCATAGCGTCCACGAGTTGAACGGTCTTGCGGCCCTCCCTGGGATCCTGCTCGGTGAGCATCACACCGTCCCCCGCGACGGGGGCCGGCATCTTGCCTCCTTCAGCGCCGGGGGCCGGAGGGAGCACCTGGTAACCGGCCTGGCGCATCACGGCAAGGATGTCGAACATGACGTAGCTCTCGGCGATCCTGCCGTCGCGCATCACGTAGAACTGGCCGAAGAAGATGTTGGTCTTGCGGCCGGTGGCAGGTATCCCGAGCCAATCCTCGACGAACGTGCCCGTCAGATACCCGCAGCCCGATACCCACTCGTCACCATGCTCGCTGCCGAACACCGACTCGCCGTCGTCGATCCCAGCCATGAACACGTACGGGGTCCGCTTCAGGTCCGGGAACGACCGTAGGAGCGGCTCCCAGAATCCGGTGATGAGCGCATCCACTCCTTCGAGCCGATCGATGGGAGCCGACCCGTTCCAGTCGACATCGCTGTAGACCGCGCCGCTCACCACATTGGCCACCTCGTCGGCCGCGGCGCTGTCGAGCCTCTGCCAGTAGTCCCAGACGGCTTCCTTGTTCCTCTGGTTCAGCGATGCGGACATGAATCTTTCCTCCTTGGGCCTTCACCACAGTCGACTAGACGCGAGTTCGGCCCCCTCGGCAAGCGACGCCAGCTTTGCGTAGGCGATCTCAGGGTCGATCCCCGCGTAGCCGGCGAACGTCGAGAACCCGCAGTCGGTACCTGCCATCACTCGCTCGCGTCCGACGATCGCCGCGAAACGCTCGATCCGCTGGGCAATCAACTCGGGATGCTCGACGAAGTGGGTGGTGGTGTCGATGACGCCCGGCACCAGGATCTTGTCGTCGCTGATGCGGGCTTCGGAGAAGACGGCCCACTCGTGGGCGTGGCGGGGGTTGGCCGACTCGAAGAGCAGCGCTTGGGGCTTGGCCCGAAGAGCGATGGGCAGCACCTGGTCCATCGGGGCGTCGTGAGTGTGCGGACCCTCGTAGTTGCCCCAGCAGACGTGCAGCCTCATCCGGTCGGCGGCGATGTTGCGAACCGCGTGGTTGAGGGCGTCAACGTGGATGTTGGCCAGGCGCTCGTACTCGGAATCGGGTTCGTTCTTGAACATCATGTGGCGTCCGAGGCCCAGGTCCGGCGAGTCGAGCTGGAGCACCAAGCCAGCGTCGACGATGGCCTCGTACTCGACTCGCATGGCCTCGGCCAAGGCTTCGAGATACGCGTCGTGATCGCGGTAGTGGACATTGGGCTGGAAGAGGGCGATGACTCCTGGCGCCGCCGCGTTCATGAACGCATCGGTGGGTCCGTGCGGCTCGACCGCAGCCTTCATGTTGGCGATGTCGGTCCGGCAGGGGCCCATGTCCTTGACCTCGATGGGACCCGTGCACTGGGGCCGCATGTAGGTGGGCGTTCCACCGGTGGTTGCCTGGCGTTGGAGGAAGGTCGGGTACTCCTCCAGGTCGGCCGGCACTCGACGGCGGCTGTCGCCGGTGAATCCGGTGATCCGATGCTTGATGTAGGTGGCATAGCTGAGCTTGCTCATCTCGCCGTCGCTCACAACGTCTACGCCGGCCGCAACCTGGCGGGCAACCACATCATGAACAGCGGCTGCGACCGTCTTCGCGTGCGCGTCGAGATCCACCGCTTCACCGTTCTCGATGGCGAACACGCCCCGGGTGACTGCCTCCGATCGGGGCAGGCTGCCCACATGGGTGGTCAGGATGCGGTCTGTGCTGGTCCTCATCAATCGGCGGTCAGCCGGCCATGGCGGTCAGCGGGCGCGCGGCTCGCTCTCACGAACGGATGGCCAGGTGGGTGGCCCGGTCGAAGAAGTGCATCTTGGAGGTCTCGATATTGATCTTGATGCGGTCGCCGGGACGGGCCCTCGTGGCCGCACTGAAGCGAGCGGTGCAGCGGCTCTGGTCCTCTTCGCCCAGTTCGTCGAGCGCGTCCGGGTCGCCGCTCTCAACGGGTGGCGCCTCTACGACGAAGTGCATCAGCGTCTCAGCTCCGAGAGCTTCCCGCACATCGATGGTCGCTTCGATTCTCTGGTCGGCGGGATGGTCCTGCGCCACCGCCGCGTCCTCCATGTCCTCCGGTCGGATGCCCACTACGACAGGCTGGCCCAAGTAGCCCCGCAGCGCCGGGCGCCGGTCGAGCATGGAACTGTCGAGAGTCAGGCTCTGCTCACCCATCTGAACCTTGAGGGCGGCTCCCGCCTCGGTGACGGTGGCTTCGTACAGGTTCATCGACGGTGACCCGATGAACGCCGCTACGAACACGTTGTCGGGCGAGTCGTAGAGGTCCTCGGGCGACGCCACCTGCTGAAGGTGTCCGTCCTTGATCACAGCCACGCGGTCGCCCATCGTCATGGCCTCGACCTGATCGTGGGTCACGTAGAACGTGGTGACCCCGAGTTCGTGCTGGATGCCGGCGATGTCGGCCCGCATCTGCACGCGCAGCTTGGCGTCGAGGTTCGACAGCGGCTCGTCCATCAGGAAGAGCTTCGGCTCGCGCACGATCGCCCTCCCCATGGCCACTCGCTGGCGCTGTCCTCCCGACAGGTTGGCCGGCTTCTTGTCGAGCTGCTCGGTGAGCTCGAGAATCCGCGCCGAGTCCTCTACCTTGACCTTGCGCTCAGCCTTGGGGACCTTCCGCAGTCGCAGCGGGAATCCGATGTTCTCGGCCACGGTCATCTGCGGGTACAGCGCGTAGTTCTGGAACACCATCGCGATGTCGCGGTCCTTGGGGGCGACGTTGTTGACCCTCCGGTCGCCGACGTAGAGGTCGCCGTCACTGATCTGCTCCAGTCCGGCGATCATGCGCAGCGCCGTGGACTTTCCACAGCCCGACGGCCCTACGAGCACCAAGAACTCCCCGTCGGCGAGTTCGAGGCTCAAGTCGCTGACCGCCTGGAACCCGTTGGGGTACACCTTGGAGATCTTGTCAAGTGTCACTGATGCCATTGGTTGTCCTCCCTGATCGTGTCTTTGTGTGCTTCGCGGCTGAGGATGTCCTCACCGAGCAACTGGCGCATGCGTTCCAACACGTCCAGGCCCTGCATGTTCAGCCAGTGCAGCAGATCGATGAACACCCAGTTCTCGGCCAGCCGGTCGCCATCTCGCCGGTAGACGTCTGCCACCCGCATGTCGGCCGGCTTGTCGCCTCCGGTCATTCCCAGGAACCCGCCGGCGGGGGTGTTCGTCAGATTGGCCCATCCGAAGAAGCCCGCGTACTCACCCTCGGCGAACCGGGCCACATGCCCGTTGAAGAACTTGTCCGACAGGTTGAGCCGGAACGGGTACTGGTGCTGCTGCTCGTAGCGGTCGATCGTGTAGGTGGCGCCGATCCCGTCGGGGCCCGACCAGATCATGTCGGAGTGCCACGTCGCCTCCAGCACAGATCGCGGCACGTGATTGTCGCCGGTCTCGTTGGCCACCTGGTTGGCCCGTGCCAAGTCCTCGACCAGGCGGTCGATCAGCCGCATCGTCGCCTCCCCCTCGGCGGGGTCCTGGGCGTCGAGCAGCAGCCCATCATGGCTCATCGGACCCAGGTGCATATGGGCAGCTCCCGTCTGGGGCGGCAGCGGGTAGTGCCCCGCCTGGCGCATCACGCCGATGACATCGACGAACAGCGCCGTCTCGGCGATGTGCTCGGTGCTGACCCGGCTGAACTCACAGAACCGGATCAGGCACATCCGGCCGGTGGGCGGGATGTCCAGCCAGGGCCGGTCGAACAGCCCCAGCAGATGTCCCATCTGGCATACCCACACGGCGCCGTCGCCGGACGCCCCGTCGACTCCGGCCAGGAAGACGTCGGGGCGCCGCTGCAGAGACGTGAAGGCCTGCCGCAGCGGCACCCAGAAGGCCTCGGCCACCGCGTCGGCGCCGGTCTGTTCGTTGAAGGGATGCACTCCCCGCCATCGATAGTCGTCGGCGGTGTGCTTGCGGATGACCGCGGCCACCTCGGCCTCGGACGCTCGGTCGAGGTCGCGGCAGTAGCCGAGCACGGCGCGCTTCGCGTCCTGGAGCGTCATCCTTTCACCGCTCCGGCGCCCAGGCCCTTCACCAGGTGCTTCTGGAAGACGATTATGGCGATCACGATGGGCAGTGTGATCGAGACCGACGCTGCGGCGGCCTCGGTGACGGTGGCGGCACTGTCGCCTCCTGTCAACGCGGAGATCGCCACCGGGAGCGTGTATTCGGTCACAGCGAGAACCCGCACGAACAGGAACTCGTTGTAGGCCAGCAGCATCGTGAACAGCGAGGTGGCGATTATCCCCGGCCACATGACCGGGATGACGACCATCCGGAACGCCTGCAGCCGGGATGTGCCGTCCATCATGGCCGCCTCCTCGATCTCGCGGGGCACCTCCATGAAGAAGCTTCTGAGCATCCAGATCGTGAAGGGCTGGTTGACCGCCACCAGGGCCAGCACGATCACCAGCCGGGAGTCGAGGATGCCGAGCTCCTTCGCCACCACGAAGTACGGGAGCACGAACGCGGTTCGGGGAAGCGCCCGGAAACCCAGCGCCACGATCAGGATCACCGCGCCGGACAATCCCGAGTAGCGCGCTAGGCCGTAGCCGGCCAGCAACCCGATCGAGATCGAGATGATCACGGTCAGCACGGTCACGAAGATGGAGTTGACGAAGAAGTCGAATTCCCGGTTCATGTCGAACATGCTCGGAAACACGGTGAGCGCCAGCCATAGCGAGCCCAGGACAGCCAGAGTGAACGGCCATGTCGTCTCGAAGTTGCGCCGGGCCCACAAGATCAGCGCGATCACCGCCGCGATCACTACGAAGAAGAACGCGACCGCCCACATGCTCTGGTCCTCGTTGACGAACCAGAACTTGCGGTACGGGTCGGCAGTGATGTCGAAACCCCACAGTGTCGGCTTGCTGCTGATGGTGTCCCGCGTGAACTTGATCGACGTCTGGGCCGCCCAATAGAACGGGATCGACGACAGGATCGCCATCAGCGCCAGAGTGCCGTGGATGCCGAATGTCTTGAGGGGATTGGTCTGATTCATCGTTCCGCAATCTGTTCTTTGTACGACTTACGGAGGAACGGGATAAGCACGACGAAGATCCCGATAACCGTTATCACCGCTATGGCATTGCCCTTGCCCACACGCCCGATCTGAGAGCTGAGGGCTACGTCGAAGTTGTACATCTGGAGTGTGTGCGCAGCCTGGCCCGCGCTCTGGCCGAACACGAACGAACTGTCGAACACCCTGTACGCGTCCATGATCGTGATCAGCAGCACGAACACGATCAACGATTTCAGGTGGGGGATCACAACGAAGAGCTGCTTCGCCCAGAAGCCGGCACCGTCCATCTGGGCCGCCTCCATCCGCTCCTCGGGCAGCGTCTGCATTCCCGCGAAGAAGGTGATGACGGCGAAGGGCGTGATGGCCCAGATGCCGTGGATGACGAGAATCCACTTCACGTTGTCAGTCGTGATGACGAAGGCCTCGTCGGTGATCACATCCCAGAGCCAGGCGATCAGCCCTCCCCGGTCGAACAGGTCGCGCACTAGCAGTGTGCCCACGACCGGTGTGACGATGAACGGCAACAGCAGTGTCGCCATGTACAGGCCTCTGGCCCGCTTGACCCGGTCCAGAAGGTTGGCGACGCCCAGCCCGAGCACCAGGTGCACGGGAACGACGATCACCACGTACAGCATCGTCAAGCGGAAGGCGGCCCAGAAGTCGGGGTCGGTCAGGACTTCGGTGTAGTTCTCGAGCCCGATCCACTCGCGCTCGCCGAGATCGCGGAGAAAGATCCGGTTGAAAGACAAGAAGACCGTGGTTACAAGCGGGAACACCATGAGCGAGGCCATGATGAACACGCTCAGGCCGGTGAACCCGGTGAACGTTCTTCGGTCCATGTCTACCCCCTTTCTTGTGTCTTCGGTTAAGTCCTACGCGGGACCGGCGCTTGGGGTACGCCGGCCCCGCGTGGGCCTTCCTGGCTCTAGAGGAAGCCGGCGGCTGTGGCTTCCTCGATGTAGGCCGCCTCTGCCTCTGCCAGCGCAGCAGCCGGGTCGGCGCCACTGGCGGTGATCTCGAGCAGCGCGTCGCCGAGCACGCCCTGAGCAATCGGCAAGGCGGCATTCTTGGTTCGGGACCCCACTCCCTCGGCAACGCTCAACGCGGAGGCCTCACCGTTGCGCGGCGCCTCGGGGTTGGTGGCGCTCAGCCGGGCGACGGCGGCATGGGCCGCAGCGGCATTCTGCGATTCGAGGTCCAGAGCTGCCATGATCACCTGGAACACGAAGTCCGGGTCGACGCTGCCGCCGGCCGGTATCGAGTAGTAGTCCACGAAGGCCGGCCCGTTGCGCAACGAGTCGGCGTTGGTGCGCAGCGCCGGCAGGAAATCGATGATGTCAACGACGAGGGAGTTCTCGGGGTCGTCCATCTGAGCAGCCCGCGACGCCCAGATGCTGGCCATCGGCAACTCGCCGGCTCGCAGCGCCGCCTCGGCGTCGTCGATGCCGAAGGTGCGGCCCGCGTCGCTCATGCAGGCGTCGGATATCTGGACGATCCTGTTCGCCGCCTCAAGCCCGACGGGCGTGTTCCAGCCCGGCGTGCTGTCGTCGTTGAGGATCACGCCGCCCAGCGACTTGATGACGTTGCTGAACTCGATCTCCCAGGCCCAGTTGGCGCTGACGTTCATGTTGAACGGGTCGTCGAATCCGGCCTCCTTGAGGACTGCACAGGCCGCGATCACGTCGTCGAAGTTGTCCGGCGGAGCGATGCCGTGCTCGGCCAGGATCTCCGAGTTGTAGAAGAAGTGCATCGTGTTGCTGAACAGCGGGACACCCAAGACCTTGCCGTCGACGGTGGAGCCGTCCCAGGCCGCTTGCGAGATGTCGTCGAGGTCGAACTGGTCCCGGTACTTCTCGATGAACGGGCCGAGGTCGAGAAGGTTGTCACCGTACTGTCCCACGGTCGAGTCGGTCGTGTGGACGACCTCGAACTCCGGCGAGCCGGTCGCGAGGTCAAGGGCGATCTGGTCCTGCGCGTCGGCGTTGGCCAGCAGCTGGACATTGACCGACAGGTTGCCCTGGCTGCACTCCTCCATCTCCTTGCCGATCTCGGCTGTGACCGGGAACTCCCAGCCCATCACGTCGATGGTGACGTCGGACGAGGGAGCGGGCACCGGACACTCGTCGGAGATCAGAGCCGAGTCAGCCTCCGCGGCTTCCGGCTCGGGCGCGGCGGCCTCAGGCTCCACTGCATCCGGCTCGGGCGCGGCCTCTTGGGCGGCCGCGGGCTCCGCGTCGTCATCGTCACCGCCGCAGGCTGCGCCGACAAGCGTGACTGCGAAGAGGATGGCAAGTGCTCGCCACCACCTGTGCTTGGATGTGCTCATCTAATTCTCCCTCCTAGGTAGATGTTCATTGCTATTGACCATGTGAGTGCCCGAGAAATCGGCATCGGTCGCCGGAACCGATCCTGCGAGCAAACGGAGCGGGGCCAGGTAGCCGCCGGCGTCCCGCGCCCAACCAGCGGCACGGGCGGAGTGCACGATCGCCGGATCCCATTCGATCCGGGCCCGTGCGTCTCCCCCGCACACGACTAGGGCCGTTGCATCGCCCGCGCCGACATTGGCGAAGTCCCGCCACGCACCGGCGGGCACAGAGACCACCGCCTCCGGCGGGGGCCGGGTGGACGCCACGGCATCGCCGCGATTGAAGCGGACTTCCCAGTCGCCCTGATTCAGCAGCAGAACCTGGCTGCCATCGAGCCGGTGCAGCCCAACCCTCGACCCGGCCGGGACGCTGAGCCACTCGATCGAGAACCCGTGCGGGTTCCAGATGGCCGGACTATGGCGGCGATCCTCGGACATGCCAAAGCCGATTACCGGGGCCACGGCGGATGCATGCCCGGTCAGCACGCTGGAGAGAAGGCTGCGTCGTGACCAGTCGAGGGAGTCGAGTCCGACCGCCCGCGACCGCAGCTGTGAGGTCGTGTAGGAGTCGACCGACTCGAATTCCTCGTCGTCGAGGGGAACGATCGCGTCGGCGACGCACTGGTCGTTGGTCCTTTCCATCACGGTGTGGTCAGACGCCAGGTAGAGCCCGGTCTCAGCCGCCTGGCGGAGCACGTCGGGAGCCCAGATGATTCCGCCCGTGTCGTCGCCGCCGAGAACAGTGAACAGCCAGCCGTCGTCACCGCCGATGTTCTCGAATCCTCGGAACACCCACGTCGGTGCGGAGAACACTGTGCCCGGTCCGATCTCAAGCGTCTGCTCGCCGCGCTGGCCGATCGTCATCCGCCAACGGCTGCGCGTGCAGATGAAGACCTCGGCGGTGTAGTGAAGGTGAGGGTTGTTGACAGTGCCGTGCGGCATGCTGGCCGCGCCGACGCAGAAACCGTGAGGCTCTGTCAGGTTGATCGACTGGCCCGAGTTCTGGGACACCCCCGGGCCTATCAGGGAGTAGCTCGCCTTGCCGCTGGACCTTGGGAGCCTCACGTCTATGAAGGCCCCGGTGTCCGGCACGAACTCGGCGGGCTCTATGACGCGGCGGCCCATCTCGGCCGCATCGACGATCCGTGGCGGCGCAGTCATGCTGCCCCCAGTGGCCGGCCACCGTCCACCGCGATCACCGCGCCCGTCGTGAAGGGCAGATGGTTGACGGCCGCGCTCACTGCGGCGGCTACATCTTCCGGTGTCGCCAGCCGCGCCATCGGGGTGCCAGCGCGCTGGGATTCGAGCACAGCCTCAGGCATGCGATCGGCGTATGCGCCCAACACCCAGCCCGGGGAGACGGAGACCACCCGCACTCGCGGCGCGAGAGCGCGGGCCAGCGACCGGGTCATGCTGTCGAGCGCGGCCTTGGACGCGCAGTAGGCAACGTTGGATCCCTCGGCCGTCACCGCCGCAATCGACGAGATGTTGACCACCACAGAGCCGTCGGCCTTCTCGAGGAGGCTGCGCAGAGCTCTGATCGCCGCGAAGGGACCGCGCCAGTTCGTGGTGAATATGTGATCGATCAGATCGTCATCTAGTGCGTCGAGATCGCTGTGGGGCACGGGCCGGGTCACGCCGGCGCAGTTGACGAGCACGTCGAGGCGGCCCGAACTGGCAGAAATGGACTCGACGAGCCCGTCAAGTGTTCCGGACTCGAGGACCGAGATCCTCATGGCCAGATGCCCGGCGCCAGGAAGTGCGGCCACGAGGTTCTCAGCGCGGTCAGCGGCCGTGTGGTACCCCGCGATGACGGCAAGGCCGTCGGACGCCAAGCGTTGGGCGATGGCAGAGCCGATCCCGCCGCTGGCGCCGATGACGACTGCCGTTCTCATGGACGGGCTCCGCTCGGAGCCGGCGCCCGGCCGAAGCGGCGCACCCGGATGTCCGCCTGCGCCTTGTGGCCGGCGAAGTTCTCGATGGCACAGAGCCGGCTGCAGTACTCCCCGATGAGCGCGCTCGACGCCGGGTCAGTGATTCTCTGGTATGTGACCGTCTTGAGGAACTTCCCCACCCACAGACCACCGGTGTAGCGGGCCGCTCTCTGCGTCGGGAGGGTGTGGTTGGTGCCGATCACTTTGTCGCCGTAGGACACGTTGGTCATCGGCCCGAGGAAGAGCGCCCCGTAGTTCGTCATGTTCTCCATGAAGAAGTCGTCGTCGTCGGTCATCACCTGCACATGCTCGAACGCCAGTTCGTTGGCGAGTGCGAGCATCTCGGCCTTGTCGTCACAGACGATGACCCGGCCGTAGTCTGCCCACGACACCGAAGCGACGTCCGCAGTCGGCAAGGTTCCGAGCTGCCGTTCCACCTCCGCGAGAGTGTCCACACCGAGTCGGCGGGACGTGGTGAGCAGGACCGCAGGCGAGGTGGGCCCGTGCTCTGCCTGGCCCAGGAGATCGGTGGCGCAGATCTCGCCGTCGACAGTGTCGTCCGCTAGCAGCAGGGTCTCGGTAGGTCCGGCGAGCAGATCGATCCCCACCCGCCCGTAGAGCTGGCGCTTTGCTTCGGCCACGAACGCGTTGCCCGGCCCGACCAGCACATCCACCCGACCGACGAACTCGGTCCCCAGTGCCAATGAGGCAACCGCCTGCACCCCTCCCAACAGGTAGATCTCGTCTGCGCCCGCGAGGTGCATCGCCGCGACCGTCTCGGCCGGGATCCTGCCGCCGATCGGCGGAGTGCAGGCAGCCACCCGCGGCACACCGGCCACCTTGGCCGTCAACACGCTCATGTGCGCCGACGCCACCATCGGGTAGCGGCCCCCTGGGACGTAGGCTCCCACCGAAGACACGGGGATGTGCTTGTGGCCCAGCGTCACCCCGGGCAGCGTCTCCACCTCGACGTCGCCGATCGAATCGAGTTGGGCCTGCGCGAAGTGGCGGATCTGGGACTGCGCGAAGCGGATGTCCTCCACGGTGCCGGGATCGACGCCCGCCACGATCTCGTCGACTTGCTCCGCACTCAGTCGGAACCTCTCCGGCGCCCAACCGTCGAACTTCTCGGACATCTCCCGCACGGCCTGCTCGCCGCGCTCGGCCACGTCCGCGATCAGGGCGCCTACCCGCTCAGCCAGTGCAGGATCAGCTCCGTGAGCATCCTTGGAGGCGGCTGCCTTGAGGATCTCAGCCATCGAGCCTCCGCGTCGTCCTGCCTATGCGGACGGAGCCCGGCACGACCACAGACGGTAGAGGGGTCTGCGCGTCCTCGCTGAACAGGATCTCGATCACTTCATCCACGAGGACGTCGATCGGCTGCACGAGGGTGGTGAGGTCATAGCCCGCCCAAGCCGACTGCGGAAGACCATCGAATCCGGTCAGTAGAACATCCCCCGGAACATCGATGTGTGCGGTGCGCAGGCCGTCGATCACTCCGAATGCCACCTCGTCGCTGCCGACCATCAGCGCTTCGGGTAGTTCGTCCATGTAGGCGATCTGGGCCGAGATCTTGTACCCGGCGTCGTAGGTGAAAGCGCCGGCCTCGAGGTAGGGGCAGGCGATCCCGCGACCGCCGAGGGCTCTGGCGGCTCCGCGGTAGCGGATCTGGTCCGTGGAGGCCGATGCGACGCCTCCGACATAAAGGACGGTGGAGACGCCGAGCGCAGCCAGGTGTTCGACAAGGTCGCTCATGCCTGCCTCGTTGTCGACGGAGACCTGGGGCAGCACGCCCGTCGCCGCCGGCTGGTTGAAGGCGACGACCGGCGGGCCCGGCCTCAACATGCGGATCAGCTGTTGCTGGCTGATAGTCGACGACGCCAGCACCACGCCGTCCACGCGGTACTGCTCGACTGCGGTCAGAGCGGAATCGACGTCGGCGGCCTCCGCGAAGCTGAACAGCAGCATCTGCCGCCCCTGAGCCGCGAGCCGGCGCGAGAACGAGGTCAGCATGCTCTGCCAGTACTCGCCCTGTGCGGGCACGACCGCGGCGACGATGTCCGTCTTCTGCGACTTGAGGCTCCTCGCGATGGCGTTGGGGACATAGCCGAGGCGAACCGCAGCAGCCTCGACCCGGACACGGGTCTGGGGGGCTGCGAGGTGGGGCGAGGAGAAGACCCGAGCGACCGTCGCCTGGGACACGCCCGCCTCCAACGCGACATCCTTGGACGTGACACGTCGGCGGGCACTGCGCCCGACTCCATCCTCGAAAGCCGTCATCGACCTGACATGTCTCTGCGCAACCCCCGCGCAGCGCCTCCCGCTACTGTTCGCAGAGTAATGACTACGTATTCATTTGTCAAGAAGAGCTTCCTACCGGGTCCAGTGCCGTGCCCCGCCTCAGTCAGCTGAGAGGAGGATCTGCTTCCACACAGCCGTCTCGTCGAACAGGACGAATTCCCGTCGCAAGCCCCGGGGACCGAACTCGGCGTGGCTGATGCCCATCACATGGATCGGCGACCCGGTCGGGTCACCGAACACGCCCGCTCCGTTGTGGCTGCCCGTCAGCGACCAGCGCACGGCGGCCCGCGGCGCCATATCATCGTCGGAGCGGCCAATCACATGGTGAATCTCCAGCCTCGCCCCGGCGAAGGCATGGCGCAGCCCCGACCAGAACCGTTCGGCATCCTGCCAGCCTCGGCCCGTGAGTGCTCCCGGGCACTCGAGGCGCACCGACCGGTCATAGATCTTCTCGATGTCGCCGGCCCTGCCCGTCACCAGAGAACTCAGGCTCTCGCAGTAGCGCAGACCGACCGGGTCGTCGTTGCCGGACGAGGTGTAGACCGGCGGCGGCACATCCTGCGACAACAACGGCCAACGGGCCTCCTGTGGACCGCCGTCGTAGGCTATCTGTGCTGCCGCGAAGTCTCCGGGGTGCCAACCCAACTGACGCACAATCGCTCCGACATCGCGGATTAGCCACTCGTCGTAGACCTGGTTCGCCATGACCGCGCAGTCTGCGATGGCCCGGTACCGCAGTTCCTTCCCCGTCGGCGGGCCGAACGCTCCGGCGCCGAGGTGGGTGGCGGTCGAGAAGATCCGATGCGACGAGAAGAAGCCGTCGACATCGTCGCCGCACCAGATCACGTCCTCGCCGAGCAGTTGCCGATCGGGGAACTCGGCCAGCGTGGCCCGCGTGGCATCGAGGACGGCCTCGCTGCCGACTATGTAGCCGTCCGGTGACCGGACCGGCGTTTCGGGTGCGTAGTAGTCCCTCACCCGGTCAGTTCCACCGTCCTCCCAGATCTCCTTGGTGATACCCAGGACGAAACCGGGTAGGTCGACGAATCTGGGGGCAAACCCTCTCACCGGCCGCTCCTCTCCAGACAGGATGGGTGGACGGGTACAGTATGAATACGTAGACATCGAGTGTCAATCCTCATACTTGGAGGCCACCCACGGTGGACATCGACGTGCTGGCCCCTACGGGGGCGACCGCTGCGCTTGGCGAGTGTCCTGCGTGGAGCGCCGCTGAGTCAGTGCTGTACTGGGTGGACGTGGACGGGACCGCCGTGCACCGTTTCGATCCCGGCACCGCTACCACCGAGACTCGGACCCTGCCCGGCCGCCCGGGGTCACTCGCGCTCACCAGCGAGCCGGGGGCATTGATCGTCGCCATGGAGCATCAACTGGTTCGCCTCGACTGGGCTACGGGTGCATCGACCCCGTGGATGTCGCTCGAGGCATCCGGCACCGGCAATCGGCTCAACGATGGACGCTGCGATCCTGCGGGGCGATTCGTCGTCGGCTCGATGTTCGCCGACACCACCGCCGGTCGGCGAACCGGAATGCTGCACCAGGTGGACGAGTCGGGTGCAACGACGCAGCTCAAGACCGAGATCGGCGTGACTAACGGACTCGCGTTCGACTGCGAGCGTCAACGGATGTACTTCGCTGACACTCCCACGGAGACAGTCGTGGTCTTCGACTACGACCCGGACACGGGACACGCCACGAACGAGCGGCTCTTCTTCGACTACCGCGATGCGCCGGGCAAGCCCGACGGAACCTGCGTCGACGCGGACGGCTGCTACTGGTCGGCGTCGGTCTACGGCTGGGCCATGATCCGGGTCACCCCCGACGGAGTTCTTGATCGCCGAGTCGATCTGCCCGTACAGAAGCCATCGATGCCTTGCTTCGGTGGCCATGACTTGGGCACGCTCTACGTCACGACGATCAGTTCGGGCGGGACCGCTCCATCCGCGCCGGGAAGGGACGGTTTCGTGCCTGGCGCTCTCCTCGCCGTCGACGCTGGCGTCACCGGCATCATCGAACCAGCCTTCGGTCAGGCAGCGCGAACCTACCCGTCCTAACCCGCTCGCTGCTCCGGGTTTCGCACCCGTCAGGGCCTACAATGGCTTCCCCTCGTGTCTCACGACTCCCCTCTCCCCGGCCGCCGCGTGTTCTCCACCGCGCCGGGATCAAGACTCGAGCCGTTTCGGGTGGGTCAAGTGGGTGCTGCTGTGCGGTGTGGCGCTGATCTGGGGGGCGTCGTTCCTATTGATCGAGATCGGCCTGGAATCGCTGGAGCCGGCGACGATCACCTGGGTCAGGGTCACGCTCGGCTTCCTGGTCCTGACCGTCTTCCCGGCAGCCCGCGAACCGATCGAGCGCGCCGACTACAGCCGCGTCGTGGTGCTGGGGTTCGTCTGGCCAGCCTCCATGAGGACGCAATCACCCGGGGCCCAGCCTCAGGCTGGCCGGACCGGAGCGATGCGTAGATAGTGTTGCGCATATTGCGCATCCCCGGCTAGCGTGACCGCATGGCCAAGCCGACCAACGTGTTGCTGGATCCCGCTCTGCGAGCCGCGGCCAAGCGCCGGGCCAGTGAGCGCGGCCTCAGCGTCTCCGCCTACATCCGCGAGCTGATCCGCGCCGACGACGCGGCCGCCCGCGCCACCGGAGGCAACATCACGCCACTAATCGGCATTCTTGGCACCGGCACCGAGCCCACCGACATCGCACGCCACAAACACGAGATGGTCCGGCAGGCCTTCAGCGAGAACGTCGACTGCAAGCAGCCAACCCGGACCGGTCCCGGGTGAGCCGAGTCTTCGTCGACACCAGCGCCTGGTACGCGCTGGCCGCACCCGACGACACCTCCCATCATCTCGCCGTGCGCCTGCTCGCCGAGCACCAAGGACGGCTCGCCACCACCGACCACGTACTCGTGGAGACTTGGGCGGTTGCCCGCAGCCGGCGACATCGCGCCGCCGCCGACGAACTCGTGGCCGCCATCGTCGACCGCAACGTCGCCGAAGTCCTCACCGCCACCCGTCAGGACATCGTGACCGCCCTGCGCATCGGCGAGACCTTCGCCGACCAGGACTTCTCGATGGTCGACAGGACCAGCTGGGCCGTCATGGAGCGCTGTGGCATCACCGAGGCGGTGGCCTTCGACATCGACTTCTCCGTGTACCGCTTCGGTCCCGGCTTGCACCAGGCCTTCACGATCCACCGCTAGACACGATCGCTGACACCTCGAGCCCGAGAACCTCGCACGCGATGGCAAGCACATCGTCGAACTCGAGGACCATCGGTGCGGTGTGCCGCCCGAGGTACCGCCATCGCAGGATCAGCCAGCCAGCAAGAAACTGACCAGCCGGTCGAGGCTGACGCCGCTCTCGGCTGCTCGCACCACCGGCTGGCGGCGTGCCTAGGTGGCGCGAGATGCCACGAGGTCTGCGACTCGGGTGGCGGCCTTGTGGCCGCTGGAGAGCGCACCGTTGACCGACGGCACCCCCATGTAATCGCCCGCCAG